>Ga0180436_10005821_pt1 | contig 10820 bp, 6 predicted proteins | sample SS_ome_2_FD_132434 | JGI IMG/M metagenome (GOLD analysis project Ga0180436, IMG submission 132434) | Hypersaline lake sediment archaeal communities from the Salton Sea, California, USA - SS_3_S_2 metaG | ecosystem: Environmental > Aquatic > Non-marine Saline and Alkaline > Hypersaline > Sediment...
AGGAGCGTACCAGCCTCGCAGACGATGTCATCGGTCCCCGGACGATAGAGATCCTCGGCGGCCACTCGACCTAGAATGCGCTCCCGCAGCGGCTCGACGACATCACCACCCTCGATGACCGGCGTCATCATCAGCCCCTGCTCGGTCCCGCAATCCACCTCCAGCACCACCATATCCTGCGCGACATCGACCAGGCGCCGGGTCAGGTAGCCGGAGTTGGCGGTCTTAAGCGCCGTATCCGCTAGCCCCTTCCGCGCGCCATGGGTGGAGATAAAGTACTGAATGACATTCAGACCTTCCCGGAAGTTTGCGGTAATCGGGGTCTCGATGATCGAACCGTCCGGCTTTGCCATCAGACCACGCATGCCAGCGAGCTGCCGAATCTGCGCCGCCGAGCCACGGGCACCGGAATCGGCCATCATGTAGATCGAGTTGAAGGAATCCTGTCGGCGCTCAGCGGTCAGGCGGGCGCTGATTTCGCTAGCAGCATTGATGAAGCGTTCCTTGACGCCTAGCTCAGCCTTGTCTTCAAGGTCGACCGCCTCGAGAATCCGCGGTGAAAACGCCTCGAAAAGCTGGATCGCGGTCGCGCGAAAGTCATCCGCATCTAAGCTCGCACTAGGGCTGTTCCCCGCTGCCTGGGCAACCTTTGCCGACCAGTCATTAAAGTGCTGCCGGAATTGCGGACGCGCCGACTCAGACACCAACGGCAGCAGCGCTTTGTGATACTCAGAGATTAGCCGCAGCATCTCAAAGACCGGATTCGCGACAGCCTGCTCATTACGCAGCTTGTCCATCATCGATTTGGCCACCTTCTCGTTATTCCGAGACCAAATATCGATGACCTTATTGTAGCGCTCACCGTTGGTGACCAGGCCCTGGGTGTACTGCTCCTCGATTTCGCGCACTTCTTTTTCCGCGCTGGTCAAGATCGCCGCCTTCTCGTCCGGAACCTCCATGTCCTCAAGACCAATCGAGACGCCGGCGCGGGTCGCCATGCGGAAGCCCATGTACATGATCTGGTCGGCGAAGACCACGGTGTCCTTGAGACCAAGCACGCGATAGCAGGTGTTGATCAGGCCTGAGATCTGCTTCTTGCCGAGCGGCCGATCGACGAGCTCAAACGGTAGCCCCTCGGGCACGATCTCCCACACCAGCGCGCGGCCGAGCGTGGTCTCGCGCACACCGGTGCGCTCCTCGATGCGTCCATCCTCTTCACGCACTAGCTCGCGGATCAGCACCTTAACCCGTGCCTGCAGTGCCGCATGGCCGGTCTCGTAGGCCCGCCGCGCCTCATCGATGCCTGAAAGCACCAGCCCCTCACCCTTGGCATTGATACGCTCACGCGTCATGTAGTAGAGCCCTAGCACCACATCTTGCGAGGGCACGATGATCGGCTCGCCGTTGGCCGGTGAGAGAATGTTGTTGGATGACATCATCAGCGCCCGCGCCTCCAGCTGCGCCTCCAGCGAGAGCGGCACGTGCACGGCCATCTGATCGCCATCGAAGTCGGCATTGAACGCGGTACAGACCAGCGGATGCAGCTGGATCGCCTTACCCTCGATCAGCACCGGCTCGAAGGCCTGGATGCCCAGGCGGTGCAGGGTCGGTGCGCGGTTGAGCATGACCGGATGCTCGCGGATGACCTCCTCAAGAATATCCCAGACCTCGGCGGTGCCGCGCTCGACCATCTTCTTCGCCGCCTTGATGGTCGGCGCCAGCCCGCGCAGCTGCAGCTTGCTGAAGATGAACGGCTTGAACAGCTCCAGCGCCATCAGTTTGGGCAGACCACACTGATGCAGCTTCAGCGTCGGTCCGACAACGATGACCGAGCGGCCCGAGTAGTCGACACGCTTGCCGAGCAGGTTCTGCCGGAAACGACCCTGCTTGCCCTTGATCATGTCGGCCAGGGACTTCAGCGGGCGCTTATTGGTGCCAGTGATGGCACGCCCACGGCGGCCATTATCGAGCAACGCGTCGACTGACTCCTGCAGCATGCGCTTCTCGTTGCGCACGATGATGTCGGGCGCGATCAGATCGAGCAGCCGCTTGAGACGATTGTTGCGGTTGATCACCCGCCGATAGAGATCGTTGAGATCCGAGGTCGCGAAGCGACCACCGTCGAGCGGCACCAGCGGGCGCAGCTCTGGCGGCAACACCGGCAATACGGTTAGGATCATCCATTCCGGGCGATTGCCCGAAAGTTGAAGCGACTCAATCAGCTTCAAGCGCTTGGTCAGCTTCTTCAGCTTCGTCTCGGAGTTGGTGGCCTCCATGTCCTCGCGCATCTGGCGGATCTCGGCATCCAGATCCAGGCTACGCAGCAGCTCGAATACGGCCTCGGCGCCCATGCGGGCATCGAACTCATCGCCATGCGTCTCCAATGCTTCCAGATACTGATCATCAGTCAGCAGTTGGCCACGCTCGAGATCGGTCATCGCCGGATCGATGACAACGAAGGACTCGAAGTAGAGCACGCGCTCGATGTCGCGCAGGGTCATATCGAGCAGCAGCCCGATGCGCGACGGCAACGACTTCAGGAACCAGATATGCGCGACCGGGCTCGCCAAGTCGATATGGCCCATGCGCTCGCGTCGAACCTTAGCCAGGGTGACCTCAACGCCACACTTCTCGCAGACCACGCCGCGATGCTTGAGCCGCTTGTATTTTCCACAGAGGCACTCGTAATCGCTGACCGGGCCAAAGACCTTAGCGCAGAACAGCCCATCACGCTCCGGCTTGAAGGTGCGATAGTTGATGGTCTCTGGCTTTTTCACCTCGCCGTATGACCAGGAGCGGATCATCTCGGGCGACGCGAGGCCGATGCGGATGGCGTCGAACTCCAGGGCCTGACCCTGTTGCTTAATAATTCTGAGGAGATCTTTCATGGCAGCATCAGGTGACGTTTGAAGTGTGAAAAGAAGAAGCGGAAACCCTTGAGATTCGCGGAGGGCAGGCCGAACGCTCAGCCATTTGAAGCTTTAAGCGAGCTTTAAGGCCAAGCTTTAAGACTGAGCTTGAAGGCCGAGCTTGAAGGCCAAAACTGAAGAGAGAAGCCTCTTCAGCCTTCAGCCTTCAGCCTTCCACCTTCAGCCCTCCCCTCTCCTCAATCTTGCTCGAGTTCGATGTTGATGCCGAGCGAGCGGATCTCCTTGACCAGCACGTTAAACGACTCTGGCATGCCCGCCTCCATCCGATGGTCGCCATCGACGATGTTCTTGTACATCTTGGTTCGTCCCGTCACGTCATCCGACTTCACCGTGAGCATCTCCTGCAAGGTATGCGCGGCGCCATAGGCCTCGAGTGCCCAGACCTCCATCTCACCAAAGCGTTGGCCGCCAAACTGGGCCTTACCGCCAAGCGGCTGCTGAGTGACCAGGCTATAAGGACCGGTCGAGCGCGCATGCATCTTGTCGTCGACTAGATGGTTGAGCTTGAGCATGTACATATAGCCAACGGTCACTGGACGCTCAAAGGGCTCACCACTGCGACCATCGTAGAGCTTGGTCTGGCCCGTGGTCGAGAGCCCGGCAAGATCCAGCATGTACTTGATCTCTTCCTCACTGGCGCCGTCAAAGACTGGGGTTGCCAGGGGCACGCCGCCGCGCAGGTTGGCCGCCAGCTCCAGCACCTCTTCATCGCTCAGACTGTCGAGATCTTCCCGCTTACCACTGGTGTTGTAGACCTTGGCCAGAAAACCTCTTAGCTCCTCGATATCAGCCTGTGCGCGCAACAGCGCATCAATGCGTTGTCCGAGCCCCTTCGCGGCCCAGCCGAGATGCGTCTCGAGCACCTGACCGACGTTCATGCGCGAGGGCACGCCGAGTGGGTTGAGCACGATATCGACCGGCTCACCATCGGCACTGAAGGGCATGTCCTCTTGCGGAACAACACGCGAGATGACGCCCTTGTTGCCATGCCGGCCAGCCATCTTGTCGCCGGGCTGGATGCGCCGCTTCACCGCCACATAGGTCTTGACCATCTTCAGCACACCCGGCGGCAGCTCATCACCCTGGGTGATCTTGCGCTTCTTGACCTCAAAGCGCTCACGGAAGACCTCGCGCTGCTCCTTGATCTGCGCCGCCACGGCCTCGAGCTGCGCCGCCGCCTCCTCGCTCCGCATGCGGATCTCAAGCCACTTGTCCTTACCCTGACCATCGGCCAGTTCGTGCAGATACTTCTTGGTGACCTTGTCGCCGGCCTTGAGCCCGCCCGGACCACCATCGGCGACCTTGCCGATGAGCATCTTTTCGACACGCTGGAAGGTATCTTGCTCCATGATGCGCAGCTGATCCGCCAAGTCCTTGCGCACCCGCTCAAGCTCGATCTCCTCGATCTGGGTGGCCCGCTTGTCCTTCTCGACGCCATCGCGGGTGAAGACCTGCACATCGACCACCGTGCCGGACATCCCCGAAGGGAGGCGCAGCGAGGTATCCTTCACGTCAGAGGCCTTCTCGCCGAAGATCGCCCGCAGCAGCTTTTCTTCCGGGGTCAGCTGAGTCTCGCCCTTAGGCGTGACCTTACCGACCAAAATATCGCCATCGCGCACCTCGGCGCCGATGTAGACAACGCCGGATTCATCCAGCTTGCCAAGCGCGGCCTCGCCGACGTTCGGGATATCGCTGGTGATCTCTTCCGGCCCCAGCTTGGTATCACGCGCCAGACAGGTGAGTTCTTCGATATGGATGCTGGTGAAGCGATCCTGCTGCACGAGACGCTCCGAGATGAGGATCGAATCCTCGAAGTTGTAGCCGTTCCATGGCATGAAGGCGACACGCAGATTCTGCCCCAGCGCCAGCTCACCCATATCAGTGGAGGGGCCATCAGCGAGTACGTCGCCGCGCACGACGACGTCACCGGGTCCGACCAGCGGGCGCTGGTTGATGCAGGTATTCTGGTTCGAGCGGGTATACTTGGTCAGGGTGTAGATGTCGACACCAGCCTCTCCGGCCTCGGTCTCATCGTCATTGACCCGAACCACGATACGGGCCGCATCGACCGCCTCGATCACACCACCACGTCGCGCCCAAACCACGACACCCGAATCCTTGGCCACCACCCGCTCCATGCCGGTGCCGACCAATGGCTTCTCGGCGCGCAGGGTCGGTACCGCCTGACGCTGCATATTGGAGCCCATCAGTGCGCGGTTGGCGTCGTCGTGCTCAAGGAAGGGCACCAAGGAGGCCGCCACCGAGACGATCTGCCGCGGTGAGACATCCATGAACTGGACCTCATCAGGCGCCTTCATGGTGAACTCATTCATGTGCCGGCAGGAGACTAAGGCATCCGTCAGCCGGCCCTCATCATCCAGTGTCGCATTCGCCTGAGCGATCACATAGGTACCCTCTTCGATCGCCGAGAGGTGCACGATCTCGCTGGTTGCCTGGCCGCCCTCGACGCGACGGTATGGGGTCTCGAGGAAGCCATACTTGTTGGTTCGGGCATAAACGGCAAGCGAGTTGATAAGACCGATGTTCGGCCCCTCCGGGGTCTCAATCGGGCAGACGCGGCCATAATGGGTCGGATGCACGTCGCGTACCTCAAAGCCGGCACGCTCACGCGCCAGACCGCCCGGACCCAGCGCCGAGACACGCCGTTTGTGAGTGACCTCGGAGAGCGGATTGTTCTGATCCATGAACTGCGACAACTGGCTGGAGCCAAAGAATTCCTTGATCGCCGCCGAGACCGGCTTGGCGTTGATCAGCTCCTGCGGCATCAGCCCCTCCGACTCAGCCAGCGACAGGCGCTCTTTGACCGCACGTTCGACCCGCACCAGGCCGACCCGGAACTGGTTCTCCGCCATCTCGCCGACGCAGCGGATGCGGCGGTTGCCGAGGTGGTCGATGTCATCGACGGTACCACGACCGTTACGCAGCTCGACCAGCACCTTGAGGGCATCGACGATATCGGAGCGCTCGCCATTCGCCTCGACCAGCTTGGTCGAGAAGGCATCGCCGCGCTGCGCAAAATAACGGCCGTCATAGAGGATGCCCGGTCCCTCGGTCTCCTCGCGCAGCAGGCGACGATTGAACTTCATCCGGCCAACGGCGGACAGATCATAACGCTCAGGCGCAAAGAAGAGGTTGTGGAAGAGATTCTGCGCCGCCTCTTTGGTCGGTGGTTCACCAGGACGCATCATCCGATAGATCTCGACCTGGGCCTCGAGTTCATTGGTGGTCTGGTCGATGCGCAGGGTCTCGGACAGATAGGGACCATGATCCAGATCGTTGACAAAGAGGGTATCGATCCGCTCGATGTCCTTCTCGCGCAGCGTCTGCAGCAGTTCCTCGGTGATCTCAGTGTTGGCCTCGGCGATGATCTCACCGGTCTCGGTATCAATCTGAGTGCGGGCCAGGGTGCGGCCAATCAGAAACTCATCCGGCACCTCGAGCCGCTCCACACCGGCCTTTTGCAGCGCCCGGATGTGCTTTGCCGTGACGCGGCGGCCGGCCTCGACCAAGACCTCATCCTCGAGCTTGATCTCGAAGTTGACGGTTTCACCGCGCAACCGCTCTGGCACCAGATCGAGTTCAAGCCGCTCACCCAGATGAAAGGTATCGGTCTCGAAGAACATCGATAAGATATCGTCGACACCATAGCCTAGGGCGCGCAGCAGCACCGTGGCCGGCAGCTTGCGGCGACGATCGATACGAACGAAGACGTTATCCTTTGGATCGAACTCGAAATCGAGCCAGGAGCCGCGGTAGGGGATCACCCGCGCCGAGAACAAGAGCTTCCCCGAGGAATGCGTCTTACCCTTATCGTGATCGAAGAAGACACCGGGCGAGCGATGCAACTGCGAGACGATGACGCGCTCGGTACCATTGATGATAAAGGTGCCGGTCTCGGTCATCAGTGGCAGGTCACCCATGTAGACCTCTTGCTCGCGCACATCCTTAACCACCTTGGCGCCAGCCGGCGCATCCTTATCGTAGATGACCAGACGTAACAGCACACGCAAGGGCGCGGCATAGGTGGCACCGCGCAGATGACACTCGCGCACATCAAAGGCTGGCTCGCCGAGTCGGTAGCTCACATACTCGAGTACGGCATTGCCGGAATAGCTCTCGATAGGCAGCACGGTCCGGAATGCGGCATGCAAACCGACGTCCTGGCGCTCCTTTGGGCCCTTCTCGAGCTGCAAAAAATCGCGGTAGGAGTCGATCTGGGTCGCCAGCAGAAACGGGACCTCCATGATCGTCGGGCGCTTGCCGAAGTTCTTGCGGATGCGCTTCTTTTCGGTAAACGAATAGGGCATGCTGCCTTCCCTCGTAATAGGTCTTTGGGTAGCCTTGAACGTCCGCAACAAGAGCGGATACTGAACGGCTGTAGTCTCCCTTGACATCATCCGATGCCAAGCAATGGAGAAGCATCGGCGCCGCCGGTCAGGGGTGTGGAGCGGGTCTGATTAACGCCGGTTCCACGAGATCGAGCGCTCGCGTCCTAACGAAGCGCGGGCCCTAGCGGCGGAAACGGCAAAAGGCCGGCGGCCCGAAGCCGCCAGCCTGCGTCGATCCCGGCTCTAGGGCAGGGTACAAGGATGGCGTTACTTGATCTCGACAGTAGCGCCCGCCTCTTCCAATGTCTTTTTCGCCGCCTCGGCGTCATCCTTGGAGACTGCCTCTTTCAGCGTTGCCGGAGCCCCTTCAACAGCATCCTTTGCCTCTTTCAGGCCAAGACCGGTGAGGGCGCGAACCGCCTTAATGACGGCAACCTTATTTGCACCGAATGAGGTCAGCACGACATCAAACTCAGTCTGCTCCTCGACCGGCGCGGCCTCGGCGCCACCAGCGGCGGCTGGCGCAGCGGCGACCGCGGCGGCGGCGGTGACACCGAATTTCTCCTCCATCGCGCTGATGAGATCAACAACCTCCATCACCGTCATATTGGCAATGGCTTCCAGGATTTCGTCTTTAGAAACAGCCATGGGCTTATCTCCGCTCTAATGATTCGTTTGCAATAGTCGATCGCTGTCGCCGGGATCAATGCCCGGCGAGGATCAAGCCGCTTCTTTGGCGTCGCGTACCGCGCTGAGCGTGCGGGCCAGTTTGCTCGGCACCTCGTTGAGCGTGCCCGCCAGCTTCTGAACCGGCGCTTTCATCACCGCCATCAGCTGACTCACCGCCTCATCGTAGGTCGGCATCTTGGCGAGCTTACTGAGTTCGGAGCCATCCATGAGCTTGCCGCCGACCGCAATCAGACGGACCTGGAACTCTTTGTGCTCTTTGGCAAAAGCTTCGGCAACGCGGCCCGCGGAGCCAGGATCGGACTGACCAAAGGCGAGCACGAGAGGACCGCTGAGGGCCTCGTCCATGCAGGCAAAATCAGTCCCGGCCAGCGCACGCTTAGCAAGCGTGTTCTTGACCACCCGCACATAGACTCCGGCCTTACGCGCCTCGACACGCAGCTTGGTCATCGCTTCGACGCTCAGGCCGCGATACTCGGCGCCAACCGCCGAGTGTGCGCTCTGAGCGACCTCCGCGACCTCGGCGACGATGCGTTCTTTCTGGGCAAAGGTCAGCGCCACAGACGTCACCTCCTTAACGGATTTGGAGTTAGACGGATGTCCAACCCAGTCGATCAGGACACCATTCCCTGACGGGCGCCTGATCATGGAATGTGTACCCTCGCCAGCAAACCAGTTTCGGGACACCATCTACGCAGGTAGCGATTAAGCTGAGCAGCGTACCCATCCTAGTGCGCGGTCAACGCCTGCGGTCTTTGACGGACGACGACCAAGACGGCCGCTATCCCAAAGATCATCGAAGCAGAGGATGCCGCGCGCACCTGCTCAAGGGCGCCCGGCATCTCGCTATGATCAAAACGCCAAGGCGCCGTGATCGATCGTCAGCCCCGGCCCCATCGTCGAGGAGACCGTGACCTTCTTCATGTAGACACCCTTTGCGGCGGTTGGCTTGACCTTGGCCAGATTAGCCAACAGCGCTTCAAGGTTCTCGCGCAGCTTGTCAGCGTCAAAGTCCATCTTGCCCAGCGGACAGTGGATGATGCCGGCCTTGTCAGTCCGATACCGCACCTGTCCCGCCTTTGCGTTCTGTACCGCCTCGGCGACATTTGGGGTTACCGTACCCACCTTAGGGTTCGGCATCAGGCCACGGGGGCCAAGTAGTTTACCCAGCTGCCCCACGACTCGCATCGCATCGGGCGAGGCAATGACCACATCAAAATTAAGGTTGCCGCCCTTCATCTCTTCGGCCAGATCCTCCATACCGACGCGATCAGCGCCGGCCTCAGTGGCCGCTTCGACATTAGCGCCCTGAGTAAAGACGGCAACCCGCACCTGCTTACCGATGCCATGCGGCAGGACGGTAGAGCCACGTACGACTTGGTCCGACTTCCGTGGATCGACACCTAGATTAACGGCAACATCGATGTTCTCGACAAACTTGACGGTCGAGAGCGATTTCAGCAGCTCAAAGGCCTCTTCCGCGCCATAGGTCCGGCCCCGCTCAACCCGCTCACGAATCGCCGCTGTACGTTTCGTTAACCTGGCCATCAGACAATCCCCTCGACCTTGAGCCCCATTGCGCGCGCGCTGCCAGCAATGGTGCGTACCGCACCCTCGAGATCCGCGGCATTGAGGTCGGGCATCTTGGTATTCGCGATCTCTTCAATCTGCTCACGGGTCACCGTGCCGACGATCGCGGTATTTGGTGTCGGGCTACCCTTGGCGACGCCAGCCGCCTTCTTCAGCAAGATCGACGCTGGCGGCGTCTTGGTGATAAAGGTAAAGCTGCGATCCGAGTAGACGGTGATGACGACTGGTGTCGGCAGACCCTTTTCGAGATCCTGAGTCTTCGCATTGAAGGCCTTACAGAACTCCATGATGTTGACGCCGTGCTGACCCAGTGCGGGACCGACCGGCGGACTCGGGTTGGCCTCACCGGCCTTGACCTGTAACTTGATGTAGGCGTTGACTTTCTTCGCCATCCTGTGACGCTCCTGTGGGTGCAAGCGCTGACGCGGAGGTCAGCTCCCCAACATATAGACCGCGCGGTATACGCAGCCGTGGACAAAACTAGCGGACGATTAGCCTTAGCCGGCCCGCTAGGGGATATGCATTCGATTCAGCCTTTCTCGACCTGACTGAATTCGAGTTCGACCGGGGTTGAGCGGCCAAAGATCGAGACGGACACCTTAACCCGGCTCTTCTCGTAATCGACCTCTTCAACGACGCCGTTGAAGTCAGTGAAGGGACCGTCGGTGACACGCACGACCTCACCAGGCTCGTAGAGTACCTTTGGCCGCGGCTTCTCGACACCATCTTGGACGCGCTGACGAATCGCCTCTGCCTGCGAATCCGGGATCGGCGCTGGACGATCACCCTTGCCGCCGATAAAACCCATCACCCGTGGTACATCCTTGACCAAATGCCAGGTCTCATCGGTCATCTCCATGTTGACAAAGACATAGCCTGGGAAAAATTTGCGCTCACTCTTGCGTTGCTGACCATTACGGATCTCAACGACCTCTTCAGTCGGCACCAGGATCTCGCCAAAGGCTTCTTCCATTCCGGCACGCTCCGCACGTTCACGAAGCGACTTGGCGACATGGCCCTCGAAGCCAGAGAAGGCGTGAATCACGTACCAACGCTTGGCCATATCAGCCGCCACCTCCAACCAGAAGATTGAAGATCGTGCGTAGAATGGTATCGAACAGCCACAGGATCAGACCGAGGATGAAAACCATGACGATCACAATCAAGGTGGTCTGGATTGTCTCCTGCCGGGTTGGCCAGACAACCTTGCGCACCTCCATGCGCGAGTCGAGAGCGAAGCGCCAAAGCTGCCGACCTTGCGCGG
>Ga0180436_10005823_pt1 | contig 10820 bp, 8 predicted proteins | sample SS_ome_2_FD_132434 | JGI IMG/M metagenome (GOLD analysis project Ga0180436, IMG submission 132434) | Hypersaline lake sediment archaeal communities from the Salton Sea, California, USA - SS_3_S_2 metaG | ecosystem: Environmental > Aquatic > Non-marine Saline and Alkaline > Hypersaline > Sediment...
GCAACCACGTAGGTCAGCGGAATGCGCGATGTCGCTTTCTTTTTTGCAACAGGTGAAGCTGTAGCCATAGTTTACTCCTTAATTATTGATTAATAATGATGGTGCTTTGCAGCTGAATGAATTGCTGCTGTAAGTGTTTAGTTATCGTCTCCGGTAAATCACCTCCTATGGTCTATTTCGGGTTATTTTCTTTTTTGATCCCGCTAATTATCAGCGTCTTTTACACATCGAAAACCGCAGCCGGCAATGCCATCAATGCCGGAATCCTCCGGCCGGGTAAAGCAGCGGTAGGCGCAGCGCGCGTGGTTCTGGGTGAAAAAGGATGAACCGCCGCGCAGGGCGATAAATTTATGCCCGTAGGCGTTGCATTTATATGTAGATCCGGGATAGGCCTCGTACCAATCCGCGGTCCATTCTTCGACGTTGCCGCCCATTTCGAAGACTCCGTAGGGGCTGGCTCCACCGGGATGGGCGTCGACCGGGAGGGTCATGAGGAATTCGCCGCGATCCCAAACAAGCGCGTTGGCTTCGTCAAATTCGTTACCCCACGGCCAGCGCCGCCCGTCGGTTCCGCGGGCAGCTTTTTCCCATTCGGCTTCAGTCGGGAGGCGTTTCCCAGCCCATTCCGCATATAAATTGGCCTCAAACCAGGATATGCGGTGGACGGAGTGATTTTCCAGACCATTGGGAATGTCAAATCCGCCCCAGTGGCGCGGGGGGAGCGCGCTGGTGGCATCCATGAATACTTTGTATTCCTGATTGGTTACGGGATAAATATCAATGTAGTAGGCGGGGAGGAAAATGGTGCGCTGAGGGGTTTCGGGACCGAATTCTTCACTTCCCATGATGAACTCCCCCTCAGGAATGAGAACCATTTCCTTGTTATCAATATCGCTTTTGATCCTCTCTATCAATGGTGGAATCCTCTCCGCAATTTGACTGATTATATCAAAATGGGGGTCAGGAAAATCTTAAATCTTCATTCTCAATATCAAGTGTAAAAAAAAAGCGGCGGGGATTCCCGCCGCTGAAGTTTAATGCAAAGATTCTTTTTCGTATGGTATGCCCGCGGCAGCCGGACCGCGGCTGCGCCCCACAACGCCTGCCAGGACGACCATGGTGATCACATACGGCAGCGTTAGCAGCAATTCTGCCGGGATGGGGAACTTGAGGATTGACAGGTTGGTGGCGAGCGCTTCGGCGAAGCCAAAGAGCAGGGACGCGCCGAAAGATCCGATGGGCGTCCACTTGCCGAAGATCATCGCTGCCAGACTGATGAAACCTCTGCCGGCTGTCATCTGCTGTTCAAAATATCCGATGGACCCGAGCACAAAGAAAGACCCGGCAAAACCTGCCATCATCCCGCTGAGAATGACTGCCACGTACCGCATGCGGAACACATTCACGCCAAGCGTATCGGCTGCTTTGGGGTGTTCACCGACTGAGCGGAGCCGCAGGCCCCAGCGTGTGTAGAACAGGATGACGCTCAGGAGGATGATCAAAATATACATGAAGTAAATATAGATATTGTGGCTGAACAGGATGGGACCGATGAAGGGGATCTTTGAGAGGACCGGAAGATGGATCGGCTGGAAGAAACCGCTGTCGTTAAGGTAATGCAGGTCGCGATTCTGCAGGATTTTGGTTACCAGGTAGGATGTAAGGCCAATAGAGGTGATATTGATGATCGTACCGGATATTGTCTGGTCAATCCTGTATTTAATTGAGAGGATCGCATGCAAAATAGCGGTAAGACCCCCGGCGACAATGGCTGCGAGCATGCCTACCCAGAGGCCGGCGATTGAGCCGACAATGGCAGCTACGAGGGCGCCAGAGATCATCATGCCTTCGATAGCCAGGTTCACGACGCCGGCCCGCTCGCTCAGTACGCCTGCCAGGGCGCCCAGCGTGATCGGCACGGAACGCAGTATCATCACACGCAGCATGCCGCCGACGTTGATCGAGCCGCCGCCCGCTCCCCAGGCAAGGAAGCTGATCGTGAGGATGCCGCCGGCAACCGCGAGGATAACGTTGGTATATTTTTTAAATCCAACAGCGATCTGATAAGCGCCCAGCGCAGCACATATGCCCGCGAATATATTCAATCCTCTTAAAGTATTGAATTGTACATCCGGTACTGTCTCTGCGCCACCGCCGGGGGTGAGGACGAAGATCGTTTCTGTGTCCGCGCCGATATTGCGGGAAAACGCGAACCAAATAAAAACTCCGAACAAAAGAATCACAGCGCCCATGACGATGCGCCGTGTTGCACCTGGTTCCTGCGGTTTAACTTTCTTCTTAATTAATTGATTTCTTTGATTTGCCATTTATATTGTTCTCCTCTGGCGCAATCTCATTCCTCAAATTCCTTCTTTGGCTCCTTCAGCCGGTAAAAAGTCCGGATGATGGCCGGAGCGGCGAGGAAGAAGATAATCAGGCCTTGCAGAATTGAAATAATGTCAATCGGAATGCCGGTTTTCAGCTGCATCAATCGCGACCCATGGCGCATGAATCCAAATAACATGGCAGACAGGATCACACCGATGGGATGGTTTTTTGCCAGCAGCGCGACGGCTATCGCGTCAAATCCATATCCAGTGGATAAGGATTGTGTTTGCCGAAATGTGACTCCAAGCATAATTGAAGCGCCGCCAAGCCCTGAGAATGCGCCGGAAAGCGCCAAAGACGCGATCGTGATCATAGTCGCGTTGATTCCAGCGTACCTCGAGGCATCCGGATTGAGACCGACTGAGCGCACCTCGAACCCCCAGGTAGTTTTATAAAGCAGATACCATGTGAGTACTGCAACGCCGATGGCGATAAAAAATCCTACATTGAACCGCAAAGGGTCAGCAAACAACCTGGGCAGTTTTGCGCTTTCTTCGATCAGCGGCGTTTTAAATGAGTCGACAGGGTCCTGCATCGGTCCGCCTATGAGAAATTCGGTCAGGTTGAAGGCGATGTAGTTCATCATGATGGTGTTGATGACCTCATGCGCCCCGGTTTTCGCTTTCAGCCAGCCAGGAATAAATCCCCACAAGGCGCCAGCCAGGAAGCCGATGCCCAGCGCCAATGGCACATGAATTATGGGCGGCAGGCCCTTGAACGTAAAGCCCGCCCAGGCAGACATGATGGAGCCCATGAACAATTGCCCTTCAGCGCCGATGTTGAAAACACCGGCCTGGAAACCGAGCGCGATCGCCACGCCCGTGAAAATATAGGGTGTCGATGTAACCAGACTTTCCAGGAATGGTTTATAGGCCTCGCGGATGAGATCTCTATCGCCGCTAAACAATGCGGTGACCATTTTGGCGGGTTTGCCAAACGATCCAGTGAACAGGGAAGAATACGTCTCCCAGATCAAGTTCAGTGATTCGAGGATCCCCTCTCCAAATGAACTGCGAAAGGCCTCGTAGACATCTTCTGTTGTGGCGGCTGCCAAAACACCACCAATAACCAGGCCGGAAAAGATCGCCAGCAGGATGAATACAAAAGAACTGCGTGACAGCTCTTCCACGAAAATCTTGACAACGCTTTTTTTCTCTTTTTTTGATTGTTTTTCCATAGTGATTTCCTATGTCACGATCTCACGCACAGTAGTTTTCTTTGGCTTTTTCTTTCCTACTTCGGTTTTGATGCCAGCCATCAACAGGCCTAATTCTTCTTTTGTGGCGATGGCCGCGTCAACAACAGCAATGATCTCACCGCGGAACATGACTGCAATGCGGTCCGCTAGCTGCATAACCTCGTCCAGTTCTGTTGACACGAGCAGGATAGCGGTGCCTTCATCGCGTTTTGCTATCATGCGGCCGTGTATATATTCAATGGAACCGACATCCAGTCCGCGGGTTGGCTGAGACGCGATCAGCAAATCAATGGGCCGCGAAAACTCACGCGCAACGATCACCTTTTGCTGGTTTCCACCAGACAAACCGCTGGTAAAAGCCGTTATACCCGGCGTGCGGATATCGAAATCTTCCACCAGTTCTTTCGCATTCTTGTTGATCACATCCGGTTGCAGAATAAAGTTTTTTGCGAAGGGCTTCAGGTAATAGGTGCAGAGAACAAGGTTGTCTTTGACCGGGTAGGGGAGGATAAGCCCGTCCTTCTGCCTGTCCTCGGGGATATGGGCAACGCCGCTTTCTATGATCTCGCGCGGCGTATGGTTGGTGGTCTCTTCCCCCAATATCTTTACTTCACCAGATTCCGCTTTCATCAAACCGGTCAGGCAGCGGACAAGTTCAGTCTGCCCGTTGCCCTGTACGCCTGCGATGCCGAGAACCTCACCCGCACGAACGTCAAAGGAGACGTTGTCAACCTCAATTTTACGGTTCTTATTAACTATGGTCAGATTTTTTACTTCAAGAACGACATCCCCTGGTTTGGCCAGCTTCTTCTTTACCTTTAACTCAACCTGCCGGCCGACCATCATAGCGGCTAACTTATTTGTGCTTGCTTTCTCCGGGAGGGCTTCGCCGACAACTTTTCCCGCACGGATGACCATGATGCGGTCGGAGCATTCGAGCACTTCCTTCAGCTTGTGTGTGATGAAAATGATGGATTTTCCCTGTTCAACGAGGTTATGCATGATCTTGAAGAGTTCATCCACTTCCTGGGGGGTGAGAACCGCGGAGGGCTCGTCCATGATCAGGATCTCCGCGTTGCGGAACAGCAGTTTGATGATCTCAACGCGCTGCTGCAGCCCAACCGGAAGGTCCTCGATGAGCGCATCGGGGTCGATGTTCAGGTTAAATTGATCTGAAATCTCGCGGACGCGGTCCGCCGCTTTCTGCTTATCCAGGAAACCGAGCGAGCGCAGGTATTCATTCCCGAGCATCACATTTTCGGTGACAGTAAATACGGGAACGAGCATGAAGTGCTGGTGGACCATCCCGATGCCCGCGTCAATCGCGTCCTGCGGCCGATTAATTTCGATCACTTCCCCGTTTTTCTTAATGGTTCCTTCATCAGGGGAATACAGGCCGTAAAGAATGTTCATCAGGGTTGATTTACCGGCTCCGTTTTCCCCTAAAAGAGCCAGGATCTCCCCCTGATTTAACTTGAGATCAATGTGGTCATTAGCCAGTACGCCGGGGAATCGTTTGGTGATGCCCTGCAGTTCAAGGATAGGCGCCATAAAATCCTCGTAATTCTTTTATTTTTACAATGATTGCATTTTATCATTTAAAAAATCGGAGCTGTTTTTTTCAGCTCCGATTTTTTTTATTGTTGAATCTACACAGAATTACTCTCGCGGATACAAAGCGAGGAATTCAGGCGACAGTGATGAAATTTCGCCAGATTCGATCTTAGCCTGCAGCGCGTCCACCTCTGCCATCAGGTCATCCGGGACCGCAACAGCATCGTTATAAACCAGTTCGGTGCCGCCGTTGCTGAACTGCAGGATGAAGGATTCGCCGCCGATCCAGGTGTCCTCTTCCACCAGCTTCTTGATGGAATTGTAGACCGGGACTTCCATTTTCTTCAGCACGGATCCGAGGATCTGTGGTGTATATTGCGGGTTGGTGAGCGTCCAGTCCTGATCCACACCGAAAATGTAGCCGAAGCCGCGCTCTTCCATGACCGCGGCTGAACCGGTGCCTACGTTGCCGGCAACAGGCAGAACGATATCCGCGCCGTTGTCCATGAACGCTTCGGTTACCTGGCGGCCAAGGTCAACATCGATCCATGAGCCGGTGGCGGTCGCATTTTCCATGTCGGCCGGGTCATATCCAAGAACCTGAACATCGGTGCCTTTGACCTTGTTGTATTCCTGAACGCCCATGTAGAAGCCGTCCATGAAGATCTGGACAACCGGTCCGAAGAAGCCGGTGTAAGTCGCGACAGTACCGGTCTCTGTCATGCCAGCGGCCAGATAACCTGCCTGGAAGCAGCTCTGATCCATGTAGGCATCCACACCCAGGAAGTTGGGGTAGGTGAGCCAGGCGATGTCGATGCCGATGTAATAGATCTCCGGGTTGGCTTCGACGGATGCCTGGCAGGCATCGCCCATGAGGAAGCCCACACACACGATCATTTCGGGTTCGGAATCCACGCACGCCTGCAGGTTGGGCGCGTAGTCGTCCGCGCTCTTGGACTCGATGTAATTCGCGTTGATACCGAAGTCGGTCATTGCATTCTCGAGGCCCATCCAGACTGCGTCGTTGAAGGACTTGTCGCCGATGCCGGCGCTGTCTGTCACCAGGCAGACATCAAAATCTTCGCCTGCCATGCCGGCATCTTCTTCCATTACTTCTTCTTCGGCAGGGGCAGCTTCTTCAGCTGCGGGTGCTTCCGCTGCAGGTTCCGCGGCGGGCTGGCAGGCACCAAGGATCATCGCGCTGACCAGCAAAAGCCCAAATACAATACTAAATTTTTTCACTTGTTACTCCTCCGTTTTCTTATTTAATTCATCTATTTTCTGGAAATTTGGATAACTATTTTTCGATATGAAATCTCCTTTCACATTTGAAATTTGACGACATTCGATAAATTCCATTGTACTCCCCGTAAATGGAGAACTGTATTGCAGGTGCATTGTAATGGTTCTCAATACATTAAAGCAAGTTAATAGTCACCCCCTTAATTAATGAAAATGTCACTTTTTTTCAGTTACTTTTTTCTATTCAGATACAGCTTCCCCCTTGGTTACTCCTGAAATGCTGATTAAAGCCGCGGCCATGAAAATCGGGCTGATGAGCATCAGCAAGCTGTACGCGCCCCCGCTAAACTGGATGATGAAGCCATACACGATCGGGCCGAGAATGGCTGCCATGGTGGAAAAAAGGTAATACAGGCCAGTGTAGGTACCGACGCGTTCCGGGAGGGTCATGTCCACTACCATCGGGAGGGAGTTGACGTTGATGAGCGCCCAGGAGATTCCGGCTACCATCAGGATGATCCCAATGACAGGCACTTTGCCGAGCATTGGGAGCGTGGTGAGCAGGATGGTGAGTGTGCTCGTGGGAAGAAAGTACATCAATGCGATACAGGTGGCCATCACGATAATCCCGGTCATGATCGTTTTTCGCCGTCCGATGGCCGCGCCGATGTAGCCAGCCGGCAGGGAGAAGAGGACAAAGAAGAGCGAGAGCTGGCCGAGGAGACGCGCCGCGTCCGCTTCTGTTACCCCCAGATGGTTCTTCCCATAGAGGGTGAAAAAGGCCTCAATGCCGTTGTAGGCGATGAACCAGAAGAAGATCGCCAGGAGAATTCGTACTGTGCTTTTATCTTCTTCCTTGAGGATCATCCGCACGCTTTCCTGCAGATTGGGCGTGTCTTCAGGGGTTTCCACGTAATCTTTTGGCTCTTTGATGAATATGAAAACCAAAACGGCGGAAAGCGCAACCAATCCCGCGCCCAGGAGAAAGGGATAGTTGGGATTCAACTCGTACAGCGTGGCGCCGCCCAGAAATGCGATGATGGCGCCGATGCCGCCCATGAAATTGATGATGCCGTTTGCCTGTGAGCGGAATTTTGAGGGTGTGATGTCCGGCATGAGCGCGACGACAGGCGTGCGCCAGATGGCCATACTTAAAAGAAGAAGGGTCGCGGCCAGGAAGAAGAGGAATAGTGACTGCGAAATTGGCAGCATGACGAAGGCAAGCGCGGCCAGCGGGGCGCCGATGAGAATGAACGGCATCCGGCGTCCGATCGGTGTGCGAAGCCGGTCGGACCAGGCGCCGACTGCCGGCTGGATGAGCATGGCAGCGATATTATCGAGGGTCATAAAAAAGCCGATGAACCCGGCGGCCATCAGAAAACGATCTGCCAGAAATGCCGGGACAAAAGCGTTGTAAACGCTCCAGATAACGCTTACGCCGAAAAATCCCAGCCCGAGTAGAAAAGTTTTGCCTATGTTCAGTTTCATGATCACCTCAATTTTTCAATTATTTTCTGCGGGACTTCCGCTTCCTGCTTAGCGATTATTTCCTTTAATATAACGATATCCAGCCCGTCGAGCGTTTTCTCTTCCGCCAGGTCCGGCCTCTTTTTCAGCGTGCGCAGCCAGGACTGCTTCCTGCGCCAGAGGTTGACGGCCTGATGATCGCCTGATGTAAGTACACCGGGCACTTTCCAGCCGCGGAACTCTGCCGGCCTGGTATAGTGCGGATATTCCAGCAGGCCGCTGGCAAATGAATCCTCAGCCGCGCCATTGCTGGCCCCGAGAGCGCCAGGGAGCAGGCGCGTCACCGCTTCCATCAGGATCAAAGCCGGCAGTTCGCCGCCGCTGAGAACAAAATCACCGATGGATATTTCATCGGTGACGAGGTGTTCACGTACGCGTTCATCCATCCCTTCGTAGCGCCCGCACAGGATGATTACCCGTTCCTCCCGGCTGAAGCGTTCCGCGATCGCGTGGGTCATTGTTTCCCCCTGAGGGGTCATCAGGATGACCGCTATATCCTGTGATTTTCCGCGTAATGATTCAACGGCCGCGAAAACCGGTTCCGGTTTCATAACCATCCCGCCGCCGCCGCCAAAGGGCGTGTCGTCGGCTGTATGGTGTTTGTCGGTTGTCCAATCGCGCAGGTTATGCGGGCTGATCGAGACGACCCCGCTCTCTACCGCGCGCTGCATTATGCTGGCCTGGATATAGGGTTCGATCAGTTCAGGGAATAAGGTCAGGACGTCAAAATGCATAGCACCATTCTATCTTAACCACATGATTTTTCTGTCAAATCTCTATGCAGTCTCATACAAACAATTTACATGCCTTTTCTTGACGTGTTTTCGCGCGCAGTGATAAGATATGCCCATGCAAATCAAAGGCAGGCGGTGGAACATGCGCCAACCCAGACGGCGCTCACCGTTGAAGATCCTCATACTAATCGCAGCGGCAGCTCTATTGATATACATCAATATCACCATTGAACCGCTGGCGCCAACATTATTCCTATCCTCACCAACACCTACGATCGCGCCGGAAACGTATGTGGCCGAAGCGCAGGAACTCGCTGATCAGGGCAAGTATTCGCAGGCCCTGCAGGCATACAATCAGGCCATCCTCTCTTCGCCGCAGGACCCCAGCAACTATATTGCGTCCGCTCGGCTGAATATTTACGCCGGCGATCTGGATGAGGCCATTGAAAACGCGAGCAATGCTGTGCTTCTCGACCAGAATAGCAGTATGGGGGAAGCGCTTAAAGGATTTGCGCTCGGTTTAAAAGGCGATTATCTTGAGGCGGAATCTTCGCTCAACCGCGCGATCGAGCTTGACCCGAGCAATTCCAGCGCGTACGCGTATTTATGCATAATGCTTTCCAATAAGATCCTGATCGGGGATGAAGTGCTGGGAGACCTGGATAAGGCCATTGAGGCCTCACGCACGGCGGAATCCATTGCACCGAACAGTCTTGAATCCCGCTGGGCACGCGGGATTGTGCTGGAGATCACCGGCAACTATCCGGAAGCAGTCACAGAACTTGAACAGGCCGTTGCGATCAACTCCAACGTGGCTGAGCTGCACATCACCCTGGGTCGTAACTACCGCTTCCTCGAAGAATACGATAAGGCGGTGGAGGAGTTTACCCGCGCGAACGCTCTCAACCCCAGCGATGCGTATCCCGACACCTTGATCTCGCGGACGTATTCCAGCATCGGCGAATTCGGGAAAGCGATCCAGTTCGCAGAACAGGCGGTATCAGATGAGCCGGAAGACCCATACCTGTATGGCAACCTGGGCGTGATGTATAAACAGAATTTTGAATTCAACCGGGCGATTCTGATGCTGAAGCTGGCCGTCAGGGGCGGGCTGACGCCGGAAGGCGTGACCGTGGACGGGCTGCCGCTCACATACGGCCGCATCGTTGAATACTATTACAACTACGGGCTTGCATTAATGGAACTTGGGTACTGCGGTGAAGCAATTGACATCGCGCAATCGATCATCCAAAGCACGAGCGACGATGAGATCGCCGTTTACAACGCTAACTTCATCCTCGACCGCTGCTACCAGAAATTAAATGACGCACAGCTGTTGAAACTGCCAACCCCGACGATGATCCCGACCTGGACGCCGCGCCCCGCGCCCACCGCGACCCCTGCACCGACGCTGGCACCGACCGCGACCATCCTGCCGTGACCGCTTATGTATATACCTGAACGGAAACCGTTATTTAGAAAGAATGTGCGCAAAACCAACCCGTATGGCATTGCCGCCATGCTGGGATTGATTTTTGTCCTCATCATCCTGCTGCGATCCCTCAACCAGGGAGAGATTTCACCCATGTTCCTGCCGACCCCGACACCAACCCGCACACTGGCCTCTTTCGCGGGAGAGGGAGAAGTATATTTCGGCGCGGGGGACCTGGACAAAGCCATTGGCGCCTATGAACAGGCGGTCGCGCTTGATCCTGATAACGCCGAACTGCGCGCCGAACTGGCCCGCATCCAGGTGTATTCCTCCACGCTGCTGACGATCGACCAGGAGCGGATTGACCGTTTGCAGGAAGCGCTCGCGACGATCAATTCCGCGGTAGAGCTCGCGCCTGAAGACAGCATGGTGCATGCAGTCAAATCATTTGCACTGGACTGGGTGGCCGGGAGCGCGGTGACAGAAGCTGAACAGGATGCCCTGCTGAATGAAGCAGAGCAGGAAGCCATTTATGCCATTCAGCTTGACAACCAGAACATGCTCGCCCTTGCTTATTACGCGGAGATCCTGGTTGACCAGCAGAAATGGATCCAGGCAGAGCAGAACATCCGCGAAGCGGTTGACCGTGCGCCGGATGTGATGGACATCCGCCGGATCAATGGATACGTTCAGGAATCGCTGGGAAACTACAGTCAGGCGATCAATGAATATAAGGAAGCCGTGC
>Ga0180436_10005824_pt1 | contig 10819 bp, 3 predicted proteins | sample SS_ome_2_FD_132434 | JGI IMG/M metagenome (GOLD analysis project Ga0180436, IMG submission 132434) | Hypersaline lake sediment archaeal communities from the Salton Sea, California, USA - SS_3_S_2 metaG | ecosystem: Environmental > Aquatic > Non-marine Saline and Alkaline > Hypersaline > Sediment...
CAATCCATCACGACTTCCGGCGCCGACTTGGTGGTGTCCGGAAACCACGTCCATCATGCCGGGCAAAGCGGCCTGTGGATCGATTCCGCCCAGCACATCGACGTGACCGGAAACGACCTCAGCGACAACACGTTGGGTGGCGTTTTCCTGAGCGGCTACGGAGACGGCTATTACGAAGGCGTCCCGGACCATCCGTTCGACCCGACCCACATCGATATCGCGGACAATACGCTTTCCGGCAACGACCGAGGGGTGGTTGTCTACGACGGAGGCACCGCATCGATTCTCATCGAAAACAACACCATCACGGGCAACCCGTCGGGTGGCGTGTATCTGTATGGAACCCTCATCAGCAACGGCGCCGCGCCGCTGCCGGCCACCCGGAACTACTGGGGTGCGGCGGATGGTCCGTCGGGGGACGGGCCCGGCTCGGGGGACGGCGTCAGTTCGGGGGTGGTCTTCAGCCCGTGGTGGAAAGACGCCGCGATGACCGAACTGGACTTCCTTCCGGATCCGGTGTTGACGGTGGACCTTGTGATCGGCCGTGGTGAGACGGTCGTGATCCCGGGGACCTTGACCATCGGCGACGGGGTCAACCCGACGACCGTTCTGGTGGACGGCGGCACGCTGGATGCCGGGCAACTCGACCTTGAGCCGGGGTCGGCCCTGAACGTGGTTGACGGGCAGTTGACGATCGGCGACAGCACCCTGACGGGCAGCTTCACCTTCTTCAACAGCATGGGGTCGGTGGACTTCAACGGGGACGTCTCGATCGCGGGGAGCGCCGAGGGGCTGATCCTTGTGTGCGACGTGCACGTGGCCGACGGGGCCACCATCACGGTCGACGGGACGCTGGTCATCGACGGGTGTAGCATCGACTCGCCGGGCAGCTACAGCCTTGTGGTGAACGCCGGGGCGGACTTTACGATGGCGCGCACCGCCATGAGCGACGGGGCGGTCACGCTCGGTTCGGGCGATTCGAAGCTCTACGACAACCGCTTCACGGACAGCACGATCGAGGTGACGGCCGGGACCACCGGGGCGGAGGTTTACCACAACCTGACCGACGACCTTGGCTGGCTGACCGACAACGGGACGGACACCGTGACCGCCGTGGACGGCTGGGGGAACCTCGACGACCCCGCCGGGACGAACAACAACATGGAACTCGGCCTCGACATCAGCGGGCTGGCGGCCGACCGGACCCAGGATGCGGACGGCAACGTCTTCATCCAGCCGGACGACAGTCTCTACGCGACGATCGAGGTGAACGACCTGACGGCCAGGATCGCCGGGGTGGAGGTCCTGCTGGGCTACAGCACGGACTACTTCAGTTCCTCGAGCATCGGGTTGACGGCCGACTGGGACGTGCTGATCAACGGTCACGAGGATGACACCACCGCCATCGGGAAGCTGGATGCGGCCATCGGGCTGAGCTTCAGCGCCACCCCTCCGGAGGGGCTGGACGCCGACCAGCTCATCGGGGACGTGGAACTGACCGGACAGGGGATCGAGGGTGAGACCATGTTCTTCCACCGCGTGAGGCTGCCCTCCGACCCGTTCGGCGGGGAGACGCGCCTCACGACGGGTGGGGCGAGCCCGGTCTTCTTGGCGCCCTTCACCACGAACTCGGCGACGATCATCACCGACGGCAGTGCGCCGGCGATCGACACCGGGAGCGCCACCGCCACCCAGGAGCAGGCCTCGGAGCCCGCCCCGGTGGATGTCTTCGACCCGGCCAACTACGTCTTCCGTAACGGCCAGCCGGTGGTCATGACCTTCACCGCGACCGACGCCGGCCCGGCGGGCCTTGACCCGGACGATGCCAGCATCGACCTCGTGCTGACCGCCAGCAACGGGACGACCCTCCTTGACAGCGCGGACTACACCGTGACGGCGACCGCGGCGGGCGAGGTGGTGACCTACACCGTGACGATGGACATCCCGGCGGACGCCACCAACGGGACCTACGAGGTGACGGCCACCGTGCAGGACCGATCCGGAAACCAGTCGGATCCGGCCACCCTCGGCCAGTTCCAGATCGCCACCGAGCTTCTGGCGACGGTGGAGCTGCAGGCCTTCACGGGCGGATTGCGGGAGGTGACCTTCGTGGCCACCGCGAGCAGCGGGGCGGTGCTCGAGACATGGACCGCCACGGTCAGCCTGACCGGGACCGGCACGGTGCCGGCCTCCACCGGCTCGGTGAGCCTCGAGGACGTCCCGGCCGGAACGGTCGCCCTGAGCGCCAAGACGGCATGGAACCTGCGCAGCAAGGTGGCGGTGTCCTTCACCCCGGAAGGGGTGGGCACGGCGGACCTCACCGGGGCCGACCTGCTGCCCGGAGGGGACCTCACCGGAGACAACGTGGTCAACACCCTCGATTACTCGGTGTTGCGCTATCGCTACCTGACGACCGATCCGACCGGCGACATCAACGGCGACGGCGCCGTCAACCTCGACGACTACGCCCTGCTTCAGGCGAACTTCTACACCGGAGGAGACGCCCCCTGAATTCATGCCCTGCCCGGGACTCCAACTGCTCCGGCGCATGACCGGCACGATCGTGCCGTTCTTCCCCCCTGGCCATTCCCGGCCAGGGGGGAAGGAGTCGGGGCGGCCTCCGTTCCGGGTCGGCGGTTGGATTGATTCCCGGCGCCGAATTCATCGCATGGCTTTCGGAGCGGGTCGTTTCCCCCACCTTGATTTCACGGCCAGATGAGTCTGCTGCGTGTTTTTTTCCGGACCGCGGCTCTCCTGATTGCAGGGGGGGGTGGAGCCCTCCATGCCACCCTGTCTCCGCCGTCATGGTATGGTGAACCCGGCACGACCCGGCAGGAGTTCTACTTTGACACGGACAGCCAATCGGCCTCCGCCAACGTCCTTGAGAACCCCTGCGGGGATTCCATCGTGACGGTGACTCTGGGACCCTATTCTACCGGTTGGCAGGATCCCGACAATGAGTTCGACTTCAACCGGAGCGGGGGAGACGGGGCATGGGACCTCGGCATGGGGGGATATCTTTCCGTCGATGTCCCTTTCGCCGCGAGTCCGGCCGGTGGGGGAGATTGGTATCGCGTCGACTTCCACGTCGAGGCGGTGGCCTACGATGCGGGCGCCTTCGCGGTTCTGCCCGGTTTCCATGGTGAGGGACACACCGCTCGGGACCTCGCCGTCAGCAAGGTTCTGGTCGAGGATGTCCCGCCCCTTGCCTCGTGGGAAGGTCTCACCTGGACCGGTTATTACGACCACGTGACCTCAAACGAGGTGGGTTTTCGCGTCCAGGCTCCGGCCAACAATGTTTCGGTGGTGGACAACCTTGAGGTGTTCACCCGATTCACCATCGTGCCTGAACCGTCTTCGGCCACGCTCCTTGTGGTCATCTTGACCATGGGCGCGGCGCAGCAGCGTCGCCGCGCCTGAGGAGCAGCGGCCTCGTCCCGCGCGGCCGTGCGCCGACCCTCGAATTCACAACCCTTCCGATAACCCTCTTCCCCACACCATGAAACCGATTGTTCTCGTTTCCTTGCTCTTCATCCTTCCGGCGCTGGCTTCGGCCGCGGTTCGGAATGTCGGGCCCGGCGAGGCCTACACCTCGATCCAGGCCGCAATCGATGCCGCCAATCCCGGCGACACAATCGAGGTCGCTCCGGGACTCTATCCGGAAAACGTCCTCCTCAACAAGAGCCCCCTGACGCTCACCGGCGCCATGGCCGGCGAGGACGCCCGCGGGCGGATCACCGGCGCGCCCGATCCGGTCGTCGAGTCGGTGGTGGCGCCCGCTGCGGGCCCGGCCCTCCAACTCGCCTCGGGGGCGGGATCAATCACCGTTTCCGGATTTGCCATGACCGCCGCCGCGCCCGGTGCCAGCGGAGTGGTGACCGCCACCACCTCCTTGAGTCAGTTCCAGTTTGCGGGGAACCACGTCGCGGTGAACGCCGGGGCGACCGGTGCGGCGCTTTCCCTGCGGGCCACCGCAATCGATGCAACCATCTCGCAGAATGTGTTCGTGGCGGCGGCCGGGAGCGGGTCGGCGGTCTTCCTCGACGGGAGCGCGGCCTTCCATGGGTTGCATTTCATCGAGAACGATGTCCTGCGCGACGGGGCCGTGGCGCAGGCCGGGTTGCTGGTCGACGGCGACCGGAACGTGGGCCCGAGCGGAACCCGTTCCCCGCTGGTCGACGGAAACCGGTTTGAAGGACACGACATCGGCTTCCACGGCGGCGCCCGGAGCCTTGACGAGGTGACGCTGACCGGCAACACCTTCGCGGGAAATACCCGTGGCATGGCGGCCGGCCCGCGCCAGTGCGTCCTGCAATCCAACCTGTGGCTCAACAACGCGGTGGGTGGTCTGCGCCTCACGAGCTTCGGCGAGACGGGCGATCCGGATTTCGGGGCGCAACAGGTCACCATCGAGGGAAACGATTTCCAAGGGAACGGCGCCGCCGCCGATCCGGCGGGCCATGGGGATCTCGTGGTCGACGACCAGGCGCCCGGCACCCATGCCGGTCACCTCATTCGGAACAACCGCTTCCAGAGTGCAACGGCGCTCTGGAACAACTCCGGCGAGATCCTCGATGTCACTCGCAACTACTGGGGAGCGGCGGACGGTCCCGGCGGAATGGCCCCGGGGAGCGGGGGCGCCATCCTCGGGCCGGGCGGCACCGCCTACGAACCGTTTTTTGCCGACGCGGATCTCTCGATCCTCGTTTTCGGCAGCACGCCTCTGGAGGGCGAACTGACCCTCGACGAGGGCGAGTCCATCGGCGGAGAGACGCTCGGCCTCGCTCCTCTCGCAATCCTCACCGTGCTCGAAGGCGCGCAGGTCTCGGTCGACACCCTCGACCTTGCGGCGGACGCAAGCCTCCTTGTCCGGCGCGGGACGATCCGGGCCGGGATGCTGGAGCTGGAAGCCGGCGCCGTGCTCGACGTGATCGACGGGGAACTCTCCCTTGATCCGCGGGGAACCGGCCAGCCTCACACCATCGCGGGAACGTTCACGTTCTTCAACAGCCTTGGTTCCCTCAACATCAACGGGAACACCAGCTTCGAGGGGAGCGCCCTCTGCCTTGCCTCGGACGTGCATGTTGCAGACGGAGTGACCGTGACAGTCGTTGGAAGCCTCATCTTCGACGGCTGCCGGATCGACAGCGCGGGCACCTACAACATCCTTGTGGATTCCGGGGCAACCCTGCAGATGGCTCGTTGCGAGATCTCCGGCGCCTTCCTGAACCTCGTGGGCAGCGACGTTGACATCCATGACAACCACTTCTCGAACAGCCTGATCACGGCCTTCAGCACCGTCGACGGGGCCCGGGTCTACCATAATGTCTTCGAGGACGGCCCCGAAACCCTGAGAGTCCTGGGCGCCGCGGTCGTCATCACAACCCTCGAGGGCTGGGGAAACGTCGATGATCCCGCCCTCGTCGAGAATGAACTCTCCCTGAACTTCCGCAGCCCCGGCGAGCCGGACCGAACCCTTGATTCCGAAGGAAACCTCTTCGTCCAGCCCGGCGACCCGCTGGCGGTGGGTCTCGACATCGGAAGGCTCAACACCAAGACCCAGGCCGTGGAGGCCCTGCTCGGATTCAGCACCGATTATCTCGAAATCGACGGCCTGCAGCCGTCGGTCACATGGCCGAGCGACCTCTATGAACTGACGGACGACTCCGCCACCGTCGGGCGATTCAACACCGCCGTCGGACTGGGCTTCTCCCATCCCGACCCGGACGGCACCACCTCCGACGGGCAGGTGGCCGACGTCCTCATGCAGGCCAAGTCCACCGAAGGCCGCACCCGCTTCTTCTTCCGGGCCAAGGCCGTCGAAGACGATCCTTTGATCGACACGCGACTGACCGTCAGCGCGACGGGAGTGCCCGCCTTCCGCGAATTCCCGTTCACGCTGAACTCCGCCACCCTCATCGTGGACGGCACCCCTGCCGGGTTCGGCAGCGTGGGCGCCGCCTCCCAAGTTCAAGACGGCGCCCCGGTCGACGTCCTGCAGGAGGGGGTCTTCACCCGCCGCGGCACGGTCACCGTGACCTACGACGCCGCCGACTCGCTGGCGGGAATCGATGACGAGGACGCCGCGGTGGTGCTGGCCGGCGCCTCGGAGTCGCTGAGCGGGGTCCTGACAGGAACCGCCCCGGTCGAAATCGGGGGAACCACCTACACCCGCTACACATTCGAGATCGAGATCGAGGGATCCACCCCGGACGGGCTCTACGACCTCGATGGAGTGGTAACCGATCGAGCCGGGAACTCCGCGACCTTCCCGATCGGGGTGCTCGATGTCTCCACCCTTGAGATGACGGCGACCGTCAGGCCCCAGGGCCTTGTGGCCGATCCCGTGACACGGCAGGTCGAGTTCTGGGCGACGGATGCCTCGGGGGCGGTGCTGGCTTCGTGGACCGTCCCGGTCGATTTCGTCGGCGGGACGGGCCAGGCGTTGCTGCGCGAAGTGCCCGACGACACGGCCTGGTTCAGCGCCAAGATGGCGTGGAACCTGCGCGTTCGTCTCCCGGTCTCGTTCGGCCCGGCGGGCGACGGCGCGGTTTCCTTCACCGGAGCGGCGTATCTTCCGGGCGGCGATTTCACCGGCGACAACATCGTCAACCTGTTCGACTACACCTTCCTGCGGAACAACCAGCCATTCGGTGAACAAGCCGACATCAACGCGGACGGGCTCGTCACCATCGACGACCTCAATCTCTTGCTCGGCAACTGGCTGACGGGAGGCGATGCGCCCTGAGGCCGGGGTGACTTTCAGCCACGATAAGAATCAATTTGAACCAGACATTCTCATGAGACCGACATCCGGCTTTGTATTGGGCGCGCTTTGCAGCACCGCCTTGGGGGCGCTCGAAGTGGACTTCGTGACCAGTCGCGGCACCATCACGGCGGAACTGGATTACGTGCAGGCACCGCTGGCTTCAGCCAATCTCGTGGCTCTCGCCGAGGGCTCCAGGAAGTGGGTGGACTCGCGCAACGGCGCCGTGAAAAGCGAGCCGTTCTTCGCAGGGCTCGACTTCCACGAGGTGATCGACGACTCCGGCGGGAAACTCATCGCGACCGGATCCAGGACCGGCGACGGATCGGACGTGCCGGGGTATTTCTTCCCGGACGAGTTCGACCCGGCCCTCACACACGAGCCCTACGTGCTCGCGATGGCGAACCTCGGACCCAATACCAATGGCAGCGTGCTGTATTTCACCGGGGATTCCGCTCTTCCGGAACGGGACGGAGTGAATACCGTATTCGGCTCCGTTTCGGGGGCGCCAAGCCGCGCCGTGATCGATGCCATCATCGCGGCCGGCCCCGGCACCACCACGGTCGAATCGGTCGAGGTCCGCCGGACCGGCCAAGCCGCGCTCGATTTCGACATCCATGCCGTGGGGCTGCCAGTCGTCACGGGAGTCACCCCGGATCTTCGGGTGGTTCCGGGGTCCTCGACCGAGGCCCTCGCCGGGCAGCCTTCCAACTCGGTCCTGCAGGCCCACGGTAGCGCCGATCTTTCGGTCTGGGCGCCAAAATACTATCATCAATTGGTTGGGCTTGACGACACTCCGCCCGGCCCGGTGCACGTGCTCGACGGGGCCCGGCAGCCGAGATTTTTCTACCAGTTCTCATTGGTCGAGTATTCGGGGGTGGCCGGGTCTTCGACCTTCGCGGATCAGGTGCTGACGCTTCGGGCGCCCGGCACGGGGAGGTTTGTCTACAGTTTCGACGGCACGGGTCTGGCCGGGACCTACCAGAACATCATTCCGGACCCGTTCCTCGGCGAAATCGTCCTCTTCGAAGGCTCTTTCGTGGTGCGCGACGAGATTCCCGCCCAACTCGGCCCGTATTCGTTCGAGATCTTGCTCTACCTCTTCAACGCCACACCGGGCGGCTCGCCGTTTCACCACATCAGGGGCGGCTACGACGACGTGCAGGTCAGCCTGGTCGAGGGCCGGCACCTTACGGATTTCCTGAATCCCCTGCTCGGGTTCGAGATCGAGGACGGAGGTCCCCTCGAACTCACCCGGCCCTGACGACGGCGGCACGCTGACGCAAGGGGCGTCAGGCAAGCGTGTTCCGGATCTCGCAAGCAGCGAGACCCGCGCCCTCGGCGCGCGCCGTGGGACGGGATCCCCGGAAAACTTTTGCCGCCGCGCCCCTGAATTTCAAAATCATATTTCGGGGCGGGGGTTGCTTCGGAATTGCCGGGACGGAGGGGTTGATTATGCTGCGGGGAGGCTATGGCAGATTCGTTTGTGCATCTTCACCTGCACACCGAGTATTCGACGCTGGACGGGGCGGTTCGTTGCGGGGAGGTGGCGGCGCGGGCCGCGGAGTTGGGGATGCCGGCGGTGGCCATGACGGACCACGGGAACCTCTACGGGGCGATCGACTTCTACAAGGCGGCCCATGCGGCCGGGGTGAAGCCGATCCTCGGGTGCGAGATCTACCTCGCGCCGGAATCGCTGCACGACAAGAGGGAAGTGCCCGGGCGCAAGCGGGCCACCCACCTGACCCTGCTGGCCGAGAACAACACCGGCTGGATGAACCTCGTGGCCCTCGTCACCATGGGCCATCTCGAGGGATTGTACCACGGCAAGCCGCGGGTCGATCGCGCGGAACTCCGGGCCCACGCCGAGGGCCTGATCTGCCTGAGCGGCTGCATCAGCGGGCCGGTCAACGAGTGGCTGCGGCAGGGACAGGGCGACCGGGCCCGGGAAACCCTCGCGGAGTTGTTGGACATCTACGGGCGGGACCACCTGTTCGTGGAGCTTCACGACCACCAGCTCGAGGCGCAGCACGGAATCAAGACGCGGCTGCTCGAGCTGGCGGGAGAGTTCAACCTGAAGCCGGTGGCGGCGAACGACGTGCATTTTCTGCGCCGGGAAGACCACGAGGCCCACGACGTGATGATCTGCATCGGGACGGGCAAGCTGTTGTTCGACGAGAACCGGCTGCGGTATCCGCCGGAGGTGTATTTCAAGACGGCGGAGGAGATGCGGGAACTCTTCGCGGACGTCCCGGAGGCCTGCGACGCGACCCTCGAGATCGCGGAGCGCTGCAACGTCGAGCTGAAGCTCGATGCCACGAGTTCGGAGAAGTATCCCAACTTCGAGGCGCCGGACGAAAGTTGTCGCGAGGAATACTTCCGGCGGCTTTGTTTCGAAGGGCTGGAGAGAAGGTACGGCAAACGGCGCGCTACCGATGACACGGAGCTGCGCGAGCGTCTGGAATACGAGATCCGGACCATCAACGACCTCGGGTTCGCGAGCTATTTCCTGATCACGGCGGACTTCATCAACTGGGCCAAGGATCACGAGATTCCGGTGGGGCCGGGGCGGGGCTCGGCAGCGGGCTCCCTGGTGGCCTACACGATGGGGATCACGGACATTTGTCCGCTGCGTTTCGGGCTGTTGTTCGAGCGGTTCCTGAACCCGGAGCGGATCAGCCCGCCGGACGTCGACATCGATTTCTGCCAGAGCCGCCGCCCGGAGGTCATCGACTACGTGCGCAAGAAGTACGGGGAGCGCTGTGTCTCGCACATCATCACATACGGCACGCTGGGCGCCAAGAGCGTGATCCGCGACGTGGCGCGCGTGATGGGGGTGAGCTACGGGGAGGCCGACCGTCTCGCCAAGATGATCGAGGCCCGTCCCGGCGTGAAGCTCGAGGAAGAATTCGCCTCGAAGCCGGAGCTGCGGGAGATCATCGAGAGCAGCAGCACCTACCGGGAGTTGTGGTCGTATGCCACGAGGCTGGAAGGGCTGACGCGCAATGTCGGCGTGCACGCCGCGGGGGTCGTGATCGGGGACCGGCCGTTGGACGAGCATGTCCCGCTGACGCGCGGCAACGAGGGGGAGGTGGTGACGCAGTTCGACATGGGAGCGATCACCGACGTGGGGCTCCTGAAGATGGATTTTCTGGGGCTGAAGAACCTGACCGTGATCCAGGAGGCCTCGGTGTTGATTCGCGGGAAACATCCCGGGTTCGAGATTCACGAGGTTTCCTTGGATGACGCCGCGACGTTCGACCTGCTGAACCGCGGCGAGACGATGGGCGTGTTCCAGTTGGAGTCGGGGGGGATGACGAAGACCTGCCGGCGATACGGGATCCGGAAGATCGACGACATCATCGACCTCCTTGCGCTCTACCGGCCGGGTGCGATGGGATACATCGACGACATCATCGAGGTGAAGGAAGGGCGGCGGGAGGTGAAATACGAGCACCCGCTGCTCGAGCAGGTCTGCGCCGACACCTACGGCGTGATGATCTACCAGGAGCAGGTGCAGAACGCCGCCAAGCTCCTCGCGGGCTACACGCTCGGAAAGGCCGACATCCTGCGCCGCGCGATGGGCAAGAAGAAGAAGTCCGAGATGGACAAGCAGCGCGCGACGTTCGTCGAGGGCTGCCAGCGCGTGAACGGGATCGACCGGAGACTCGCCAACCGGATCTTCGACAAGATCGCGAACTTCGCGGGATACGGGTTCAACAAATCGCACTCGGCCTGCTACGGGCACATTTCCTATTGGACGGCATGGCTGAAGGCGAACCACCCGGTGGAGTTCATGGCGGCCCTCCTGTCGAACGAGATCAACAACACCGACAAGATCGGGGTGTTCGTGGCGGAGTGCCACAGGATGGGCATCGAGATCCTTCCTCCGGACGTGAACCGCTCGCAATTGCGCTTCTCTCCGGAACCGTTGCGGGGCGGGCGGATGGCGATCCGTTACGGGCTGGCCGCGATCAAGAACGTCGGGGAGGCCGCGATGGCGGGCGCCATCCGGGAGCGCGAAGCGAACGGACGGTTCGAGTCGATCGAGGA
>Ga0180436_10005825_pt1 | contig 10818 bp, 9 predicted proteins | sample SS_ome_2_FD_132434 | JGI IMG/M metagenome (GOLD analysis project Ga0180436, IMG submission 132434) | Hypersaline lake sediment archaeal communities from the Salton Sea, California, USA - SS_3_S_2 metaG | ecosystem: Environmental > Aquatic > Non-marine Saline and Alkaline > Hypersaline > Sediment...
AGTGTCGGATGGAGGCGTGGAAATCTCCCAAACTCTGGACCTTCCCAGAAACGCGACACATCCTTGCGTGATCAAGTACTTAAGATATTAACACAACCTTTGAGTTATTATGGAGAAGGCAAAGAGTTTCCTCGAATCATTGAGTATATGGAATCCTTGAGATCCACTCGGCCCCAACAACCTTATCTACAATGGTTGGGATACTCTTCAGACAAAAAAACCCTTAAAGGATGCTGGTTGTTGGGTGTTCCAGAGTTACCGTCCGCGCAGGAATTACAACACAAATATGGGTCGGTGCGCAAGTTTAGAGAGTTGCGAGGGCGTTACTGTTACGACTAATAATACGAGTTTTCTTCGTCGTTTTAGTTGTTTTGTTTATACGATCGCAAAAACCGCTCTATTGCCTGCTCTATTTCTTCCTCTCGCTTTTCTGCGACACTTTGGCGCTTCTGTCGGCGACCCGCAGCAGGTGTTTTTGCTCTACGGGGTTGGGTAACCACGACTGGTGGTGGGAAAAATGATGGACGCACAGCACCACCCTTAGGAATAAACCGTTTCCATTCTTCCGCCTGATCTTCTGTTAAGTCGGTTCCCCAGGCTTGTGATTGCAAAGACTCTAAGTCTCGAGAACCCTGGAGGAGTTTGCAAGTTTCCAAGTACGGCCAAACCTTTGCCATAACTTCAGCTGTTACTGGTTCAATAGACTGTAAACTAAAGTAGCGCTGACCGTATTTGCGAAATCTTCCCACAGTCAAGTCCCTGTCGATACCAGATAAATTTTCAATACGTTCAGGATTAATAGTAACAAAACATTTGGCCAAATCTCTACCATATGCTTGTAGCACACGCAAAGCTTTTGTTTCAAAAGCAGCGCCGTCACGGATACGCTTAAATAACTTGAAGACCTGCTTAAAGGAACCCTTTTGGCGCTCAGCCAAGAATAGACTGGTGTAAAGATTGGAAGGCCTAAATTGACTACCATCAAAGTGGTACGCTTTACACATGCTCTTGCACAGCCTTCGACCCATACGCATCCATTCATCGGCCAGTTTTTGAATAAACAAGCATATGATGGATCTTAGGGGCTCAGAGGATGCATACAGTTCTGGATGCGGACAAAAATACTCAAATAAAGGATTGGGATTCAAGGAATTAATGTAAAGCACAGTATTTACATAGTAACCGTCAATGATAATGTATATGTAGATAATGTAATTTTGACTGTTGTCGTAATTCGGTATACCATTCATGAATTGTTGGTAAGCCTTCATAAACGACATTTGATTTAAGTTAAATCCTATATGGCCCAGCCAAGTAGCTAATGCAGCTTGAGATGTGGTATGCTTCGGGACCACATCGGTCACAAACTGACCCATATATTTGAGAAACCATAAACTATCTGGTCCTTGAAGTTTCCGTTCAAAATATTGAGCCACATCTCGGGTTGGAGGGTCAACGTACATCCATCTCCAATCCATTGTGTTACAGTTATTTTGTTTTTTATTGTCCATTATATTGTTCGAGACGTTGGACTTCCAGCTGAAGGTCAATGCGATTCACATGGGCCAAGAACATCCGTCGACAGCAAATTCGTTTCATCCCAAGACGATTCAGAGCGTTCTTTTTGGTTTCGCCAGATCGAAGCATTTTCAGGTATGATTTGTAATAAGCACCAACGACCTTACTGCAACCAAAGCAACGTATGGGGAACATCAGCACAAGCAAGGGGATCAAGGAGACCAAGCGGGGCAGGGATTCGCAAAATGTGAACTTGGAACAATTGGAAATTCTTTTGCACGCCCAAAGCCTGCAACTGAGAGAAATACGGAGTGAACTTCAGAAGGTCAGGGCGCGGATGGAATTCCAGGAGGAGTCCCCAATAAAAACTGACACTGACTGGAATTTACTGGAAACTCCGGAAAGTCCGGGATTTCGAAAGGTCCAACAATAAAGGTTTTTCCCTCCGCACTTTTTTGTCCAACATGTTTAATTCAACATACAAGTCTCCGATGGAACGCACTCTGGTTACTCGTTTGTCTCTCAAGGCTGAACGGGAACGGAAACGAGGCATTGCGCAGACTAAGGCCTGTCTTTTGCGTCTGGCCAAAAACCCTCCCAAACGCAGATCAAAGGAACTGAAGTCGCAAAACTTTCGATCCAACCCGATTGATATCATGGAAAGCATTATCCGCAAGTGTGCGACGGTAATTCATCGTTTGGATCACAAATGTGGTGATTGCAAGACCAAGTTTGTGAAGATGGGGCTGCATCACGTGGAGGTTCCCGAGGAAGTGTACAACAACATGGTCAAAGTTCCTTTGGTGGCCGACTTTACCAGGATCAACGATGAAGGTCAAGGTTGCTTGAGATGCTCGGTTCGCCATCGGACCAACAACGCTATGGGTCGACGATGGGGAGCTGTGGTCGAGAATTCTAAACGGTGGGTGGAAGTTGGTGTCCTCAACAACGAAATCCGCAGCTTGAAGAGCCAATTGCACAAAGCTGTCAATGCTCCTCGTGATGCACCCATGGCGGTTCAACGTTACCGTGAGCGGTCTGATGGAAAGCGTTGGAAAGATTTGGACTCAAAGTTGCCCAACCAGTATCAAAAGATTGTCAACATTGTTCAGGGGTGGCAGCGCCAAACTAATCCTGCGATCAAAGGTTTATTGACTGTGGATGCCCCATCCATTCCTCCGATGTTCACCGACTACACGAACATTGATTATCGCGTCATGAACCTTGAACGCAGCTTGGAAAATACCCAAAGTCGCCTTGAATGTACCAAGCAGCAGAATCGCAACTTGACCAACGAAGTGGAGCGCCTTCGCAAAATGGTTATGGAATCTGAGCTCAAATGGAAGACCGCCGAGTTCGAGCGTGATCTTGCCAATTCTGCAATGGCGGAAATGCAACAGTGCATGAAGGATTCTTTGGTCTTCCAGCAAATAATCAATGTGCTCTTGGATGATTGCAATAATCCTCTGGCGGAATCCCTATGTCGCTACAGCTTCCGCCATGGCCAGAAGATTGTTGACACCGCCGCACTCCGCACTGAGCTCAAACACGCCTATGAACTTTTGGGGTTTTACCAAGACCAGATTAAGCTGCGACACACCCCTTTGGTGATGATCCAACGCTGCTGGGAAACTCGAGCTAGTTCGACCGCGGCTCCACCTGTTTCTGCGGTTTCTGCGGCTCCTGCACCTTCTTCACCAATCGAGTCTTCCGAGCCTGTTCAAATGATGGATTTATCGGATAAACCTCCCGTGGCTCCACCGGTTACCGAATCTCCCAATCCTATTGGAATGGTGGATTCACCGGATGGGACTCCGGAGCCTCCATCAACAGCACCAATTCAACATATCGCTGAACATGCCGTAATCCCCTCGCCTCCTAAACCTGTCATCGAGGATCACGGCCCCTTTACTGACAAAGAGTGGAAACAACTCAAGTCAATTTTTATGGACGAATTGGGGCGGCTCCAACTCAAACCGTCTTGCCATGACGGATGGGTGTTCGTAAACTTTATAGGGGACCAAATGTACTTCAACAACACCAATTTTGTGGAGGCTGTGAGTGACCGTGGTGCCTCTGATGACCCAGTATTTGTTTCTTATGACTTTATTGACCTCTTGAAAAACACTCAGTATGGAAAACCATGCCCAAATGGAACTCGTGTCAATGATATCCAGTTCAATTCTGAACAACAATTTGCATGGTACCAAAATGAACGTTCACAATATTACTATCACAAAAAATAAAGTCTTCCATCTTTTATTTGTTTTCCAAATAGAGTTTCACAAATCCTCGGCCTAATTCTCGATGTGTTTCTTTGAATCTTCTCAATTTAGCAGTTAATTCACGATTTAACCATAAACCATTAGATCGACTGGGGTTGTTCAATAACCTTCCATTGATATACACTTTATAAAGAGCCTCCTGAGCCTTTCGTCCCCTTGGTCTGGTTCGAAAATAAATTTTAAAGTAACGGTGTTTACCATCTCTAGCCTCTTCTTGTTTTTCCTCCATATATACACGACGTAATTGATCAACTCTTTGTTCATCCCAAAGCCCATCTTGTCGTGAACGATTTGCTTTGTGCTTTCCATCCACATAGATCTCATAATCAGTAATGCGACGTCGGTGGAGCGGGATGACCTTGGTTTTCTTAGGCTTCACGACTACACCCTCATCAAATCCATACACATGCCTTCCTTGCCTCTTCAGTGCATAGAGAATGTCCCCCACTGTAATGGTCTTACGTCTTGCATATTCAGTGTACATGATGGCATCCTTCAGTACAGTTTCAATAAACTGTTTTAGGACTCCCTTTACCTCATCAAACGTGTGCCGCCCGCTACTATCACTACCGATGCGTTTGACTCCGCCCCTTTTAGCTAGTTTAGCGATCGCGGCCTTACTTGGGCCAACTGGAAGGCCACGTCTTCGATGTCGAACTACGGACATGGTGTTTATCGTTTGTTTTTAACCTATTATTTTTTTCCGGGAAAACCAGGTAATTCCGTTTGTCCGAAAATACGGTCAAACCTTTATTATAGAGTTCCTAGCTTGCGCCACTTTTCGCAAAAACAAAGATGTCAAAGCACTACCGACATGCCTCTGATTCTGTTTCGCGTGATGTGTCATCAAAGAAGGTTGCATCCGTACATCCCACGTCCGTGCCATCAACGAAGGTTGCATTGACGGAAAAAACTACATCCTTGCCACACACATGTGCTAATTCAAACGGATGATCCCAGTCCATACACTCATCAAGAATGGAACAAGTTGGCATCGCTGTGTTTGTTGGCGTTCAGCCAAATTGAAGAAATATGGGTTATGTCGTATATTTTTGAAGATAAAATATACGACTTGGATCCAGCATTCATCAATTCTTTACGTGGGCGGGTTTCATCAAACGATCCAAATGATGTTGCTGGATATTTTCTTGATCATTTCAGACACACTGGAATTGCCAAACAATGCAATGGAAAAATACCATATGATCGCATTGAATTTGATGACAATCACAAATTTGCGTTCTATGAATTGAACTCGGTTTGTACATACTATTGCAGACGTCGTCGGGGCTCCGCCAAAGAAGGTTGCGTTGACAAAAACTCTCAGTGCTTGGGAAACTTCATCCGCACATCCCACGCCCGTGCTAATTCGAACGGATGATTACAGCCCATATACGCGTCAAGAATAGAACAAGTTGGCATCGCTTTGCCTAGGTGCGCTTGGACAAATGGAGGAAACTTGGGTGATGTCATTTGAGCTTGAAACACAGATTCACGACATGGATCCGAGTTTCATGGAGTCTTTGAGTGAGCGAGGAGAATTTTCGAACAATCCAAATTTTATTGCTGGATTCTTTCTGGATCGTTTTCGACACACCGGAGTTGCCAAGCAATGTGATAGAAAAATACCGCATGATCTAATCCAATTCGAAGACAATCACAAGTTTGCATTCTATGAATTCAACTCAAGTCTCGCCTATTACTGCAAACGTCGATAATAAACTCTTTTTTATTCAATATCAAACTTGAGTTGTATGTGGCAAGCAAGGAATTCTTGCGTTAACAGTTTCATAGCATAAGGTAGCTTCACGTGCCGCACATTTTCATGGGATTGGCAATAGCGACAGTACGGTCTTCTATGGAGCACTGAACGGTGTGAAGTGCCCGGAGGGGCTTCGGGTTCACCCATGAAACCGCATTGTTTACAGATAACAGTCTCGTAACCATCCGAATGCGTAAGTAGTCGATCAAGTAAAGTCGAGGTCGCGCCATGGGAAATAAAGGAGTCCTTCTCCATTTCCCCGATACGAAGTCCACCATCGCGCGCGCGGCCTTCTAGAGGTTGTCTGGTGCGGTGTTGTACTGGACCATGCGCTCTAGCGTGTCCTTTATCCGCAACCTGATACAAAAACAAATATGAATGAAGAATACTTGAAAAATAGTTGTACCATATGTCGAAGTCTCTGATAGTAGCATACACCAATGAAGACTCTATTTTTGAGGGGTTTCCCTGTCTTTCCATCGTAGACGACCTCTTTACCAAATCCAGGCAGACCATTATTCGTTAAAATCTGTACGATTTCCTCGTCTGATTTGCCTCTAAAAGGAGTAGCATCCGCAACTTTACCTTCCAGACAAGCCGCTTTACCCAGCCACATTTCTCTAATGTGTCCAATAGTCATTCTGGAAGGAAAGCTATGGTCACTGATCATCAGTTCCACCTTTACCCCACTCGCAGTCCAAGGCATATCTTCGGGTGCGACTATGGCTCCTGTAACTCCTTTTTGCCCATGTCGGGAACTGAACTTGTCACCAATTTGAGGGGCACGATAGGATACCGTGCGGACGGCGACACTGGTCAGGTCATCTTCGATGGAATGGGTAAACACTTGTTCGACCGTGGCTGGTTCATTGTTTTTGACGCAGACGCTACGATCCCTGATCTTTCGTTCAGTTTTAAAGTCTTCACTCTGCGTCTTCATGGTGCTTGTGTATTCAATGCTCTTCTGGATGATCACATCGCCTTGGACCAACTTTTGACCCACCCGAACCAGTCCATCATCACCCACTTTAGAGTAATCACCTTGCTTTTTCCCCATGATATCCGGATCATCGCGCTTTCCAAAGCGTTCGATATCCGCACCATGATTAGCCTCTGAATCTTTGTAGGTGCGGTAAACAGCGGTCTGAAAGAGCCCATTGTCGATGGCCTGGCGCGAAATTATCGAAGAGTCCTCTTGGTTGTAGCCCGAAAATATCTGGATAGCCGTAACCACGGGTTGTCCTGCGGGCTCGTCGTTATCACCAGATAGTTGACCAATCCAGGTTTGCACCAGCGGCTTTTGAGGGTAAACCAACGAGTAGCGTTTGTTGTCCAGGCGGTAGTGAAAGTCCAAGGGCTTCACACTAACGGCTTGTTTACCCATGGCGGATTGGTAAATGTCTCGAGGTGCTTGATTCAAGTTACCAAATGGGATTACCCCAGCTGAACACCCGAATAAGGTGAAGCAAGCGTGGATTTCCATGTGATTGTACTCGTTGGGACGGCTCAGATACTGTTCGTAGGACGACGCAATCACCAGCATTTTTTCCTCCAACTTGTTGATGTATTTGATGACCCCCTCAATCATAAGGCGTTCCCAGAACAAATGTGGGTATGCTCCATAGGCCTGATACACTGGACCCAATTTAGCAAAATGTTGCATATCAAAGACTGGCCGATAACAGTCATCTTGATCACTGTTAATGGAAATCTCCCCACTCTCTGCATCGTAGAAGATGCTGCTGTTCTGTGGAGCTGAATGCCAGCGCCGGTACAGGCAGTACTTTGAAAGCAACTCCAGAGCATTGGGAGTAAATCCACAGGGTACACCATTAACGAGTACCAAGAAAAGAGCACTTGTGGACATGTTTTGTCTCACGACTTCCGACAAGCTGAAGACCTCAAAATCTTGGTGCAACAAATCGATGAGCATGTAGGTCGGGCATTCCACACGTACTTGCAAGAGAAAGCTGTGAGATCCAGTAAGCCCCACACTTTTGCCCTCTGGGGTCTCTGCGGCGCAATTAATGTTATCCATGTGTAGTTGTCGCTTCTCCGGCATTTTCCCATCCCTATTGAGGGGTGTGGAGTAACTCCGTAGACTTGCTAACCTTGAGCGAGTGTTCATAATGTTCACTGGTTGGCAGACACCAGATTGATTATTACCATTGCCCTTTTGAATTCCCCAGTTACCAGTACTCATAGCATATTTGAGGCCCGAGGTGACCCAATTTTGATTAAAAAAATCGGAAACAGGTTTACCCTTATCATTGCGAAAGATTTGCATCTGAATCATCTTGAGAGTGCGTCGGATTAATTGGCGAGTCAAACGGGAGAGTAAGGTGCCAGCCACGGCTTGGCGTTTATTGCAGTATGAGTTGATGTCATCTGGGACTTGTTCTCCGAGGTAGACCCGCAGGAGTTTGCGAATGCAGTAGCCCAAATAGAAGGCTTTGTACAGCTGAGATTGACAATGAGGCAAGAATTCGTTCGCAAAGATGTTCATGGCGTACTTTTGGCGCTTAAGTTTGTTTTTTTCAGAGGAACCCCTGGAACCGACCCAATCATACAGGTCATCCATGGACATGTTGGTGGTTTCGGTATTGTCGGTGCATAAAATGCTCCTGAGTGCATATGACAATTCCGAGGATGCGTTCGCTCCAATGATATAGTTGTACATCTCTTGAACTGAACGAACGTTTAGCAAGCGAAAAACCACGACCATGGGAATGTCAAATTTGATGAAAGGAACGGTGATGGTGACATTGGGGATGGCATGGCTATAATTCTTTTTACCCGATACCCGAATGTACAAGGTGGACGTGGAGCGAATTTTATCAGGGTGATCCGAGCGCACAGAACATTTGAAGCCGTTTTTGGAACCCCGGTCGCGCGAAATATACGGGAAGTTGCACTTTAAAGTCTCTTGGGCAATTAGAGCCTTTTCGTACCCGTTGATGATGAAGGAGCCGCGGTTTTTGAGTGTACACATGTTACCCGAGTCTTGGCAAACACTTGAACCCCACATGGCAGGGGCCTTAATGAATAGGACGTTCTGGTACACCCTGTAATCTACCAATTCATAGCGCTTGGGTACATCCGGGTTAATTTTGAACGTTTCATGGTGAACATCGATAAGCACATCAAACCAGTAGGTTTGGCGCCTCTGAAAGGCTTCTCGTGGGGTCAAGCGCTTCAGAAAACCAGTGGCTTCTTCCATAACGGGTCTCCCTATCCATGGGTTCTTCAAGTGAACCAATTGCAGCCGTTTTTTGTCAGTCGATACTACTTTAAGAGGACTGTTTTCCTTGATAATTGATGGGAGTTGAACGTGCACATAATGTTCAAAGGACTCTATTTGCCCGGGAAATAATGTCTTCGTTGTAATGAAGGATTTCACCGTATTCTTGATCAGTTGTTCGAATACCTCCTCCGTAAAGAGGGGTGCGCTGGTAGAGGACGACATTATAAGAAAGTGGAACGTTCTTCTCAGCTAACGGCAGAATCACAACAAGTAGAAAGATTATGATTAGCACTCCGAGAGCGCCTAATGTATAAAGATTGGCGGATTTTTTAGACATGTACATGTTAAAAACAGAGAATGATATCCACTGAGATTTTTATTTTAATACAGTTATTACTTGCGGTCTTCACAGCGACATTTGTGATGTTGGCGATATGTGAGAAGGGTTCCACGGGAGGTTCCACGGGAGGTTCCACAGGAGGTTTTACGGGGGGTTCCACAGACACGGAAGCTTCCACGGAGGTCGAGCTTGTCGGAACTAACATATCTGCTTCTGATCTTTGGGATATTGTTGTCAGTGATCCTGATGCGGTGTACCTTGCTGTTAACAACGAGGTTAGTCCAGAGTTGGCTGAAGTATGGAATAATGCGGAAATAGAGGGTGGTAAGTATATTATCAGTGCTGCAAGCATGAACATGCAAGATCCAAGTATCTTCAAAATTGCTCTTGTAGATCAAGATGCCGTTATAGTTCTTTTGGAAGAAGATGACTGGACTTCTGACATTATTGAAGCGTTTGCCTAACTGCGTTGTTCAATCTGGCGCTTTCTCATCACGAAGCTACCATCGGGGAGTACCATAGCTACCGTTCGAGCTTCTTCTTGAGTGGCGGTTCTCAGAAAGGACCTCGGTATACCAGCCGCACTCGCTCGCTTTGCAAGTGGGACAAAGGTTTCTTGTGGGGTTTCACATTCATGGGTCATGTGGTCTTGTTTAGCACCACAATGGAGACATTCATACCAATCCGGAAGTTTACCACCATAGGTGGATGCGTGAAATTTGGCGGAACGATGAATCCGTCGCCGCCGTTGCGAAAGTTCTTCAACCCGCAAAAAGGTAAATAACTTGACGTCCTCCTCATTCTCTGGGTTTTTGTTACGCATTACCCAGTATCTGGCTCGTTCTTGTAATTTTTCCCTCTCTTCTTTCTCGCGAATATGCGGTGGTACATAAGGCCTCAAGTAAAATGGGAGAGGCCGACGTACCAAGATTAGCGGGGTTTCCGGGGTTACTGTTGATGATTCCGTTAACTCTTGGTCCGTTCGGGCATCAATACCCACCAAGTAAGCACCACCAGATGATAAGTAACGGTTTTCCAGTTCGTAGCGAATATCCGGCCAATCCGTGTGTTCGGTTTCCCACCGTCGAGTCTTCGTTTCATGCTTGAACCGAAAGGGTATTGTTGGCATGTTTGTAAATGGAAACTCCACCAAGTAGGGCAAAAGAAGAGGTGATTGTACAGATGCACAAGGAACGCAGTTCCTGGTCAGATTCTGCGCGTGACAAAATTAGAGCGGCTGAGCCTTGGAGTGACAGTATTGAAGCACTCCTCAAAGAGACTCAAGCAGATCTGGGCACACGGGCCAAGAGACATGATGAAGCAGGGTATTACTACAAAACGATGGATACTCGTTACGGCTATGTGGGTACTATATTCGCGGCAATTATGGGATACGTGTCAGTGTTGTTAGATCCATGTGATGATGATATAACGGTTAAGGTCATCAATGTGTGTTCTTATAGTGCTATTGCATTCTTCACTGGGACCGCTCAATATTTCAAGTATAGTACAAAAAGCCAGCAGCATTTCGATATTAGTTCCCGTTTTTCTGACATCATTACTGACATTAAGACAGAGTTAGCAAAACGACCGCGATTCCGCACACCCGCTGACACTTTTCTGGAGCGGGTACAAATTCGCGTGGATAATTTGACATCTTGTGCGCCTG
>Ga0180436_10005827_pt1 | contig 10817 bp, 4 predicted proteins | sample SS_ome_2_FD_132434 | JGI IMG/M metagenome (GOLD analysis project Ga0180436, IMG submission 132434) | Hypersaline lake sediment archaeal communities from the Salton Sea, California, USA - SS_3_S_2 metaG | ecosystem: Environmental > Aquatic > Non-marine Saline and Alkaline > Hypersaline > Sediment...
AAACTGAACGACGCCACCGCCCGCTCCTGGTACTCCGAATCGAGGGAGGGAATCGCCACAAACGACTCCGCTACGGCAAGGGCCAGCAGAACAAATACCAGCACGCTTACACTCATAGCGCTGATCATCGCCACGTGCCGTTGCGCCATGACCGAGTCGGTATTCTTGATCCGTCGGAAAATCTTGAGAACGCGCAGGAGCCGGAGAACCCGGGCGATTCGAATCGCCTTGACCACCTTGAGAACGTTGAGCATGCCGCCGACGCCGACAATCGAGACGCCACCGACGATCATCGCGAGCACGGACGGTCCGCTGTTGAGAAGAAGCAGCGGTACGCTCGCGAGGAAGTCTATCCACCCCCGTTCCAACCAGAGATACTCACCGAGACGACGGTACCGCCAGGCATCGTAACTACGAACAACAAACTCGATCGTAAAGAAGAGGTCGAATACAAATCCGGCGATCAACAGGATCCGCCGGGTCTGAACGGCCCAGGAGAGGACCGTCGCCAGGTCCTCGAGAAAGGTCTGCACGAGGACGAGGACGATAGCGACCAGCACAATGTTTTCCAGAATTCCGCGTGTTCGATTCATACCTTCCTACCAGCCGTTCTCCGCCGCGATCTTGTACATCTCGTCGAGCATCTTTATATCGAATCCGTAAAACTTGTAGTTTCTCCGGGCCGTGCTGAGCCAGCTCTTGTCCGGACTGTCCGCGCCACGATCCACCGTGAGATTTGGTTGATAATGCCGACTGCGTGCACTGAGTATTGCCGCGATACGAGCCGTCGCCTCGATAAACCGGTTGTCGTTGAAGGAAACACTGGTATGGACGGCACTCTTGAGAACCGACTCCGGGAGAAGCTTCAGATCCTTCTTGAGGTTGTTGAGAACTTTCTCGGCAAACTGATTCTGAACCATGCCGGTGGCGCGTTCCTGCTGATTCTGCGTTCCGGAAGAAATCATGTTGACCGAGGGTTTGAGGAGCAGATTGCAATCAACATAGTTGCGCACTTCTTCTTTTCCCAGTCGCAGGCGCTGCACCTTGGTAAGCTCGAAGTGGACGTAGGTCTTGCGGGTAAAGATCTCCTCCAGATAGCGCGCCGAAACCTTGAGGCGAAGAGCCGTAAACGCGCCGGTGAATGCTCGGCGAGCCTCCGGCTTGGTGATCATCTGTTTTACCTGCGCCAGGACCTGGTCGGCGATCATCGACGCGTCCGTCTGCTGTTGCCGCAGAAGGTGGACAAAGGTGAAGTCGATCTGATCCCGTACGATATGCTCGATCTCGGGAATGAGCTCCCGGTTTATCACCTCGTAGAGAGCCGCTATGAGGAGCGAGAATATCTGGTTCCAGCTCTTGCCCGGGAAGAACTGCGCCGACGAAAGCGTGGGGGCAAGCTGGGCGGCATTCACATGGAGAAACTGGATAATCTGCTCTTCCTTCTGCAGACTGGTAAACCCGTTCAAAGCGGGATTTTGCAACAATCTGCCGACGAAGGCCTGGGCTCGTTCGCTCTCGCTGTTCATAAGGCTGCCATCCGCATCATACTATAGTCATGTCGGCCGTCTCAAGCCACGGATTGAGATACAACGTGTACATCCTGGTGCTGCTTCTCTTTCCACTGGGTCTGTGGGCGCAGGAGGCACAGGAGGATTCCGTCCCGGACCAAACCGATCCAGACGTGGATTGGTCGCTGCCGCTGGTGGGATGGTCGCCGTCGAATCCCTTCGCCGAGGAGGAGGCGCCGCCGTCGCTCTTTAATCTGGACCGCGGCGACACCGAGGTGGACCTGTATATCCTCGGGTTCTGGAACGTCTCGAGCACCTATGCCACGGGTATCGCCTTTCATCCGCCGCTTCCCGGATCGGGGGACCGGGTCACGTTTCCGTATGTGTATCCGGGGTTCGAGACAAACCTCTTTGAACAGACCGTGGACCTGACCCTCTCCCTCTGGTTGTACGAACGCTACTTCTTTGAAGCGAGTTTTGCCGACGACTCCACGATGAACACGATCGCCGCCGGCTACTACGCGGCGGAGGACGAGTTGGTCCGCGAGCTCGTGGTGGGTAACGTCCCGCTGGCGGTCCAGCCCTACCCCTATCAGTATGCGGGCTCCCGGGACGCCGCCGCCGGGAGTAGACCCACCCCGGGAGCGGTGGTTCGCCTCGGTACCGCCCGTACATACCACGAGTTCCTCCTGCAGCTCGAGAACTCCGTGACGCGTCGTGAGCGATACGTGGCGGGCGCGGCGGTGCAGGAATCGCGTATTCAACCGCAATCGTATCTGCGAGGCCGTGTCTTTGTTCTCCCCGACGAGGACGTACGTTCCCTGGAGGTGCTCGTTGAGGACGGGGACGGGACGGTTCTCGGTACCGGCGGGACCCGGCGTTTCCGAAGCATCGAGCCCGCGTCGGGCATGTACGTCCTTGACGACGACCGCGGCATCCTCCGCCTCAGCGACGACCTTGCCGGGGACGAGACGATCCTGGTCTGGTACGAGACCGACGCGGGGCCTGTCGGCACCCCCGGAGCCGGACTCGCAGCGATCGTCCCGCTGGATTCGGACCTGACCCCGACGGAGGAAGCACTGCTTCCCTTCGATTTTTTGTCCGGTGATCTCTATCCGTCGGTCGACGGCTCCCCCGCCGCGGACGTGACCGGCGAGGACTACCGGCTCACCCTCGCGGATGGTCGTGATGCGCTCATTCTCCGGGAGCCGGGCCGGTACTCACCCTTTGAGGCCGCCTCGTTCTACGCCGCGCCCGGTTCCGCCGTACTCGACGACGACCGGACGCGGATCCGGATCGTTCGTGCCGCCAGTCGCGTTCCAACAGATGAGACCTACACGATCGATACGATCGCCGCGGAGGGACTGATCCGCGTCGGCGCGGCGGAGGACCCGAGAACACGCGGCTGGCGATACCCCTTTGCGGCGCGGGACTACGCGTCGGCCACGCTGTACGGACCCCGATCCTCACCGGACGTTCCCGCGGGAGATGTGGATATCCTCGTGGAGTACAGTACCGACACCGCGGCGATCGCGGTCGATCCGGATATCGTACCGGGCACGCTGGTGGTCACCGCCGACGGCGTTCCCCTGGAGGGTGCGGAGTACGACCAGGGCACGGGAGAGCTCGTTCTCCCTGACGGAATCGATCCCAACGCGACGATCGATCTGAGCTATCGCGTGTACCAGGACGGGGGCGATGCGGGAGACCTGGTGTTCGTGAACGGAAACCGCTGGTCCGTCACGGACAGTCTTTACCTCACCTTCGCCACGGGCCTCCGCTGGACCCTGGCGTCACAGGGATTCTCGGAGGAACTCGATCAGCACCCCGGCGTTGTCACAGCGTCATCCGGCCTCACCTACGAAACGGAGGATTTCACGATCGATTCGGCCCTGGCGGTGCAGGTATCCCAACCGGACACCACCGGATACATGCGTCTCTTCGGTGCCGGTGAGAGTTCCTGGTCGTTGACGCCCAATGCGACATCACTGTTTCCTGCGGCTACCCCGGAGACGCTCTCCGATGCCGATCGGGTTCTCACACCGTATCGAGACTACTGGACGATCGACGCCCTGGGAAATGTGGGGCTTCAAACATATACCCAGACACCCACCGCGGAGGGTGACGCTGCGGGGGAGCGCATCGGCCCCTACCTCGCGCGAAGTACCGACGACGGGTACACCGGGTCGGTGGCCGTTCTCGAATGGGATTCACTCGCCACGGAGGAGTGGACCGGCGCGCACCTGCGTGTCTCCGCCGATCCCGTGGATCTTCGCGACGCCACGGCCGTTACCGTGAGCTACCGATACCTGCCGGACGACGCCGGCGACACCGCCGGAGCTCCGGAACTCCTCCTGCAGCTGGGGACGATCACCGAGGATCTGGACGGCGACGGCGTGATCGACGAGGGAACATCCGCGGTAGACCCGGGCCTCCGCTTTAACCTGGCCGACGGCAGTTTTCGTCGGGCCGGGCAGTACTCCCCTGCCCTGACGCGGGCCCACAGCGAAGACGGAAACGACGATGGTGTTCTGGGAGCCGAATCGAGCGGCGCTGTCTGGAGCAGTGTGATATCCACAAGTCAGCTACGACAGACCGGGTGGCGGGAAGCAACGGTTACTCTCGATCGGGAGGACGTGGAACGCCTCGCGGCGGTTCGCGGCGCGCGACTGATCGTTCGCAACGATCATGGGACCGAGACGGTCGGCGCCGGTCGCCTCCTGGTAGGAAGCGTGGAAGTTCGCCGCACCGGCAGCGCGACCGTCGTCGATGCCGGCGGCGGTTCCGTGCGCCCCTCCTTCGGAGACGATCCCCTAAGCGGGGCCCAATCTCTGGAATCCCGCTACGCCGAGGTGGGCGACCGCTTTAACCCCGATGAGGACGACCAGTCGGTGCTCCAGCTGGCCTGGTCCGGCACCGGCACCGACCCGATCGCCCTGGAGACCACCGTCCCCGAGATCTCACTGGACCGGTATCGCACGGTGGCGGTCTACGCATACCTGGCTGAACCGGACCCGATCCCGAACGACGCCGCGGAGGTGACGTTTCGTGTTTCGCCGTACCGTCGCGACACCGGCCCCGACCTTACCTGGACGGTCGATGCGGCGAGTCTCACCGGCGGGTGGCACGAAGTGACGGTGGACCTGGACAGCGGCGAGGTCGCCGTGGACAACACGGTCGTCGATACCGTAGCGCTCCCGTCGGATACGGCGAGCTTCCTCCGACTCTTTACGATCGGGGTGTCCCGTATCGACGGGGGCACGCTCTACCTGGACGAACTTCACGCCCGGGACCCCCGCGCCTCGGCGGCGTTCGCCGGCCGCGTGTCCCTGGACTGGGGTATGGATATCGGTGGGGGTCGCCTGTCACTCAGTCAGGATGTGGCGGCCCAGAGTCAGGGGTTTCGGAACGCCGAGACCGGAATCTCCTCCGGTACGGGGCAAACGCTGGTGAACCGCTCCCTCTACACGCGTAGCCGCGCTGAGTACGAGATCGAGGCGTTCCGCGTCGCCGGCGAGACCAGCGCCCGCGTGAACGGACGAGGCGAAACCGGCGCGTTCGCCCACGAGGTCGACACGCCGATCGTCCCGGGTTACCTCTCGCTGGAAGAGCGGTTCCGTCGCGACTACGACTACCTCGACCCCTTTGTAGATCGATCACTGGCGCTGTCCGCCGGCTCGGACAGACTCGGAAGCTACCGGCTCGAATCGAGCAACCGTGTAGACGCGCTCGAGACGGACCAGAGCTGGGACCTGGTGGTAACACCGCCGCTCCCGGAACGGGTCACGCTCTCCCTGTCGGTGGGACTGGGCGCCCGGGACCTGGATACGACGGTGGAAAACGACGACTACGGGTCAGACTGGGTCGCCAGTTCCGAGCGGTTCTTCGACGTGGTGGACAAGGGGAGAACCGAACGGCGCGGGAGCGCCACAACCGATCTGGGCTACGGCAGCTTCCTGATTTCCCTGGACGGTTCCTGGAAAAACGAGAGCGACATCACGGGACTCCAGAACAACGCGATCGGCTGGGTTGCGGAGCTGCCGATCGACATCGGCGACCCCGGACGGCGTCCCTGGCGGTTCACGCCGCGATACACGCGGACGTATGACTCCGACGATCGTCGCGAAAGCGACCGCTTCGCTCGCGACCTGGAAATCTGGGGTGGCGCAATCGGCGCGGAACCCGTGGTCTTTTCCGCGATCCCCGTGGTTGAGCTCTTTCAGGACGGATCGGCTCTGGGCCTCACCTCACCGGAGGGCGCGCTGGAACGGCGCAGCTATCGCGGCGAGGGACGCCTCCAGTTTTCGCGAGCCCTGGGGAGCCGTGTCCGTGACCTGTTTGTACCGTCCGACCTGGAGCTCCTCCTGGACCGCCGCCGAAGCTGGGAGGGTGCCTCCCTCGACGACGAGCGCACCTGGCAGGCAAGCATCACCGCGATCGCGATCAACCTCTTCGGGGTCGAGGGGAGCCGCCCCCTCACGGAGCGCTACGAGAGCGACGAGTTTCGCACCTCTCTGGTACTGACGCTGGTCGAGCAGATCGGCGCGACCCCGCTGGGCCACCAGGTGACGGTGGAGAATGAGGCAACGATATTCGGTTTTAACGAGGCGGAACTGGCGCTCCTCACCAGCTTTGAGCAGACCAGGACCGCCGTCCAGGGAGACCGGTCCGCCACCGTGGGGAGCGAGATCTCCTACACCTGGATACGTCCCGGGTACCCGCGGATCCCTGTTTTTGAGCGCATGGAGGTGCCGCCTCACTACCGGCACACCGAGTCGCTGGGCTACGAAGCCTCCTTTTCCGAGGGTGACCTCGACCGAAGTGAACTCACTCTGGGACACGATACGTCACTGATCGTCGGCGAAAACGGTCGGATCAGTGCGTTCGGACAGGTCGGCTGGCTGGTGGACCCGGGCGCGTACGACGCAGGTTCCCTGCAGGTGATCGGGCTACTTGTTGGTCTGGAGGGTGAACTTCGATATTAAAACGCCGATGGGATATAGTGTAGAAGGGTTGTTGTGCGAAAGGAGCTCGATATGAAACGCCTGATCGCGACCGCCGGGATAGCCGTTGTGCTGTCACTGGGCCCGGTCACACTATACGCACAGGAAGACACCGCCGGTGACTCCGACTCGGTTTTTGACGCGATAGATCTGGGGCTCGGCATCGCCTTTGGCGTCGCCTCCTTTGAGGATCCCGATACGGGTGAGCAGGTAACGTACCAGGCTCTGGCGCTGCAGCCGGATTTCGGAATCGGTAAGTTCGGTCTCGGCCTCGATCTCCGGATCAATTACCGGCTCAACGGTGGTGAGGACGGCGACGAGTTCGAGATTCGTGAGGAAGACTGGGAAGTGGGCGACTTTGAGGAGTTCCTCGAGGTGTATCTGCCCAAGTTTCGGTACCTGCGCTGGGGCGTCAAGGGAGACCCGCTGTTTGCGCTGTTCGGAGGATTCTCGAGCGCAACCCTGGGGACCGGCTTTCTCGTCAATAACTATTCCAACGAGCTCTTTGTCCCGGATTTCCGCATATTCGGCGGAATGCTCGATTTCGACGGCGCCCTGGTCGGCTTTCCCTACCTGGGGATCGAATCGGTCATCGGCAACGTGGCGGCTCTGGACGTGATGGGCGCGCGAGTGTACACGCGACCCCTTGCGGGATTGAGCCTACCGCTCCTACCTGCGCTGGAGATCGGCGGCACCGTCGTCACCGACCAGGACCCGTTCTACCATCTCGAACGCGATCCTGACGCTCCGCAGGGTTTATCCGGCGACGAGATCTACATGTGGGGTCTCGACGTGATGCAACCGATTCTGCAGACCGACGCTGTAACGCTGGATGCCTTCGGCGACCTCTCCTTTCAGAAAGATCGAAAGGGCGGGATGGTCGGCGTCGGCGGGCGGGCGGCACGGATCGTTCTCTACGGAGCGCAGGTCCGGGCGGTGGAAGACAACTTTGTACCGTCCTTCTTTGACGGGACCTACGATCGCCGTCGGGCTGAGCGCTACGCGATATACAACGAGCTGATCGACGTTGACGGATACGTCGGCTGGCTCGCGCGCCTGGGTGTCTCGCTCTTCAACGACGGGCTGGTTTTTGACAACACCCTGGCGGGCCCCTTTGTCTACACCGAGGGAGCCTATCCGGAGTTTACGAGCAGTCTCCTGATCCAGGAGGGGATGATTCCCGGTCTGGCGGCGCTCAGTTTCGAGGCGAGCTACCAGAAGTTCAATATCCGTGAATACGCAGACCTGGTCGACGTGGAAGACGCGATCATCGGCGCGCAGGTCAATATCAGATCGGGTCCGGTGGTGATCTCGCTGCTCTTCGATATCACCTACGATCCCTACGCCGAGGGTGATCCATGGGTTGTGACCTCCGGCCTTGAGAGCTCGATCGCCCTGCAATGAGGAGGCCAAGGATGAAACGAATATCGATACGAACGATCCTGATTGTCCTCGTGGTTCTCGCCCCGACGACGCTGTTCGCGCAGGCCGCCGCGGGAGACCCCGTGGCAGTACTCGTGTATTTCGATGACGATTTCGAACTGCAGATCTTCGACTCCAACGGATTCGACGTCAACTTTTACGTCGGTATGGGGCTCTCTCCGGGAGACCAGATCATCACGGCCGATACGGCGGTGGAAATCCGACTGGAACCGAACGGCAGCATCATCCGGGTTGCTCCGAACAGCGAGTTTACCGTCGGAACGATCCAGGGCCGAAACCAGGCACAGGAAACATCGGTGGTACTCGGACGCGGTCGGGCCCGCATGGTGGCCGCCCGGATCGCCGGCGCCGACAACCGGTACCGGTTTCGAACCCCCGGCGCCGTCGCGGGCGTTCGTGGAACCGACTTCGGCCTCATCGTCGCGGAGGGGACGGAGGAGCTTTTTGTTCGCTCCGGCGAGGTAGTATACGAGGCTGTGGAAACCGGTGAGCAGATCTTCGTCACCGGCGGCCAACGCGCGGACATATTTGCCGGGACCTTTCTTCCGGAATCTATGTCGATGGAAGAGATCGCCGATCGCATGCGGGACCTGGAGTTTGTTCAGTTGAATCCCGCCGACGTTCCGGGAAACGAGGTCGTCCTGGCGACCGACGAAGAACAGCCGGAAGAAGCGATACAGGAAGAACCCCCGGAGGAACCCGAGGAGGAAGAAGCGGAAGCTGAGGACGATGGCGGACTTCTCGGTCGGGTCGCCGCGTTTACCGGCCTCGAGGTCGGGTCGATCACCCTCAACGAGGAGACCTGGGCACAGGTGGTGGTACAACCGCAGTTCTCGATCGGCGCGTTCAACGTTGCCCTCTACCTGCCGATCACCTACACCACCAACCTTTTCGACGGAAGCCAGTGGTATCGGCCGGGCGGAAACAACGAGTGGTCTTTCGGATTCGACAAGGACTGGGCGGGCGATCCCCTGGAGGCACTCGCCGACTTCGGAACGGACCTGGCACTCAAAGTCCGCTACGTGGAGTACGGCCAACGGGGAGACCCGCTCTTCCTCAAGATAGGGAACCTCTCCAACTTCACGATCGGCCAGGGACTCCTCATGCGCAACTACGCGAACGACATCGATTTTCCGGTGGTCCGACGCATCGGATTCAACCTCGGTCTGGACCTGGAGAAATGGGGCTTCGAAGGTATCGTAAACGATCTGTCGGCGCCGGAGATCTACGGTGGCCGCCTCTATTTTCGGCCCGCCGCGCCGGCGATCCCCGCCGCGGTCGGCCTCAGTACGATCGCCGACGTCGGCCCCGGGCGTTCCATCGTCACCACCGATCGCAGCGGTAATCCCCTGCCGCCGGAGACGGCGATCCCCCTATCGGCTGCCGATGAGACCGACCCGATTTTTGTCAACGTCGCGGCGGACCTGGAACTCCCGGTGATCGAGCGCGAACGGCTGGCGATGATCGCGTTCGCCGAAGCGGGAGGACTGATTCCCTATCTTCGGGAGGGGACCGATCTTCTGGGGTCCTCGGTAAACAGCGGGCTCAAAACCGATGCGCTGGTGGATTTCTCCTCGGGAGAACTCAAGAACTTCGGGTGGACCACCGGTGTTCGTGGAACGTTCACGCTGTTTGACTATCGGCTGGAGTTTCGCAACTACGACGGTGTGTTCCGGCCCGGATTTTACGGGCCCAACTACGACCGTCTCCGCGGAAGCTACGCGGCGGAGACCGTGGCGTACCTGGCGGACACGGAAAACGAGGAGTATCAGAAGACGGTCCTCGGTATCAACGGCGAACTCGGTGCCGAACTCCTGGGCGCGTTGTACATCTCCGGCGGGTATTTCTGGCCCTGGGAGATCACCGAATCCGGCAACTGGGAAGGGAGCAGCGACGACGAGTTTACGCTCGAGATCGCGCTCCGGGAGGGGTTGATCCCCTTTGGTATCCAGACCGGTTTTCTCTACCGGCGGACGCACTTCGCCGCGACGATCGCGGGATGGGGAACCTACAGCGACGCGACGCTCTTTGACGCCTATACCTCCCTGGACGCCTACGTGGCGTACCCGCTTACGCCGGCGATCGATCTGGTAGCGAGTATCTCCACCGCGGTGGTTCGCAACAGGGACGGCGATATTATTTATGACTCCGACGGTCAACCCCGGGTGGCACCGACCTTTGCGATTCAGACGCGGATCGGTCTCTGAGGCTGGTGTCCGTCACCGTGCAGTTTTTGTGACATGGCCGGAAGAATCGAGATTCTTCCGGCGGACGTAGCCCGTCGGATCGCAGCCGGAGAGGTAATCGAACGTCCCGCCTCGGTGGCACGTGAGTTGATCGACAACAGCGTCGACGCAGGAGCGCGGTCCATCGAGATTCGCTGGGAGGGCGGCGGTATCGATTCTCTGCTGGTGCGTGACGACGGGGGTGGCATGGACCGAGACGATCTCGCTCTCTGCCGCCACGAACACGCTACCAGCAAGATCCGCAGTATCGAGGACCTGGACCACACGAGAAGCCTCGGGTTTCGCGGTGAGGCATTGGCGAGCATCTCCGCCGTGAGCGAACTCACAATAACCAGCACCCCCGCCGGTGCCGACCACGCTCACCGGCTTCGCGTCGACTTTGGCGAAGAACGTGGGCTGGAGCCGGCCGCGGGTCCACCCGGCACCACCGTTGAGGTGCGGCGTCTCTTTGCCAACCTGCCGGCGCGACGCCGTTTTTTATCGCGACCGGCCGCGGAGACAACGGCGATCCGCAACACGATTCTCGACAAAGCGTTGCCGGTGCCGGACATTCGGTTTTCCTACGGCCCCACCGATCGCGCCCCCCGGGTTCTCCCACCGGCAACACTTCTGGAACG
>Ga0180436_10005831_pt1 | contig 10813 bp, 6 predicted proteins | sample SS_ome_2_FD_132434 | JGI IMG/M metagenome (GOLD analysis project Ga0180436, IMG submission 132434) | Hypersaline lake sediment archaeal communities from the Salton Sea, California, USA - SS_3_S_2 metaG | ecosystem: Environmental > Aquatic > Non-marine Saline and Alkaline > Hypersaline > Sediment...
CAGGTCGACTTCTTCCTGCATCCCCAGTTCAGCCTGGAATCCGCCCAGGCGGCCCGCGAAATGGGCCAGATGCTGGCCACCGGCCTCAATGTCTCCCCCGGCGCCGCCGTTGGAATCGTCGCCCTGGACGCTGATCTGGCAGAAACCTGGGCCAAGAACGAAGGCCGGCCGGTGATCATGGTGCGGCCGGAAACCAAGCCGGACGACGTGCACGGCATGCTGGCCGCCAAAGGCATCCTGACCAGCCGGGGAGGACGCACCAGTCACGCCGCCCTGGTGGCCCGACAATTCGGCAAACCGGCCGTGGTGGGGGTTTCCCAGCTCAAGATCGACATGGGTAAACGCCAGATCACCATCGGCAATGAAATAATCCAGGAAGGCGACTGGCTTTCCATCGACGGCACCCTCGGCGAAATTTACAGCGGCCAGCTGACCACCACGGCGCCGGACATCAAGGACCCCTGGCTGATCAAGCTGCTGGCCTGGGCCGACACCTACCGCCGCCTGGGGGTCTGGACCAATGCCGACTATCCGGACGACGCCCGCCGGGCGCGCGAATACGGTGCGGAAGGCATCGGCCTTTGCCGCACCGAGCACATGTTCTTCGAGACCGACCGGCTGCCGCATATCCAAAAAATGATCATGGCCGACTTGCCCATCGAGCGACGGGAAGCACTGGGTGCCCTGCTGCCGTTCCAGCGCGACGACTTTGCCGGCCTGTTCAGGGCCATGGACGGCCTGCCGGTGATCATCCGTCTGATCGACCCCCCCCTGCATGAATTCTTGCCTAACCATCTGGATTTATTGAAGGAGTTGTCCGATCTCAAAATTCGTATGCAGCACGCCGCGGATCTGGAAACGATCGACGACCTGCTTGAGGCGTACGGCAAAAAGACACGTATTCTCAAACGGGTGGAAAGCCTGCGGGAGGAAAACCCCATGCTGGGGCTGCGCGGCGTGCGCCTGGGCATGCTGGTTCCCGAATTGACAACCATGCAGGTCAGGGCGGTGTTCGAGGCCGCCTGCCAGGTCACCCGGGACGGCATTGACGTTCACCCGGAGATCATGATCCCGCTGACCAGTCACGTCAACGAGTTGAAATACCAGCGCCAAATTCTGGAAGAAGAGGCCCAGCGGGTCATGGAAGAGCAGGGCATGGAGGTGGCCTACAAGTTCGGCACGATGATCGAAATTCCCCGGGCGGCCCTGACGGCCGACCAGATCGCGACCTATGCCGAATTTTTCTCCTTCGGCACCAACGACCTGACCCAGACCACCTTCGGCGTTTCACGGGATGACGCCGAAACCGGCTTCCTGGTGGACTACATGGAAAACAAAATCCTGCCCAACAACCCGTTTGCCACCATCGACCGGGAAGGGGTGGGCGAATTGATGGCCATTGCCGTCCGGAAAGGGCGCTCCGTCAATCCGGATCTGGAGTGCGGCATCTGCGGCGAGCACGGCGGCGACCCCGAATCCATCGTGCAATGCCACCAGATGGGCCTCACGTATGTCTCCTGTTCGCCCTTCCGGGTGCCGGTAGCCCGTCTGGCAGCCGCCCATGCAGCCCTCAACGACAAGGGATGATGATACCCCCCGATGTTCGGACCGGCATGTTACCTCCCGGATACAAGTTTGCCGTGGGATATGGCGGCGCTGCCCCGGGGCAGCGTCGCCGGAATGCCGTTGTCTTGCTTGACACCACAGGTACAGATCACTAATTATGTTGTAATATAAATTGGTTAAAAAAAGCCACGCGTCAGATCGACTGAAAGCGGACGGGTGCGGTGACGCCCTTGTATCCACACACCATGGGTAGCGGCGGCGCACGGCGCCACAGTCGCTTCCGGACCCCTTGATCGTGATGGCCTTAAAAACGGAAGTGAAGCCGATGCGGGCACAACCTCCAGTTCTGATCTGGTTATATTGTCTGGTCCTTGGCCTGATCATGTGTCCAGCGGGGCATGCGGCCTCCCTGGAGGATCGCCTGGCCACGGCCCGCTTCGAGTTGGAAATCGGCGTGGCCACCGAACAGCGCATCCTAAGCGAACTGGAGCGCTACCGTTCTTCCGCCGACGCTTCCCATGACCGCATCACACTCTACGAAACCTACCTGGATCGCGTCCGCCAGCTCACCGAGGAAAAAAGAAAAGTCGTTCAACAGCTCGAACAGGTCCGGAACCGGAACCGACCGTCAACCCAGGGCGGCAACCCTAATGCGCCCCTTCCCGCACCCGCCCTCGATATTCCCGAGGACCGGGAACTTGACGAGCTGCGGGCTCTCCAGCGGGAGTTGGATCAATCCATCGCCGCTTTCGATGACATGCTGCTCACCGAAACCGAACTGGCTCGGGTAGAATCCGAACTGAAGATGAAACAGCTCGCCCAGGAAGCGGCCCAGGCCGCCCGGGGGCTGCGTGAAGGCGACGGCGGCGGCGGTGAGGGAACGGAAGATAGCGAAACCGGTATGGAAAGCGGGACATCGTCATCCGGCGGCGGTGACCAGACCGGCGAAAGTCCCGAGCAAGGCGGCATGCAAGGCGTGGAAGGCGAGACCGGCGAAGCCAGCCAGGATCCCGGCAGCAAAGAAACCGGCGGCGGCCGGGATCGCTCGCAACAATCGCCCAAGTCCTCCCCGGGTCAGGGCACGGAAGCGGCGGCCGGTCAAGCGGCGCAAACCACCGATTCCCAGGATGACGACATCGTGGCCCGACAGTTGCGCGAAGCTGCCGAAAAGGAAACCGATCCGGTTCTGAAAGAAAAATTGTGGAAAGAATACCGCGACTACAAAAAAGGGCTGTAGTTCCCCTCGCACCGGTACGGCAGGACGTGAAACAGTGTCCCGCCGACCGCCGGACACGTCGACGGACCGCCGGGATCATGGCGGCTGCCTATTGTCTCGCCCTGCTGACCAGTAGCTGTGCCTCCTACAACGCCCGCGACATCAAACCCACGGGCATCCAGATCGCCCAGGTTGAAATCCCCGAAGCCGAACTGCTCGACGTGGGTGTGGTGGTTTTCAGCAGTCCCGAAATGACCGAGGAGGAGGCCGAGGAAGAGGGCACCAACAACAGGGTCCGGCAGTCCGAGGGCCATTTCATCCCCTGTCATCTGCGCAACACCCTGCAGCAGAGCAGCCAATGGGGGGCGGTTCGGGTCCTGCCCGAAACAGGGACGTCCCATGATGTCGTCGTCAACGGTGAGATTCTGGAATCCAACGGCCAGACCCTGGTCATCAAAGTGACGGTGACCGACGCCACGGGCCGCCAGTGGTTTGAGCAGGCTTACGAGGCCGGCGCCACGGGAGAAGATTATCGGGACAACATCCCCTGGCAGAAAGATGCCTTCCAGGATCTTTACAACACCGTCTCCAACGAGATGGCGGCCTATCGCGAAATGCTGACACCGGAGGAAATTCTCGAAATCCGCCGGGTGTCCCAACTCACATTCGCCCGGGATTTCGCGCCCGACGCCTATGGCGATTACCTGGCGGAAAATGAAGACGGGGCTCTCCAGCCCAAACGCCTGCCGGCCGACGGCGACCCCATGATGCAACGCCTCATGACCATTCGCGAACGGGAGTACATGTTCGTCGATACCCTGAACCAATACTACGACGGGTTTTACGCCAGCATGTGGACCGCCTATGAGAACTGGCGCAAGCTCGACCTCACCGAGCGCCTGGCCCGGGAAGAGGTTGAGAATTCCGCCCTTATTCGCAAGGTTGGCGGCGTGCTGCTGGTGGCCGCGGCCATCGCGCTGGAGGTTTACGGAGGCAGCAGCAGCTCCAACATCCTCGAAGGCCTGCTGCTGCTCTCCGGCGGCCAGGTCTTCATGAGCGGCCTCAACATTTCCAAACAGGCCGACATGCACGCGGCCGCCATTCAGGAACTCAGCGAATCCTTCGGGGCCGACATGGAACCCATTATTCTGGACACCCAGGGACAAACGCACGAGCTTACCGGCACGGCGCAGGAACAGTACCGCCAGTGGCGGGGACTGCTCAAAGAAATCTACTTGCGGGAAACGGGTATCGTGCCGCCGGACGCCATTCCTGAAGATACCGGTGAAGCGCCGCCGGCTTAATGAGAGGTCTTGGGTCTCCCCTGTATGGAAGCTTGAAAGCAATCTAAAGGACAACAGCGCCCGCCATGCCCCCTAACACCCCCTTTCAGGCCCACCGCGGCCAAGTCCTTTTGAACCGTTTCCAGCTCTCCCACCCCCTGGGGCAAGGCGGCATGGGGGAGGTCTGGCGGGCCCACGACCGGGATCTGGACCTCGACATCGCTATCAAGCTGCTGCACCCCGCGCTGGCGTCGGCCCCGGCCCAGGTGGAATTCCTGAAAAATGAATGCCGCCTGGCGCGCCGTCTCAACCACCCCCATATTGTCCCGGTCTACGACTTTCACCACGACGGCGAGGCCGTTTTTATCTCCATGGCATGGGTGGACGGCCCCAGCTTCGATGGTTGGAACAAAACGAAAGAACGTTCATGGGAAGACCGGCTGCGCCCCCTGGGGTCGGCAGGCCGGGCCCTGGCTTACGTCCACGGACAGGGCTTGATCCACCGGGATGTGAAAGCCGGCAACATCCTGATGGAGCGGAAGGATCACCCCCGCTTGACCGACTTCGGGATTGCCGGTGTTTACCGGATCGACGCGGAACGCACCGCCCATCACGGCGGCGGATCCCATCACTGCATGAGCCCGCAGCAGCGCCAGGGATTGCCGCCCCATCCGGCCGATGACATCTACAGCTTCGGCGTCCTGCTGTTGGAGACCCTTATGGGAAGCGACGACGCGATAAATGAAGGGGTTTCCGCCGATGCCCTTCGCCACTCCCTTGGCGCTGCCGCCCCCCTGCCACCCGAACTGATCACGATAGTGGTCGGCATGCTGGCCAGGCGCCGCGAAGATCGCCCGGAAAGTATGACCCACGTGATATCGGTCCTGGACCAGGCCCTGGCCGGGCATCACCGCCGAACGATTCCGCCCCGGGAGACACCGTTGCCACCGGAGGAAGCCGCTTCCGCCGCATCCGCCGAGGTGATCACGCCCCAACCGTTTGCGGCGCAGGAAAACCACCAGGGCCCCGGCGGTAAGACCCGATCATGGCAGATGCCCGCCTTTCTCGTCATCATGGCCCTTTTGATCATCGCGGGAGGTGGATTGTTGCTCCATTATCTCGCCCGAAACCCCTTGACACCGCAACCGGCGACGATCGCAACCCCGTCACCACCACCCGCCGCGAACCAGGCGCCACAGGCCCCCTTGACGCCCGAATCGCCGCCGGCCGGTGATGAAAGCACCGCAGAGAAGGCTCTGGCCGATTGGCGTCAGGCCCTGGGCGATCTGGAAGCCATCGGCGGCCCGGAATGGGCGCCGGAAGCTTTTGCCGCCATTTCCCGCGAGGCCATGAATGGGGATGAGGCGTTTCTGCAGACCGATTACACAGGCGCGGCCCGGCATTACACCACCGCGGCTCAAGAGGCGCGCGGCCTGCAGGCCCAGGCCCCGGAAGTTCTGGCACGGCTGCTGGCGGAAGGCCGGGCCGCCCTGGACCAGGGCGACGGCACCCGGGCCGGGGACCGTTTCACCCTGGCCCTTAAAATCGATCCGCAAAACCCGGTCGCCCGCCGTGGGCTTGAACGTGCGGCCAAAATCGCCGACGTCGTCGCCCTCATGCAGACCGGCGAAACCCATGAAGCCGCCGGCAACCTGGCCCTGGCCCTGGCGGATTATGAAGCCGCCCTGGCGCTGGATCCGGAGTGGCCACCCGCCCAGGCCGCGGTTCCCCGGGTCCGCAGCCAGGTGGCCGCGAACCAGTTTGAGCACCACATGTCCGCCGGTCTGGCCGCCTTTTATCGCCGGTCGTATGCCGAAGCCCGCCGTGAGATCAACAGGGCCCTGGCCTTCAAACCCGGGGCACCCGAAGCCCTGGATGCCCTCAACCAGATCGATGCCGCCGCCCGCGACGATCGCATCGCAGCGTTGCGGCGGCAGGCCCAAACAGCCGAAGAATCAGAGGCCTGGCCCCAGGTGCTGGACCACTATCGCCAGGTTCTGGGAATCGATCCAACGATCCAGTTTGCCGCCCGGGGCGCGGCCCGGGCCGAAGAACGCCTGCGTCTGGAAAAACGCGTGGCGTATTACATGGCGCACCCCGACGATCTGGCAAACGATGTCTACCTTGCCAAGGCTGAGCAGCTCCTGGTGGAATTGCGTCAGGCCGCCCCCCGGGGACCGCGCCTGCAATCCCAGATTGCAACCCTGGATCGAATGGTGCAAAATGCCCAAACAATGGTCGTGGTCACCCTGACCTCCGATGACCAAACGGAAGTCACCGTCTATCGTGTCGGACGGCTGGGGCAATTCCTGTCGCGCACGCTGGAACTGCGCCCCGGAACCTATACCGTTACGGGCGCGCGCGACGGCTACAAAGATGTCCGCCACACCATCCGAATCCGCCCCGGACAGGGGCCTACCCAGGTCGCGGTGCAATGCACGGAAAAGATCTAAACCCTCCGGGATCACCCCCCTCGCGGGACACCACCCCGCCGGACACCACGGCGCCCCGGACGATTGCCCCCTTTCCCTTTGAGCCGTCAAACCACGCCCCCCCGCCCCGCCCTTCCCGACGCCGCAAGATCGTCGGCCTGATCGCTGTTTTCCTTTTGGCGGGCCTGCTGTATGGCGTATGGTTCGTGTTCACGGCCCGCCAGCTGCGTCTCACGATCCAACCGGAACCCGACCGGGTGACGATCCAGGGCGCCTTCCTGACACCACGCTTAAAAGGCTACTATCTCCTGCGCCCCGGCACCTACCGTCTGACCGCCGTCAAGGACGGGTATGACCCCCTGTCCACCGATATCACCATCGGCGCCCAGGCGCGCCAGACCGTGGACCTGTCGATGGTCAAGCTGCCGGGCCGCCTGACCATCACGACCCATGTCGCGGACCAACCGGCGTCCGTCGTCACCGCCGCGCAAATCCGGATCGACCAGGACGTCGTCGGGGCAACCCCCCTGAACGATCTGGAAGTTGCAGCCGGAGCGCATCAACTCCAGATCGAAGCCCCCCTTTACCGCCCCTTCGAAGCCATGATCGACGTCGAGGGCATGGGACGCCAACAAGCCCTGACAATCGGCCTGATACCCGACTATGCCGACGTCACCGTAACCTCGACTCCCGCGCAGGCGCAGATCAGCATCGACGGCACCCCCGGGGGATCGACGCCCGCCACTCTGCCCATGAGCGCGGGCACCCGCCGCCTGGAGCTGCAGCGTGCCGGCTACAAACCCTGGATAAAAATGGTTCAGGTCACGGCCGGACAGCCCATCACGGTCGAGACCGCGGTCCTGGCACCTCTGGACGGCCGTCTGGCCATCACCTCCCAGCCGGCAGGCGCCAACGTCATGATCGGCGCCCAATACCAGGGGCAGACACCCCTGGAAGTCGATCTTGCACCGGATCACCTCCACATGGTCCAGCTTTCCAAATCCGGCTACGCGCCCGCTTCCCGGGAAGTCACCGTCCGCTCGGGAGAGCGAACCGAGATCCAAATGGAACTAGCACCGCGCATGGGGATCGTCCATTTGCGCAATGCGCCGGACGGGGCAACGCTTTTCATCGACGGCCGCGCCTATGGCCCGGTCCCTGAAAAAATCTCACTGCTGGCCGTGACGCACCACCTTGAGATCCGCCAAAAAGGATTCACACCCTTCACCCGCCGCATCACCCCGCGGCCGGGCTTCCCGATCGAGCTGCAAGTCGCAACAAAGCGCACGAATGCCACCGAGGTCCCCGGCGTCATCCGTGCGTCCAACGGCTACCGCCTGAAACGGATCGAACCGGGCCGTTTTCAAATGGGCGCGTCCCGCCGGGAGCAGGGGCGCCGCGCCAACGAAACCCTGCGGGTCATCCTTCTGACGCGCCCGGTCTTCATGGGGCTCAAGGAAGTCACCAACCGCGAGTTCCGTGCGTTTCAGCCCGAACATGATTCGGGCGCCTTCAAGGGTAAAAGCCTCAACCAGGACGATCAGCCGGCCGTCCAGATCACCTGGGAACAGGCCGCCCGCTTCTGCAACTGGCTCAGCCTCAAGGAAAAGCTACCGCCGGTCTACGTGGAGGTGAACGGCAAGCTGCGCTCGACATCCCCCATCGGCAACGGCTATCGTCTGCCGACCGAGGCCGAGTGGGAATTCTGCGCGCGTTACGGCGCCACGGCCAGATCCTGGAAATATCCCTGGGGGGAAAGCTATCCGCCGCCGGCCAAAAGCGTCAATATCGCCGATGCCAGTGCGGCTGACATTCTGACACTCACCCTCGAAACGTACGAGGATGCCTACCCCACCGCCGCCCCGGTGGGCACGTTTCCCCCCAACCCGGAAGGCCTGTTCGATCTGGGCGGCAACGTGGCGGAATGGTGCCATGACGTCTACACCATCTACCCCTTCCGGACCGGACAGGTCGACACGGACCCCACCGGCCCGGCAGAGGGCCAGCACCATGTCATCAAAGGCAGCAGCTGGAAACACGCGTCCATACGCAACTTGCGGGTCGCCTACCGGGATTACCAGGACGAGGCCCGCCAAGACCTGGGCTTCCGGGTATGCCGGTATGTCGACCCGGCGGAAAGGACACCATGAACGACGATCGACAACACGCCGCCGGACTTATCGGCATGACGTTGCTCCTGGCGGTTCTGCTGGGTGCCCCTCCACCGGCCCTGCGGGCCCAGTCGGGCGAAACGCCGCCGGCCGCAACCGCTCCGGCCCAGACCGAAGTTGCGCCGGAAGGCAATCCGCCGCCAGCCGCAAAAGAAACGTCACCACAGGACCGGCAGCGGGCCTACCGCCGCCAGAAAGACGAATTGAAAGCGTTTGCCCCGTCCGAAGAAATCCGGGTCGACAAGGCCGTCGATTTCCCGGTAGATATTTGACGGGTTCGTGAAACATCCAATATCGGCGTTGCGCAGCATGCCTCATCATTGCGGCGTACATTTCGTGCGCCTCTCTCTTCGGAATTTGCGCGCCGTATCTTGAACGTTTCACGAACCCGTCGCAAAATGTCTGAATCATTTTGCCACAACATCAGGAAAGATATTATGAAACAAAACCTGCCGGTATCCCTTGAATTCATCTACCAGGTCTTCGCCCTGATCGTCACCGTTATCCTGGTGCATGCCGCCTACGTGGCCATCATCCGGCCCAATGCGGATGCCGTTCTCGCGGCCCAGGCCGCCGCCCTGGAAGCGGACGACCCGCCTTCCAGCGACCAATCGCTGTTCGTCATGGTGAAGGACTACGAACAGGAAGCCTGCTTTGTTCTCATGTTCTGGGCCCTGGCCATCATGGGATACAAGGGCATCAGCACTATCCGGCATCGCGGTCTGCTGAATCTCGACCTGATCCCGCTGGCCGAAGGCGTTCGCATCCTGCCGGAAGACACCCTCGTGTTCTCGCGCCGCATCCAGGCCCTGCCGGCGGACCAGCGGCAGTCCCTTCTGCCCCGAACCCTGCTGGCGGCCCTGCACCGTTTCGGGTCGACCCGCAACATCCAGGATGTGGCCCATGCCCTGCACGCCTCCTGCGAAGCCGAAGGGGAGCGCCTGGATGCCGAACTGGCCATGATCCGCTACATTGCCTGGGCCATTCCCTCGGTCGGTTTCATCGGCACGGTACGCGGTATCGGCCAGGCCCTGGGGAATGCCCACAAGGCCGTGCAGGGCGACATCCTGGAGGTAACCCAGAGCCTGGGGGTAGCCTTCAACTCGACCCTGATCGCGCTCTTGATCAGCATCGTGCTCATGTTTCTCCTGCACCAGCTGCAATTGCTGCAGGAGCGCTATGTCCTGGACACTGAAGCCTACTGCGAGGAAAAACTTACCCGACGGCTGCATACCCGACCGATGGAGGCGGGTGGCGTATGATCGGATTGGCATTGAACGATACGGGCATCCTGGCGGCTGGCCCTGACGAAATGCTCCTGGAAATTGAGGCAGGCGCCCTGGCCAGTCCGGGTTTTGCCGTCATCGAAGCGGGGCACCTCCAAGTGGGCGTCGCCGCGGAAAAGCGCTGCCGCCAGGTGCCGCGCCAAAGCAACCACCACTTCTGGGACCAGCTGGCCAGCGCGCCCCTGCAGGACCCGGCCTATGCGGGATGGACCCATGCCGACCTGGCCCACGCCCACCTGAAAGCCATCTGGCAGCAGTTGGCCCCGGTGCACCGGGACGTTCTGGTGGCCGTGCCGGACACCTATGGCGAGCCGCAGCTGGAACTGCTGGCCGGCATCATGAAGGCCCTGGCCATTCCGGTCGATGGATTTGTCTCCCATGCCCTGGCCGCACTTCCGAAAGACGCCCCGACGGAAATCCTGCTGCACCTCGATCTCCACCTGCACCGCACCGTTCTGACCGTACTGGACTGCCGCCGCGCCCCTGCCGTCATGGGTCACGCGTCCGTCGATGGTTTCGGTCTGGACCGCCTGCGGACCGCCTGGATGCAGGCCATTGCCGATGAATTCGTCCGCTGCACCCGTTTCGATCCCTTTCACGACGCGCACACCGAACAGGCCCTTTATGACCGCCTGCCGACCCTGCTGGAAGACCTGACGCAAACTGAAGACACCGAAGTCGCGATGACAACCCCTGATGACACCCACCGCATCCGGCTGACACGGGACCCGCTGGAACACCCCCTTTTGCCGCTGATGGATGCCATTCACCGCCAGAGCTATATCCTGCAGCAGGACTATTTTCGCAAACAGCCTCTGGGCACAATTCTGGTCAGCCACCGCGCGGCGGGCCTGCCCGG
>Ga0180436_10005833_pt1 | contig 10813 bp, 6 predicted proteins | sample SS_ome_2_FD_132434 | JGI IMG/M metagenome (GOLD analysis project Ga0180436, IMG submission 132434) | Hypersaline lake sediment archaeal communities from the Salton Sea, California, USA - SS_3_S_2 metaG | ecosystem: Environmental > Aquatic > Non-marine Saline and Alkaline > Hypersaline > Sediment...
CCGGCATGGGAGGAGAAATCCAGGATTCTCAGGGGCAACCTGACCTCCACCGGGACCTGCTCTATCAGCCTGGTGTACTCGTCACTGTCGTAAAGTGTAACCCAGGGGCTGGCGATGTAGGGTTTGATAATTATGTCTCCGGGTTCCGCGCCCGCATCAGTGCGGGCCATGATCCGGCCCCCATTTTGTTCCATGTAGTAGCGGAACCCCCATTCGCCCGTATACCATACCGTCTTTTCGGGGGATTGATACTTTTCATGCAGTTTCCCGGAAGAGGTCCGATAGGCTTCGGCAAATTCGTAATCAGCATAGCTGACGGGCAGCGAGTAGGCCAGGGTGGCCGCGACAAGAGGGATCAGAAGTCTCCCGGGAAGATTTCCGGATTTGAATCCCGACTCCAGCCTTTTGAGAATAATCAACAGGGAGGGCGGAAGGGCCAGCAGGACATATCGGGCCGAGCCGGAATAAAATAGTACCAGGCAGATGGCCAGGATTCCGAAGAACCAAAAGGAGAGGAGCAGATCTCTGCTTCGAAAAGTGAATGCATGCCGGACTGCCGCGCCGGCCAGCAGCAGACCTGATGTGAGAAAAAGGATCAAGAGCAGCTTGTGGACAAGCAGCCAACCGGGAAGAAGAAGGAACGGGGCGGCCATGGAGGCAACCAGGACAACTATGGCAAAGATCCAGCCTTTTCTGTCTCGTGGAACAGCCCAGACCAGCAGGGGGAAGAAGAAGATCCCCCCGGTATTAAGGAAAAAACTAAGGAGCTTGGTGACGATCAGGGAAAGATCCAGGGTCTCCCGCTGGCCCATGTGCATCAGGGTGTTGGCCAGGACCAGGCGGTCGTAGTGGAGCCAGGCCCGGCCGTACCAGGCAATCCAGAGAATTACCGGGAGCAAAAGCAGCAGCCACCAGGCCCATGCCGGGGGATAAAAATACGGGGTCTTCGCCTCGCCGGGAGGCCGTTCCGCGGGGAATTGTGTACCCCCGAACAGTCCCGGGCGACGTCGCATAACCAGGCCTGAGGCCAGGAGAATGACCAGCCCCATGGTCAGCATCGATATGAAAGCGGAGCAAAGCAGTGCCGCCCCCAGGACAGCCATGTCCATCCGCTTACCTTCTCCATCGATGATTCTCATGTAGCGGCTTATGGCCAGGATCCAGAAGGCCAGCAGGGGGACGTCGGTCATAAGGTTGTGGCTTAGCGTCAGGAAGGCCGGGGAAGCCAGGAGTAGGAACGCTGCAAGCATTGGACTAGCGACATACCTTCGAGCCAGATCATAAAAAGAGAAGGCGGCTATCAGCGGAAAAACCATGAAGAACAGGTGGAAGATCCATTCCTGTCCTCCGCCGGTGAGGAGCATGATGAAAGCCATGTAATAGACGGTCAGGGGTAAGTGGCTGTGGCTGGCCCCGTCCGGCGCTTCCAGGCCTTCGAAGAGGAGCGGGGAATCATAGGGAAAGAACGGATTTTCCAGGGAGTGTTCGGCTACTTCCAGGTAGAGGCGGTCGTCGATATGGAAGGCCTGGCCGGCAAAGGGAAGGCTGAAAACAGCGGTCAGCAACAGCAGAGCCAGCCCGGTTTTTTGCCTGATAAAACTGTCCATCTCGCCCCTTCCGCGTTGAGCAAAAAGTATACTTCATACTCCTGTCCAGGGTAAATGGGGAAGTAAGTCGCCAGCGGTGCGCTTCGGGATTCGGCCTTGCCGTACTACAGGATTCAGGTTTCCAGCCTGGCGTACTACAGGCATCTTGCCTGTAGGAATTCCAGGGAGTCTCCGACAGGACTTCCTGTCAACCGGTCCACTGTCTTCGCTGATTCAAACAGTGATGAAACCAGGTGAGGTTGCGGCCGGCGAAAACGCTTTACGGGTACGGCAACGACAACGAAAACGATAGCGACACCCAATTTTCCAGGAGTCAGGTTTTTAAAACTGGATACCCGGTATACGGTCTACGGTTACGGCTACGTTTACGTTCACGCTTACGTTAAAGTACCTGGGTTATTCTTTGGGAGATCATCATTTTTTGTTTGGATGATTCTCTTTTTGCCCATCTCTCGGTCCGGGTAATCAAGTCATCTGCAATTTGACACTCTAAAACCGGCACTTGGCACTCCGAACTAAACACTCAATAGCGGCTCGCTTACGCTCGCGTTAAAACAAGGATGTTTCACGCCACTTGACGCACAGGATTTAAAATCCTGCGAGGCTTATACCTCGTGCGGGTTCGATTTCTTCGCTCCGCTCAGTGATGAATATGATACCGGCTCCGCCCCGGGCAAACTGGCGAAATTCCAAATCACAAGCATCAAATCTAAAGAAGGTCGGTTCTTACAGGCCTCACCCCCATTTGTTGGAAGAAAATTTGAGATTTGAAATTTGGTGCTTGCGATTTGGCGAACTCCTGTCACCCCTCCGGGGTGATCCTGTGGTGGGGCCGTTCCTTCACCCAGGGCTCCCTCCCCGTCTTCGACGGGAAGATCGCCCTGGGCTGCACCCTGCCGCGCCTCCGGCGCTGGACATGTTTGCCTAAATTCCGGTGTTGGTTGTTGCCGCCCCTGGCGGGAGATGACATCAACAGCGAAGGCTGAAGGCCTGTAATTGGTTAGCCTGGCGGTGATCCCCGATGCTCGAAGAGCGTCGGGGTGAACCCCAGGAAAGGATTCGTCCTCCCCGCAAGAGGAAAAGCTCTGAAGGAGCGATACCCTTTCTCAACCGTCATCGCCTGAAATATGATGAGCGGTATTTATGGGATTGATTTGGATTTCATGCCGCGCTTTCAGCGCTTCAATCGGTGTATTACGCATTGTTGACCTGGGGTGATGGTCCCCGTCTTCGACGGGGACCATCACCCCAGGCTTTTAAATACCGGGCCTTCGGCCCCGCTGCGGAATTCGAAAAGATTCCAGAAGGCCTCCGTTCTTTGGCAAAAACATCTCTTTTATTGCAATAATTTATCGCTTCGGATTCAGGATCTCCCCGCCGCTTGCCTGGCGGGAAGAGAGAAAAAGGTTGCTGAGGCGGTGGCTGCCGTTTCCCCTGGTTATGGCCATACGGAGGTTTTTGTCACGATAAGATCCGGGACCTGCTTGCTCCATTTCCTCTGGCGAGGTACAGTTATCAAAATTTTGTTTTAATCAATATTCTTGAAAACTGACTTTGGCAACCAGCGGAAAACTGGGCTTATGAGCAATCCGGCAAAATTCATCCTGATAGTCGCGATCGGCATTGTTTTAAGCCTTATTCCCGCACCGCGGGGGCTCAGCCAGGACGCGTGGATCTTTTTCTCCCTGTTTGTCTGTGTGTTTCTCGGGTTGATTCTCGAGCCGCTTCCATCCCCGTATATTGCTTTTGCAGGAATAGTGCTGGCATCGATCCTTAAAGTCGGCCCCCAGGTTGAGCCTGGATCGGAGATAACTTCGGCGGAAGCAATAAGGTGGGGACTGTCCGGATTTTCCAACACCACCGTGTGGCTTATTTTCATAGCCTTCATGTTCGCGCTGGGATATGAAAAGTCCGGATTGGGTAAACGTATCGCCCTGATTCTGGTCAGCAAAATGGGGAAAAAGACGATTGGCCTGGGTTACGCGATTGCCCTGGCTGATCTGGTCCTTGCACCATTCATGCCTTCCAATACGGCCAGGAGCGGCGGCACGATTTTCCCTATCGTGAAGAATATTCCCCTTTTGTATGGATCAACTCCCGAAAAAGACCCACGCAAAATCGGCTCGTATATTACCTGGGTGGCACTGGCCGCTACCTGCGTCACCAGTTCCATGTTCTATACGGGACTGGCGACCAATGTGCTGGCCAAAAGCCTGGCAGAGGACCTTGGTGTCAATACACCCACCTGGAACCAGTGGTTCCTCTACTTTCTACCTGTAGGCATAATACTTTTCGTTTCCGTGCCGCTCCTTACCTACTGGGTCTATCCGCCCCATTTGAAGTCTTCTGAGAAGATTCCGGAATGGGCAAAAGCCGAGCTGAGTAAGATGGGCGGAATCAGCAATCGCGAGAAATTGATGGTCATGCTGGTTGGCCTTGCCCTGGTTCTGTGGATACTGGGAAACACCCTTGGAATTCATGTGACGGTTTCCGCTTTACTTGTCTTGTGCCTGATGGTCCTTTTCAAAATCATTTCATGGGATGACATCCTGACCAACAAGGCCGCCTGGAACGTGCTGATCTGGTTCGGGTCGATCGTCGCGCTGGCCGGGGGGCTGAAAAATGTCGGGTTCCTGGATTGGTTCGCCAATCGAATTACTTCGGGAATGGCAGGCTACCCGCCCTCGCTGATCCTGATTTTGCTGTTGCTTTCTTTCTACTTTATCCACTATTTATTTGCCAGCTCAACCGCCCATGTGACGGCTTTGCTGACGATTTTTCTGACCACCGGAATGAATATTCCGGGAATGGATTTCACCCTGTATACTTTCGTTCTCCTCTATTCGCTGGGGTTGATGGGCATATTAACGCCCTACGCCACCGGCCCCAGCCCGATCTGGTACGGACTGGGCTACATTCCTTCCAGGACTTTCTGGCTGCTGGGTGCTTTTTTCGGAATTATTTTTATCGCAGTGTTAATCCTGGTTGGGATCCCCTGGATCGAGTTGTGGATCTAGTCTGAATTATCCGGCAAGATTTTTTACCACAGCCGCGATAGCGTTGCCGCATTCTTCCGTGGTGGCATTTCCTCCCATATCGGGAGTCCTGGCTATACCTTCCTTCAGAACTGTTTCGATAGCTTTCATTATCGCTGCAGAAGCCCCGGATTCTTCCAGGTTGTCCAGCATCATGGCGGCGGACCAGATCGCGGCAATCGGATTGGCAATCCCTTTGCCCGCGATATCGGGAGCCGAACCATGCACCGGTTCAAACATGGAAGGGTATTCCCCTTCGGGGATCACCTCTTTGCCAATTCCGTCGCCTGGAATTACACCGATGTTGAATGTGGTCATGAATTGTCCTTCGGTACTAATCCTGTTCCGCGTCTGTGTTGGAAATCAATCGCCTTCCGGGAATGTCAAATGTGAAGCTTCTATCGATGAAGAAATCCATTCCAACCAGGCCGTCATAAATCATTTTCTCCTTGAAGACAGTTTGAATATCGTTAATTGCGGAACCGGGCAAATCACGGAGTGACAGGGAAGGTAAAGCGGCCAGGTACTCGGTCCTTGTTGTGCCGGTAATCTCTTCTCTCTCCCTTTTTTGGACACCTTCTGCATCGGGATTAATCCCCAGTTCTGCCATGTGGCGGGCGTCAATGATTGTTCCCGGTGAACCAGTGTCAATTATGCATTCCAATCGGACGGATTCCGTGCCTGTGAAATCAGCAAATATATCGAGAGATATTCCCCTGTCATCGGAAGTTTTAAGCGGAACCGATTTCCCCTTTTCAGCAATGGAGGTTAATGATTCCGGAGTCTCACAAATGATTACCTTGTTAATTAAATCTAGTGTGAAGGGGCGATCTTCAAAGAGTTTCAACGACAGGATCCCATCGATTCCCGCGGCATCCAGAGCCGGCCAGGTCGCGACTATCGGATTCTCCTCCCGGATGCCGTTCAGTTCGATCGATTCAATATCAAATGTCTCCAGTTCCACGGGTTCGCCGGTATGCCTGATCGCGGTGAAGGTCCCCCGGGGAGTTGAAGCAATCTGATTCAGGATTGCGCTGGAGATGATATGGATTCCTCCTCCTGTATCGAAGATAAAACGGCTTTTCACGGAGCCTGAGACCGTGGCTTCCACCATCAGGTGGCCGCCTTTTGTCACCACGACCGGGCAGGTGATGACCTCGGCTTTCTCTTCTTCAGTTCCGCAACTCCAGGCAATTGGTGCCAAGAGGACCATCATTATCAGCAATCGGGCAGTTTCATTCATGACTCATCTCCGTTACAAACCCGAGAATCGCTATTCCCGCGAAGATCAGGATGAATTCAAAAACCGCAGCCAAACGGTTCCTGGATTTCTCTGTTGCCCTGGAGGAATCCGGTTTCTCGAAGTCACCCACTAGTCTTCTCCAATAGCCTCAAACAGCTTTTCCAGAAAAGTGCTTTCAATTTCCTCCCAGCGGGAATTGCTCACCCGGCCGGTTCTCAGGGCTATCAGGTCCATCGATGGGATTATAAAGGCGATGTTGACTCCCGAGCCGGCGATGCGAAACATGTCCGCTGGGTACTGCTCTCCAAAGATCCCGTCACTGTTGGACCGAATGTTGGCGTAGCTGGGTGAGCTCCTGAATTTCCGGATCCATTTTTCCGCGACGATTTGGTTGCCGCCCCATTTGCCGTCGTTCAGCAAAAAGTAGGCGAACCTCGCGTAGTCCCGAGGTGTCATTCGCAATCCCCCGGCGCTGAACCATTTTATGGAATCAGATGGGGGTTCATGAAAATCAATCCCGCTGAAGCCGATCGGTTCCAGCAGCCTGTCCCAGAGGAACCGGCTGGCAGGTTTCGAGTAGACATTCTGGAAGATTATCCCGAGGTGGCCCATGGCCACGCTGGAGTAGGCGATGGCATGGTCCCCGTCAATTTTTTTCCTGTCGTAATCTTCAGCATGTCCCGGTGAAAAGTATAGCTGCCCGGTCTGGGGCCATTTCTGATCGTGTCCGACCAGCCAGTCGACATAGTCTGTCCACTGGTTCCTCCCTTTTTCAACCGGGTCTCCATCGCCGGTCCGCTCCGGACACAGGCCCGAGGTATGCCTGAATACCTGTTCGAAGGTTATTTCACTTTTTCGCTGGTCTGACAGGGGAAATCCCTGGGGAAGCCATTCTTCGCGATACAGCCGGCTGTCACTGTTTATGTCAATGGGGATTGAGCCGTCCTGGCTGTCGCCGGCCATGATTCCGAAACAAACCAGTGTAAAAGCCTTTCCGTTGGAAGACAGGTAGGTTTCAAAATTAGAAGCTTCTTCGGTGTTATACCATTCCCCGATAATCCAGCCGTCTTTGATGACCAGGATCCCCTTGTAATCGGCGTACGGTTTCCAGTTGGAATTGGGGACAGAGAGATTATACCGGCCGAATTCTTCCAGCTTTTCAGGGATAAAGCCAAGGGATTGAATGAATTCGTCCGAGGTATTTTTTCTCCACCCTCCACTGGATTCATCCGGCGGGAAATATTCATGGTCAGCTGACAGGCCGATATTGGCAATCGCTGCAAGGAATATTATTGCTGCAGTAATAAATAGTTTGTTATTCATGACTGGTGTGGATATTGTTTTGCGGGAATGGTTGTAATAAGTTCCTGCCCTCCTTGAATCATAGGTTCTTGCTGTATTCCTGTCCAGGATTTTCCGGGCCTGGTGTTTGATGAGAAGGAAACCCTGGTCATTGGAGTCCTTCCGCCTTGCCCATCTCCCGCCCCGGGCAGGTCCCCTTTGCTTCACTTCGGGGGAAATCCGAAGCACTCAATCCGAAATCCGTAACAATTCGCGTGATCCTGCTTCCGCTTGATGTCTATTGGACTGATGTTATGTTTTTGGTGCACTTTCAGCGCTTCAATCGGTGCGCTGGCGACTCCCGGACCTGGGGTTCAGGTCCCGCGTTACGGGACCATCACCCCAGGCTTTTTAAAAACCGGGCCTTCGGCCCTCAAGCCTCCCCTTCGCTGCGCTCAGGGGAATCCGAAGCACTCAATCCGAAATCCGAAATGGAATTCCTGCTTTAAAGAGATACTATGGAACTGAGTTGTCATAATTATGTAATTCTTTGCTTACAACAAAACATAACTGCTTTGTCGGCTTCCCTGTTAACGATGCCTCTCTTTGGGATTTAGCCGTTGGTAAGAGCTGCTAATAATGGATTTTTTGCATTTCGGTGGGTTTGTTTATGTTGCTGTCAGATCAATAATGTCCACTATGTTTTGCCGAGCGGTATTCAGATTGCTCCAACTAATTGTTATATTTGGAACTGAAGAATATTGACATCAGGAAAATTGAAGACTGAGACTTGTTATACAACTTTCAAAATCACCGAGGAGGTTGATTATGAACAGAAAGAAGAACGGATTGTCCTTTGTCTTGATCTCTTTTCTTTTGCTAGCTGTGTTTGTTTGCGCAACCCAGGATATTGTTTATGGCCAATGCCCGGATGGGAAGATTTTGGTTAAGAAAACGAACCCTAATGGTAAGGAGCATTTTATCTGTGTGAGCAGTAACGCTGCAAATGGAATGCTCAATGGAAACGGCCCGGCGCTTATCTGGGTAGACCTGGATATGACGCAAAACTACTATACCGAAACCGGGGAGGTATTTGAAGGATTTGGAATCTTCGTTTCCTGGGAATATGACGACCTCGGAAGGCGTACTGTTGCTAAAATTGATTCTGGGATCGATGGGATAATAGATAGCATAACTTACTGGGAATACGACGAAAATGGAAATAATGTCATCGTTGAGCACGATTATGGCGCCGACGGAACAATTGACAGGATCAGGTATTTCTACTATGACGAGGATGGTAATCAGACCGCCGCAGAAACTGACCGGGATGCTAATGGGATAATCGATGAAGGCCAATACAGGGAATATGATGGGGATGGAAATGTCATTCTTGAGAGAGATGATAATAACGGAGACGGTACCTTTGATTCTGCCAGGTTCTATGATTACTTCGACGGCAAGAATGAGCGGCAAATACTGATTGAGACGGACACGGATTACGACGGTTCAATAGATAACTCAGACAGGACTTTCGAATACTACTCCAAAAAAGGAAATAAAAAAGGAAAAAAGGGGAACAGAAAAGGAAAAAAAGGGAATCTGCTCCGTGAAGAATTTGATTACGGTGATGATGGAACAATCGAACTTATAACCAGAAATACCTATACAGATGACAATAATATTCTTCAAATAGATCACGAATACACTGAATACGCTGATCCTCCAGGTTTGTATATTTCCTCAGTGACTTACCAGTATGATGAATACGGGAACGTGATCCAGGAACAAATTTTCTGGTCTGATGGTGTGCTTCAAGAAAGGATTTACAATCCAGTTTTGCTGCAAGAAGCACTCAATTAAAGGCTTTGATGAATTTTTTCGGATAAGGGCAGTGCAGGCTATGATGTTTTACCCTTTAACTGGGTAAAACAATCCAGAACTTGATTGGAACCAGCCCATTTTTTCACTTAGGAGTGCGCCCGAAACGTACCCGGAGGATCTCATTCCACACATCTCCAACTTTATTTAGATAATATCCAGGTTTAAGGGTGGCGAAATTTATGTCAATTCTTAAGGTATTTACAAAAGCACGCTTAATAATTTTAATCCTACGAGGATAATTCCCTTCACTGCGCTTCGGGGGAAATCCGAAGCACTGAATACGAAATCCGAAACAATTCGCGTGATCCTGCTTCCGCTTGATGTCTCTTGGACTGATGTCATCTTCCTGTCGCACTTTCAGCGCTTCAATCGGTGCGCTGGCGACTCCCTGACCTGGGGTTCAGGCGTGCCTTCGTCCAGACCATTACACCAGGCTTTTCTCTGCCGGGCTTTCAGCCCGCTGTGGAATTCGAAAAGATTCCAGAAGACCTCCGTTCTTTGGCAAAAACATCTCTTTTATTGCAATAATTTATCGACCCTGATCCCGGATTCCCGTAACCGCGACCAGCACCGGGGGTGCGGCAGTCAATAGCCCGGGCCGATCACGGACCGAAGGATCGGGAGAGCCCAGGGTCAGAAAGCGTGACCAGGGCGGGAGTTCCGGGAGAGAGACAGGGGAAAGAAAGAGAGTGCCGCCCCTCCAGGGCTTGAATTTCAAACGGCCGCCTCCTTGACCCCAGGCTCCTCCCCCGTCTTTGACGGGGGCATCAACTGGGGGGTTTCCTGACTGGCCTTCGGCCTTTGAAGATGGTTCCCGGCAAAAATATCTTTTTTCTTTTTTTATGTCAGGGTTTTGCAACCCGAGATGTTTTCAACTCCCGGGACGTCGAGCCAGTAAGGGACTGACAATACCACCATCCCTGCTCTTTTCCCCTTTGTCGCTAACGTTGTCGTTGTCGTGTGCGCAGTCGACTGGGCGTAACTTATTCCTTGTGATTATCAGGTAGTAATCCGGGCAGGATTAACGCCTTCCGATTACAAATACGAATACGACAACGATAGCCGCTTTGCTGACAACGACAACGGGAAGTTCAGACTGTTTCGAACTTCGAATCTCTCAGATCTCAGTTCGATATGTGTCCTTACTGGACACGGGCATAACTGATTCCGTCATACCAGGTGCGAACTGTATCTCCAGCCAGTGTCCTGGAACCGGTGAGCCTGGCTTCATCATCTACATGAACATCAACAAAACTGTCGGCGGGAGCCGTAATTCTCCCCAGGTAGGCCTGGTAAAGGAACGTGTTCTCTTCACCTCTTAGCGTAATGGTAGTAGTGTGGGTGCCCGGGGTCACCTGTTGGCAGGCCATTTGCCGGAAGACCTGCGGCTGATTGCCTCCCATTCCCGCCTTGATACGCCAGTCTTCATCGGGATCGGCCCAGAAATTTACCCAGAGGTCATAAGTGCCAGCGTCCGCAAAAGTGATTCTTGTTATGAGAACAGGGGAGTCCTCAGCTCCTTCTTCGGCGGATGCATAAACGCGGCCGCCGTTGCCATATCCTGTGCGCTCGTGCCACAGGTGATCAGCGGGACCTGGTTCTCCATTCGGTCCGGAAGCGGCAAGGGCCGTGCCATCTGAATGGGCAGTGTTGTCTTTAGTGGCGTCCACGTAAATCATCGGCCCGGCGGATTGCTTCGGGCGGTCCATGAGTCCGACCACGGCGGAATCAAAGATCTGGGATTTAGTGTAGGTTCCCCGCCA
>Ga0180436_10005835_pt1 | contig 10810 bp, 6 predicted proteins | sample SS_ome_2_FD_132434 | JGI IMG/M metagenome (GOLD analysis project Ga0180436, IMG submission 132434) | Hypersaline lake sediment archaeal communities from the Salton Sea, California, USA - SS_3_S_2 metaG | ecosystem: Environmental > Aquatic > Non-marine Saline and Alkaline > Hypersaline > Sediment...
GGAGCCGAGACCTGGACCGAGAACCCGGTTGCCCAGCTCGCCCTGTCATCCGACAGGATGTCGAGGTCGAACGAGACGATCTCTCCGTCCGGAGCGGATGATGAGATGACGACCGTATAGTCGTCGTCCGAGACTGCGGTCCCGTCTGCCGGGATCGCGCCGAACGTTTCGAAGTCATCGGTGATCGTGGCGAAGCCGCTGGCCGTCGAGAGCGTGCCGCGAACGTTCGCGGCCGGATCGGTGCCGACGTTCTCGAGCGTCACGGGAAGCTCGATCGTCTCGCCGGCGTTGACGATCTGATTGTCGTTGCCGCTGCTCTCGCCGTTCGTGTCGTCATCGATCGTGGAGCCCTGGTAAACAACGAACGGACCGGCCGCCGGAGCGACCTCGAGGCTGCCCTCGTACACGAGATGATCGTGGCCGAAGACCTTGACGTACAGCGTGCCGGGGACCTCGGGGCTCGGCGAGAGTGTCACTTCGCCAGCTCCGTTCGTAGTGCCCGTGGCGTAGACGGAGTAGTCATCGTAGTAGGCGGTCACGTTGGCGCCGACAACCGGTGCGCGACTCGCGTCGGTCACCGTCACGGCAACATCGGGCTGGCCGACGACCATGCCGCTCGGGTGCGACACGTTGAGAGCGACCGGTGAACCGGTCCACAGATGCATGGCCGGGTCGCCAAAGACGTTCAGCTCGTAGTAGCACCAGCGGTTGGCGCCGTAGTTGACTGCCCAGATAACGTCCACCTTGGAGTCGTCGTTCATCTCCCCGACCGGGTAGATCCCCTCACCTGTCGACGCATCGACGAATTCACGATGGTAGTACTGCGAGGATCCGTTCGTTCCGCCCGGATCGCCCCACCCGTACCGCGAGTTCATCACCTGCGAGACGGCACCGTCAGCATCGACGCTGAACTCCTCGGCGAAGCAGTCGCCCACGTAGCTGCCGGGCGAGGTGTCGCGGTTGTCGAACGAGCCGCCGTAGCAGCCCTGCGAGTAGACGAAGTTGTAGCTGTGAACGGTCCCGTCATTGTCGAAGGACGGGATGTCGGAGGTCGTCATCTTCATCGCGTAGGTCGTGCTGCAGTGACCGAGATGATGGACGATGTTGAGACCGCTCTCCATCATGTTGATGAGCGTCGTCTTGCTCCATGTGCCGTCCATGTCGTAGAGCGTGCCGGTGTTCATCGTCCCGGGCATGCCGGCCGTCGTGTAGCCGTTCGCCGAGGACCCGTAGCGGACCTCGTTCATGTACGTGCCGCCGTAGGTCAGCGGGCTCGACCAGAGCAGCTCACCGACCATCAGCGCCTCGTCCGCCTCGGAGACGATCGGCGACTCGATGTAGCGCGTAACCTTTGTGACGAAGTTCTGGACGTCGGAGACCGTGCTCACGCACGCGCGACCGACCGCGACCTCCGGGTAGAGATCGTCCTCGCCCGGCTCGCCCCAGTAGTTGTCGCCGTCCGTGTTCCAGGTTCCGTCGAGGGCGCCGTAGTACATGTCGGCCGGGATGTCGAGGTCGGATTCGCCGTAGTCCGTGCTCGCGTAGAGTCCGCGATGCTGAACGCCGTTGGCGTCGCGCGCGTCACCGACGATCAGCACGTAGTCGACGTCCCACGTGTTGTAGGCGTCGATGATGAAGTTGCGGACCTGCTCGGCTTCATCGGTACCGGTGTAGTTCAGCGCGATCCAGCTTGTGAGGAAAACGCCGGCCTTGTGACCCATCGTCGTCTCGAAGTCGACGAGATCGTCGAGGTAGCTGTCCCATGAGCTGGTCGTGATGATCAGGTAGCTGTAGTCGAGTGCCGGATCGAGGTAGCGAGACACGGGCGCCGCCGGGGTGATCGCCTGGTAGGCGGCCGCCTCGAACGGGTTGTCGACCATGTGGCCGAGCCGGGCGATGGTCGCGTCGTCCTGACGGACGCGCTCCACGACCGTGCGGCCCTGCGCCGCGTCGGGAGCCGTTGTCACGACGACGTCCATGCTCGCGTAGTACGCGAGGCGACCGGTCGCCGGCTCATACTCCACCGGGTGCATCGCCGAGGAGGCGATGCCGTATCCACGGAAGGTTCCGGTCATCGGCTCGTCGATCAGCCTGTCGGGGTAGCTCCCACGGATGCCGTAGATCTCCGGGTCGGGGCCGTAGGTCTCGAACGGACCCTCGAAACTCAGCGGGTACTGCGCCTGTGCCGGCTCGACCGTATAGCCGTCGCCGAGAACGATGAGTTCGCCGGGGACGACCGAGATGTCGACCGCGACCTCGCCGGGCGGGAGCAGGATACTGGCACCGACCATCGGAAGGACGGGAGCGCCGGGAGCGCCGAAGTGCCACGCACCGTCCATCTGGATCCGGTGATAGCCGTCCACGAGCTTCACCGTCGGTTCGGCGAACTCGTAGTGCTGTGTGACGACACCAGCAGGGGCGCTGCCGGCAACGAGAAGGACCGCCACGATGGCGACCGCCATCAGCTGCGTCCTTCGATTCAGAGCCAGAGCCATCTTTGCCTCCTTCGACGGTCGGACGCCCGCGCGGTGCCCGCCGTCAGCTGAGTCCGGGGTCTCCCCCTGTGAATTACGTGCAATTATCCCGGCCGCGTGCGATTACCCGGGCGCCAGACCGCCTCGCGCGGCCCGGCTGGGTGTTCATTCGGTACGGTCCCGTCGATTCTCCCTTTCGGGCACAATCGCCGTAACCTATGGTAGATTATACCAGTTAGCAAGGATTGATTCAACGGCAATCCCTGTCGTGTGGTAGAATCCACCCTCCTTTAGCGACATCAGACGGAGATGAAGCATCGCTCACAAGCTCTTGCGTGCTCGCGTGTTGTCACGGATGAACAACGAGGATTGAATGAGATTCGGCATTCACGTCCCAAAACAGAGAACGCTCAAGGCGACCGCCGAATATGCGCGCGACATCGGCTGTGAGACGATGCAGGTCTTCTCCGGTAATCCGATGTCCTGGCGGACAGGCCGCCTCAATCCCCGTGACCGCGACGGGTTCGTCGAGGTCACGCACAATGCCGGGATCACGCCGGTACTCGTTCACACGCCCTACCTCATCAACATTGCCGGACCCGACCCGGAACTCAAGCGCCGTTCGATCGAAGGGCTCGTGGATGCTCTCGAGCGTGCCGCGGATCTTGAGGCCGGTCCCGTCGTCGTACATGCCGGCAATCACAAGGGATCCGGGCTCGACGCCGGGATCGCTGCCGCTCACGAGACGATCGCCGTCGCGCTCGAGCGGGCTCGCGGTGAAGCGACGCTCGCTATCGAGAACGGGGCCGGGATGGGAACCGCCATCGGCGTCACGCTCGATGAACTCGGACGCATCGTCGAGCCGTTCCCGGCCGACCGCGTCGGCGTCCTTCTCGACACCGCGCACCTCTGGGCGATGGGGTACGACATGCGGCTCCCCGAGGAGGTCGAACGGCTCGCAGACGATACCGAGCATGGCCCGGGACTCGATCGCCTCTCCGCGCTCCACGCGAACGACTCGCTCAGGGAACTCGGAGCCAGGCGTGACCAGCATGCGATGTGGTCGGACGGGGTGATGGGGTTCGGGGCACTCCGCAATCTGATCAGGTCGCCTCGTATCGGTGATGTGCCTTCCGTCTTCGAGGTCCCGGGTGACACGCCCGAGTTCGACCGTCGCCGGCTCTCCTCGATGCGCCGACGTGACTCGCGCTACGGAACGCGCGCCCGCAGGCGGGCCTCCGTCCGCCCCCGCTAGCCCCGACGTGCTCCCGTCAGCTCGCCATGCTCCGCATGAGCGCCTGCCGACCTTGTCAGCACCTGTCAGCCCGGGAGGTTCCCGCCGGAACTCCCTTTTCCTTCAACCTTTACGCCGGTCGGCGTGTCAAAACCCGTGACTCGCTCAAGAAGCCCGTGCTCTGCGTCATCCCCCTGCGTGCCGTCAGGCGGCAGGAGGAGGACGGAGTCGCCCTCCCATGCGGGGCGCGGACTCCCCCAACAACATCGATGACGCAGGCACCAGAGCCGCAGGGCGGGTATCGGCACCCCTCCACGGGGGCTCAGCCGGTCGGCCAAGAGACCCCTGGCCCTCACTGCCGGCGCGTCCGCGCCCGCCCTGCCGCCGGTGCGAAAAATGAACACTCAATATCCCCTGGGGGCGGGGAATGGTCAATAGCCCCCCCTCTAGCCAGACGGTGGGTCACCGAATCGGCCGGTGGCCCACCGTTGATGTTCCCCCTCGTCCCGATCCGCTTTCTGCCCAAGCTGTGGGGCTTTTGCTTGCATTGAGCCCACCTCATCGAGTACAATTTCGCTGTCCCAAAAACTATCAGTGTCTTTGCCCCGTCGGCTGGACCGTGATGACCAGACGCGACTCTGACCGTGTGTCGTCGGTGGTCTGCATACCCGGCGGAAACGAATATGGCCGGCGTCGTCTTTCCGATGGCGCCGGCGAGCACTATCCGGCGGATGTGCGTAAGGGGGTTTCATGCCCACATCACTTAAGGCGGGAGACCGGGCGCCGGCCTTCAAGGCCGAGACGGCTGACGGGTCCACGCTCGCCCGCAAGGACCTCGCGAAGAGACCATACGTCCTGTACTTCTACCCGCGCGACAACACGCCCGGGTGCACGCGCGAGGCGCAGTCGTTCCGCGACGCCATGCCGAAACTCCGGAAGCGGGGTGTCGCGATCGTCGGAGTGAGCACGAACAGCGTGAGCTCACACGAGAGGTTCACCGCGAACCACGAGCTCCCGTTCCCACTCCTTGCGGACACCGAAGGCAAGATCGCCGCAGCGTACGGCGTCCTCAAGCAGAGCGGCAAGTCCGCAGAGCGCGCGACGTTTCTCATCGATGCAAAGGGCATCATCAGGAGAGTCTGGCCACGGGTGACGGTCACCGGTCACGCGCAGGACGTACTCGACGCGATCGACGATCTCGGCCTGTAGCCCCCGCGCACCACACACCGCCGCATTGCGAACCGCCGCTCGAGCGGCGCGACGGGAACAACACATTCCGAAACCGAGGATCATGGGCAAGTTACCGAAGATGAGAATCCAGAACGCTGCACCAGACGACATCACGCTCGTTGTCCGTCCGGCGAGGGCATCGGACCGCGACGCCATCATCGCAATGTCGAAGCACATATGGGGCGGACTCGACTACCTGCCGCATGCCTGGGACAAGTGGCTTGAAGACCCGAACGGCGGTCTCCTCACTGTCCTGCTCGGCGACGAGCCCGTTGGAGTCTCGAAGGTAACACTGCTCTCCCCCGGCGAGGTCTGGCTCGAGGGGCTCCGACTCCATCCGAAGCTGCACGGGCGAGGGCTCACGAAGCAGATCAACCGGGTGTCGTTCCGCGAAGCGATGAGGCACAACCCGAAGAGTGTCCGCTACGCGACCGGCATCGGCAACGCAGCATCCCGCCATCTCGGCGAGGCCCGCGGGTTCTGGCTCGCCGCACGCACACACTGGATCTGGGGAAGAACCCTCCGGAAGGGCGATCTCACGGGGCGCATAGCATCGTCGGGAGAGCTGGACGGGGTGCTCGACTACATCCGAGGGACCGACTGCTACCACGAGACGAGCGGTCTGCTCGCGGTCGACTGGAAGTTCCTCGAGCTCAAGCGCGAGCGCGTCCGCGGGCTCGTCGAGGCAGGGCGCGTGCTCATTCTTCCCCGCCAGGGGAAGATCCGCGCCGCTGCCATCTACGAGAAGAGCGCCATCGATGGCGACATGTGCCTCGGGTTCGTCGACGGCTCCGACGACGATATCGGGGCGCTCGCCCGCGATGTACTGCGGATCGCGGGACGCGCAGGCCGGAAGGACGCGAGTGCGATGCTCCCGGTCGGCCGCATCTCCGACCTCGTGTTCGATGCCGGGTACGATGAGATCGAACCCGCCAAGGCGGTCGCGTACGAACTGGGCGCTCGCGGGGTCGGGCGGCTTGGCGAACCGTTCAATGACACGCTCTGGCGGACGCTTCACACGCATGAAGCCGAGGCGGCGGAGATGCTCACCGACCTTCTTGTTTCGAACGCCCCCGGCGAGCTGTCCCGCGTGAACGTGCAGGACTTCGTCTATCGGAATCTCCTTCCCGACGCCACAGGCGACATCCTCGGAAGGCTCGAGCGAGTCACCGTGCGATTGAAGCAGTGGGACCTGCGCAACATCGCGCGGTCGTTCGTCGACCATCTCGTCGAGGAGCATGGGATGGGCGGCGAGTTCGTGCGCTTCGGAAGCACGAGCGTGACCTTCCTCTATGCTGGGAAGCCCGTCGTCCGGCTGCGGTTCCACCGGAATGATTTCGACATCGTCCTCGGGCCGGGATTCGGGCCATGCTTCAGCGGGAAGAGCCGCTTCGCGGCGGAACGGGTGACTCTTGAGAGCCGGCACCGCGACCGTGCGACCGGACGATACGAATCGATGACGCTTCGCATCACAGGACACGCGCACAAGCGGTCGGCCCGGCGCGCCATCGACATGATGATGCGGTGCGCCAGGAAGCACGAGGAGCGGGAGGCGAGGAAGCGCTGACTCCCCCCGGGGCGAGATCTCCGGCGAGCGCGATGACCACAACAGACTCACCACCATACTCACCAACAGAGAGAGGGGCGTCCACAGCGACGCCCCTCTCCTTCGTTCATACCGGTGGCAGCTACTTCTTGCGCCGCGCGGTCTTCTTCTTCGTGACTGCCTTCTTGTGTGTCGATGCCTTCGGCTTCGGCTTCGCCGCTCGCTTGCGCGTGGCCGCCTTCTTCTTGACGACGGCCTTCCTCTTCGCAGCTGTCTTCTTCTTCGGCTTCGCCTTGGCCGCGCGCTTGCGCGTGGCCGCCTTCTTCTTGGTGACGGCCTTCTTCTTCGGCTTCGCCTTGGCCTTCGCCGACTTCTTCTTGGCAACCGGCTTCGGCTTCGGAGCCAGGGCCCCCAGCTTCTTCATCTTGAGATCGTAGAGCCGCTTCGCCTCGACGACGATGTGCTCGGCCGAGACCTCGAACTCCTTGACGAGCTCCCACGGGGCGCCGGACTCGCCGAAGCGGTCCTTCACACCGATCATGCCGATGATGACCGGCTTGCCGTAGAGTCTCTCGCTCCGCGAGATTGCGCCCGCGACCTTGTTGCCGAGCCCGCCGACCTGATGCTCCTCGGCCGTCACCACGACGCCCGTGTCCGCCGCCGCCTTGATGATGGCGGTCTTGTCGAGCGGCTTGACCGTGTGAACGTTGAGGACGCGCGTCTCGATACCGTACTCGGCCTTGAGGATCCAGGCAGCGCGCATCGCCTCGGGCACCGACGGGCCGCACGCGATGATCGCGAGATCCTCGTTCTCGTTCTTGTACTTCGAGGCGAGCGTGTGTTCGAACGCATCCTTGAACTTCGGCTTCGTCTTCCGGAAGCGGATGACGTTGGCCTTCCCGAACTTATACGGTGTCTTCATGTCGGTGACGACCGGTGTCGCCTCACGAGCGAAGCGCACGTACTTCGGACCCTTCACCTTGAACAGCAGGTGCTCGCTGGCTCGCTTCGTCTCGACCGCGTCGCACGGCACCTCGACGTTCATATTCGGGATGCCGCACATCTGGAACAGCTCCTCGAGAGCCTGGTGCGTCGCTCCGTCCGGCCCGACCGAAACACCGCCGTGCGCTCCGGCGATAAACACGTTGAACTCACCGTACGCGACCGTCGTGCGGAGCTGGTCGAGATTGCGACCCGAGGCGAACACGCCGTAGGTCCCGAAAACGGGCAGCTTCCCTTCCTTAGCCAGACCCGCGGCGGCGGCGGTCGCCGACTGCTCGGCGATACCCATGGAGAACCAGCGGTCCTGGCGGTCGGGGCAACCCTCGTAGAACTGGCTGATGGTGATCGAGCCGGATATGTCGGCGCCGAGCGCCACGACCCGCTTGTCGCCGCCCTTCTCCGCCAGACAGCGCCCGAACCCCTTCCGCGTCGGGTCCATCTCGGCCTTCATGTTCCGCGTCTTGTTCCAGAAGTAGTCCTTCGAGAACTTCGGCTGCTTGGCCTCAACGTGCTTCTCGGCCTTCTTCTGCCAGTCCTCGGCCTTCTTGAGCATCCGCTTGACCGGGAACTTCTTGTCGAGACCGAACTGCTTGAGCGCCTCCCACATCTCCTCGGTGTTCGGGGCCTTGCCGTGCCAGCCCGCGACATCCTCCATGAAGTCGACGCCCTTCCCCTTCACCGTGCGAGCCACGATGACGGTCGGCCGGCCCTTGATCGATGCGGCCATCTCGAACGCGTCAACGATCTCCTGCATGTCGTGGCCGTCGCACTCGACGATCGCCCAGCCGAACGACCGGTATTTCTCCTTGAGACAGTCGACACACATGACGTCGTCGACCCATCCATCGATCTGAAGTCTGTTCGCATCGATGATGGCGCAGATGTTGTCGAGCTGGAAGTGCCCGGCCTCCATCGCCGCCTCCCAGACCTGCCCCTCCTGCTGCTCGCCGTCGCCCATGAGGCAGTAGATGCGCTGGTCCGTCTTGTCGATGCGCGCCGCAAGCGCCATGCCGACCGCGATCGAGAGGCCCTGTCCGAGCGAGCCGGTCGAGGCCTCCACGCCGTCGAGCTTGAGCCAGTGCGGGTGGCCCTGGAACGGCGAGTAGAGCTTGCGAAGCGTGACGACGTCCTCGATGTTGAAGTAGCCAGCCATGCCAAGCCCGATGTAGAGAGCGGGAGCCTTGTGACCGGCCGACCAGACGATGCGGTCGCGCTTCTTCCAGAATGCGTCCTTCGGATCGTGGTTCGCGACGTGAAGATAGAGCGCCGCGGTGATATCCATGATCGAGAGCGTCCCGCCGGAGTGGCCCGACCCGGACGCGTTGAGCGCGACCATGTCGTAGCCGCGCATCTCGTTCGCGGCCTCTTCGAGCTGCGCGATCGTATACGCCTGTCTGACCTTGCCGGTCTTCGAGTTCATTATCGGCATATTGCGTCTCCTCCTCGCGCCGCCCGACGCGGTCGGGCGGTCACTTCGGTGCCGACCCTGTGTGACCGATGAATTCTCGTCGATGTGCCCGGAAAGGCCCCTAGCTAGGGGCCAAATCCGACTATCAAGGGTAGCATGGAGGTATGGGTGTGTAAAGCCTGATACGGGGAGGATATCCGGAGCCCCAGGCACCCTGTGCCCGGGCCCCGGATAGTCCAGTCTGTGGTGCGCCTACTTCACAACACCGAGCTTCCTCAGGCGGTCGGCCTCCGGCTTCGAGACGCGCACGCGGACATCGATACAGTCCTCGCCCACATCTCGCGAAAGCACGTCGCCACGCTCGTGGAGCCTCGCAAGGAGCCTGCCGTCGTCGTGCGGCACCGCCACGTTGACGACCTCCTCATGGCTCTCGACGAACGCACAGATGGCGTTCCTGAGTTCCTCGATGCCCTTCCCCTCGGTGGCGCTCGTCAGCATCGCCCCGGGATACGTCCGCTGGAGTCGTTCCAACTCTGTGGCGTCCGTGACGCGGTCGACCTTATTGAACACGATCCGCGTCGGTTTCTCCGTCACACCGATGTCCGCGATGACCGTGTCGGCGAGCTCGAGATAGTGCTCGCAGTGCGGACGCGACGCATCGACGACATGGAGAAGGAGATCGGCCTCGGCGACCTCCTCGAGCGTCGCATGGAAACTGACAACGAGATGATGAGGCAGCTTCTTGATGAGACCGACCGTGTCGGTCAGAAGCGCCGCATGGCCACCCGGAAGGTCGATCCGGCGCGTCGTTGCGTCCAGCGTCGCGAACAGCAGGTCCTCGGTGAACACGTCGGCGTCCGCCAGCGCGTTCATCAGCGTCGACTTGCCGGCGTTCGTGTATCCGACGAGCGCGACACGCGTCATCTCCCCGCGCTGCTTCCGCTGCACGGCCCGGTCGGTCTCCACGCCCTGGAGGACCTTCTTGAGTATCTTCACTCGTGTCCGGACGAGCCGCCGGTCACTCTCGAGCTGGGTCTCACCAGGACCGCGCGTTCCGATACCGCCGCCCAGTCGCTCGAGGTGATCCCACAGCCGGCGGAGCCTCGGCAGCTCGTACTCGAGCTGCGCCAGTTCGACCTGCGCGCGGGAGACCTTCGTCTGCGCGCGGGCCGCGAAGATGTCCAGGATGAGCTCGGTCCGGTCGATGACCTTGATGTCGGTCGCCCTCTCGATCTCGCGTCCCTGCGACGGCCTGAGATCGTTGTCGAAGATCAGCAGGTTGGCGTCGTGGAACTCGGCCGCCGTCTTGATGCGCTCCAGGAACCCCTTGCCGACGTACGTCTTCCCGTCGATACGGGTCCGGTTCTGCACGAAACGGTCGACGACGGTCGCTCCCGCCGTGCATGCGAGCTGCGCGAGTTCGTCCAGCGACTCCTGCTCGACCTCGATGGAGCTGTCGGGCAGGCTGACGCCGACGAGGATGGCGCGCTCTTCCTTGGCTTCGAATTTCTTCTTTATGATAGGCCTCCTGAACTGCTAGAGGTCCTGGGGTGACTCCGGGGAGTTGATGCTGCCGCTCTCGGAGAACGCGAACGTCTTTCGGATCGGGCCCTTCCTGACGCCGACACTCCCCTCGAGCTTCCAGTCGTGTTCCTCCCCATCCAGGATGCTCTCGAGAATCGTTTTGCCGCTCGACCATTTCAGGTCGAACGGGACTCCAACGTCGATGGTCTCACCCGCGCCCACGCGAATCTCCATCTCGCGTGACCCGCGCGCAAGCTCCTCGCCGTCGCCGAGGATCACGTACTCGAACTCGTCGATGTCGGCACCGAACTCATTCGGGTTCTCAAGCGAGGCCAGAAGCACGAGCTCCAGCCCGTCGGTTGAGACACCGACGAGATCGACACCCTCAAGCC
>Ga0180436_10005836_pt1 | contig 10808 bp, 8 predicted proteins | sample SS_ome_2_FD_132434 | JGI IMG/M metagenome (GOLD analysis project Ga0180436, IMG submission 132434) | Hypersaline lake sediment archaeal communities from the Salton Sea, California, USA - SS_3_S_2 metaG | ecosystem: Environmental > Aquatic > Non-marine Saline and Alkaline > Hypersaline > Sediment...
CTCTCTTCCTGTTACATGATTGTTGATTGTGAAAATGACGGAAGACTCGGGGGTTGTCAAATCATGAATGACAACCTCACAATTTGGACCAAACATTTCCCCTATCGTTTTTGCAAATGGTATATAATTTTTTAAAATCTGTTTTGCTTCAGTCAAACCTAACACCTAACTTTCATTTACCCGTATTTATCTCAAGTAATTTCCTTCTTGAATTCATTATATAATTTTTTATACAAAAACGAAACAAAAATATATTTTTTTATACAAAGATTGATCATTCATTACCTTCAGTTTGCATCTTTTTATTTTGTCATCAAACAGGAACTATTTAGATATAGTTCGGTATCTTTTAGTTCAGTCCCTCAACCTAGTAAAAGTAATCACCTAAAACGGATAACCTGTGAGTGGCATTTAAATCAGCCTCATCGATGCCCTCAGGATCGGAAAACGAAGACGTCATTGACACCATCCAACTCAGGCACGGAGCTTGAAAAAGTCAAAAAATTCATTGACATCCTGGACGGCAGAGAAAAAGAAGTTTATCGTCGGCCGCTTCGGCCTTGATTTGAAGAAAGAAAAAACGCAGCGCGAAATCGCAAAAGAGCTCGGGATTTCACGGAGCTACGTATCCCGGATTGAAAAACGCCGTCTGCGGTTTACTTGCGCTTCGGTCCCCGGCACAAATCCGATTTGCGCCGAAACAAAAACGAACGTTCAAGCGTTTTACATGAGAAATATCAGTCCAAATTTTCAAAATGGCAACATGGAGACACGCCCCGTTCATCCGGTTACTTAACTTAGCTCCGATTGGTGCCGGCAAACACCAATGATCCCAGCATTAGTGATGCAAGATGCTATACCTAACCTTTACAGCATCAACCGAGAATGTCGATAATCACCCAATAGGCTTCCTCATTTTGATGATCGGCCTCCAGCTCAAAAGAAAGTTTTTAACAACCCTATCATTCTCCCAATGAATTGTAAGGAATGTCCGAAAAAGAAAATCCCAAATTCTCAGTAAAACCACTGAGAATTTGGGATTTTTCATTCAAAATGTAGTTCTATTACTATAAGCGAATGACATCATACAAGCTGGTTACTTATCAGGTTATCACTAGCCCGTCCATATGCTTCTGCTGCATTAGTTTTCATTTAAAAGTCTCATCATCTTTTCCATAAAATCATTATAGTCTTTGGCTTTTATTAGCTCATGAACATTTCTCCATTCGGATAAAATATTAATCACCCCTTCGAAGAAAGGACTGAATAATTCACGCTGCTGTTTATTAATTGAAATCATAACAATGATTTGAACTTTCTCTTTCCCCCAATCTACAGGGCGATCCAAGATGATGATACAAATGCCTGTTTTTGCAGCATCCATATGCATGGAATGAGGGACAGCTACATTGTTATTAAATGCAGTTGAGGACATGCGCTCTCTCTCAAGCACAGACTTTCCATAATCTATAGAGACATAGCCTTTTTCATACAGAAGCTTTGACATGAATGCAATATAAGATTCATCGCTGTCGAGATAAACATTTTTCATAAACAAATCTTCATCAAAATATAAATCAAGATATTGTTTAACTTTGCGATTCTTTTTTTGTTTATTTAATTTGTTTAATTGAATTTGGATGTATCCATAGTCCTCTTCTGTCAGATAAGGATGAACGAATACAGATGGGGTTTGTTCATCCTTTAGTGGTAATGTGCTTATGATTAAATCTATTTCCTCAAGTAGGACAATCTCACTTGAGTCAGATAAAACTTTTATAATCTCTAAAGAATTGTGAAATTTCTTTTCGAGCTTTTGAATGAGTTGCAGTCGCATATCATAATAGTTTGGACAAATCACCACACATAAAATTTTCTTTTCCAAATTTTTTCTTCGTTCAAAATAAGAGCCAATATGAAAAGCAATATAAGAAATCTCATCTTCATTAATATGAATGTTTTCCATCAACTGAATTTGATTCGAGATAAAGACAGCCAGTTCATAAATTAGAGGGTATGAATCCTTTAATTTATAGGTTAAAGGATTCTTAACCATTTGCCCATGCTTTGCCCGGAAAAGCAGATTGCGTATATGGAGCGTGAACTTGACAAAAAACTCATCATCAACAATTTCAATAAAGTAGCATTCGTGTACTTTCTCTAACAGTTTCTTTGACAGGTTTACGTAATGTTCAGCGACGTAGCGATTTAAGGAGCTGGATGTTAATGACTGATAATTCAGCAATGTCGTTTTACTTGATAAAAGCAATATAAAATTGTATCGCTCCGATTCATTAAAGGCAGTACCATATTTCACTTCCAATAAATCCGCAATTTTATTAGCTGCTTCGGTTTCAAAATTACTTTTTAATTTATTAAGGTCAGATGACTGAATGACCGAGTTGTTGTTTTTGATTCGATCCAATGTAATCACAAGGTGGAGAAGAAGATTATTCATAATATAATCGTTTACATACAAATTAAATTCCTCAAGAATGGAAGCGATTTCATTTTTTAGTGAAAAAACATCGTAATTCGGAAAAGAATCTTGAACAGCCTTTAAACTTAAAAATTCTTCGGAAGTTTCTTGTGAAATAATAAAGCTCATTAATCGCCGCTTATCCGTCTCTTCACCTAATAAAATAAGCGTGTCTTTCTTATGACGAATTTTTAAGCTGTACGGCTTAATCATTTTATTAGCCTGAACAATATCATTTTCGATTGATGAAACACTTAAAAAAAGCTTATCACCTAAATCAAATATATTAATCCCTTCTGTGTGAAGAATTAATTCTTTCAAAATCACTTTTATACGGTCTATTGGAGAAGTGTAATGATTGTCCGTTTTCACTTTATCTCTGCTTATTAGCTGATACCCTTGTGCAGAAGACGTAATAACCATTTGATCCCGGTTAATTTCATTGACATATTTTCTAATGGTTCTTGTGGACACTTTAAAATAACTTGCTAAACTTGCCGCAGTACACCAATCATTTTTAGTTGCCAAGTATTGAATAAAAGCCTCTCTACGATCATTTCTCATCATCGGGCTCCTTGTTTCAAAATTCTGATAGTAATATTGAAAAACGTTATCGAGATGGATTATCGGTTCATCCGACAGCAGTCATTCAGGAGACTGTTTCTTCAGTTTGTCTTGTCTTTCGCTTCCTTTATGTGCAGGACTTTCCTTCACCGTTCCACAGAGAAGCGGCATAAGCCTATAAAAAAGACGGCAGAGGGATTCTCCTCCACCTTTTCTGCCACTATCCGTGTAGGGCAGATCTGATTCCTTGCAGCCAAAATACATGGCAGAAAAATCACCGATCTGACAACATTTTTTATTTTTGTTCAGCCAAACCTTCTTGTGTCATTACTTTTTCTAAAGTGGCGATTGCATCTTCTTCGTCAGCACCTTGAGCAGTTATTTTAATAACAGCATCTTTTGGAATGCCCAGGGACATAACTCCCATTATCGATTTTAGATTCACGGTTTTTCCGTTGTATTCCAAATAAATATCAGCGTTAAATTTGCTTGCGGTCTGGACTAATGTTGTTGAGGGACGTGCATGAATGCCAACCTGATCAATGATTGTAAATGTTTTATTTATCATATCTTAACTCCTCTATTTTTAACTAACCTTTCATCAAGCAACGCTAGATCCAATCTGCAAAACTGTCATTCGTTATCCTAAATCCTCTCCATTTGTTGCAATGACCTTTTGATACCAATAGAAGCTGTCTTTTTTCTTCCGTTCGAGCGTTCCATTGCCGTAATCATCTTTATCAACGTAGATGAATCCATAGCGCTTGGACATTTCGGATGATGAACAACTGACAATATCAATTGGCCCCCAAGGATAGTAGCCGATTACTTCCACACCATCCTTAATTGCTTCTTTTATTTGTTCAATGTGGCGTTTAAGGAAATCGATGCGGTACGGGTCATGAATTTCGCCGTTTTCATCAACGTTATCATAAGCACCGATGCCGTTTTCAGTAATCATGATCGGTTTTTGGTAACGATCATAATACAGATTTAAAGCGGTTCTTAAACCGATTGGATCGATGGACCAGCCCCAATCGCTCGCTTCAAGTTCCGGATTTATTTTTGCAGAGTTAGCCTGCTTTACGCTTTCTGCATCAGAAATTCGAGTGTAGTAATAAGAGAAGCTAAAGAAATCTGCTGTATTTTTGAAATCTTCCTCATCATTTTCTCCGAATTGAATATGAAGATTATTTTCTTCAAAGAAGCGGAAAGCGTAATTTGGATACTTGCCACGCATGAGAATATCAGAGAAATAGTATTCCATTTGGTTGCGTTTTACCGTTGCCAGTACATCTTCCGGCTTACATGTTGCAGGATGAGAAATTGCATCGAAGAGCATCATTCCAATTTGCATCTCTGGATTAATTTCTTTAGCTATCTTTGTTGCTCTCGCACAAGCAACAAGCTCATTGTGTGCCCCCTGATATTTGGCTTCCAGTAGGTTTTCCACGCGATCTGCCGGAATACCGAGGTGATTGAATGACTCAAACGTAATTAAGTTAATTTGATTGACGAGAATCCAATATTTCACTTTGTCTTTATAACGTTTAAATAATACTTCACAATAACGGACAAAGAAGTCAATCGTTTTCCGGTTATACCAGCCATTGTATTCAGTTGCTAAATGTAACGGCATTTCATAATGGGAAACCGTAATGAGCGGTTCCATTCCATTTTTAATGATCTCATCAATTAGCTCATCATAGAATTTTAATCCTTCTTCATTCGGCTCTAATTCATCTCCCTTCGGAAATATTCGGGCCCAGTTGATCGATGTACGGAACGAAGTCATCCCGGTTTCTGCCAGCATTTTTAAGTCCTCTTTATAACGGTGATAGAAATCAATCGCGGTTCGTTTTGGATAATATCCTTCTTTATCTTCTATTGCAAACTGAATGTCTTCAGTTGTCAGTTCAAAATTGCCTTTTTTCTTAATATCCACGCTATCATTAAACTTATTGATATCTGCTACACAGAGTCCTTTTCTGCCTTCCAGATAGGCGCCTTCTGCTTGGTTTGCCGCAATGGCGCCCCCCCATAAAAAGTTTTCAGGGAATGTATTTGGATTTTTTCTCAATTTAATTGCCTCCTTAATCGGCTTTATGAATGCCTATTACATAGTATTTAATAACTTGTGCATAACCGCAGCCACACCGCTTTATTTTGAAAAGTGACTTCATACGAATCAAGGTTATGCCTGCATTCCATCAATTTTTTCATCAAGTCTTCTAAAAACGCGAACTAACCGCTTAGCAATTTCATACTCGCTCTTTACTGTCATTAACGTATCTTGGGCATGAGCAAACAGCAATGAAAAAATAGGCTCCTCTCCCCGTGCCTCTTTTTGTACTGTTTCTGTTTGCAGTTTATGAGATGCAACGATATCTTTATTGGCTTTTTCTAATAGTTCTTCAGCGCGGTCATAGCTTTCTTCTTCACAACATTTTAATGCTTCCATGACATCATTGCGGGCATCACCTGCATGTAAAATCATTTGCATTGAAACTAAATTCAGTGCTTCTTGTTCTTTTTCTCTATCAACCATGATACAATCTCCTTCAATGTTTTTTATAAACTATAATGAATCACTCTTCGCTTAGTTCTGATTCTTTCTTCTTTTCTTGAATATCGTATGCTTTGAAAAATGGGAAGAAAATAATAAACGCAACGGCGAATAATATAATGGCTAAAATAATAGCTCTCCAATCTTGAGTAGCCAAATATGATGAAATGGGCATCGGTACATACCAAAGCAAAAATGTCTTCGAAGGGATGCTTACCCAACCTAAATAGAGAGCCCAGTAGGTAATACTTGGAATAACAATAGATACAATCCACATCGGAATCATAAAAAACGGATTAAAGACAACCGGAGCCCCAAACATTAAAGGTTCATTGATATTAAAGATGGATGGGACAACTGTTGCTCGTCCAATCGCCTTCAAGCGCATCGACTTTGCTAAAAAGAACATCATAATCACAAGAGGCAAAGTTGTTCCGATACCGCCCATATCTGTAAATGCATAGAGAGTTTCAACAACGCCTATATTGGATGGATCTCCTCCTGCTGCTGCAACTTGCTCATTTTCTGCTAGAGCTGATAAATAAACTGGATAAACGACTGGTATCATTGCCCAGCCACTGATACCGAATGTATACAAAAATGCTGGAATGAAAATAGATAAAACAAAACCAGGGTAGGTTTGCACAATATTTGATAATGGTTTAAAAATAGCCAGGATGACTTCAAAGAAATCAATATTTGCTTGAACGCCAATCAGCCATCCAGACAGCATAATCAGCGTAATCGGTATAAGCGTGTCAAACCACACAGCGATAAAGTCCGGCAACGAAGAATCCTCTGAAAAAAACGAAAATTTCGAGAATAAAAAGAGGACAAATCCAACAAACAAACCGACAATCAGGGAGAGAAACATACCGGTTGCTCCGAATCGATCAAGGACAAATTGAATTTTTCCGTCCTCTAAGATAACGGGTGACAGCAAAAATAGATAGAGCGACAGACCCGTTGCGCCTGCTACTAATTTTTTATTATCCTGTTTCTTTTTTTCCATAATGAAATATGGGATTAAGAAGGCAACGAATATGCCGAGAAGACCGAATGTAAAAGTGTTAATAAGTGAAACATCAGGAAACCACGAAACCACATTATTCAATAAACTGACGATCGTAATTAACGAACCTACTAGGATGAGCGGCAGAATGGTCATAACAGAATCCTGAATCGAAGATATCCAAGGGTTTTTCGTGATTTTATTTACTCGCGGAGTGAACGAGTTTGTCATAAATGTCATGATTTTGTCCATCATATTATTCACCTGAGCTAAGTAAGTTAACGATATGATCGCACGCTTTATTGCCATCTAATAAGCCATAAATGCTTTGCGGGATAACAGATACTTTAATTTGATATTCTTTTACTCTTTCTTTTATTTCATCCTCCATATATTTCAAATGAGGACCAATTAATAAAACATCGATTTCATTTAGGTACTCTGATAATTGGGACTCACTTCGAGCCTGCACAGACATTTCCAATCCTCTTTTCTTACTTGCTTTACGAATGGCGTTTGCCATAAAACCGCTGGAAGCACCTGCACCACAGATTAATAACACTTGTGTCATCTTAATTTCCCCCTAACAATATTGTTTTCGCTTACATGTTCAGTATGTCATTTGCCGATTTTCAATACCAATAATAAAAGTTCCTATCCATAGGAAATCAAAGGGGGCGGACACAGGCAAATCGAACTTTCAGATAAACACAAGGGGCGGGATTTTCCCGCCTCAAATCATTTCCCCTTAGCCTGATAAAACACATGAAACATCTTCAACAGCACTCACTTCTCAATCTCCGACACATAGTTGTGCAGCTTATTTTCCATTCATTTATATCTCTATCAAAAACATTTTATAATCCCCTTAAAATTCTTGTTTTACCTCTTTTTTAATTGCATCACCGACCAACGAGATATAACTTATCGTTTACTGCATTAAAATAACAAAAACGGATAACCTGCGGGCGGCAACGAAATTTCGCTCATCGATGTCCTAAGGATCGGAAAACGAAGACGCCATCGACACCATCCAGCTCAGGTACGGACTTGAAAAATGCAAAAAATAAACCGTCATCTTGGACGTCAGAAAAAAGAAGAAAGAGAAAACGCAAAGGAGCTCGAGATAATGCGATGACTCCGAATGTGAGAAATGGGTGAAGAGGAAGTGATATTAGTGAAGAGACTCAGGGAGATATAAACCCGGCCTCTTACATGAAAAAAATACGCTGAGGATTTTTTGCACATTCATAGTTCCATGACAGATTAAAGGACTAAATACTTGTTCAATTCAGTCTTTTAGTTTAATAACTTAAGCTTTTGTCTTATTAAAACAATAAAGTACAGGTTGCAAAATATATAAACAAAACACAATCCAAATAAAAAGAGAGAACCACTAAAATATGGAATGAAAAGCGTTTGGATCAGCCAATTTTGATTGCGCAGGGAAAGTTTCAGCTTCACTTGTAACTGTTTGTTTATTTAGCTTTTTTATATGTGAGAAATAGACTTGGAATGAAGATTAGGGCAATGACACTTGTAGAAACTAGGTACCCGGCATGGTAACCTTTTAAGCCATTCGCAATCGTTGGTTGCAATCCTTCCCGTGACAGTTGCGATAACTTTAATACCGACACCCGCTTCTGGTAGTTGTTTGCTGTCAAGTCCTGTATAAGCGTCGCTCGTCAACGGAAGATTAATGCACTCGACACTGGTGCCGCAGATGATGCAAATCCAAATTATACTTGTTTTATCGATGATAAAGATAAGATGAATAGACCCGATAAGCGAACGAGCAAAGCTGATCATAAACCACGTAGTTCGCACCGATCTTATCAATCATTTTTCCGATCAGCGGCACTGGTAACGAGCATCCCAACTCCCCCAAAGCAACTTTCATCTGTCTACCTTTAGGGGAGCATATCATAACGCGGAGATCATTTTATAACAAAAAACTTATTTATATCCGTCCAGCCGATAGCAATTGCTTTGAAATAATCTTCACCGATTTGTATTTGTTTTGTTGTGCTCTGCCTTCCACCTAATTTTTCATAAAAATTTATCGATGGATTACCGGCTAAAACCCATACCATTAATGATTTTATGTTTTTCTTTACAAGCTCCTCTACAATCGCCTTCATTAGTCGAGAGCCGATTCCTTTTTTCTGATACTGTAACAACAAATAAATTGCGGAAACTTCACCCTTATATTTGCTAAGATGATCACGGTTTGGACCTCCGGAAGCAAAGCCTATAATTTTACCGTCGGTTTCTTGTGCAACATAGACAATATCTTGATTTTGAGGATCACTTAATGAAGTTCTCCAAAGCTCTGCCTGATTTTCGACAGAGAGCTTAGATAACGTGTCATCAGGCAATACTCCTTGATATGTGGTTTTCCAACTTTCCACATGAACATTGGCAATTGAATTAGCGTCTGACGATTTGGCTTTTCTTATTAAAATCATTTTTTCCTCCTATAATTAATATTTTCCTTAAAAAGGATATCGCAAATATCGGCGGCTTTTCTTAAATGGTTAAGATCTGAATATATCAATTGTTCAGAAGGAACTCTAAGGATAAAGTACTTTTTCCATACCACCTTTCTCCGACAATTAAAATACTATTACCATTACTGTCAGTAATACAAGAGGCATGGATTCCGATAAATCGATTTGATAAAGATGGTACTGAAAAAGGCGGTGTGCAAAGGGATATAGTGAAAATATAATAGAACTTGACATATCTGCTCTCCGTAAAGCAATCAGATCTGTTGCAGTCAAGGATATTGTAATTTTATCTCCTAAACAAATTGAAAGGTTAATCAAAAATGATACTCGACAGTCTGAGCATTGGAAAAATAATGGACTCAAAGAGATACTGAATACTTTGTAAAAGATGAAGTTCCAAAACAATTTATCAAACTATATCCGAAAGAGTGATAGATATGCTTCTATATTATAAAAATAAATGTTTGGGTGAAATAAAAGGCGCTACTGTTGAAGGTGTCTGGATCTATGGAACAATCATTCCTAATAAAAACATGGAAAAGTTCAAGGATTTCTTTAAGGCCCTAGTAAACGAGGATGACCCTTTTGCCATTGAGCAGTATAGTGAAGAATGGTTAGATGATGAAAATTGGTTTATTATTGATGAAAAACAAAAAAAGGTTGGTATATCCCTCCCTGGAATTTATGAAAAGGATAATGAAATTAATTGGAGATGGAGGTGATTTTGGTGGCCGGAACACCGACTAAACTCTTCACTCCTTCGAGTATAAAAGTAGGATAGTGTCGGGTCTGATGCCTTTACATAGTATAGTAACAGGATTAGATCCTGAGTCCCCTTCTCTCAATACTAAAAAACTGACGTGGATTATCCTTACGTCAGTTTTATTTTTCTGCCGTATCCCAATAAGCATCTAATCCTAATCCAACACCTCCTGAGGAATTGTTTTCCGCATAGGTTTCTCTTTCAACACCAGGTTTAAAATTGCTGAAGGCTTTGTAATACCAATTGCGTGATTCAGTTATATTCTCTCAGTACAGTTACATGGTTCACTTCTGATCCATCCTGGTAAAGGTAATAAGTCACCTTAGCTTCATTATCATCGGTTTGTTTTTGTTGCCATCCCTTTATTGATACTTTGACAGCATTGTCAGACTTAAATTTCCTAATAATTTTTTTTCGATAAGTCGCTGAGCTTCTACTGCCTAGATATCCCGGATTAACTCCATTTTTAACGTATGTTTTCGTAAGGTGTGCTGATGCTGGAGAAACAAAATGTGATGATAGTTGATCACCCAAGCAACGGACGACTAGGTCTTCGCTTTATCGGTTGTGATCATATCCGTTGGCTGACCCGCACATGAAGAAACCCTATGGTTCATCATAAAGTGTATTGTTTATCACTGAACTGATCTAACAAAGAACAGTTAAATCCTAAAAAAGGTTTATTTCTAAAAAATATGTATATTTTCTTGAAATTGTCATTTAGTGTGGTACAATTGACTCGCACAAATAAAAAGTAAAGGGGTGAAATTTGACTTAATCTTATGTGCTCTATTTCTTTTGTCTAAAAACAGAGTCCCAAAACCAATAAATTAATGCCAAAAGAAAACTAAAAAGATATAGTTTATACGAAACAAAAGCAGTCAGACCGTAATTAGTCAATAAGGCTAAAACCC
>Ga0180436_10005837_pt1 | contig 10808 bp, 8 predicted proteins | sample SS_ome_2_FD_132434 | JGI IMG/M metagenome (GOLD analysis project Ga0180436, IMG submission 132434) | Hypersaline lake sediment archaeal communities from the Salton Sea, California, USA - SS_3_S_2 metaG | ecosystem: Environmental > Aquatic > Non-marine Saline and Alkaline > Hypersaline > Sediment...
AACACGTGACCAAGCTTCCGAAGAATTGGACGGAACCAATGTCCCTCCAATCCTCGTTCTCGGTAATCGGCGAGAGATTTCGACTCTCTGGCATAGCGACGCCGCAGCCAGCTCAGGAAACCCTCAGTCTCGGCCAGACTTCCCTCCCAGGCCGGAAGGTGCGGCACGACGTCATCCAGAACGTGGTCAGAGAAGAGGCCCTCGTTCTGTCGAGCGGATGAGAGCAGATGGTTCGGGGGAAGCGGGCTGTCCATAGGTCTCGTTCTCCTCAGTTCTGCGGCAGGTTCTCACGGGGAGACCTGGTGATCACGGCACTCGGTCAAGGACCACCCATCGCAGAAGTCGTGGGGCGTCTCGTGTGGCACAGAACTGGAAGGGTCCAGTCCCACGTCCGCCGCGAACACCGCGTAGGCTTCGGTATCCAGCCAGAGTCGATCCCATTATAGTGGTGGGGTGACGCCGTGCAAGTCGCTGTGCAAAGCGCGAGCCCGAGGCGAAGGCACGGGATTCACGACCCCCCGGCCGTTCGTGGACCCATGCCTTCCCTCTGAAGAGTGTCCTATGCGAGGCGCCGGTGCGTGACGGTGTGGAGAGACGTGCTGCTAGGGATGACACTCGATCACGGACGAATGGGGGGTTGGGCGGTCGGGACAATCTAGGAGCATAGGGGTCATGCCGTCCGCACCATGCTCACTGTGGAGGTTCGTCACCGACCCAAAGACTGCGTGCTGAGAGTGAACGTCAGTGCCCGCGCTCCCGAAGCCGAACGAGGAGGACAAGGATGAGGAAACAGACAACGGCGGAAACCGGCCCATTCCGCGTGATATCCCCGAACCGGTAGAGTGCGACCCCAACAGGTGCGGCGATGGCCCGGCTGGTCGCCCCTGCGGCTCGCCCCAGCGACATCACCGTACCCCGTGCTTCGGCGTTCATGCCGGAGAGCAAGGGGAGGAGAGCCACGATGGTGAACTCAAAAAAGAACGTCATTACGGCAGTCCCAGTCAACACCAACCCCAAGCTGCCAGTGAGATGAGGAAGAGCAAGGTAGGCAAGGCCTGTCAATACCACTGCAACGAAGACGGAGCGCCGCTTACCCGCGCGATCGGCCACGTAGGCGACCGCCAGCTCTGCCGCCAGCTCCGCAACGCCGATGACAAGCGTGACCAGGCCCAGGTTGGAGACGCTCAGGCCGAAACGATCCTCCATCCAAGCACCATACACCACCAGCAAATTCACTTGCGCAAACCCAATCAGGGCCATTGGAGCGAGAGCCAGGAGGGATTGCGAGTCCCGAGCGACCTGTCGGACCTGGTCGCGCAGGGCGGCGACAACCGCTCCAGCACGGGCTTGAGCGGCACTGCCCGAACCGTTCGACGGGAAGTCATTCGGGAGAGCCCACCGTGTGAGCCACCAAACTGGGACGCCCACGACACCCAGCAGCAGAAAGGGCGCTCGCCAGCTTACCTTCTCGATAAGCCAGCCGCAGAGTGGCATAGCCAAGAGCGAGAACGCCCACGCCAACTCAGAAAGCCCGAGAACCCGACCGCGCTGCTCATAGGGAACGCGCTGACCGAGGAAGACCTGCATCCCGGGATCAAAGGCCATTTTCGCCAAGCCGATGAGTCCAAAGGCCACCATCGCCGCGCCGTACCACGGCAACCCGGCCACCAGGAGCGCGCCAATCGCGAAGACCCCGGTCCCGAACACCATAGTCCGGCGTCCGCCAGCCCGGTCGCTGTACGCCCCAAAGAACGGCGCCAAGAGACCCATCAGACTGGCCACACTCACCAACGTTCCGCCAGCCGACAGCGAGACACCCAGCCCGCGACTGATGGCCGGAAGGAAGAACGTTGTCATTCGGTAGGGCACGTTGGCAATCGTCCTCGCGACGAGGATCGCGCCCAGTCCCGTCTTTTCGTCGGCCGCTGGCGTTCTTGAATCGAGGGGGTCGGCAGTAGGTATCAAGAGCTTTTCTCCATGTCGGTTGTACTGGTGTCACGACAGATCATTGATGGCTGCCCTCCCACCAGTAGTCCTCGCGAACGCGGTGGCTCGACTTGCCAGGGAGCGCCCTCCACCTCTCTGCCAAAGACAGAGACTGGCATGATACGCTGTGGCAGAGTACGGACAAGTGAGGCTTCCTACATCGTGGGACAAGAGATGCTATGCCGCGTCGTGACGGAAACCAGCCGTCGGGCTAGACGGAGCGAGGTCTTGGCCGGGGCCATGTTTTCCTCAATCGCTGACACAGCCGCTTGTCTACCAGAACGAGGCAGCGCGCCCTCGCAGGGCGCGGAAACCCCGCTCCGCTCCAAGTGAGCCGGCTTTCGTCGTCAGGTGACGACAATCCCGTTCTGATCCTCGTAGGTATCGGCGTCCCCAACATTGAACCATTTGCCATCACCGGACACGTACCGATAGGCGTAACGTTCGTCCTTGTCTACCGTGACGACGGCACTGTAGGTCTGGTTGTTCCGGCGGATGAGGTGGTCGGCCTTGGGATTCCATTCATTGAACGATCCGGCGACGTAAGCATCGCCGGCGTGTGGATGATCCTCGGGCAGGGCAAAGGAGACTTTGACCTGATCGCTGTCCTTCACGTCTCTTCGTTTGAGCATAGCTTTTTCCTCCTTGTTCGGTAGTGCCTTGCATTGCCGTGAAGCGTGAACGCCTGTGTATCTTGCACGTAGATGATACCACGGTCGCCAGATATGTGCACCGAAGGCGGGCAGGTAAGAGATTCACATCAGGATGTCGACCCTCACCCACCTGCTTCTGATATCCTAAAAGGGGACCACCCAGCCGCCACTCTGAGTAAACTGCGGCGCCCAAGTATTGCGTCCAAGCCAGGCCTCACCAATGAGGGAAGAGTCCCCTTCGTTTGTCATACCGAGATCCATCGAAGTCGGGGGGACAGAACCCCAAACCCTACCGCCCAGACGACCTAGACCACCCGGGCATCCATGCTAACGACGTGCCTGGGAGAGCACCGTAATTCGGTGACGAGCAACCTTCTCCTCTGTCAGCGGGTCAGCTCTGCGAGGCAAGGTTCATTCGCATGAGGTCTCTTGCTGGGCTCCAGATGCATTCATCGGACTGACGGGCATCCTCTGTGGGGAGGGTCCTTCATTTAGAGCGGAGGAACTGAAACGCCTACAGGCCTGCAGAATCTCCGCCCGTGAGTCGAGGACAGGGGGGCTTGGTTCTCTCCGACCGTCCGGGATGGGGAACCCTACACATGGCCCACCAATTGCGACCGCACTGAGGGTCTGTATTCACAGACAGAAAGGGGGGAATCGAATCCTATCGTGCTGCGGGAGAACAGATTGTGGTCAAGGACAACAGAAAAGGGAAGGAGCAAGTAACGAATCTACGACAGCAGTGACCTGCGGTCACGTTGGCCATCAGGACGAGGAGCCGAAGAAGGGCAACGTGCTCTTGAGCCAGGTAAATGACGCGCCAAGGACGGACGCCCAAAGGGGGCCCAGGCGCACGAGCGCACTCGAGCCATCGAGAAACGCCGCCCCCACTCCGGTGAGCAGCGCCAGGACCTGCGCCGCCTGAACGCGTGCAGGCCTCAAGCGCTCTTCTGTCTCGTCCCCGATGCTTTCGATCGAGCGGGCCGCAAGGATGACGGGCAGGAAGACGAGAGAAAGCCCGAGGGCGCCCAGCCCCACCATCACCGACGGAGTCTCCCAGAGAGAAGCGGACGCTAGGATAGCGACCAGTGCCGTGACGATAGCCGATAGCAGTGCAAAGGGGAGTTGGCGCCGGGTCGGGTCGGGCAGCTGACTGTCCAAGAAGAGGGCGATAGCCGTGATGAGCCCGTAGGCCCAGTTATCCTGAAGCGAGAGCCAGCCTGCCAGTCCCACCAGGCCCACGGCGTCGAGCACGCCCGCCGCAAGTCCCGTGCTGCGGTTGACGACGCGCATGAGGATGACCAGCCAGAGGATGAGGGCAAGCTGCGGCAGCGCCCAAACAAGGACGGCCACCAAAGCGAACCCGGCGGCGGCGAACGCCGCCGTCGGGTGGTCCGGGTCGAGCTCACGGCAAAGGGCCCAGGTCAGGAAGACAGTGAGTCCGGCTTGAGAGCCCCACGTGGTGCTCGCGAGCCACGGCGCCCCAGAGAGACGCTGCCAGAGCAAGCCGCCAATCGCGACGAGGAGCGTGATGACCGCAATGGCGCGGTTAGTTGCATATGTCAAGTCGACAGCACGACCGATCGAGCTGATGTCCGTCCTATTCACGGCACGCCTACCCCAAACCACGTCAGATCGCAGAACTGAAGCCGCAGAAGCACCAGCTCTAGCGCCAACCCATGCACGTCATCGTCGAAGACAATAGGAGACACCCCGTCCTCTCCCCTTCATCGGCCGTAAGTCCTAGTGCGTCGCGCAAGCAATACACGGGTCGAAGGCCCGCACAACACGGCCGACGGCGTGCTCCAGCTCCATGTCGATCCGCTCCGGAGTGACGTAACGCCGGGCCGCGACGTTCAGCGCCCGCTCAATGGCTTTCGTGTTATGAACCGTGGGGATGATGAACTCAGCCTCGGCGATCACGTCGTTCTCGATACGATAGTGGTGGATCAACGGACCGCGGGGGGCCTCCACGAGCCCGTAGCCCTCACCATCCCGGGGCGTATGGGCCACGGCTGTCTGCCTACCATCCAGGGGTTCCTTCAGGATCTCCATGGCCCGTTCCAGGGCATAGACGAGCTCGATACCCCTACCCAGGTCGAAGAGTAGGATGGCGTGGGCTGGCTGTCCAAAGGTCTCCCGGAACCGGGTGAGGTAGCCTTCAGCCCGGGGCGTGCCAAGCGTTCGAGTCATGTTGATGCGCGCCAGACTGTTGGCTCGCATCACATCGTCGCGATAGCTTGACCGGCCCGCATAACTATAGTCGGTCTCTTCGAAAGTCAGCACCTCCCTGAAATCGCAGGCCGCGAAAGCCTCACAATCCGAACCTTTAGGATCCAGGACCCGAATCACATCCTGACCGGGTTGACCGTCATAGTTTGGGCAGGTGTCGCTGGTCGCACTGATGTAGTAAGCCGGCTGGTCGTCTCCCCAGGTGCCAATGCGATCCCGAAGAGCGATGGATTTGTCCCAGTACCAGTCGAAGAGCCTACAGGCAATGGGGAGCGCCTCGGCGATCTGCCGGCGCATCTCGGCCGCCGGCTCGGGTGGTATGCCACTAGTCACACCGCCTACGGTGGCCTTGATAGGGTGAATAAACTGCCCGCCGCTCAGTGAGATTAGGTCCGTGCCAGCCTTGCGTACCTTGAGGGCCTGGGTGGCGAGCACGGCCCGGTCCCGTTCCGAGTTCGCCTCCCCCATAGACTCGAAGATGCTAGTTGTACCGAGACGGTCCGGCATAGTGAAGAGAAAGACAGACGTCGCCTGATTCTGGATCAGCTGCCCGAGCATGAGGAGCTCACGAATCGTGTTGGCCAACGGAGGCGGTGTCACGTCGTATGCATCCTCCAGGGCCTCGACGCTGGCTACGTGGTGCGCAGTCGAACAGACACCACAGATGCGAGGGACAATGACGGGCATCTGCTCAGCCGGCACCCCCTGCACGAAATAGCCAAAGCCGCGGATCTCCATGGCCTCGAAGTGGGCCGAGATGACCTCGCCACCCTGTACCTCGATGACGACTCGGGCGTGGCCCTCAATGCGGCTGAGGGGAAAGGTCAGAGTGGGCATATCACAATAACTTCTCCTTTGGCCGCGGCGGTCGGTCCTCAGCCGCCCCACCTCCGTGGGCATAGTCGGAGAACTGGAAGAGGAAGAGGGCCAGCTGCGGGGAGCGCAGCGCCCTGTCAAGCTCCTCCTCGGGTACGTCCGTCAGGCTCCCAAACACCCGCTTGATGCTGCTCAACCAGGCCTCCGACTCCTTCTCAATGAAAGCATCCGACGGACCGCGACAGCCAACGCAGGGATGTCCCGGACGGGTGCAGAGCGCTCGGCAGCCCCCCCGCACGGACGAACCGACGCACAAATAGCCTTGATTGATCAAGCAGATATCGGGTAACACCTCTCCCCGCTGGAAACCCACGAGATGCGAGGGCTTCATGTCGCGCCGCTTCGTGCGCCCACATTCACGGCACACGTTCGGGGCGGGCTCGAAATGAGGTGTGTCGCGCAGCACGGCCATGAACAGCTCAGGAGTGGGTGGACAACCCGGCAGGTACCGATCGACCTCGACCACGGTGTCGATGGGACGGCATCTGGGCAGCAAGCGCGGCACGTGGCGCCGCTCCTCCTCAGCGATGAACACCTCGCGGACCTCATCGCGATTGCCCAGGCTGGCCACGCCGCCGGAGATCGCGCAGGTACCGACCGCTACGACACGGCGGGCCTGCCGCACAGCTGAGCGGAGCTTATGGAGGTCCTCATCGGTGCGTACGCCCCCGCTCACCAGGAGCGTCTCAACCGAAGGCACGTCGTAGGCGGAGATGACCAATGGCATATAGGCCAGCTCGCGCTCCTCCACCCATTCCCCGGCATTGAGGAGCGCCACCTCACACCCTGCACAGCCGGATAGTTGAAGCACAGCAAATCGGTCAGAAGCTCTCTTGTTCATGGTCAACACCCGCGACACGGACGACCATCTACGTCCATCCCCCACCGCCATTGTAGCACAGCAGTGGGCACTAACAACCAGCTCCGGACCCAGCGGCGAAGGACCGCGTGACAAAGGGGACGACTGGACAACCGCGTATCCGAGGCTGGCCCAATGGAAAACTGCTGGACAAAAGCCAGCGAAAGAGGAGGAGCCAGGAGGATCACACCCCTTGGAACTCCCCATCTCCGGGTCAGCTGTCGACAAGGACAGCGCGACGGAAGATGTCCAAGCCCTCCTCAAGTTGGGCACGCGTGATGCTTAGTGGCGGGATCAGCCGGATAGTCTGCGTCCAGTGACCGCACGGGTACATGAGTAGGCCTTCCTCGAGAGACCGATCCAGGATGCGGCGGACTGCCTCAGGGTTCGGGCTCCTCTCGGTGCCGGGTTTGACGAACTCGACAGCGATCATCAGCCCCTCGCCGCGCACATCGCCCACAATGGATGACTCGGCTTTGAGGTCGCGAAGCTGCTCTATCGCATACTCTCCCTGTTCTTGGGCGTTCTCGAGGAGGCCCTCCTCGCGGATCACGTCAAGGGTGGCAAGCGCAGCCGCACACGCCATAGGGTTACCGCCGTAGGTTGTACCGTGGGATGCTGCTCCCCACCGGCTCATAATCTCTCGCCGTGCGCCGAAGGCACCCAATCGAAAGCCGTTCGCGATACCCTTGGCCAGGCAGACGACATCCGGCTCGATGTCGTAGAGATCCGCAGCAAACCACTCGCCCGTCCGTCCGAAACCCGACTGCACCTCATCGAAGATGAGGAGAATGCCATGAGTGTCGCAGATGTCCCGCAAGGACTGAAGCCACCGGCGCGGCGGGAAGATGTAGCCGCCCTCACCCTGCACCGGCTCGACCAACATCGCGGCCACGTCCTCGGGGGCCACCACATACTCAAACAACCGATCGAGATCCCCCAGAACCTCATCAACACAGGCATCCACGGAGGGCGCCAGCGAGCGATAGGGATACGGGAAACGAGCGAAATGAACGCCCGGAAGGTGCGGACCGTGCCCCCTACGATAGCTAACCTTCGACGCCGTGACCGCGGTGCCCCCCAGCATGCGGCCGTGGAAGCTCCCAAGGAAAGCGATCAGGTCGGATCGCCCGGTGACGTAGCGTGCCATTTTCAACGCCCCGTCGATGGACTCGGACCCACTGTTGCCGAAGAAGAACATGTCCGCGCCCCCCGGCACCACGGAGCCGAGCTCGTGGGCCAGACGCAGCATGGGCTCGTGGGCCATCACGCCGGCCGGAGCGTGCACCATGTGCTGCATCTGCTCGCGGGCCGCTGCCACGATGCGCGGATGGTTGTGGCCGGCATTGCATGCGCCAAAGCCCGCCAAGAAGTCGAGATAGCGCTTGCCGTCACGATCATAGACGTAGACACCCTCCGCCCACGCCGCAGGCATATTTGGCCAGTCCTGAGCGAGACAGGGAGCCAGCAGCTCATTCAGTCTTCCCCGAAGCTGCTCGTACGTCGGCTGGTCGTTCATTCTCATTCCCCCCCAAGCATCGGTGTTCCGAATCCTAACGCGTGAACTTGATTACGGTGCAAACCACAAAGACTGCCACGATCAGCAACAGCCGCAAGTAGTCGACCCAGCGTGCCGAGAGGGTCTCTATCTCTGTAGATTCGATGGGCGCGCCGACGCCCTTCGTCTCCATCGCAATCAGAAAGTACCTCGCCTTGCGAAAGAGGAGAAGCACAAGGGGGTGATGATCGGCGTGCAGGCCTTGGCCCCTCATTCCTTTCCATTCGGCATAACACGCACGCTGTTGCTGCGGCAGGCCAGACACATCCGCTCCCTGTCAGCGGTAGGATCAAATGTGGCCCCCCACTCGTTGCCGCAGCGGTAGCAGACCATGGTCGCCGCGGTGGGCCTCTTCAACCGTGCCACCTGGCTCCGCCGGGGCACCTTCTGCCCCTTCATCGCCTCCCTGGTCTCCTCAACTTCCCGAACGGTCACCCGGGCCCGCAGACCCTCGAGGTCCCGCATCATTCGCGCCCACCTCTGTCCCTCGGCCGCACTGCACCAGTCAAGCTGGAGCCGGGATGGGTCAACACCGTGCCTCTCCAGCCCCTCCCAGAGGGCGTCCACGCGGCGCACGGTATTCCGGTTGGCGTCGATGTAGTGGCAGTCAGCGTAGTGACAGCCAGAGACCAGCACCATCGGCGCTCCTTTCTGGAAAGCATACCAGACGAAGTCCGGCTTGACGCGTCCGGAGCACATGGTGCGGATGACACAACTGTTGGGAGGATACTGCAACCGCGCGGTGCCAGCCGTGTCGGCACCGGCATAGGAGCACCAGTTGCAGGCGAATACGACCATGTTGTCAAGCGGACGGCGTTCATCCACCGGACCATGACCGAGCACAGCGTCGATCATGGCGTAGATCTGCTGATCGGTGAAGTGGCGCATAGTGATGGCATCGAAGGGGCACTCCGCGGCGCAGGTCCCGCATCCCGCGCAGGCTGCACTGATGACACGAGCCGTCTGCTTCCTCTCCCAGTCGATGGCAGAGAACGGACATACGTCAACGCACTGTCCACACTGCTTGCACAGATCCTCATCCACCACGGCCGTGATCGCCTCTACATCGATCTCCGGCCTGCTGAGCAGGCCCTCAGCCCGCGCGGCAGCCGCGCTCGCTTGAGTGACAGAGTCCTTTACGTCCTTCGGTGCCTCGACGCAGCCGGCGATGTAGACACCCTTCGTCGGGGTGTCCACGGGTTTCAGCTTGGGATGGCCTTCCATCAAGAAACCATCCTCCGTGACGGACAATGTCAGGAGCTGCCGTACCGTGTCGGTCTCCATGCGAGGAATAGCCCCGATGGAGAGCACCAGCAAGTCGAGCTCATGCTCCTCCAGCAGACCGGTCGTGGTATTCTCCACATACACCGTCAGATTGCCCGTCTGCGAATCCTCCTCAACCTCCCCTGGCAGGCCGCGGATGTAGCGGACGCCTTGGGCCTTCGAGCGTCGATAGAGATCCTCAAAGCCTTTGCCAAAGGCGCGAATATCCATATAGAAGACGGTGATGTCCGTCTCCGGGTAATGATCCTTAAGAAGCAGGCTATCCTTGACCGTGTTCATGCAGCAGATGTTGGAGCAGTACGGGTTGCCACGCTGACCGTCGGGGTTCGATTCCGAGAGTACGGTTCGGGAGCCCACACACTGCACAAAGCCGATGCGCTGGGGACGCTCCCGATCCATCGGGCGGACGAAATGCCCATCTGTCGGCCCCTCCGCCGAGATCAATCGCTCAAACTCCAGGCTGGTGACCACATTCTCGTAACTGGCGTAGCCATACTCGTCCATGGGGGTCGGATCGTACGTCTCCATCCCTGTTGCCACGATGATCGCGCCCACCTGGAGCTCCACGATTTCGTCCTGCATATCGAAGTCAATACAGGCCTTGTCGCACGCCTCGACGCACTTGCCACACGCGATAGGATTGCTGCCCAGACACTCGTCAGCGTTGACGACGTAAGAGGAGGGGACAGCTTGCGGGAAGGGTATGTAGATCGCCCGACGGGTAGACAGACCAGCTTGGAACTCATCCGGCATAACGACCGGGCACACGTCCGAGCAGTCACCACAGGCCGTGCACTCGGCCTCATCGACGTAACGGGCTTTCCGGCGTACCCACACCCTGAAATCGCCTACGTAGCCAGAGACATCCTCGATCTCGCTGTAGGCCATCAATTCGATCCTCGGATGTCGACCGACATCCATCATCTTGGGGCCGAGAATTCATATGCTACAGTCCATGGTCGGATAGGTCTTGTCCAGCCGCGCCATGATCCCCCCGATGGATGGCTCTTTCTCCACCACGTAGACCTGGTGACCGGCCTCGGCTAGGTCGAGGGCGGCCTGGATGCCGGCCACGCCTCCGCCAATCACCAGCGCCGCGTCGGTGACTGGCAGTCGTTCCTCCTCCTGAGCGCGCAGCCACCGCGCGCGAGCCACGGCAACCCGGACGATATCCTTCGCCTTACGGGTAGCCGCCTGACGATCCTGGAGGTGGACCCAGGAGCAGTGCTCGCGGATATTGGCCATCTCAAACAGGTAGGGGTTTAGGCCGGCCTCCTTCACGCAGTGCCGGAATGTGGGTTCGTGCAAGCGGGGCGAGCAGGAGGCGACCACCACCCGATTGAGGTTGTGCTCCAGGATG
>Ga0180436_10005840_pt1 | contig 10803 bp, 10 predicted proteins | sample SS_ome_2_FD_132434 | JGI IMG/M metagenome (GOLD analysis project Ga0180436, IMG submission 132434) | Hypersaline lake sediment archaeal communities from the Salton Sea, California, USA - SS_3_S_2 metaG | ecosystem: Environmental > Aquatic > Non-marine Saline and Alkaline > Hypersaline >...
CGAGTAGCGATTGCGACATCAGCGTGCGGCGTATGCATCACTTATTCACTCCGAAGCATGAGGCTTTGTCCGCTTTTGGCCGTTCGCCGCCGATGATTCCGATTCACTGACCGGCAGCTTAGGGTGTTGCGTTCACCGGTTGAATCCACACCCGTCAGCAGCCAGGTGCTTCGCACAACGTGACCGTCCGCTTCCAGGGTCAGGTCACTCGACTCGGTTGGCTCCAAAAGCTGACGTTCGTCGAACAGCTGGAACCGGCGAATAGCAGAAGTACAGCGGAGAAAAAGTTCAGACCGCCGGGTGACCGAAGCTAACGCATAAAACTGTCACACGGTCGTAATAAATCTCTGTGGGAGATAGCCGATATCTATGGGATACCGTTGCAATTCACCCTTCGATAGCACAATGCACTACGAGAGTGTTTCACTGACTACGATTATTGACCGCGGCGTCACCGTTTCTTCCAGGACTCCTGTGCTGGATGTTCTAGATCTTTTTCTCACCGACTTGGATCTCAGGGTAGTGCCCGTGGTCGACGGAACGAAACCGGTTGGTATGGTCAATCGAAGTCGTATCGTGGAGATGTTTAGTCGGCCGTACAGGCGTGATCTGCATCGGCGAGACCCGATCAGCAAATTCATGGATAACACGCCAATCATCGTGAACATCAATACGGATATCGATGATCTCTCACAGCGCCTCATATCTGCAGGTCTGCAACAGATGCTGGATGGTTTTCTGGTAACGGACAGTGAAGGTTGCTACGCGGGCATAGGGAACGCGCAAAACCTTCTTGGCGAAGTCACCAAACGTAAACAGGCACACCTGCACCAGCTGGCCCACTATGACGCATTGACTGGCCTTCCTAACCGCACCCTGTTCCGTGACCGCCTAGGCGAAGCAATTGAACAAACCAGACGCTGTGGCAAACATTTGGCTGTCGGATTCATCGACATAGACAATTTCAAGCGTATCAACGATACGCTGGGCCACACCGCTGGTGACGAATTATTGCGTGTTGCCGCACAACGTCTCACTAACGAGGTTCGTAGCTCCGACACTCTTGCCCGGGTAGGCGGAGATGAATTTAACCTGCTTTTGACAAATCTCAATGAGCCTGTTGATGCGGCGACCGTGGTGCGCAAATTACGTCAAAGACTTGCTGAACCTATAACATTGTCCGAGCAGGAAACCGTCGTTAGTGCCAGTCTAGGGATCGCAATTTTCCCTGCCGACGGCAACGATATGGAGGAGCTGATCCGAAAAGCCGATATTGCAATGTATGCTGCCAAAGAAGCAGGGCGTGACACGTATTGTTTTTTCGACAAAACACATGAGGTCTTCGATAACTCACGTTTGTACTTGGAAAACGAACTACGCACTGCGGTGAAGAATGACAGTATTGATATCGCTTTCCAGGGCATGTTGGATGCACGTACTGGCGCGGTTCGGGGCGCCGAAATATTGGCCCGTTGGCACCACCCTCAAGATGGATTTATTCCCCCAGGCACTTTCGTACCTCTGGCCGAGGATACTGGGTTGATCGCAGCCTTGGGGCGATTGATTACCGGCAAAGCGGTCAATGCGCTCAAACACGTCGACGACCTTAGCTTCTCAATAAATGTCTCCGCGATAGAGCTGCGCGACAAAGAATATGAAAATCGCTTGATGAAACAACTCGAGGATGCCGAGATTGACCCAAAACGCGTTCAGCTAGAGCTGACAGAGCGTTTGTTTCTCGAACCCAGTGACCACCTGTTGAAACAACTATCGAACATGCGCTCCCGTGGAATTCGCATAGCGATCGACGATTTTGGCGTCGGCTCGACCTCCTTGAGGGTGCTCCACGCCTTACCAGTAGATGCGCTAAAAATAGACCGAAGTTTCGTCGTTGAGTCTGATCATGATCCACGTGTAGATGCTTTGGTGCACGCAATTATCGAAATGGGACATGCACTTTCCCTCCAAGTGGTGGCCGAGGGCGTGGAGACTCCGCAACAGGCTGAAAGGCTGCGCACTCACGGTTGTGATATTTTGCAGGGATATCTCTATTGCCACCCAACAAATGAAGACACATTTTTGAACTGGCTAAACGATCCTCAACACAATCAGCATACTCGATCATTTGATGCTACGCGTAAGAGCAGGACTGAGAAAGGTGGGCGTACTGCTGGGGATTGGTGACAGTTTTAGCTTTTCTAGGAATTCCCCGTCCGTGTAGAAAAAGCGGTTTGGCGTACTGAAGAGAGGTCTGACAGTTTGTCTGTTCAACCAGGGGGCACCTCTCCTTTTATCCGCCTCGTTAATTGTCGCTGGCAAGCCCAATCGGAATACTGAAGTCTGGATTGGCTCTTCAGCCGATTACGGGTGAACTTGGTGGGTGTCTGCTTTTGTGGCACAAACAGAGTTCTAGTTCTCGCCCCAAAGGATCAGGCAAGCCGCCTAACCCACTTTTCGGTTTAACCTGTTATGAGTATTGCAAGTATGGAATAGATGATTGCGCTGAGAGCAAGGCCAACACTGAATAATCCAACTCGCCCGTACTGGCGGGCCGCCGGCACTAGCTCGTGCAAAGAAACAAAAATCATTGCCCCCGCTGCCAAGGCCAAGAACACTGCATTGAGATCCGGACGAATCTGAATAGCTAACAGACCCAACAAAGCCCCTGCGGGCTCAGCCAGCGCTGAAACTACAGCACCACCAAACAACACCCGATGGCTCTTAGTGCTCAGGGCCGGCACCGCGATCGCAAATTCTTCCGGTATGTTATGGAGGGCTATGCTCACAGCCGCCATAAGTCCCAAATTCGCATCCAGAACAAAAGAGTGAGTCAGGGCAAAACCCTCCGGGAAATCATGCAGTATCAGGCCAAAAAGCACGAGATAAGCAGCCTTCAGGCGGTGAGCTTTGAGGGGATCGCTCTCGTCGATGAGATGGGTATGGGGAATCAGAGCATTAGCTAGCGCCAAGAACCCTGCGCCAGCCGCTGCCCATAACGAGCCGGACAATACAGACTTGGCTTCGAAAGCGGCAGGAAGAAGCTCGAAACAAGCAAGCAAAAGCATAATACCGACCGAAAACCCAAGCCCAGCTGAAACAAAGGCATCATCTTGGCCTAGCCACAGCGCCAGAAGCACTCCGATCAGCGTTACGCTTCCAGAAAGCATCGCCAATCCAAAAATTGGCCAGAAATACTCCATGAACACTCCGTCCACAAAACCGCTGCGTAGCGGCGCTGCTCTTGTCCTCAATATAGTCGATGGTGATAACTACAAACTAACTAGGGAACCGTGAGTAGCGGTCCATGTAGGCCAAAACCAACTCCGACATAAGCCATGTTCGGGGAGAAGGTTTGATAAAATATTTCCGTTAAACGGCAAGCACATAGGGCCGCGAGGCTGCGTCTGTTCCAACCCGGCTCCAATCGGTTTATCCTTAATTCTTGAACGTGGCGCAGGATTTTTGACAGTTCCTGATTCCACGGGAGCATCAGTAAAAAAGAGCATTTTGACTATGAAGACCATATGCCTGCTTGCGCAGAAAGGAGGCACGGGGAAAACCACCCTTTGTCTTCACCTGGCAGTGCTAGCCAACGAACTTGGTCATGATGCGGTGGTCATGGATATCGACCCTCAATCGAGTGCGAGTGCTTGGCGACGGCGGCGCCAGGCTGGCTGGCCCGAGGTAGTCTCCGGGAGAGCGCAGGATTTAGCCGGATCACTGAACGAACTTGAAAAGCAGGGCCGGGAGCTAGTTTTACTCGACACCGCCCCTCACAGCAGCGAAGAGGCGGCCACGGCGGTCAAATTTGCCGACCTCGTATTGATAGCTAGCCGCCCTGCCATTCTTGATCTCGAGGCAATTGGCGAATCTGTAAAAATCGTCAAACGGGAGAAGGCACACGCTGCCGTGGTGCTGAACGCCTGCCCACCGCCACATCTCTTCGGGGAAACCGCCATTGTTCGAGAGGCACGAGAAGCTCTGGAAGCTTACGGCCTCCCTGTTTCGCCTGTGAGCATCTCTCAAAGAGCTGCCTTCAGTCATGCGCTTATCGATGGTCATGCCGTCACCGAGTATGATCGGAAAAGTAAGGCGGCGGCGGAAATCAGAATTCTTTGGGATTGGATAGCGAAACAATGGTGAGGAAAATATGAGCAAAAGAGCACGAATCACCCTGGATCTCGAGCCAGAGGCAACAAATGAGGAAACTGCTGCAACAGCGGAGGAAGTGCCTGAGTCGAGCCGCAAACCGAAGGCAAGAGCCGGTGATAGCGCCAAAGCTAACGCGGCACCCTCCCCGGCCACTGAATCTGACCCAGCGTCAATCCTCTCAGCTATCAATATCGGCGCCGCTTTGAAAATTGCCGTCGTGGGCTTGGCCTTGATCTCCGCTGTCTTACTGCTGAAGAGAAAGCCCTGAAAGCCTATCTCACATTTCGCTGCGGTGAAAATGCTCGGGCAATACTAATACTAGCGCCCGTTTGCCAAAGCTGGCCTGAGGCGAAACGTCCGCTTTTTTGGACTTGGGGTAGGATGCCAGAATTCTGGAAGCAGAAAGGGCCCAGCATTGAGAATTGTCATGACTTGCTAGGGGGTTAAGAGTACCCACAGCCGTGGATAAAACGCAGGCGCAAGGCCACACTTCTACGTTGGGTACCCAAGACCGCCCTCTAGTCAGCGCCATCTTGGCGCGCTTGCGAGCGATCCTCGTCATCCCAACTAATGAGCCAAGCGCACGCACCTTGCGTGACAAGGCATCTCAACGGCTTTCGAAGTTACAAAGCCAGCCTCGAAGCGAAATCGACTTTGGCAAATCACCCCAAAGACTTCCGTTCCATAGGGACCAGCCAGGAACTGGCCTGTCATAAAGTTGGACCATACTTTAAGTGTAAGGAAGTAGATGATTAGGAGGTACCAAAATGGCTATTGCATTCATCCCGTGGGTCGCTGGGGCCGTAATCGGAGGCGTGGCAGCCTATCTCTACAAGGATGAACACGTTCGAGATAGCGTCTCACGCACAACGGGCGATATTTCCGACAAAATGAAAGGAGCTGCTGATGCTGTGACCGAGAAAGTCACAGGGAGCGTTAACATTCTGCGGGACAAGCTGTTCGGCAAGTCGGTTGAAGAAATCGCTCCCGTCGCTCCCAAAAAAACGGCTACTCGCAAAAGAACCACAGCCAAAACGGCTACCAAAAAGAAAGCGGTGAAGCGGACAACTGCGAGAAAACGTGCTGCTAAAAAACCCACAGCGGCAGCTGCTTGAAGTCCATAAGCACCGCTTATGAGTCGACCGCTAATGGTTGACCGCTTGCCCCCCAGCACCAACCCTTTGGTGACGCAGGGAAGTGGGGGGTTATTTTTCCAATTCATCGACCTAAAGCCATTATTGGCGTGACTGGTTCCACCAGACAAAGTCGCCTGTTACTCTGATTTTCTAACATGGAGCTAACAGTGTATGAAGACATAACGAGGCCCCTTGCCTATCCTTCCCAGCGACCTGGATACCGTCAAAGACGGCATCCAGGTAACAAGTCAATAAGCCACGAATTAGCGCAGCCCCATGCAATTTGCGTAATAGGTTACGCTGGCGGGCCAGTCACTGAAGATGCCAAGAACCTCAACGTCTTTGGCCAGGACGTGTAATGTCTTCATTCGGTCACCTGGTGCTGCAATAGCTGCCGCAGTAGATTGATGATACCAGTCACCTTCAGCGCCATCAGTCAGGTTGGTCCGCTCGAAAGTCCAGGTGATAATCTCGAGACCAGCGCGCTTGGCTTCCTTGGCATATAAAGACGGCACGATCTGTTTTTCCGCATCGAGATCTAGCAACATCCACATTGGCGGCGCAATGATTTGCACACCGCGGTTCACCTTATCACTCATGTACTCGCGCAGCGCATTACGATCCCCCATGAAGGCATTGAAGTCATCCGTAGGCAGATTATAGGAAGCATCCAAGAATACCGCCTGCTTGCCAAAACGACGCTCGTTGGCGATCCAGTACTCAACATCTGCAAGATTAAAAGATTGTGGGTAAACATTGCGCGCGCGAACACCAGCAACCTTGTACTCATCTATCATCTGCTGTGCGTAGTCCTCTTGCGTATAGTGACCCTCAAACGGCATGGGAACGCTCGGCGATTTGAGTTCCGGTGTCATCTTGACGCCCAGTTCCTTGAACAGTTCGATGCTATCCGCATGGGTCAACAAAGTCCCCCAACTGTTATCCTTATCGGTACCAGCATAAAGGTCCGTGCGCCAAGTCGCGGTACCGCCGACATACTCTTCGACTGTGGTAGCTGCGGGGTTGGCAGCATCCATCTTGCCTTTGAGCGTTAAGAACTCGTCAACGGTGATATCGCTAGTACAGCAGGTCGCTGTTGCAGCGGTCGGGTTGCCTTCGGCATCGATACCTGCGGGCTCAAAAGGTTTGGAGCATTTGTCTGCCAAGGGCGTCAACAGTATATTTGTGGTGGTATGCAGGTCGCACTGTGAGTGACGACATACCAACTGACGATCTGCAGTAAATGTCACGTCGCACTCCAGCACCCCTGCCCCCATGCGCGCAGCGGCCATATAAGACTCCACCGTATGCTCTGGAAACTGGAGCGGTGCGCCACGATGGCCGATGGAGAAGTCTGTTTTGTAAAACGGCCCCTCGCTGCAACGCTGCAAAGCACGCTTCAGGCGAGAAGGTTCCATATTGTCAACCAAGAAATACGGACGCGGTCCAAGCTGAACTTTCAAACCCTTCTTGCCCTTCTTATGAGACTTGGACGTTTGAAAATTGTGATGTTTGTGGTGATCGCCCTCAACACGGTCATCGCGATCTTCCGCGAATGCTGAGGTAGAAAGCGCAAACGCCAGCGTTAAGCCGGCAACAGTAAATTCCTTGAGCATAAGTCCTCCCGACTGTTGGTTATTACGCGACGCGAGAACTGCGTCACGAGGGCCAAAGTAGGCAGAATTAATTTCACTTTGATTCCTGTGGGATGAACCTATAGTGAAGTTTTGCTAACAAACGCTTTACACTTCGACAGGACTTGGCGTCCCTTAACGGCTCGAAATGCCGCGCTCCGGACCTCGCCCAAAAAAGGATAAAGTCTTGCGACGACCATAAGTATGCACCACCGAGGCCGGCTTACTGGTAACTGTTTGAACCTAGTTTTCGGTTTGAGAATACCGGGCAGCTTCCCTCAGGCAGCGATGCGCTGACCTAAGCGCTTTTGTATTCGACGGGAGAAAGGTAAGCGGACACGCGGCGGCAGTTTATTGTGCTTTTTGCGCCACGTGAGAAATATCCATTGGTGTTCGAACACGTTGAGTACGGCCGACAAATCCCATAAAGGCGGCAATATATAGACAACATTCCGCCCGACCCTGCGCAGCTCGCTATCGAGATCATCAGGCTCATCGACATGCTCAACCGTATGAGAGCACAACACATAGTCGAATTGATTATCCATAAAGGGTAGCGAATAGATATCTTCGATTCCAACGAAGTTTGAGACTTCATCGTGCTTTACGATATCCGCGTTGATACCGCCCCCGTCTGTCTTTCCGCAACAGATGTTTAGATCCCAGCGCTGACGTTTGAAGATTCGGTATTTCAGCAGACTGTAGCTAACAAAGTTGAGCAGCAACAGCAATGCTATGGCCGCTCCAACGGCAATAAATACTGTCGAGTTTTCCACGCAGCAATTGGTCCTATAGGCCTGACGATATCTTCCGATACCTGTTAAGTTTTGGGAAAGATTCGGTGCGAGTATTGGTAGGTGTACTTCCGATTGTCGGACAGTAATCTTCTCCTTTTTTACGGTGAACCCCTATCACGCAGTCCTCGCTAATGTTGAAAAATCACTATTGGAAGCCATTTGGGCAACAGCCAGATACAGAGGCACTACGCCATGGCTATTTCGACTAAGGATAATCTCTGAATTTTTTGGATGGCCGGAGACCACATAAGGAATCTATTCCCCCAATGCAACAATCTTGGTTTCAGAATAGATTGTCTTCCTTTTCATGATCGAATACATGAGCATGGTGTAAGAACCCATGCACACTGAACGGCTGATGAGCCTCGTCCCGATGTGGCGGAAAAACTACTGCTATCGCCAATGCGCCAATGAGACACGCACCTCCACATAGGGTGAAGGCTAAAGGAAAATTCCCCATGTCACCAAGCATCCCACCGAGTATTGGAAACACGATACCGCCGACACCATATGACAAGAAGACCAGCGGGTAATTGGTTCCGACTGAACCATTGCCAAACTCATCTGCTGTCAACGCTGGGAACAGCGCAAAGTTTCCGCCGAAATTGAATCCAATCAAAGCAGCCCCAAGATAGAGCAGATACTCGTTGCCTGCCATGGAGGCAAACAGCAATAGGATGACCCCCTGACTCGCAGCCATGTTAAGAACGGCCTTTTTACGTCCCAGCTTGTCGCTTAGCACGCCCCAAACGATTCGTCCGATGCCGTTGGCAATACTGAAAAAAACCGCCATAGCGGTACCAGCAATGGCGCTTGCTTCCAGTGCCGAATAACCGTTGGCCTGCAGTGCCTCCATCGGATATAGCTTCATCAAGCCAATCGACATCAAGCCCGCCCCGGCACTAACGGCAAAGGTGAAAAAGATCAGGTAGAACTGTGGCGTACTTAGCATCTCCCCTGTGGTGAAATCCTCACTGCCACTACCCGCTTTCTGAGGAGCTTGATAGCCCTGCGGCTTCCAATTCTTTGGCGGCATCCTCATCCAGACACTACCCAGCGCCACAAGGGTGGCAAACGCAATTCCGTAGGTGATGAACGTCTGTGCTAGCCCGATCGTTTCGATCAGCTGACCCCAGCTACCTGCCAGTTTGACCCATCCCATCGCACCAAAACCAAACCCGGCAACTGCCAGTCCAGTGATCATGCCTTTGTGCTCTGGAAACCAACGCATCCCCACAGCGATGGGAACAACATAACCCAACCCGATGCCAGCGCCGCCAATGAGGCCGACGCCCAGGAGTACGCTCCAAAAATTATCTGCGCCCGCAAGGCCAGCCAAGATATAGCCGCTTCCAAGCACCAGCCCGCCGGCAAGTGCCAAGCGTTGAGGCCCCCACTTAGCAAGCTTCCCACCCGCGAACACCATGGTCATGGCGAAGGAAGCAAGTCCAACCGCGAATACGACCTGTGTTTCGAGTTTGCTCCATCCTAAGCTTTTCAACTCCGGGGTGAAGACACTCCAAGCGTAAATGGCACCTAGGCAGATTTGAATCAGAATGGCGCCAATTACCACCCACCACCGATTGAGTATTTTTTCGCCCAACGTCAACTCACATAGATTGCACAAGGTGGCAATGGTATTGAAACTATGTGACAAAAGAAGGTCGCAAATGTCGTCTGGACGACTAGAGCAGAAGGAAACTTAAAGCGTTAATCCAGCTAGCTACTTGAGATTCCTTCAGGCATGGACCTTTGGTAACAACATGGCCGTATTTCGCCATAACCCACGGTTCTGCGAATCGCTGCGGTTTCCCGCTGGTCGTTTGGGAGTTCCACACTGCTGGCGCGAAAACTCCGCAAATAATGCACAATATTTCAAAGGAGTATCGACAGCCATGGCAAAAGAAACTTTGGCCTGTAAACTATTTTTTTGCTTTCTGGGCACCTTGGGGCTATACGCGCCTGGCGCTGCCGGATGCCTCCCTGCCATTGATTCTCTCAGTCCCACTGATCATATACCGCAGCAGGTACTGTACAGATTCTGCAATCCAGAGATCGGGTATGACTCGCTCCTTTTGATACAGGCGGCCATCAAGCGGGACTCTCCCATCTTCCGTGTCATCGCAGTTAAACGAGGCATTAGGCACTCTGTTCAGAGTGTGAGGCTCTATCAATTCGACCAAGATGGAAACACTCACCCGGATTTCTTCTGGCAACCCCAAGCCGTTATCGATTTCAAGGGTAACTCACCAAGGTTTGAGGCCTTTGTGAAGGGACAGAGGACCACTGTGTCCTTCGAGAGGGAAACTTTCGAGTTCCAAATAGACGGACCTTTCGGCATAAGGATAAAGCAAAAACTCAATGCAAAAGGACGAATTACCATCGACCAAAAATCAACTTCCATAATTATCATCAGCACGTCCAACAGAAACTATTGGCACTGGATACTTGATGACGGAGAACGTGTGCGTCTTTAAACACAGGTGGTAAACATCGCGTTTTTCTGATCCAAACAGTGCATTGTGCCTCTGCTAAACGATGCCGTTGAATTCGCCTTCTGGCCCTAAACAACCATCACAGTTGGCTGGTAGCCCCATCCAGGTTTTTCACATCAACCATCTTTCCGGCCAGCAAGCCATGTAGAGTAGTCCCAGTCATTAGCACACACGGCAGCTGAAGACACAGGAGATTGAAAAGCAGCAAATCGCCTGGATACCACACCCAAAACAACAGGCTCGAGAAACTCGCACTGTAGAGAATCGCGTGAACGAGTTGCTGGGAGGTCGAATACCGAGCTTTCCAACGAGTTCCGAGTATTCGCATCCCGGGCAACTGGTAATTATGAAAAAGTATTGCCTCGAGGTTCTCCAGGAAAAATACTGTCACTATGATCAACTTCAGTTGCACCAAAGATAGACTTAAGAATAGAGCAGGCACAGAAAGCGCGAGCGCGACCAACGCGTTTATAGCCGAGTTCAGCAACTTCTCTACGGGGGTAGTGGATCTGTAAGCCTGGCTCATAAAATAGCGTCTTTTCCTGTTCGCACGGTTTGCTAAACAGGGAATACTGCTTTACTGACCAGC
>Ga0180436_10005841_pt1 | contig 10801 bp, 10 predicted proteins | sample SS_ome_2_FD_132434 | JGI IMG/M metagenome (GOLD analysis project Ga0180436, IMG submission 132434) | Hypersaline lake sediment archaeal communities from the Salton Sea, California, USA - SS_3_S_2 metaG | ecosystem: Environmental > Aquatic > Non-marine Saline and Alkaline > Hypersaline >...
CCTCGAGAACCTCCTTCCCCATTTCCCCGAGGACCAGCTTCTCGTCCTGATGATGCACATCCCCCTCTTCGCCTCCGACAGCCCCGCGGAGCGCACCGCCGACCGCCACGCCCTCTTCCGCCTCATCGAGAACCGCCCCTACACCATGTCGATCGCCGGCCACACCCACTGGCACGCCCACCTCTTCCTCGACCGGCGGGCCGGCTGGAACGGCCCCCGCCCCCGTCACCACCTCGTCAACGTCACCGCTCTCATCATGCGGGGTGAACCCGCCCGCCACATCCCGCCACCCCAACCCCAAAAGCCGGTGCATTCGTGCTTCCCTTCGCCAATGCATCTGCGACCGTGTTGCGGGCACCCATGGCTGCTGGCTCATTCACGTTTCTCGGATTCGAATCCTTCCCTTCCGAAGGAACCCTGATCGTCCCCGGCCTGCTCCGGCATCGGGAAATGCAGGCCCTCGCCCGCCGCCTCGCCCATCGCCCCATCGTCTGGCTGGTCGAGGAAAACGCCTTCGTGGAACCCGCCACCCGCGACTACCTCGCCCGCCGCGACGTCCTCGCCGCAACCTTTTCCGATCAAGACCCGCATCCCGCGGTCGTGGGCGCCGCCCTCCGCTCAAAACTCGATGCCGGAGGCCTCCTCATCTTCATACCGGGAGACGTCGTCGCCGGTCACGGCCACGCCTGCCACATTCCCTCCGCTCAGCTCCGCTTCCTGTGCGAACTCGGACTGCCGATCCTCCCCCTCGCCGTTCACTGTCCTGAAGAGGTCGCGCTCTCCGTGGAATCCTCCGGCGAATCCCCCGGCGCCATCTTCGCCGCCGGCAGACGCCTCGACGACGCCGGCCTCTCCGCGGCCAATTTCCGCCAAGCCCTTCTCGAAGCGTCCGAGCAGGCGTTCTCCTCGCGCCGCTTCCTCGCCGGCTCCCTCGGCGAATCCCTCCTCCGCGCGCTCAAGACCCACGGCCGCAACGCCGGACTCCTCGACGGCGCCGACGACTCCGCCCTCCCCTACTCGCAGCTCCTCCCGGCCGCCATCGCCCTCTCCCGCGAAATCCGGACCGCCACCTCCCGCAAGCGCGTCGGCGTCATCCTTCCCCCGGGACGCGGCGGCCTCGTCGGCAACCTCGCCGTCGTCCTCGCCGGCAAAATCCCCGTCAACCTCAACTTCACCGCCTCCCGCGAAGCGGTGAACTCCGCGATCCGCCAGGCCGACCTCGACAAGTTCCTCACGGCCGACCCGTTCGTCCGACGCATGCCGGAATTCCCATGGCCTCCCAATCGCGACCTCCTCTTCGTCGAACGCCTCCTGCCCGCCATCAGGGCGCGGATCGTCCGCTGGGCCATCATCTCGAAATTGCTCCCCGCCGGAGCCCTCGCGCGATTGCTCGGCCTGCACCAAGCCGGCCGCGACCATGACGAGGCGATCCTCCTGTTCACCTCCGGGTCGTCCGGCGAACCCAAGGGCGTGCCGCTCACGCACCGCAACATCCTCGCCAACGTCTGCCAGTTCGGCGCCAAGCTCGACCTCCCCCCGAACGCCAGAATCCTCGGTTGCCTTCCCCTCTTCCACTCCTTTGGCATCACCGTCACTCTCTGGTACCCCCTCCTCGAAGGCATCGACCTCGTCACCTACCCGAATCCCCTCGAATCAAAACGCCTCGCGGAACTCGTCAACCTCCACCACGTCCGCCTCCTCCTCTCCACCCCCACCTTCCTCCGCGGATTCATGCGCCGCGTCGAACCCGCCCAGCTCGCCCCCCTCGAACTCATCATCACCGGCGCCGAAAAACTCCCCCAGAGCCTCGCCCAAACCTTCGAAAAGAAATTCGGCATCCTCCCCTTCGAAGGATACGGCCTCACCGAAACCTCCCCCGCCACCAACGTCAACCTCCCCGACCCGCAAACCGACCGAACCGAACTCCCCGCCCTCCCCACCCACCGCCCCGGATCCGTCGGACACTTCCTCTGCGGAATCGCCGTCCGCATCACAAACCCCGCCACCAGCGCCGCCAACCCCCTCGACCAGTCCGGCCTCATCTGGCTCAAGGGCCCCAACATCTTCCCCGGATACCTCGACCGCCACGACCTCACCAAAAACATCCTCGTCAACGGATGGCTCAAAACCGGCGACGTCGGACACGTCGACGACGACGGCTTCCTCCACATCGAGGGCCGCATCTCCCGCTTCTCGAAAATCGGCGGCGAAATGGTCCCACACGAGGCCGTCGAAAACGCCATCCTCCGCGTCCTCCACCTCGACACCCGAACCGAACGCCTCATCGCCGTCGTCGGAGTCCCCGACGACCAGAAGGGCGAAGCCCTCGTCCTCCTCTCCTGCATCGCCAGCCCCACCCTCCAGCAGGAAGTCGTCGACCTCCGCTATAAACTCATGGACTCCGGAATCCCCTCCCTCTGGTGCCCGAAACGCATCATCCCCGTCGACGAAATCCCCGTCCTCGCCTCCGGAAAACTCGACCTCAAAACCTGCCAGCGCCTCGCTCAACAGCTCTGACCCCGCCGGCCCTTCGAGCAAGGTCATGCCCGAATTCCCGCCCTCCCTCGCGCTTCTCCCCGGCCTCCCGACCTGCCATGCTCCGCTCCGCTCTCCTGCTCCTCCTCTCTCTCCCCGCCTTCGCCTTCAACCTCCCCCGCGATTCAACCCAGGCGGTGGTCGGCGTCGCCCCGTCATGGGACTCCTCCCATGTCACCGTCACCTTCTACCACCGCCAGAAAGGCCACCCATGGACACCCGCCGCAGGCCCGTGGAACGGCCGGCTCGGAAAAAATGGCCTCGCATGGGGCCGCGGACTGCACCCCCTCCCACCCGACGCCAACCTCAAGATGGAAGGCGATTGGCGCGCCCCCGCCGGCGTCTTCCGCATCGGAGGCGCATGGGGCTACGAACCCGAAATCCGCAAGCACCCCCGACTCTTCTACCGCTCGATCACCTCCCGCGACCTCTGGGTGGAAGACCCCGCCTCGCCCCACTACAACCGCCATCTCATTCTCGACCACGAACCGCGCGCCGCCTGGGAAAAAAAAGCCCAAATGCGCCAGAACGATTACCCCCACTCCCTCAAGCTCTTCATCGCCCATAACGCCCCTCCGCATCCCACCCCGGGCGCCGGATCCGCCATCTTCTTCCACATCTGGCGCAATGAAGGCAAGACCCCCACCTCCGGCTGTACCACCCTCCCCGAGACCGCCCTCCGCACCCTCATCGCGCGCCTCGACCCGACCCGCAAACCCCTCTACATCCTCCTCCCCCAAGCCGATTACCGGCGCCTGCGGGGCGACTGGCGCCTCCCCTGATTCCCGCCTTTCCCCCTTGACGCCCGTCCCTCCCCGCCCTATCAGCATCGCCCCGCCCCTCCAAACACCTCCCGCCATGGCCACCACCGAAATCATCCTGCGCGAGAAAATCGAAAACCTCGGCGCCGAAGCCGACGTCGTCACCGTCAAGTCCGGATACGCCCGCAATTACCTCATCCCGCAGGGCAAGGCCTTCGAGGCCACCAAAGGCAACCTCCGACACCTCGAACACCTCAAACAGGTCCGCACCCGGAGGGAATCCGACGAACTCAACACCGCCCGGTCCCTCGCCGCCAAAATCAATAAACTCAAACCGAAATTCATCCTCGAAACCGGCCAGGGCGGCCGCGCCTTCGGCTCCGTCACCAGCATGGACCTCCACAAGGATCTCGCCGAGCGCGGCATCGAAATCGACCGCCACACCATCAAACTCGAAAAACCCCTCAAGCAAACCGGCAAATCCGAAATCGAGATCCGCCTCCACCCCGAGGTCACCGCCACCCTCCACATCACCGTCGAGGCCCACACAAAGGACGACGCCGCGCAAGAGGAGCCCCGGTAGTCCGGGCCGCGCCACTCCCCAAGCTTTCCTGAATATCCGGCGCGCCTTCCCATTCCGTTCTTCGCAAGGCTGTTGGCCGCCTTTTTCACAGCCGCGGCGGAACCGGCGGATCGTGAAACCCCTCCCTCCGATCCGTGGAACTCTAAAACCCCAAGTCTCTCCACAATGGTTAAGATGTCCTGATTAAATGTTGCGGCGCGGTTAGATTTGATCAAGGCTTCCGGGATCGAATTCCCTCGCGATATGCCCACCAAGTCACCGGAAAAGAAAGACTCCGACAATTCCGCCCCGCGCCTGCAAGTCGTCCGGGCCAAAGACGACGGCGCCACCCGGCCCCTGCCCAACGCCCTCGGCGCCGAAAAGAGCATCCTGAGTTCGATGCTCCAGGACCCCCGGGAATACATCACAACCGCCGTCGGCGAACATCTCAGCCCCGATCACTTTTACCTCCCGGCCCACGCCACCCTCTACAAACTCCTCCTCGAACTCTACGACCACAACCAGCCCATCGAGCTGGTCTCCCTCACCCAGATCCTCATCGACCGCGGCCTCCTCGGAAACCTCGGCGGACCATCCGAACTCACCGCGATCTACGCTTACTCGCCCACCGCCGCGCACTTCGCCTACCACCTCTCCATGGTGAAGGCGAAACACCTTCTCCGTTCCGTCATCTCGTCATGCACCGAGTCCATCGGCCGGGCCTACGAGGACCCCGAAGACGTCGGCCTGTTTCTCGACGAGGTCGAATCCGCCATCTTCGCCATCAAGGAAGACTCCGAAAACAAGGGAGAAATCCGCGTCCGCGACCTCATCGGCGGCGTGATCGAAATCCTCGAACAGTTCGCCGCCGGCGAACGCGGCCTCGAAGGAATCCCGACCCGCTACCCCCAGCTCGACGCCATGAGCCAAGGACTCAAACCGGGGGAAATGTTCATCATCGCGGCCCGCCCCTCGATGGGCAAAACCTCCCTCATGATGAACATCGTCGAACACGTCGCGGTCGACCAGAACAAGCCCACCCTCGTGTTCTCCTGCGAGATGAGCGCCCAGCAGATCGTGCAGCGCCTCCTCTTCTCCCGCGCCCGCTACGCCATGTCGAACCTCCGGCCCGGACTCCAGCCCACCCGGGACGATCTCTCCCGTATCATGAACGCCTCGCGGGACCTCTCGAACGCCCCCCTCTTCATCGACGACACCCCCGCCATCCCCATCGGCGAGGTCCGCGCCAAGGCGCGGCGCAAGAAACGCGAGGAAAACATCGCACTCATCGCGGTGGACTACCTCCAGTTGATGCGCTCCCAGTCGCGCCAGGCCGACGGCTCCCGCGAACGCGAAATCGCCGAAATCTCCGCCGGCCTCAAGGCCATCGCCAAGGAACTCAACATCCCCGTCATCGTCCTCGCCCAGCTCAACCGGGGCCCCGAACAACGCGGCGGCGTCCCCAGAATGTCCGACCTCCGGGAATCCGGCGCCATCGAGCAGGACGCCGACCTCGTCGGCCTCCTCTTCCGCGAGGAATACTACCAGGACGCCGCCGGCGACGACGACCACGACCGCGACGAGCACGACGGCAAGGCCAAACTCACCCTCGCCAAAAACCGCAACGGCCCCACCGGCGACGTCGAACTCACCTTCCTCAAACCCCTCATGCGCTTCGAATCCCGCGCCTCGGAACCGCGGTAAAAATATCCCGCGGGCTCCGCCCCGAGCGGCGGCGATGGCGCCGGAGACGCCGCCGCCCACCAGAAACAGTGGCCAAGCAAGCCAATAGGCCGGGGGACGCCGCCGTCCCCGGCCGCCGTGCCCGAGCATCGAGATCACCCGCTCAGCAAACTCGTCCCCGTCATCTCCTCCGGCTTCTCAAGGCCCAGCATGGCGAGCAGAGTCGGCGCGATGTCGGCAAGGATGCCGTCCCGGACGTTCTTCTCCCCGGCATCCTCCGCCACGTAAATGGCATGCACGAGGTAGGTGGTGTGCGCGGTGTGAGGCGAACCGTCGGGGTTGCGCATGTATTCGCAGTTCCCGTGGTCGGCGGTGATCAGGAGCTTCCCGCCAAGCCGCAAGGCCTCCTCGACCACCTGCCGCACCCCGTCGTCGACCGTCTCGACCGCCCTGACGGCCGCCTCCACCACCCCCGTGTGGCCCACCATGTCCGGATTGGCGTAGTTCAAAACCACCAGATCGTAGTCCTTCAGCTTTTCCACCGCCGCGGCGGTGACTTCCGGGGCGCTCATCTCCGGCTTCTCATCGTAGGTCGGCACGTCCTGCGGCGAGGGAATGATGACGCGGTCCTCGCCCTCGAACGCGACCTCCTCGCCCCCGTTGAAGAAATACGTCACGTGCGGATACTTCTCGGTTTCAGCAATGCGCAACTGATTCAGCCCCGCCGCCGCCACCACCTTGCCCAGCACCTTCTCGAGCGTCACCGGCGGGAAGACCACCGGACAGTCGTAGCTCTCGTCATATTCCGTCATCGTCAGGTAATGTACCCGCGGCCGCCCCCCCCGGTCGAACCCCTCGAAGTCCTCCCGCAAAAACGCCTCCGACAACTGCCGCGCCCGGTCCGCCCGAAAGTTGAAAAACAACACCACGTCGCCGTCCCGCACCCGCCGGTCACCCCCGCCGAAAAACACCATCGGCATCAGAAATTCGTCCGTCTCGCCGGCCCGGTAACGAAGCGCCACCGCTTCGCTCGCCAGAACCTCCTGCCGCTCGCCCTCGCCGTGCACAATCGCATCCCACGCCAGTTTCGTGCGGTCCCAGCGCTTGTCGCGGTCCATCGCGTAGTAACGCCCCACCACGGTGGCAATGCGCGCCCCATGCTCCGCCAGGCCGTCTTCAACCGTTTCCAGAAAACCCTCCCCCGCCGTCGGAGAGGTGTCCCGCCCGTCGGTTATGGCATGCACCATGATGTCCTCCACCCCGGCCGCCCGCGCGGCCCCCGTCAGCGCCACAAGGTGGTTTTGATGGCTGTGAACACCCCCGTCCGACACCAACCCGATCAGGTGCAGACGACCCTCCCGCGCCCTTGCAAACGCCTCCCTCAACGCCTCGCAGGAACCAAGTTCCCCATCCTCGATGGCCTTGTTGATGCGCGTCAGATCCTGGTAAACGATCCGGCCCGCCCCAAGGTTCATATGTCCCACCTCGGAGTTTCCCATCTGCCCGTCCGGAAGCCCCACGTCCATCCCCGAGCAACTCACGAAGCCCCTCGGATACCGCTCCCACAACCCGGCGTGGAACGGCGTCCGCGCCAACTCGACCGCGTTGCCGTCCTTCTCCGCGGTTTCGGATCCCCCGGGATTCACGCCCCAGCCGTCTCGGATGATCAGCACTACCGGTGACTTCGCCATGACGCCGGCACTCTATGGCCCACGCCCCCGCTGAAAAGAGCGAATATCACCTTTAGTAATCCCCGGAACATGCTTCCCTGTCGCGTGCCATTCCTCGAACTCCGGGACGTCCGCACCCACTTCCCGATCCGCAAGGGCATCATCGCCACCCGCACCGTCGATTGGGTCCGGGCCGTCGATGGGGTCTCCCTCACCCTCGACAAAACCGCCATCCTTGGCCTCGTCGGAGAGTCCGGCTGCGGAAAATCGACCCTCTCCCGCACCATCATGCAACTGATCCCGCCCACCTCGGGGTCGATCCTCCTCGACGGCGAGGACCTCTGCCGTCTCCCCCGCTCCGAGATCCGGCGGCGGCGCCTCGATTTCCAGATGGTCTTCCAGGACCCCTACGCCTCGCTCAATCCCCGCATGACCGTCTTCACCATCCTGTCCGAGGCCCTCACCCGGCGCCATCGCGACCTCGCCGGCTCCAAGACCCTCCTGACTGCAAGGATCGGCGAACTGATGGAGCGCGTCGGACTCGACCCGCGCTACATGCGCAAGTACCCCCACGAATTCTCCGGCGGCCAACGCCAGCGCATCGCCATCGCCCGGTCCCTCGCCCCCGACCCGAAACTCATCATCGCCGACGAACCCGTCTCCGCCCTCGACGTCTCCATCCAGTCGCAGATCCTCAACCTCCTCCTCCGGCTCCGCAGGGAACTCGGCCTCACCATGATTTTTGTCTCGCACGACCTTTCGGTGGTCCGCTTCCTCGCCGATCATATCGCCGTCATGAACGCCGGCCGCATCGTCGAATACGGTCCCGCCGAGGAGGTCTTCACCAACCCCCGCGATCCCTACACAAGGAAACTCCTCGCCGCCCTGCCGCGATTCGGCCAGAGTGCCTGAAACCCGAATCCCGATCGCGCCATGGACCCCGCCCTCTACAAGTTCATCCATTACCTGGGTGTCTTCTTCCTGCTCACCGGCCTCGGCGCCTGACTCGGCTTCTCCCACTCCCTCATCCTGCGGATGTGACGAACCCGGAAACCATCATCACATGAAGTCTGGCATCATCGGATCGGGCATGGTCGCCCGCTTTCACGCACAGGCCATCGACGCAATGGCAGACAGAACCTTGCACGCCGTCTGCCAAAGCAGCAGGAACAACGGCGAACGCATCTCTCTCTGACTCACCCCTGCTTGTTGAACCGCGCCATCTCGCGCTCCGCCTCCCGCATCTCGACCCGCCGCTTCAGGTCCTGCCTCTGGTCGGTGTGGCTCTTGCCCTTGCCGAGGCCGAATTCCACCTTCACCCGCCGTCCCTTGATGTAGACCCTCAGACAAGGCAGGGCATGGCCCCGCTGGTCGGTCATCTGCGCCAGCTTCAGAATCTCGTTCTTGTGCAGAAGCAACTTCCGCGGCCGCCGCGGAGCGTGCTGAAAATACTCCGCCGCCGTCTCCCACGGCTGAATCTGACACCCATACAGAAAGGCCTCCCCACGCTCCACCCGCACGAATGCGTCCGCAAGGTTCACCTTCCCCGCCCGAATCGACTTCACCTCCGTCCCGCGCAGCTCAACCCCCGCCTCGAACGTCTCAATAATGTGAAAATCCCGGCGCGCCTTCTTGTTGGTCGCGACATCCCGGCTCATCTCAACCCCCTCGCCCCTCCCCGAGGATGCGGGATCACTCCCCCTTCCCGTCGCTGAGCTTGACTTTTCCCTCGATGATCTCCGTCAACGCGATGTCCGCAGCGCCCATGCTGGGAACCGTGTCGATCAGCGGCGCCCGGCCCGCGTTCAACTGCTGAACGCGCCTCGACACCATGTTGATAAGAATCTGAGGATCAGGAACCAATTCTGTCGCCTTCTCGACAAGCTCGCTTTTCATAGGTACGCCCGCAAATCCAGACGACGGCTTCTTCTCCTGAAATGGGACAATGTTGTCGGCCTCCATCCGGCTGTCTGGTTCGTGTGAAAATATCGCCCCTTTCCGGGCCCGGACCGGAGGACGAATCACAATTCAAACCCCAAATCAAGAATTTTTCCGCGCTCCGATGCACCGCCTGCAATCAGCGTCAGCTCTCAACCGGTCTCCAGCGACTCCTCCCCGCCCCGCGTCCTTCAGAAAAGCTCAATCCCGAAGCGCTTCAGGATCCACAACAATAGCATAAAGAGCCCCGCCGTCAGAACACAGTTCAGCCCGAGGGCCAGCCCGAAGGACCACCCGTTGCGAAGCATCCATGGCAGAAGCAGAAACATCGGAAGCGTCGGCAACACGAACCAGAATGTTCCCTCCGCGTGGTTCGCAATCCGTCCCGCACGCTGGCCTTCAAGCCGCATCCACACCATCGAAAGCACCGAAATCAAGGGCAGAGCCACCAGAAGCGCCGACAAACGATCGTGAAAAATCTGAATCTTCGTCACAATCACGATGATCAGCGCGCTCGCCAGAAACTTCGCTCCATCGTGCCACGTCAACATGAAAACCTTGTCCCACGGAATGTTGCTCATCAGCCGCCTCCGATCGTCGTGTATCCCTTGCGGTCGGTTCAGTCTGCACGTTATGGTCGCTCCATGCAAGTGATCCGGGCCCTCCTTCCGCTCCTCGTTCCCTCGATCATGGCCGCCTGCGGCGGACCGGCTGAAACCGGGAACCCCGCCCCGCCCGACCCCGGCGCCGCCTCCTCGCCCGCCCCCCCGGCCGGTATGCCCACCCTCACCACCGCTCAAAAGGCCGCCATCGGCAGAAAGATCTGGCAGAACGAATCCAACCGCACCATCGCCGGACTCACCCATTGGAACGAAGGCGAGGAATTCCCCTCATTCGGCATCGGCCACTTCATCTGGTACCCGAAGGGCTTCGACGGCCGTTGGACCGAAACGTTCCCCGAATTCGTCCGCTTTGCCGGCCATCGGGGCGCCCGCCGCATTCCCGACACCGCCCTCCTGCCAGACTGCCCGTGGTCATCCCGGGCCGCCTTCTACCGCGACTTCGAAGGGCCGCGGCTCACCACGCTCCGGAAATGGCTCGCCACAAACGTCCCCTTGCAGACCGACTTCATCATGATGAAATCCCGCCGCGCCCTCCCCAACATCCTCCCCGCCGCCCCGCCGGACCAGCGGGCCCGCATCAAGGCCAACTACCAGAAGGTCGCCACAACCCCCAACGGCATCTACGCCCTCATCGACTACGTCAACTTCAAGGGCGACGGCGCCAACCCCCGCGAACAATACAGGGGGGAAGGCTGGGGACTCATGTGGGTCCTCATGGAAATGCGGAATGTCCCGCCGGGACAACCCGCCGCCCGCGAGTTCGCCGCCGCCGCCAAGCGCCGCCTCGACCTCCGCGTCCGAAATTCCCCCCCGGAACGCGGCGAACAACGCTGGACCGCCGGTTGGCACAAGCGATGCGACACCTACGCCGCGCCGCTCAAGGGTCCCTGAATGTCCAAAGTCGTCCCAAATCGGTCACCGCCCCCCTGATCCCTGACGCCTGAATGCACGGCCCGAGGCCCCCCCCCATGGCAGCATCGACTTTTGACCCCCCCTCCGCTGTCCTCCCGCCCCGTCGGCCCGCTAGAC
>Ga0180436_10005843_pt1 | contig 10800 bp, 7 predicted proteins | sample SS_ome_2_FD_132434 | JGI IMG/M metagenome (GOLD analysis project Ga0180436, IMG submission 132434) | Hypersaline lake sediment archaeal communities from the Salton Sea, California, USA - SS_3_S_2 metaG | ecosystem: Environmental > Aquatic > Non-marine Saline and Alkaline > Hypersaline > Sediment...
CGAGAACACGGCGCTGCCTTCGGCCAACTTTATCTATCGCGCCACCGACAACTCGAATATAAGGTTCTCTTACGGTCGCACTCTGGCGCGGCCGACAATTCGCGAAATGACTCCGGTCCCAACCGAACGGTTCGGCAGCGACAAGAGTACTTTTATCGGCAACGAGAATCTGCAGCAGACCGAGATTGACAACTGGGATCTTCGCTGGGAATGGTTTGTCCGTCCCGGAGAAGTGGTCGCGATAAGCGGTTTCCACAAGAAGTTCACCAATCCTATCGAACTGGGCTTCATTGGCCTCAACGGTAACGTGTTCATACAGAACGTACCGACGGCCGAGGTCTGGGGACTTGAGTTCGAGTACCGCCGTCGTCTGGATTGGTTCTGGGCGCCCCTGGCAAACTTCCAGTTGGGCAGCAACCTGACTCTGGTGAGTTCTCGCCAGGACTATCCCGAGACCGAGATCAAGGCCTACCCAGAGTACGCCGATCCGGATCGCCCGATGTTCAACCAGTCGCCGTTCGTGGTCAACGCCGATATCGGCTACAGCAATCCGCGCACCGGTACTTCGGCCTCGATCTTCTACAACGTTTTCGGTCGACGCATTGCTCTCAACTCCCAACTGCCAACTCCGGACGTCTACGAGGAGCCGCGTCACCAGTTGAATTTCGTCGCCAAACAAAGACTGTTTAGCGTAGATCTTAAGTTCTCCGTGAAGAACATCTTGAACGAAGACGTCCTGTACAAGTACGACGGCCAACGCGATGACGGCGAAGGCAACAAGATGGACGCCATATATAACAAGTATAGTAAAGGCGTAGATGTCGGGATCGGCATAAGCTACAGCATCATGTAGACATTGAAAGGCCCCGTAAAGGGGCCTTCTTGTCGCCTCCGGAACTCGTAGCAGATGCGACCCCGCAGACACTTGAAACACGAGAAAAACAAATTTACACCTAGAGCGCGTGTTAGATAGTGCTCGCGTCGGCTACGAGAGCCATAGAGTTAGTTTTGACGCCAGCGAGAACCTCTTAATAGGCAGAATCTAACAGGAGGCACTATAGATTAAAAGGACGAAAGAATCCAAAGTTCGTGAATGTTTGAAGTCAAAGGTAATCCACGAACATAACAACCCGTTGCATAACACTCGAAAGCTGAAGTCACCCTTAACAATCTCCAATACCAACCTGGGTGGCTACCTTAAGGAGGAAACAAGTGTTTAAGAAAGCTCTTTTGATCGTCATGATCATTGCCTTGCCGATGGTTGCTCTGGCTACCACCGACGATGGCAAGCCGGTCAAGGTCATCACTGATGGCGACATCGGCGCACTCAACTACTGGTACTCTGACACGGTTTATAATCTGTCCGGTTTTGTCTATGTTGAAGACGGCGAAGTCCTGATCATCGAGCCGGGTACCGTTATCAAGGGTAACCCGGGCCAGGCTGAATTCGCCACCGCTCTCGTCGTTGCCCGCGGCGGTCGTATCTACGCCGAAGGTACCGAATGCAATCCGATTATTTTCACCTCGATCGCCGACGATGTCGACATCTATGACGATATCGATCTCTCCGATCCTACCTCCGCCAAAGGTCTCTGGGGCGGTCTTATCATTCTTGGTAAGGCTCAGCTGCCGGGCACTGACACTACCGGTGGTACGGTTGTCGAAGGCCAGATCGAAGGTATTCCGGAGACTGAAGTTCGCGGTGCCTACGGTGGTATCGACGACGAAGATAACTCCGGCGTCCTGAAGTATGTCTCCGTCCGCCACGGCGGTTCGGAAATTGGTGAAGCCAACGAGATCAATGGTGTTACCATGGGTGCCGTCGGTGACGGTACTATTCTGGAATACGTCGAAGTCTTCTACAACCTCGACGATGGTTTCGAGTGGTTTGGTGGAACCGTCTCCGCCAAGCACCTCCTGACCGGCTTCTGCGGCGACGATGGCTTCGACGTTGACGAAGGTTACCGCGGTTCGCTGCAGTTTATCTTCAACATTCACGAAGCTGATCCGACCAACAACCCTCCGGACGATCCGGGTGAAGGCGACCGTGCCGCTGAGCACGATGGTACCTTCGGTTCCGCTCTGGGCACCTGCCCGCGCGCTTCCGTCCTGGTTTCCAACGCCACCTACATCGGCCGTGGTTCCAGCATCCCGGTCCAGCGTTGCTTCGAGCTTCGCGACAACATGTCCGGTGCTTACTACAACTCCATCTTCACCGGTCACGGCACCTACGGCCTGAAGGTTGAAGATGATCCGGCCGGTAGCACCCTCGATCGCCTCAAAGAAGGCAACCTGAAGTTCCACAACAACGTGTGGTATGACTTCGGTGGTGGCAACACCTCGTTCGATATTACTAACAGCAAGCCGACCGTCGACACCATCCTGTTCTACGCCCACGACTGGTCCAACTACAATGGCGCTCTGCCGTCCCAGACCATCGACAACAAGAACTACCTGTCGACCACCAACGTGATTGCTGCCGAAGGCACTCACCTTCCCGACGGCTCCCTGGATCCTCGCCAGGCCAATACTTCTTCCTGGTTCCTGAATGCCGGCGCCTCCACCTGGGCTTGGGTCGACCCGACAGATGCCACCGATTACATCGGCTACCATCCGTCCCTGACCGATCCGCTTGCCTGCATCGACTCCGCTCACTACGCTCCGTTTGAGACTGTAGACTATGCCGGTGCCTTCGATCCGTCGCGCGGCACCACCTGGGCCCACAACTGGTCCGCCCTCGATAGCTATGGCTACCTGTTCGCTGGTGATCCGCTCGCCGATTGCGACTGCATCACTGACGACAACAAAGACGTCGTGGTTATCACCGATGCCGACATCAACGGCTTCACGGTCTTCGATCGTGACAACGTTTACAATCTGTCCGGCTTTGTCTTCGTCGAAGACGGTGACACTCTGCTCATCGAGCCGGGTACTGTCCTCAAAAGCAACCCCGGCCAGGCCGAGTTTGCTACCGCTCTCGTCGTTGCCCGTGGTGGTCTGATTTACGCCGTTGGTGACGAGTGCTGCCCGGTCATCTTCACCTCCATCAACGACGACGTTGATCTCACCGGTGACATCGACCTGACTACCCCGGCCACTGACGCCAAGGGCCTCTGGGGTGGCGTGATCATCCTCGGTAACGCTGTAATCTGCGACACCCTGGAAGGTCAGATCGAGGGTATTCCGGAAACTGAGCCGCGCGGTGCCTACGGTGGTTCCGACGACGAGGATAACTCCGGTGTTCTCCGTTATGTCTCGATCCGCCACGGTGGTTCCGAGATTGGTGAAGCTAACGAAATCAATGGTCTGACCATGGGTGGCGTTGGCTGTGGTACTCGTATCTCCCACATCGAAGTCTTCATGAACCTCGACGATGGTTACGAGTGGTTCGGTGGCTCGGTCAATGCCGATCACCTGGTTGCTGCCTTCGTCGGCGACGATCAGTTCGACTATGACGAGTGCTGGCGTGGTGGCGGTCAGTTCTGGTTCGGTATCCACGAAGCTGACCCGACCAACAACCCTCCGGACGATCCGGGCGAAGGTGACCGCTCCGGTGAGCACGACGGTGGCTACGGCTCCGACGTGGCCGCTTGCCCGGTTACTACCCCGCTGTTCTCGAACGTGACCTATGTTGGCCGTGGTACCGACATCCCGGTCCAGCGCTGCCTCGAGATTCGCGACGCTGCTGCCGCCGGATACTGGAACTCCATCTTCACCGACCATGGTACCTACGGTGCCAACTTCGAAGAGAAGCCGGCCGAGGATATCGATTCCTGGACTCGTCTCCAGCTCGCTCAGCTCCGCTTCTACAACAACATCTGGTACGGCTTCGGTGGTGGTAATACCTCTCTTGACATCATGAATGGCAAGAACACTGCCGACACGATCCTGTTCTACACCTACGATCAGTCCTCGTACAACCCGGCCCTGCCGTCGATGATGGTCAACAACCAGAACTACCTGTCCTGTAACCAGGTCGTTCGTAACATCGACCGTGGCCAAAACATGCTGCTGGATCCGCGCTACGACTGCGGCACCAACACCTTCACCAACGAATCCGCTACTCCGTGGACCGCTTGGGCCAACCCGCTCGACGCCGATCCGATTACCGGATACCATCCGGAAATCATCGCCGATCCTTTCTGCGGCTATGACAACCCTTGCTGGTACGACATGGAAGTGGTGGACTTCCCGGGTGCCTTCGATCCGGCCAAGTCCATGGATGACAGCTGGATCGCCGGCTGGTCCTTCCTCTACTGCGGTGGCTACATTGGTGATGCCCCGGATCCGGATTGCGACTGCAACGGTGGTTGCTGTGAAATCGTTGGTGACATCAACGGTGACGGCGCCTCGATTCCGGATATCGCTGACCTGGTTTACCTGGTAGCCTTCATGTTCCAGGGCGGACCGGCTCCCGATTGTATGGAAGAGGCCGATATCAACGGTGACCAAGGCTCCGTGCCGGACATCGCTGACCTGGTCTACCTGGTTGCTTACATGTTCTCCGGTGGCCCGGCCCCGGTCCCGTGTCAGTAGTCCTTACTGTCCGGTTCTAGAACCGGCTACCCATATAGAAAACGGAGAAGGCTTAACAGCCTTCTCCGTATTTTTGTCTAGAATGTCGTTTACAGTTACTGTTTGGGCTGCACAGTGGGATTTCGGTCGATATCCAGGCTTACTCCCGGCTTCAAGCTCGTGCCGTAGCTGCCCGGCGGCTCGGACATTTGCCAGTTGCCCATCAGCGACGGATCACCTCCCATGTAGGTCAATCGCCAATAGAACTCGAAGGGATAGAATCCTTCCCAATCGGGTGTCCAGTAATCAATCTGACCGTAGATATCGTAAACACTACTGGAGGACTGCGTCACATCTAGTTGGAAAGTCGTGAGGTAGAAGATCCATCCATCGTTGATCCCAAACTCAGCGCTGATCGCCTCAAGCACCACCGGATTGCTGTAGTACTGCAAGGCCGAAGTAGCCAGGAACTCGTTGGGTTCGCTCGAACCGCCGACCGTCACGGTATCGACATGCACCACAGTGACAGTGTCGTAAATCGTGCTCGTAACAACAACCGTGTCCAGAACGGTCACAGTGTCGGTACCGGACTGATGGACAATAACGGTGTCATAGACAACCACCGGCTGCTGGACGATCACAGTGTCGTAAATGATCACCGGGTCGGTTACATAGACTGTGTCGAAGGAAACGATGTTCTGTACGACTGTATCCGTGAAACGCAGAGTATCATAGTGATGCTGGACGGTGTTGACGGTATCCACCAGCGTCACAGTGTCGCCCACATATATGGTCTGGACCACGGTGTCGATAGTCACGATGGTGTCGGTGCTGTTGTGAATCACCGAATCGGTCATGAATACGGTGTCGCGGAGTAGGATAGTATCCGGCGGAAGCTGGATATACTCGATCTCTTCTACGTATTCTGTTTTGGTCGATTCAACAATCTTCTCTTTGTCACAGGCTGCCAGTAGCAGCAACGACATCACAAGAAGAATGCTCATTCCGATTAAGGTAGATCTGAACATAGATGTCTCCGTTCGTGCGTCTTCTCTTCTAGCCCCCTAAATGCAAGAACCGGGCCGACTGGCTCGATCAGGTGGAATCTTATTCAAGTTGTTGCAAGCCAGCGTGATAATCCTGGAGCACCGGGGTTCGCCTGGTGAGATCAGCAACCAAGAAGGCGTAACTGAATGCAAGGTTTGCAGGCATGGTCGCCGACCGGGGCCCAGGGAAGATTCAGAACGATCGGGCTGTTAATTGGCCCCAACGGTTGACTCCGTGGCATAAATGGACTACATTACCCATATCATCCTGTGCTCGACATCGTAATTAAAAACCAAATCGGAGGAATCAATGAAAGCCCTGAAGCTATCTTTCAGTCGTTGCGGGCCGTTGATGATGGCTCTTGTTGTCTTCTTGCTAATGACCACATCGGCCATGGCAGTAGACGACATAATCGTGCTAATCGACAAGACTGGCTCGATGCAGCAGCCCCGAACCTCGACGGGAAACCGGCGCTACGATGACGCGATCGATGCCGCCAAATCTCATGTCGGGTTCCTGTTCGCCTACGGTGATCCGCCCAACGTCAAAGTCGCCTGGTTTGCCGACAACGTCACGGAGTTCTCGGCCACAGTTAACACCGCGGCAGAAGTTAATGCATTGATCGACGCAGTAGGTGAACCCCATGGTGTAACCCACCTGGCCGATGCCATGTGTCTATGCTCCGATGTCCTCCTCAACGACATGACCGGCGATGGATTGAAATACATCTGGACCTACACCGACGGGGGAGAGAATAGCAGTTACTTCAACGTGTCCACATCCTGTCAGGGCTGTGAGACCTATATCGGTGATCTCTGGTGGCCATCCTGCCAGCCGCCCGGCTTTCCGCCGGACCATCAGTGCTCTAATCTCCAGAACTGCATCGCCGGATGTCTCGACGGACCGGAAGTCTGGTACGTACACTACTTCGGCGTGACCTATGACAAGGGCACCAAAGACCGCTCCGTAGTCGCCGAAATTGCCGGTGATCCGGTGACCAAAGCTGCCGACGACTTCCTCTGGATGACGGCCATCGCCGGTGCCTCCGGCGGGACCATTGAGTTCGTCCCTGATTCCGGGACGGTGGATACCGACGGCGACGGAGTTGAGGACTTCATGGACAACTGCCCTGACAACTACAATCCCGATCAGCTTGATTCCAACGGCAACGGCGTGGGCGACATCTGCGATGCCAGTTGCTGTGCAATTCGAGCCGATATCGATGGCAACGGCACCGGACCAGACATTGCCGACCTGGTCTACCTGGTCAACTACATGTTTGGCGGCGGCCCCCCGCCTCCTTGCATGGACGAAGCCGATGTTGACGGCAACGGAAGCGGGCCGGACATTGCCGACCTGGTTTATCTGGTAGCCTACATGTTCCAGGGCGGACCGGCACCCGCAGCGTGTCCTTAGGATGATCTGAGGCCAATGAATTGGGTGGGTGGCTTGGGTTATGGTAGCGGAGCAGGGACTTGAACCCCGGACACTCGGATTATGATTCCGATGCTCTAACCAGCTGAGCTACTCCGCCACATTTCGTGAGGTGTCAATCTACTATTTTATCGGAAGTTGTCAATAGAATTCAAGTCCGGATCAGGACTCCGTTCGAAGGTTACGCACCACTATCTGCTCGATAAGATTCAGGTCGACGCAGGTGTTCTTGCAGGGGCCTTCGGGGCGCTGATTCGGGATCCCAATAACCGGGATTTTGGGATTGATCTCGACAAAACCACTACGCAAATCCCTCTCACAGGCCAAAGCGATTATCAACTGCGGACGGGTCTGATGAATCTTCTTACGCGCCTCTGTGCCGCCGCCGACCACCGACATATGGACACCGAACTTGTCGCGAATCTCCCGCAGTCCCTTGTTGTTGCCCTTGGTCAAACATCGGGGAGCCAGGATCAGGAGTCTTTCGGCGGGTACTCGTCTCGGGCGGGCTCGCAGCAAAGTGTTGTGAACTTTCAGGAATGAGTTGGTTACCCGGTCGGTCGAGATTCCCAACATACCGCCGGTGCCGGCGACTAACGAGAGCATTCGATTCATCAGGGCCGGCATCAGTACGAACTTCGGCGCCGGGCGTCCCGTGGCCACCGAGAAGGTCAAAGCCGCAATCCAGAGAACCAATAGGATCGTAAACCCTAACACGACCGTAGCGGCAATCTCCGGCCAGTACCATCCCAGCGACAGCATCCGGGGGAGGATAAGCCAGAAGAACAGAGCCGCGAGTCCGATCAGCAGAACAATCGATACTCCCGCCAGACCGATAAACACCCGCTTGTTGGTCTCGGTGGACTCGGACCTACCGTCCCACTCGAGCCACTCGTCGCCCAGCTTGCGATCCGGCTTCTTGTCCTTGGCCGATGTCTCAGCGTCACTCATAACAAAGAGTATACGTCTTACCCCGGGGAAATTCAATACCGATGGTGTCAGGAATCTATAAATGCAATCTCGACCCAATTAGTCCTTGAATCTCGTCGGCGATCACTTATATTCCGCGCGCATGATTACTCTCAAGGATATTCGTGACGCAGCCAAAAGGGTGGCCCCCTACACTCATCGAACACCAGTGATGATTAGCCATCAGCTTAACCGGATGTTCAACGCCGAAATATGTTTCAAGTGCGAAAACTTCCAGAAGATCGGGGCTTTCAAGATTCGCGGCGCCACCAATGCCGTGATGTCGCTGTCAGTAGAAGAGGCCGCTAAGGGCGTTGCCACGCACTCCTCCGGAAATCACGCCCAGGCAGTTTCGCTGGCTGCCCGCAATCGCGGAATCACGGCCCACATTGTCATGCCCAGTAACGCCAAGGCTGTCAAACTGGCCGCGGTCAAGGGATATGGGGGAGAGGTGACCCTCTGCGCACCGACTCTCGCTGCCCGCGAGGCCACTCTGGAGAAAATCCTCGAGAAGACCGGCGCCCACATGATCCATCCGTACAACGACTGGCGCATCATTGCCGGTCAGGCTACCTGTGCCCTCGAGATTCTCGACGATGGCGTCCGCCCGGACATCATCGTGACACCGGTTGGTGGCGGCGGACTGATGAGCGGCACGGCGTTGGCTACACACTACATCCATCCTGGCACGAAAGTGATCGCGGCCGAACCGGAAAAAGCCGACGATGCCCACCGATCGTTCACCTCCGGCAAACTGCAGCCCTCGGTCGACCCTCAGACAGTCTGCGACGGCCTGCTAACTTCCCTCGGCAACAACACCTTCTCGGTCATGATGAAGCACGTCAGCGCTGTTTTGACTGTCTCCGAGGATAACATCATTGCGGCTATGAGGCTTATCTGGGAGCGATTGAAGATAGTGGTCGAGCCCTCCGCGGCGGTGACGCTGGCTGCCGTCATGCAATACCCTGATCGTTTCCAAGACCAGAGCGTAGCGCTAATTCTCACCGGCGGCAACGTCGACCTCGCCGACCTGCCCTGGTAGGCTCTTTCTTCTAGTCATTGCGAGCGCAGCGACGCAATCTCAAGCTGCATCTGTGCGAGGCCTGCCAAGCTTCTCCCACATCATTAGTATCGCGATCCAAATCACGACACAGATCCCCGAAATCAACATCCGCTCGCTGAAAGTGTAGCAGCTCTTGAGAAGGCTCGAGAGAGCCACCAGGTTGCCAATCATGTGAAAGCAGGCGGCGACCATGAGCGATTTGGTGTGTTCCACCGCCTGGCCAATTCCCCAACTGGCTCCAATCAGTATGGCTAAGATAATCAGCTCATTGACGAGATTGCTGCTGCCCAGGAAGGTTAGATGCCAGGCGTACCACATAACGCCGATCACGACATACCTGAGAAACGGATTCATTCCTCGCAGTTCATCCTGGAGATAACCGCGCCAGCCCGACTCTTCGAACAGGCAATAGACTGCCATAAGCAGGCCCACGATGAGGCCGTAGTAGTACTCGTTCAATCCGTCTGAGTTGCTGGCACCGAACAGGGTGAACACCACCACCGGCACCGCGATCATAATCAGGCTGGGCAACCGGCCCGAGCCGAACAGCGAAACCTTGCGCTCGGGGCGCAGGAGTATTGTGACCAGGAAGGCGCCCAGCCACGGCCCCAAGGCCGATAGGAGATTTCTTACAATCGTAAGTCCGGCGGGAAGGTCAAGGGTGTCGTACCATTCCGGTTGGGCATAGCGAAAGAAATATGCAAATACGAGGGCAATGAGGTAGAAGACGGCGATTCTGAGCAGTTTCGGTGAGGTCATACTCTGGGGCTCCTATGGCATTGATCGCTCGGTGTTCGGAAAGTATCGCTTCTTGGACTGGTTGGTCCAATCTACGTAATCCACCCCGTTTCGATCAACTTGAAACTGCGGTATAAGCCACCCGTAATCTCACCGGCGGCAACGTCGACCTCGCCTACCTGCCCTGGTAGCTTTCCTTTCCTAGTCATTGCGAGCGCAGCGAAGCAATCCGTACAACCTTGCCCCGACATTCTCAGGCGTCTATATTGGTCCAACCAAGCATCTTCACGATTAGAAGGAACACAAATGGTCCGTAAAGCCTCGTTCACGGTGGTCTTAGTTGTGGCCTCTCTTTGCTTTGTTTGGGAGGAATCGCGAGCCCAGCGATGGTCAACCCACCCGCCTAAAGAAAGCACACCCTGCAGGCATATTCTGTATCAGAACGCTGAGCCTGATAACCACTTAGAGTTGCTGTTCTGGGACTTACGGGTCTGCGAGGAGACTCTGGGTAATCTACCGTCATGTGGTTATCTCTTGATCCAGGACAGATGGTACGATGATTGTGGAGGCAACGAGGTCATTTGGGGGACCTTTCGTCATCGGGCGTGCTCTGGCTATCCGACATACATCGATTTGGACGGTGACGGAATCGAGGAGGTTGTGATCGAATGGGTATATGAGGATTGGGTTGAGGGCACAGTACTTCGGGTGACCCTGGACAGCTTGGAAGCGCACTTACTCCAGGAGGTCGAGGTTCCGGGCCATGGCGCGGCGATGGATGTAGAACACGTCGCCTTTCGTATTGATTCTGGGAGCGTAATCTGGCCGGGTAATCTTCCATCCTCTCCTCTCGGAGTCGGTGATACGACCTGGCGTATAAGCTACGATTCTGTTGCTGACAGCCTTGTCTTACAGACACGCCTTAAAGATGACTAAACACAAAAAAAGAAGGAGCTCTTCGGTCCTGAAGAACTCCTTCACCCCACCTCATAGATACCCTTCACCGCCATACTATGTCAAGAGTAACTAACTTC
>Ga0180436_10005845_pt1 | contig 10797 bp, 6 predicted proteins | sample SS_ome_2_FD_132434 | JGI IMG/M metagenome (GOLD analysis project Ga0180436, IMG submission 132434) | Hypersaline lake sediment archaeal communities from the Salton Sea, California, USA - SS_3_S_2 metaG | ecosystem: Environmental > Aquatic > Non-marine Saline and Alkaline > Hypersaline > Sediment...
ACTTCTGCCAGGATCGGAATCGAGTGGGGGTCCCACTGCACGAGAACCGCGCCCGGCTTGACCTCCTGGTTTTCCGCGACCTTGAGGATGCCGCCGGCGGGAATCTCGAACTTGTCGAGTTCGTGCCCCTTGGCGTCGACGATCGCGATCTCGCAGTTGCGGGCCAGCACGATCGACTCGCCCTGCTCATTCTGCACCGTCCGCAGGCGGGTGAACTTGACCGTGCCCGCCCGCTTCGATTTGTACTCGCTCTCTTCGATCGCCCGCTGGCCGACGCCGCCGATGTGGAAGGTCCGCATCGTCAGCTGCGTGCCGGGCTCGCCGATGCTCTGGGCCGCGATGATGCCGACGGCCATCCCCTCCTCGACGAGCGAGCCGGTCGAGAGGTCCATCCCGTAGCAGAGCCGGCAGACGCCGAGCGGCGCCTCGCAGGTCAGCGGGCTGCGGACCTGGATCTTCTCGAGGCCGAGCTCCTCGATCTGGGCGGCGATCGAGCGGGTGATCAGCTCGTCTTCATGGACGATCGGCTCGCCGGTCTTGGGGTTGGCGATCGGCTCGCGACTGACGCGGCCCCGGATGCTGTCGGCCAGGCTGACGTCGACCTTCTCACCTCGATAAAGGACGGTCTTGGTGATGCCCTGCGTCGTGGCGCAGTCGTGCATCGTGACGACCACGTTCTGGGCCACGTCGGCCAGCTTCCGGGTCAGATAGCCCGAGTCGGCCGTCTTGAGCGCCGTGTCGGCCAGGCCCTTGCGGGCACCGTGGGTGGAGCTGAAATACTCCAGCACCGTCAGGCCCTCCCGGAAGTTGGCCTTGATCGGTGTCTCGATGATCTTGCCCGACGGCTTGGCCATCAGGCCGCGCATTCCGGCGAGCTGGCGAATCTGCTCCACGCCGCCGCGGGCACCCGACTGGGCCATCAACTGGATCGGATTGACGTAGCCGCTCCGCCGGTTGTCCTTGGTGTCGGTGTCCTGCTCCAGCTCGGCCATCATCTCCTTGGTGATCTGCTCGCGGGCATGCGTCCAGGCATCGAGCACCGAGTTGTATCGCTCGCCGTCGGTGATCACGCCCTTCTGATACCGCTTGAGGATTTTCAGCACTTCCTTCTCGGCATCACCGATAATCTTCGTCTTGTTGGAAGGCGTGATCAGGTCATCGGTGGCAAACGAAAGACCGCTACGGGTGCTCCAGCTGAAGCCGACGCGGTTCATGTCATCGAGCAGATCGATCGTGCTCCGCCGGCCCAGCAGCAGGTAGCAATCGGAGATCACCCGGGCCAGCTCACCCGACTTCATCGGGATGTTGTAGAACAGCATCGGTTCGGGAAGGATCGAGTTGAAGAGCACGCGGCCCGCGGTCGTCTCGACCACGGCCCCCGGCTCGGTCGCCTCGCCCTCCGCCTTGAGCCGGCGGGTCGCCGGTAGCCGCACCTTGATCAGGGCATGAGTGTCGACCTTGCCCAGGCCGTGGGCGAGCTCAACCTCGGCGAAGTCCTTGAAGACCATGCCCTCGCCCTTCCGGCCGGGCATCGCCATCGTCAGGTAATAGCAGCCCATCACGACGTCCTGGCTGGGCGAAATGATCGGGTTGCCGTTGGCCGGGCTGAAGATGTTGTTGGTGGCGAGCATCAACGTGTGGGCCTCGACCTGGGCCTCGATCGAGAGCGGCAGATGGACCGCCATCTGGTCGCCGTCGAAGTCGGCGTTGAAGCCCTTGCAGACCAGCGGATGGAGTTTGATCGCGTTGCCCTCGACGAGCACCGGCTCGAAGGCCTGGATGCCCATCCGGTGAAGCGTCGGCGCGCGATTGAGCAGCACCGGATGGTTGTGGATCACCTCCTCGAGGATGTCCCAGACCTCGGCGTCCTTCCGCTCGAGCATCTTCTTGGCGCTCTTGATCGTGTCGGCGTGGCCGAGTTCCTTGAGGCGGCGGATGATGAACGGCTGGTAGAGCTCCAGCGCGATCTTCTTCGGGAGGCCGCACTGATGGAGCCTGAGGGTCGGCCCCACGACGATCACGCTTCGGGCCGAGTAGTCGACCCGCTTGCCGAGGAGATTTTCGCGGAACCGCCCCTGCTTGCCCTTGATCATGTCGGTGAGGCTCTTGAGCGGACGGTTGCTCGAGGCGAGCACCGGCCGCTTGCAGCGGTTGTTGTCAAACAGCGCATCGACCGACTGCTGCAGCATCCGCTTCTCGTTGCGGATGATGACCTCGGGGGCATTGAGGTCGACCAGCTTCTTGAGCCGGTTGTTGCGGTTGATGATCCGCCGGTAGAGATCGTTGAGGTCGCTGGTGGCGAAGTTGCCGCTGTCGAGCATCACCAGCGGCCGCAGATCGGGCGGAATCACCGGGATCACGTCGAGCACCATCCACTCGGGCTTGTTTTCACTGTCGCGGATCGCCTCCACGATCTTGAGCCGATTGACGAGATCCTTCTTCTTCTGCTTCGAGTTGGTCGTGGCGAGTTCCTCACGGAGCTCCCGCGAGAGGGCGACCAGGTCGAGCCCCAGCAGGAGCTTGCGAACCGCCTCGGCCCCCATCTCGGCCTCGAAGGCCCCTTCGCCATAGGTGGCCCGGGCCTCGCGGTACTCCTCTTCCGAGAGGAGCTGCTGCTTCTTCAGCGGCGTGTCCTTGGGATCGAGGACGACGTAGTCCTGGAAGTAGATCACCTTCTCCAGGCTCGAGGTCTTCATGTCGAGCAGGGCGCCAAGCCGGCTCGGCATCGCCTTGAAAAACCAGATATGAACCACCGGCGCGGCCAGCTCGATGTGGCCCATCCGCTTCCGGCGAACCTTGCTCTGGGTCACCTTGACCTGGCAGCGGTCGCAGATCATGCCCTTGTACTTCATCCCGCGATACTTGCCGCAGGAGCATTCCCAGTCCTTTTCGGGGCCAAAGATCTTCTCGCACATCAGCCCGTCTTTTTCAGGCCGGAAGGTGCGGTAGTTGATCGTCTCGGGCTTCTTCACCTCCCCGAACGACCAGCTGCGGATGTCGTGTGGACGGGCAAGGCTGATCTTGACCGATGAATAATCGTTGACGCGATCGTAGGTGGTTTCACCGATGCTCACGAGTGCCTCTCCTGGGAACCTGGTTTGCTGTCCGGGCGGATGGTGTGACGAAGGCGGGCGGCCGGCGGCGGGGCCGGCCATCCCAGCGGGGCCGGCCACGCTGGCCGCCCCGCTCGAACTCAGACCCTTCTCTTCTCGAGCTGCATGTTGAGGGCGAGCCCGCGGATCTCGTTGGTCAGCACGTCAAAGCTGGCCGGGGTGCCGGCCTCGAGGGTGTTCTCCCCCTTGACCATGCTCTCGTAGATCTTGGTTCGTCCCTCGACGTCGTCACTCTTGACGGTGAGCAACTCCTGAAGGATGTAGGCGGCCCCGTATGCTTCCAGGGCCCAGACCTCCATCTCGCCGAACCGCTGGCCGCCGAAGCGGGCCTTGCCACCCAACGGCTGCTGGGTGATCAGCGAGTAGGGACCCGTCGAGCGGGCATGGACCTTGTCGTCGACGAGATGGTGGAGCTTCAGCATGTAGATGTAGCCCACCGTCGTTTCCTGCTCGAGCGGCTCGCCGGTGCGACCGTCGAAGAGCTGGGCCTTGCCGTGCCGCGGCAGGCCGGCATCGTCGAGCAGCGCGTTGATCTCCTCTTCGCTGGCTCCGTCGAAGACCGGCGTGATCGCCTGGAAGCCGAGCACCTTGCCGGCCCAGCCGAGGTGGGTTTCGAGGATCTGGCCGACGTTCATCCGGCTGGGCACGCCCAGCGGGTTGAGCAGGATCTGGAGCGGCGTGCCGTCGGCGAGGAAGGGCATGTCTTCCTTGGGAAGGACCTTGGCGATCACGCCCTTGTTGCCGTGCCGGCCGGCCATCTTGTCGCCCACCGAAATCACCCGCTTGGCGGCGACGTAGACCTTCACCATCTGCAAGACGCCGGGCCGCAGCTCGTCGCCCCGCTTGAGGCTGTTGATCCGCCGGTCCCGGGCGTCGATCGCGTCCTCGACCGCCGGCCACATCGCCTTGACGATCTTGTCGACCTCCGCCCGCCGCTGGGGCGAGCGGGTATCGATCTCGGCCGGCTGGAAGGAGGCCGCCCGCTCCGCCACGACCTTGTGATCCTGATTGCGAACGAGCGGGCTGCCATCGGCCGCGGGGAGCGGTTTCTGAAGGATCTTCTCGATCTCGGTGACCATCTCGACGAAGGCCTCGGCGATCCGCAGATTGCCCTCGCTCTCGGCCTCCTTGACCTGCTTCTGGAACTCCCGCTGCTCCTCCTCCGAGAGACTCATCTGCCGGGAGAACTTCTCGGTGGCGATCACGATCCCTTCGACGCCGGAGGGCACCTCCAGGGAGTCGTTCTTCACATCCTCGCCGGCCCGGCCGAAGATCGCGTGCAGCAGCTTCTCTTCCGGCGTCAGCTCGGTCTTGCTCTTGGGCGAGACCTTGCCGACGAGGATGTCGTTGGGCCGGACGTAGGTGCCGATCCGCACGATCCCGTTCTCATCGAGATTGTGGAGGGCCCGCTCGCCGACATTCGGAATGTCACGGGTGAACTCCTCGCGGCCGAGCTTCGTCTCACGGATCTCGATGTCGTATTCCTCGATGTGAATCGAGGTGTAGACGTCGGCCTCCACCAGCTCTTCACTGATGATGATGGCGTCCTCGAAGTTGAAGCCGTCCCAGGCCATGAACCCGACGAGCACGTTGCGGCCGAGAGCCAGTTCGCCCTGGAAGGTGGCCGCCCCGTCGGCGATCACCTGACCCTTTTCGACCTTCTGCCCGGTCGTGACGATCGGCTTCTGGTTCTGGCAGGTCCGTTCGTTGAGGCCGACGTACTTCCGCAGCGGGTAGGTGTCGACGCCGGGGGCGGAGCCGGCCGGCGTGATCTCGATCGTCTCGGCGTCGACGTAGCTGACGGTTCCCTTGCGGGCGGCCCGGACCAGCAGCCCGGAGTTGGTCGCCACATCCCGCTCCATGCCGGTAGCCACGATCGGCGGCTCCGTCACCAAGAGCGGCACCGCCTGCCGCTGCATGTTGGAGCCCATCAAGGCGCGGTTGGCATCGTCATGCTCGAGGAAGGGAATCAGCCCCGCCGAGACGCCGACCATCTGGCTCGGCGCCACGTCGATGTATTCGATCTCCTCCGCCGGCACGAGCACGAAGTCGCCACGGTAGCGGGCGATGATCGTGGTTCCGACCAGCTTGCCGTCCTGGACGGGGGCGTCGGCGGGAGCCAGATGGGCATCGTGCTCTTCGTCGGCCCGCAGCCAGACGACGTCGTCGGTCAGCTTGCCCTTGGAGACCTTGCGATACGGGGTCACCAGAAAGCCGTAGGAGTCGACGCCGGAATAGATCGCGAGGCTCGAGATCAGGCCGATGTTGGTGCCTTCCGGCGTCTCGATCGGGCAGATCCGGCCGTAGTGCGAAATGTGGACGTCGCGGACCTCGAAGCCGGCCCGCTTCCGATTGAGGCCGCCCGGCCCGAGGGCCGAGAGCCGCCGCTCGTGCGTGAGCATCGAGAGAGGATTGGTCTGGTCGACCACCTGCGAGAGCTCCCCCCGGCCGAAGAAATATTCGATCGCCGCCGAGATGCTCTTGGGGTTGATCAGGGTCCGCGGCGTCATCTCGGCCGCGTCCTTGAGGCTCATCCGTTCCTGGACGGTTCGCCGCAGCTTCAGAAAGCCCTTGCGAAGCTCGTCGCTGGCCAGCTCGTCGATCGTTCGCAGCCGTCGGTTGCCGAGGTGGTCGATGTCGTCGACCTCGACTTCTTCTTCGCCCTCGCTGAGCTTCAGCATGTAGCGGATGGCCGCGATCAGATCCTCCGCCCGCAGCGTCATTTCGGTCTCGGGCACGTCGAGGCCCAGCTTGCGGTTGATCCGGAACCGGCCCACCCGGCCGAGCCGATAGCGATTCGGATCCTTGAACTTCTCGTCAAACAAGACCCGTGCCTTGTCGAGGGCGGCCGGGTTGCCCGGCCGCAGCCGCTGATAGATCCGGACCAGGGCATCCTCGTGGCTCGGCGCCAGGCCGGTCTTCCGCTTCGACTCGTCGGCGTCCTCCCGAAGGCTGTTCATGATCAGAGGAACCTTCTGCTCCTCCATCACCTCCACCGCCGGAAGGCCCGAGGTGCAGATCAGTTCCGCCTGGTCGGCGGTGATCGTGGCACCGGCCTCAACAATGATCTCGCCGGCCCGTTCGCTCGCCTTGGGGTAGACGATGTTGTCGACGGCAATCTTGCCCGTCAGCTTGCCGACGCTTCGGCTGCCGGCCACCTTCTCCTTGCTGGTCTTGTAGAACAGCTTGAGAATCTCTGAATCCTGGCTGTATTTCGGATCCATCGCCCGCAGGAGCGTCAGCGCGGAAAACTTCCCGCTCTGGTCGATGCGAACCTGCAGCGCGTCCTTTTTCGAGACGTTGAGTTCGATCCAGCTGCCCCGCTCCGGGATGATCCGGCAGTTGTGCGTCTTGCGGTCGGCCGATTCCGTATCGGCCACGAAGTCGATTCCTGGCGAGCGGTGGAGCTGGCTCACGACCACCCGCTCGGCACCGTTGATGATGAACTCGCCCCCACCGAGCATGATCGGCACGTCGCCGAGGTAGACCTCTTCCTCGATCGGCTGCTCCCGGGTCAGCCGGAGCACCACCCGCAGCGGCCGGCCGTACGTCAGCCGCAACTGACGGCACTCGTCGGGATCGTAGCGGGGCTTGCCCAGCTCATAGCGGACATACTCGAGCTTGACGGTCTTGTCGTAGCTCTCGATCGGGAAGATTTCCCGCAGGACGCCTTCGATCCCCTGGTCCTTCCGCTTGGACGGCGGAACGTCGTACTGCAGAAAGGCGTCGAAGAAACGCGTCTGGATCTCGGTGAGGTCAGGAATGGCCTGGCTGGCACGGCTGCTGCCGAACTGTCGAATCTCGGTGGGCTGGAGGCGGCGAACGGCGCTGGTTGCCATGAAGGGGCGACTCCTCAGACTAGGGTTGCACGGGGAAACGACAGGCCGCCTGCCGGCGGCAGCACGACACGTTCAGACTGGCCGCAGACGAAAACCGCCGCAGCCGCGACAAAGCTGCAAACGGAACCGGTCGGACAACAGAGAGGCAGACCGAAAAATCGGCGGCATGGAGCAGCGACCGCTCGGCGGCCACGGATCGGGGGGGAGACAGGACGAGGGGGACGACCTTGCAAAAACTATACCGTTTTTCCAGCCGGGGGCCAAATCGGCCGCCCGGCTGGGGATTTCCGGCGTTTTTACTTGATCGAGACCTTCGCCTTGGCCTCCTCGAGCTCCTTGACCAACTTCTCGGCGTCGGCCTTGGAGATGCCCTCCTTGACCTTGGCGGGAGCTCCCTCGACGAGATCCTTGGCCTCCTTCAGGCCCAGACCCGTCGCGGCGCGAACCACCTTGATGACCCCGATCTTGTTGTCACCGAAGCTCTCCAGCACAACGTCAAACTCTGTCTTCTCGGCAGCGGCCTCGCCGCCACCGCCACCGCCGGCCCCACCGGCCGGAGCAGCCATCATGACCGCCCCACCCGAAGCCGGCTTGATCCCGTGCACTTCGTCGAGGTAGTCAGACAGTTCCTTGGCCGCCTTGAGCGTGAGCCCGACGATCTTGTCGCCGAGTTCCTTGGTCTCGGTGGAAAATTCACGAGTCGCTTCAGCCGTTGCCATCGATCCGGGTCCTCTTTCCTGCGTTATCCGCGGCCACCCGCCCGCCGGAGGCCGCCTGGTTCAAAAAATGATGCGGGGGTCAATCTGGGCTCGCTTCGGGATCTGGCCGTTGACCGACCTGCCCAGATCGCCGAGCCCCTCGTTGTACCATCGATTTTTTCCGGGTGAAGCCCCCCTCGGGAAAAACCGCTGGCAGACGCCCGCGGAGGGGGGCTGGCCTGGCCTCAGGCCGCCGGGGCCTCCTCCGTTTCAAGGCTTTCCACGCGGGAGGCGATCTGTCCGGCCAGCATGCCGCCGGCCCCGGTGATCTGCCCGGACAGCAGCCCGCCGAGGGAGCTGATCTGGCCGGACAGCAGCGAGAGCTGCTCGGACCGGGTCGGCCACTTCGCCACCTCCTTGACCTGCTCCGGACCGAGCCGGCCACCGTCGAGGGCACCGCCGCGACACTCGAAGCCTTCAAACGCCTTGTCGTTGGCGAGCCGGTCGAGTTCCTTGGCCAGATCGACCACGTCCTCGCCGCCCCAGGCAAGGGCCAGCATACCGGCGGCATCTTCCATCGCCGGCTCCAGCGGGGTACCCGCCATCGCCCGTCGGGCAAGGCTGTTCTTGACGAGCTGGAGGCTGATTTCCTTCTTACGGAGTGTCTGCCTTAGCTGCGTCGTCTGCTGGGCATCCAGCTGCCCCAGACTGACGACAATCACATCGCCCACGTCCTGGAGGCGACTCTTGAGGTCGTCGACCAACATGTTTTTGACGGCCTTGCTCATGGCTGCTCGTTCCTGTTCCTAGTTCCTGGTGCCTGGTACCTGGTTTTCGTGTCTGCGCTGTCTGCGACTGGACTGCCTGCGAGTGGGCCTGCCTGGCGTCCGGTCGCCGGACGAGCCGGGCGAACTCAGATCGCCACCTTCACTCCCGGTGTCATCGTTCCGGCAATCGCCACGCTCTTGACGTACTGCCCTCGCACGCTGCTGGGCTGCATCCCGACGATGTGATCGATGAACGCCTTGACGTTGTCAGCCAACTTGGCCGGCTCGAAGCTCGCCTTGCCGACAACCGCGTGAACGATCCCGGTCGGGTCGTTTCGGAACTCGACCTTGCCCGCCTTGTACTCGCTGACGGTCTTCTTGATGTCGGCCGTCACCGTGCCGGCCCGCGGGCTCGGCATCAGGCCCCGCGGCCCGAGCACCTTCCCGAGGGGGCCGACGAGCCCCATCATGTCGGGGGCGGCGATGCAGACGTCGAAGTCGGTCCAGCCCTCTTTGATCTTCTTGGCCAGGTCTTCGGCACCGACCTCCTCGGCACCCGCTTCCCGGGCATCTTCGGCCATGTTGCCCTTGGCGAACACAACCACCCGCTTCGACTTGCCGATCCCGTGGGGGAGCACGATCGAGCCGCGGACGATTTGGTCGGCCTGCTTGGGATCGATGCCCAGCCGCATGTGAATCTCGACGGTCTGGTCGAACTTGGGTGCGGGAAACTTCTTCAGCAGCTCGACTGCCTCGGCGATCGGCAGCGGCGTATCGTCGGCGGGCAGCACGGCCTGGGCCGCCTTCATCCGCTTGGTCTTGGCTGCGACGGTCATGATGGGTCACTCTGGGGGGTTGATGGACGTTGGATCGGAGTGCGGAAAATCGTTCGGTATGCGGCGGGCCTCAGCCCTCGACGGTAATACCCATGCTGCGGGCGGTCCCCTCGATCATGCGGCGGGCATGCTCGGTATCGCGACCATTGAGGTCGGCCAGTTTCAGCTTGACGATCTCGTCGAGCTGGGCCACGGTGACCTTTCCGACCTTGGTCTTGTTGGGCACGCCCGAGCCCTTGGCCAGGCCCGCCGCCTTCTTGAGGAGGGCGGCGGCCGGAGGGCTCTTGGTGACGAAGTCGAACGACCGGTCGTTGTAGACCGTGACGACGACCGGAATCGGCATCCCGGCAGCCTCGCGGGTGCGATCGTTGAACTGCTGCACGAACTGCCCGAGGTTCAGGCCGAATCGGCCCAGGGAGGTACCGACCGGAGGCGCCGGGGTGGCCTGCCCACCTGGCACCTGGAACTTTGCCTGCCCGACAACCTGTTTCGCCATCTCGCCTGTCCTCGCCGTTGTGATTCCCGGTCACTCAGACCGATTCGATCTGCCAGTACTCAATGTCCACCGGGGTCGAGCGTCCGAAGATGCTCAGCATCACCGTGACGCGGCCATTGGCCTCGTCGATCTGCTCGACCTCGCCCTCGAAGTTCTCGAACGTCCCTTCGTTGATCTTGACCCGATCGCCCTTCTTGAAGTTGATCTTCAGGCGGGGCGCCTCGGTCGTCTCCTCTTCCTCCTTGTGAAGCAGCTTGGCCACATCCTGCGGGAGCATCGGGCTGGGCCGCCCGGCCGAACCGGTGAAGTCGCCGATCCCCCCCGTCTCACGGACCAGAAACCAGGTCTCGTCGTTGAGCACCATCTGCACGAGGATGTAGCCAGGGTAGAGCTTGCGGGAAACAACCCGCTTTTTGCCGCCCTTGAAGTCGGTGACCTGCTCCTTCGGCACGATCACCTCGCCGAAGAGCTCGTTCATGCCCTGCATCGAGATCCGCCGGAGGAGGGCCTCGCGGATCGAATCCTCCCGGTTGCTCTGCACCTTGAGAATGAACCAGTCCATCCCGGCCACCGGGACAGCCTCGGTCTCCTCGACCGCCACCTCGACGGGCTTGGCGTCTTCGTCTCCCTCGAACGGGTCGGCGAGCTCGACCGGGCCGTCGTCCTCGGGCTCCTCGGACCCGGCGGCAGGATCGAGTTCCGGATCGGCTCCGGCCGGCACCGCGGCCGACTCCGGAGCGGCAGCCGGTTCGCCCGCCACCGCAGCCTCCGGCGACACACCGGCAGCCTTAGCAGCCTCGGCCGGAGGCGGGGTCTGGTCGTCGTGCTGGGAGGCTTGGTCGGTCATGATTTTTTCCACGCGTGAAACCCATGGCCGGACGCCCGGCCAGGACCCAACTCCACCGAGGCTCATCTACGGCCCCGAAATCCCTCCGCCGGTGATCAGCGACCAGAGTTCCCTGGGATGCAGCAGGAACCACCAGAAGAAATCGAATGCCGACAGCAGGAAGGCGAGAGCGAAAATCAGAAAGATTACCACCGCCGAACT
>Ga0180436_10005847_pt1 | contig 10795 bp, 8 predicted proteins | sample SS_ome_2_FD_132434 | JGI IMG/M metagenome (GOLD analysis project Ga0180436, IMG submission 132434) | Hypersaline lake sediment archaeal communities from the Salton Sea, California, USA - SS_3_S_2 metaG | ecosystem: Environmental > Aquatic > Non-marine Saline and Alkaline > Hypersaline > Sediment...
CTTCCTCTTGCGGTTGGTGCCATGCGAATGAAGGCATTCTCACGCGGATGGATGTCTTCGATCACACCGGTCCCATCTTCCAGCAATGTGATCTCTACCCAATCGCCCACCGCGATAATGTCTTCATTCTTGCGGGATTGTTTATGCTTTCCCCGCATGCGGCATGAAAGCACATCCTGACCGATATCGACGGTGTAGAAGCCCGCCTGCAGGCGTGTTACCAATCCGCGCAAGTCTTTAGTTCTCCGGCGTGGGCTGAATCACCTGCTGCCCGCCAGAGGAACCTGACGATTCAGGCGCAGGGTTTTCCCCGGGCAGCGCTGTAGGTGTGAATTCCGGTGTGGGTGTGCGAGTTACGTTGAAATCCGACTCCCAAGGATAAAGCTTGAGCGGTTCACCATAGAAATACGTTTCAAAGATGCGACGGAAAACCGGGGCTGCTACTTCAGAACCTTCGCCGCCATTCTCAACGATCACAGTAATGGCAATATCCGGTTTATCTTCCCTCCCCGCTCCGGTATAGCCGGTAAACCAGGCATGGGAATCACCCAGGGGATTTTCAGCCGTACCAGTCTTGCCATAAATAGGTATGCTGAGGTCTCCCAGTTCGTCATTAGCAGTGCCAATGTTAGCACGCACAACTCCGCGCATCCCTTCCGCGATCGCGTCCAAAGTTTCCTGGGAGACAGGTAATGTTCCCTGCTCTTCGGGGCTGAGGGTATACACATCTACGCCATTGGATGATGTGATACGTTCGATCACCTGCGGCCGATAGAGGGTGCCACCATTCGCCAATGCCGCGGTAAACCGCGCGACTTGCAGCGGAGTAACCAGCATATCACCCTGGCCAATACCCTGTTGGACCGCGTTACCGTCAGAAGCCGGATCGACGATCTGTCCGGTATCCTCAGCGACCTGTTCAATACCGGTCGCATCGCCGAGACCAAATCCGCGCGCGAAATCAGAAAGGTAAGTCGCGCCTTCCTGACGGAAAAGGTCCAGGCCGATATGATAAAACCATGGATTACACGAGCGCATCAGGCCCTGCACAATGGTCAAAGTTCCGCTGGGCGGAAGGTCTTTGTCCACTGTCCAATCCTTAAACCGCTCACCGGGTAATTCTTCAAAATAGGATCCGCAAAAATAAGTCGTATCCGGGGTATAGAGATCGCTTTCCAGCGCAGCCGCCATGCCAATTATCTTGAAAATCGAACCAGGCGGGTAAGAACCCTGGGTAACGCGGTTTAATAAGCGCTGCTGGCCATCGTTGAGCATATCACCCAGCTGCTCCGCGGAATTGAGATTGTCCGCTGTGAATAAATTGGGGTCAAAATTAGGCGATGAGGCAATCGCGATGATACGGCCAGTATCCACTTCCATGACAACTGCAGCACCGCGGAAGCCAAGCAACGCTTTCTGTGCTTCAATCTGTAAATCCTTATCAAGGGTTGTCGTAATATTCTGCGGCTGTCGGGCATCCGCCTGATTCAGGTTGTCAATGATCTGGCCATCCGGGTTGACGACATATAATGTCGCGGATGGCTTTCCCGCTAATTCTTCTTCCGCATATTTTTCCAGACCAGCCTGACCAACACTTTCGTCTCCAAGGTATCCTTTTACTTTATACGCATCAACCTGTTCCGGGCTGATCGGCTGCATATATCCAATCGTCTGTGAAGCAACGCCGCCGCTGAAATAATAACGGGCAGAAAATTCAGCAAGCTGTAAGCCGCTGATTGATGTCAATGCGTTCCAGGTCGCTTCTGTGATCTCTTCCTCAGCCACCGCACCTACCGGAACATACCAGTTGGTGGAACGGATATCATCATAAGATGCCTGGATGGATTCTGTCGTTCTTCCCGTCAAATCCGAGAGATTCCGCAACAGCTGCCCCTCCTGGCCTTCCCCGATCTGGTTAGGGATGATGGCTAACGCGTATGCCGTCACCTGGTCCACAATCTTCTGGCTATCGCGCGCAAAAATATCGCCGCGTTCCCCGTAAACCCGTTCAAGCTGCAGCGTATTACCGCCAGCCAATTCCGGTAGGAATAAACCGTTATCCCAGACCACCCGCCATTCGCCATTTTCCAATCGCATCTGCATTTCAATCTCGCGCTCAAAATTATCGAACATGGCTGTTTCATACGTCACAAGAAAACGGGCTGAAGCAGATTCCGGGTTTTTGGATGTAGACAGGAGCGCCGTGCTTACATTATTCAGTGTCATACTAAAGGCGGAATTCTGATAAAAATCCACGAAATCATCTGAAGAGATAGCTGCGCGGGATTCAACGGAAAGCAGGTCATACATACTTTCATAAGCGCCATTTTCCCAATAAGAAAGGAAGAACGCCGCGGCATTATCCACCTCAGGCGCTGATGATGTATCAACCATGGGAGTTGGCAATTCCATCGGTGGTTCTTCCGAGCAGGCAACTGCCAACATAGCCAGGATTACCAACAAAATGATTATTTTCTTTAGTTTCATACCTGTTTCTCCAGCAGGTTTTTTATCCAACATCTTCACCTGCCATCACCCGTTCTGTTATCGGGCATGCATATTCTAAATGATTTTGGCAGGGATTTGCGAATTGGTGTGGATTGCTGATTCCGAGTTTCTTCAGCGTGCGTTCCAGGTGGCAAAGCGGCATGCCCATCACACTTGCGAAACAACCATTGAATTGCCGCACTGGTGAAAATTCTTGATTCTGGATCGCATACGCGCCGGCTTTATCCATCGGGTCGCCACTGGCAATATACGCAGAGATCTCCTCCCGGGTGTAATCGCGCATACGCACCGGTGAGCAGCACACATCCTGCATCATGCCAGCCTTTGTCTTTACAGCGATCGCGGTAAAAACATAGTGTGTGCGGCCACACAGCGCAGTCAGCATTTCAAAAGCGTGATCAGTATCGCGTGGTTTACCCAGGATGTTTTCATCCAGAACGACGATCGTATCCGCAGCAATAAAGATATCGCCCGCGTTTGCAGACGCGATCGGTACTTCTACCTTCTCACGGGATACCCGCAGCACATAATCTCTTGCCGGTTCGTCTTCCCGCCGCGATTCATCGATATCTGCCGCGGATGATTGAATATTCCAATCCAACCAGCCCAGCATTTGACGTCTGCGGGGGGAATTTGATGCCAGCCAAAACCTATCTTCTGCCATTGAGCATAGATTTTAGCACAATGAGAGCACTCACATTAAATAAGGTTCTTATGTTCCAGCGCGGGCACTTTCGTTATAATCCTACTAACTTATGAAATATCAAACCATTACTGACTTTAATGAAATAACCGAAGGTGAGTGGAACCAAACTCTGGCACAAAGCCAGTTTGACTCTGTGTTCCTGCGCTATGGATTCCAACAGGCTTGGTGGGAACATCTTGGCGGCGGAGAGTGGGAGAACGGCAGCCTGCGCATTATCACCGCAAAAGATGACGGCGATCTGGTTGGAATAGCGCCATTATTCCTGACTGAGGTAAATGGTGAGCGGCAGATTCATTTCATAGGCAGTTTGGAAATCTGCGACTATCTGGATTTCATAGTGCCCGCGGAAAAATCCCAGGAGTTCATCTCACACGCACTTGAGATCGCTAATGAAGGGGCAGATAAGATCATTCTTTACAACATACCTGATCAATCACCCACGCTGAAGGTATTGAAAGAGATGGCGGGTGCCGGGAATTGGTCGGTTGAAACCGAAAAGGCATATCATACGCCAGCCATCGCTTTGCCTGAAGACTGGGACACTTATCTTATGGGGATCGACAAGAAACAGCGGCATGAGATCCGCCGCAAGATCCGCCGCGTTGAAGGCAGCGAAGAAGACCAGGTCTCCTGGCATATTATCGGAAGTGACGATGATCTGGATAAAGCCATCATAGACTTCACTAGCTTGATGGAGAACAACACGGATAAAGCGAATTTTCTACGCGATGAAATGCGCCTGCAGATGGACTCCATCATGCGCTGGGCAGCCGACGAAGGCATTCTGCAGCTTGCTTTTCTGACGATAAACGGTAAAAATGCCGCCGGGTACATTTCATTTGATTATGACGACCGAATCTGGGTCTATAACTCCGGCTTCAGCCCCGGTTATGGATATTATTCCCCCGGGTGGGTATTGCTGGCCTATCTGATCCAACACGCGATTGAAAGCAGAAAAACGTACTTTGATTTCATGCGCGGTGATGAAAAGTATAAATACAAATTCGGCGCGGAAGACAGCTTCGTCATGCGCGCTGTCATCTCACAGAAAAAAGGCTAAAATTCCGCTTCGCCCCAAACCCGCATCAAACGCTGGAAGAAAACAACCATTTTCTGCAAACCGTTGATCTGGATATGTTCATTGATACCATGCACCCCTTCTCTAGCCTCAGACGATGTCTGCAAAGGCGAGAATTTATAGATGTGGCTGCAAATCGGTTGATAATGGCGTGAGTCCGTTGCTGCCAGGAATACAAAAGGCGCGACGGCAACGCGATCAAAAACCTGCCGTATTACCAGGTTGAGCGTGCGGAAAGCGGGTGTGTCAATTTCAGAAACAGATGAAGCTTCCCAGCCGCCGCTATCCGCATCGACCTCGATTATCACACGAGGATCATCGATCACTTTTGTAAAATGGCCAATCACATCCTCAATGGAATCACCAGGCAGCACGCGGCAGTTAACCTTCGCCTCCGCCCTGGATGGCAGCACATTATCTTTAACACCGCTTTCCATCATAGTCGCTGCGTGTGTCGTGCGGATGAGCGCGTTCAATTGATTTGATTTTGAGATCTGCTTAATAAGAATTGGTTTGAATAGCCAGGTATTGGCAAGCACAAACTGCAAACCGAAAGGTAATAGGTAACCAATACTGAGCAGGGTCGGCAGCAGGTAATCCAGGCGCGCGGGCATGGGATTGTCATCCATCAACGCAATGGCGCGGGAGATGGTTCCGATCGCGGTCTGGCGCGGCGGCATTGAAGAATGGCCGGGCTTTCCAGTAGCAGACAACGCGAGGGTTACGTACCCTTTTTCAGAAATACCCACCAAACCCACCGGATCATCCACGCCCTGGAGCATTTTTTCTGTGATCATACCGCCTTCGTCCAGAACCGCTGCCAGACGGATGCCTCTATTCTTAAGGGCATCGGCAATATGTTTGCTGCCATGGAAACCCATGATCTCTTCATCATGGCCAAAAGCAAGGTAGATCGTACGGCGCGGGGTGAATCCTTCCGCCACCAGGGCTTCAACCGATTCAAGCAGCGCGACCAGCTGATTCTTCATATCCAATGTTCCCCGGCCCCAAACCGCATTGTCCCTGATCTCTCCGCTGAAAGGATCAACCTTCCATTTATCAAGCGTATCCTCATCCGCCGGGACTACATCCATATGCGCATTGAAAAGCACTGGGTCCAGGCTGCTTTCAGTACCTGTCCATTCATATATGAGGCTGTAAGAATTGATGATTTCCATTTTTAAGGTAGCACTGAGCTGCGGATATGTCCACGCGATCCAATCATGCACCCGCAGGAAGGCTTTCAAATCCTCTGGAGACGGATTGGTCTTAGAGACGCTTTCAATCCGTACAATCTCTGAAAGATGTTCGGCGATGCCACCCGATGCCTGCGTTTTTGCAATGGGTGAAATTCCCTGCGGCTTTTTCTGCAGGCGCAGTGTTCGCAACAGCATGACTGCTAGGAGAATGATCAAGAGTGCTAAGGCTGGAATCCAAATATTCATACTATCTCACTTCTTTTAAACTTAATTCAATGGTCTTGTTTTACCATAAAAAAAGCACCCGTCGCATAACGGGTGCCTGCATTCAAAAATAATTTTTTGTTTATTGGTCCAGCATCGCGGTCAACGCTTTGAGCATGGTGGACGTAACCAGCTGGCCTGATTGCTTGCGATAGTCAGATTCTTCCATTTTAGTCCCGGAAAGCAGTGATCCCGCCAGCGACTCCAGGCCGCTTTCATTGCCTTTGGTTGCATTGAGGATCTTCATACCGGCACCAACCAGGTCGCCCAAATCCATCCCGTTCTGCGAATCTGTTGATCCGCCTCCCGCGAATGCGCCCATCAGGTCTCCCAGGTCCAGACCATCATCTTCCTGCTGCGCACTGGCCAGTCCGCCCAGCAATGAACCCAGTAAGCCTCCGCCGGATTGTGATTGCGTTGTCGTCCCCTGGCCCGCGTTCATGATCGTCTGCAGCATGGACATGACCGTACCAACATTCAAGTCCTTCCCTGAGATCTGCTTTGCAGCGCTACCCAGACCTTCGGCATATAGATTACCAGAACCACTCTTTACTTTTCCACGCAACAGATCAGCTGCATATTCCAGCTGGTCAGCGGGGTCTGCGTTCTTTTTTTCTTTCATTGCCTGCGTGATCACTTCAAAGATCTCAGTCATGTGATCGCCATGATCATGATTGTAAGAATCTGCTTTGTTTAGTGAAGTCTTATTTTCTTTCACAACTTTTGATACCTTGTTGAACAAAGATAATAGATCGATCTGATTTGTTGCCATTATTCCACTCCGTTATTTTTTTATGTTCTAATTGTACAGAAAAATCAACAATATATAATTAATTCTACATTAATATTTAGCCGCCCAGCGCTGATACAGTCCCAGATTGCCTTCTTTCCCGTCTGAGAAAAATTTCTCATCGACAGCAAATCCAGCAGCTTCCGCCAGATTCTGTAATTCGCTTTCATCATAGATGTGCACATAGCGAATGGCAGGAGATTTCTGCGAATCCTGGTACGCGCGCCAATCCATCAGAACATCACCATGTTCAACCTGTTCCCGATCAATCCCAACTTCCTGCCAGCCCAAGATGCGTTTCCTGAGGCGGGGAGAATTTAAGGGCTGCCAAACCGAAACCCAAATTTGTGTTCCGGGGTCAGCGATGGCATGAATTTGCTGGCACAAGCGCAAGCGGCAATCAGCTGATGGAATATGATGCAGTACCGCAAAACTGAAAATGGCATCCCAAGTCTGATCAGGCAAAATTAAAGCCCATTTTTCACTGCTGATATCTGCTTCGTAAAAGGAAATGGACTGGCTATCATTTGCATCCTTTATATTTTTTTTCGCATCAGCGATCAAGCCCGGGCTGAAATCAACACCACTAAATGAACCGCGATACCCATCCCGCGCCCATATCTTGGCGAGGTTGCCATTCCCGCAGCCAATATCCAGGAAATTTCCTTCTTTGGGTATTTGCGTCAAAACCCGCCGCACGCCTGGCTGCACACGCCCGCGTGTTTGCGAGAAAGATTGCGCAAAGGTTTGATAGAATTCTTGATTGATCCCGTTCAGCCGAGCTAGTATTTTCGCTTCCATATTAAAAGATTATAGCCGTTTGAACCACCGGGACATAAAATATGATGACAGACCAAAATAAACGCTGGCGTAAAGATCGCCAGTATACACAAGAGCAACTCCAAATCGCTGCAACTGTTCTGGACGAAATCCGTGCGGGGCAGGAGACGATGAAAGCGGTACGGTCGCATCCACTCAGCAAAGGCGGGTACATCGCCAAACATATGCTGGTCCATGTATACCGTCAACAGATAGCGGATGGAGAAGCGGATGCCGATAAATCACTGCTGGCACGCATACGCATGAAGCCGATCCGTTCACTCTCCGGAGTGTCCACAGTAACGGTGCTGACAGAGCCTTATACCTGCCCCGGGAACTGTCTGTTCTGCCCGGACGACGAACAACTCCCGAAGAGCTATCTGCGTGAGGAACCTGGGGCCGCGCGCGCCTTTCAAAATGAATTCGACCCATACCGCCAGGTACGATCACGCATTGATTCCTACCGGGCTATCGGGCACCCTGTAGAAAAGATCGAGCTGCTCATACTGGGCGGATCCTGGTCCGCATACCCGCTGGCATACCGGCGACAATTCGTTAAGCGCTGTTTTGACGCGATGAACGAACGAGACGCAGAAACACTGGAGCAGGCGCAGGCGTGGAACGAGCGCGCTGAGTCCCGTAATGTGGGATTAGTGGTTGAAACGCGTCCGGATGAGATTACCGTAGAGGAAATCGCTGCCATGCGTACATTAGGCGTGACCAAAGTGCAGATGGGGGCGCAGAGCTTTGATGATGCCATCCTGGCCAGAAACCAGCGCGGGCATGGTGTAGCCGAGACGCTTAAAGCAACCGCACTCTTAAGAGCAGCTGGGTTCAAGATCGTACTGCATTGGATGCCGAACCTGCTAGGCGCTACGCCAGACTCTGATCGGATCGACTTTCAGCGCATGTGGGATGGCGGATTCTGCCCGGATGAATTGAAAATCTACCCCACCCAGCTATTAGAACAGGCACCCCTGTACGCATTCTGGCAGCGCGGAGAATTTACACCTTACACGACACATGAATTGATCGACTTGATCGCTGACATTAAGCCCTCTATTCCTATCTACACCCGTGTGAACCGTATCATTCGCGATATCCCTGCAAATTACATCATGGCAGGCAGCAAACGCTCAAGTTTGCGGCAGGACGTGCACAAGGAGCTTAAACGGCGCGGCCAGCACTGCCGCTGCATTCGCTGCCGGGAGATCCGCTCTGAGAAGGTGCAGACAGACGATCTGGTTTACAGCGACCATACCTACAACACGGCCTATTCCGAAGAGCACTTTCTCAATTACGCGACCACGGATGATAAGCTGGTGGGATATCTGCGTCTGGCTTTTCCACAGCCTGCACCAGACACCGATCGAATGCTGCACCAGCAATTGCACAGCCACATTCCTGAACTCAAAAATGCTGCCTTGATCCGTGAAGTGCACATTTATGGGCAATCACTGGCTGTCGGCGGTGAGATTGCGGGCGCTGCACAGCACAGCGGGCTGGGGACGGAGCTTCTGGAAAAAGCAGAATTACTGGCAAAAGAAAATGGATACGCGAAGATCGTTGTTATTTCTGCCATTGGAACACGCCTCTACTATCACAAACGTGGTTATCGGGTCAGCGGTCTTTACATGACCAAAGATCTCGAGTAAAAATACTGAAGACGTTTTATTTTTTATATGCCCTACTGCAACGCACTGTTTTATCGACGCTACGATGGGGGGGCTGGGGCGTCTTCGCATCCCACAATCCTTCTGCATGGCCTGGGCGGTTCCCATCTTTCCTGGCCGCCTGAAATGCGCCGTCTGCGGGGCCATCATATCTTTGCGCTTGACCTACCAGGGCATGGCCATGCTAGCAATGGCACCTGCGTCGACATGGAATGCCATACACAAGCGCTGAGGAAATTCGTTCAAAACATGCGATTTGATCAGGTCAACCTGGTCGGACATTCCATGGGAGCGATGATCGCCTATGCATTCGCCAGCCAATTTCCCAGTGTGATCCATTCGCTATCCCTGATGTCCATTGGAGAAAAATACCCCTTCGCGCGCCAATTGGAACTGGACTTCATCAGGGAAAAAACACGCACCAATGCGATTGAGATTTTACATAAAAATGGATTTCATGCCGATTTTCCAAAACACACCCGCACAAAATTATTGGCCCCCCTGCATAGAACCCGATTAAGTCTCCTGCACGCAGACGCAATGGTTTGCGCGAATTTTTACCCGCAGCAATTTCCCTTAACAACAAACCGATATCCAGTATTAATCATCACTGGAAAGGATGACAACCTGGTTCCAATTTCCGGCGTTCGGAATTTTGCAGCATCCATACCCGGATCACAACTGGAGATCATTAAAGATTGTGGACATTTTGTCATCTATGAACAGCCGAAGGTAGTCAGCTATCATTTACAGAACTTTCTGGATCAGAATAGATAAAAGCCGCGAAAATTAGAGATAACCACGCAGCTGCGTGGAGCGGCGGGGGTGCCGCAATCGGCGCAGGGCTTTGGTCTCGATCTGTCGGATGCGTTCACGTGTTAACCCAAATTTCCGCCCTACTTCCTCCAAAGTATAGAAACGGCCATCATCCAGGCCAAAGCGCAAACGCAATATGCGCGCTTCACGATAGGGCAGCGAATCGAGAATATCATTCACTTTTTCACTCAAAAGCTTGGAATAAACACGCTGGCTGGGTGTTGGCGTATCCTTGTCCTCCACAAAATGGCCCAGCTCTGATTCATCTTCTTCGTCGTTATTGATGGGACTTTCCAGAGACAACGGCAGCCAGGAAACGCGGATCATCCAGTCAACCTTTTCCTGTGGGATGTTGAGCGCTTCCGACAACTCCTCGATCGTTGGCTCACGGCCCAGCTTCTGCTCCAGGGCATGAATATGTTTATACATGATTCGGATACGGTCCACCATATGCACCGGTACGCGGATAGTGCGTCCCTGATCTGCGATCGCACGGGTGATCGTCTGCCGTATCCACCAGGTGGCATAGGTGGAAAAACGAAAGCCACGGGAATGGTCGAATTTCTCAACCGCTTTCATCAAGCCCAGGTTACCCTCCTGAATCAGATCCAGGAATGGGACACCACGATGTGTGTAACGCTTTGCGACACTCACCACCAGGCGGGTATTGGCTTTGATCATATGTTCGCGTGCCATTAAACCATCCGCAATGACTGCTTCCGCCATCTGGCGCTGTTCTTCATCGTAAGAATGGCCTTCACGGATCAAAGCTTCCTGGGCTGCTCTGCCATTTTCATATCGCTTTGCCAGATCCACCTCCTGCTGTTTATTCAGAAGGGGAACCTTGCTCATTTCCCTCAAATAAAGGGTGGTTGTATCATCGCTGGTAACTTTTGAAACACCGGCAACAACCGCAGGCGGCTGATCCACACTTTCGGTTTC
>Ga0180436_10005848_pt1 | contig 10794 bp, 11 predicted proteins | sample SS_ome_2_FD_132434 | JGI IMG/M metagenome (GOLD analysis project Ga0180436, IMG submission 132434) | Hypersaline lake sediment archaeal communities from the Salton Sea, California, USA - SS_3_S_2 metaG | ecosystem: Environmental > Aquatic > Non-marine Saline and Alkaline > Hypersaline >...
ATTCCTCGATGACGCTGCCGCAGTCTTTAAAGGAATTGACTCTATTGTTCACGAACAGTGCCTTGCAGAACCGTCAGAAGGGCATAGTTACGTCATGGGAGTTGACCTCGGAAAGCACAACGACTTTACGGTCATCACCGTCATCGACACCTATAACAATCACGTAGTGTATATTGAACGGTTTAATAAGATTGACTACGCCCTCCAGAAGGAACGTATCAAGGCGGTTGCTCAGAAATACCACGCTAGAGTCCTCGTTGACTCTACGGGAGTGGGAGATCCTATATTTGAAGACCTGAGACGAGATTCCATCGTTATTGACGATTACAAGTACGGTGGCAGTAAATCAAAGGGTCGTCTTATCGACAAACTCTCTATATTCATCCAACAGAAGAACGTCTGGATACCCAACCACCAAATCCTCATTGATGAGCTTAAATCCTTTGGTTACAACATGACTGAGTCCGGCAACGTAAAGTACAGTGCTCCAGCCGGATACCATGATGACTGTGTTAATTCACTCGCACTTGCGGTCTACCAGCTGGAAGGAGAAGCCCTAAGCGAGGAAGGCGCCACCCAACTGGAGGAATACGACCTCTACCAGCAAAGCTACGCATAGTTATTTGCTATAATGACACAATGACAAAAGAAGACGCTCAAGCGCAAGCTATTGAAATAGTAAAGAAGGAGGTGGAAACCTGGCGTGACCCTACAGTATTTATTACTGATAAGGTTGCCTTTGCTATCAAACCCCTTATAAGACAACTCCGAAAGAATTATTACGGTGTATTCGACCAACCAAAAGACAAAATTACCGGCCGCTCTAAAACATGGGTGCCCCTTACTCAGATGGTGGTTGATAACACCAGGAAGAACGTAGACCTCGACACCAAGGATATTAACTTCTTCTCCAACAACCCGAATGGTCTCGGGATTACCCAGTTGCTCCGTGCAACACTCCGAACCTACCTAGACCGCACCTATTATGGGGAGGACATGGATAACGTTACATTTAACGTATGTGTGGACCCGGTCTCCATCATGCAGATTTACGCTGCAAAGCAGAAAGGAAAGATTGCCGTGAAGCGTTCAGTAATTGACCCACTCAATATATACATTGACCCTGCTGCGAAAAGTATTCAGGATGCCTACCGCTTCACCCACAAGAAACTACTGACCTCCAATGAAGTAACCGCTATGGACGGGTGGGAGAACACTGGCAAGGCAAAGGCAACTACCAAGAACGAGGCAGATGACTTCCGTCCTGCTTACAGCAAGACGACCAAGCTTGTAGACACCTACGAGATGTGGGGACTCGTGCCGAAGTCGCTCATCACGCTTAATGAGGAGGACGAGGGTGAGGTAGAGGCACAGATTGTTGTCTCCAACATAAACGACGACCCAGTTCTTCACGTATTGAAGGAGAACAAAGAAACTGATCCAGAGGGCAATGTCATCAAGCCATTTGAGGACACCCGCTATATGAAGATTCCGTGGAGCTTCTACGGTATTTCACCTGCAATGAAGGTCATGGATATTCAGGAATGGATTAACACGATTGTCAACCTGCGCATAAACAAGAACACTGTTGCACAGTTGGGCCTCTTTAAGGTCAGGGCCGGCAGTAATATCAACACGCAGTCCCTTACCCGTCTTGTCTCTAATGGAGTCATAAAGGTCACGAACATGGATGACCTTGATAACTTCCAAATCCCTGAAGCAGGGGCTGGTTCATACAAGGACGAGGAGACCGCTAAGTTCTGGGCGACCGAGGTAACCTCAGCATATGACGTCGTCCGTAGCTCTCTCCCTTCCACCACCACAGCCACCGCAGCAGTTATTCAGGACAAGAACTCCAAGACCTCATTCGTCATTGTCCGTGAAGGTTTGGGCATGTTCAACGAGAAGGTAGTACAGCGTCATATCTTGAAATACCTCCCACAACTCCTCAAGAAACAGGGCACCGTTCGCTACATGTCAGACTTTGATGAGATAGATAATCTCCGTGAACGAGTCGTAGCAGTTGCAGCAAAACGTGAGCTTGATAGAATGGGTGGAGTAGGGGCAGTTCCTACTGAACTAGAGCTTCAGTCAGCAATGGATCGCGCACGGAAGAAGATTGACGGCGACATGTTTATAGACGTTGTATCGGACGTTGCAATAGATGGCATAGAGACACGTGTCCAAGTGACGAACGAGAAGATGGATACCGGCACAATGGCACGCAACCTTCTTGAGCTGATGCAGCTACTTCCACCGGAAGCACAGCGAGAGACAGCCGCAGACATCTACGATGTACTCGGCATGACTCCACCAAAGTCACTCATGTCACCCATTCAACCTCAGCAACCAGACCAGGTTCCACAAAAGCCACAAACGATAGGCGAGATGGGACAATTCCTTGAAGCTAATACGGCACAGAATCAAGGCACTATTTAATGGACGACGAACAAATTGAAAAGATAGAAGAAGCCCGCCTCACCGAGATGTTAGCATCCGAGGGGTGGGCTTTGGCTCGTCAACGGTTCTATGACTACATAGAAACACTGGAGTCCGTTATGACGCTCCCGGATAAGGACGCCATGGAGATAGGCGTGGAGTGTAAGGCACGAGCCCGCGCTATAGGACTCATCCGTACATGGATGGGTGACCTTGAGGCAGTTAGTGAAGCAAAACACCAGCAGGAAGATGTGGCTGAAACAAAGGATTATATAGTGACCAGCGACTAACTTGCTATAATGGACATGGGTCGTACGCCGGTTGAAACCAGGAACCGTCGTATGACGGATTACAAGTTCATTGTAACTTCATATGGAAGAAGATAACCGTCCTTCGGACACCGTCCCTGCTGACTCGGACGTAAAGCCAGCAGAAGGTGACGAAAAGGTATCTGACGAATCCCAGCCGGGAGAATCAGACATCGCGTCACTCTCCCTAGAGGAGCTTAAGGGCACCTTGGGCCGCGAATTCAAATCAAAAGAAGACGCACTCAAGTCCATTAAAGACACCTACGCATTTGTTGGCAAGAAGCAAGAAGCCGCACCAGAGCAGTCAAAAGAAGAACCATCAGCACGAGATGAAATTGACAATCTGAAGCAAGAGCTTTTCTTCACACAACGCCCAGAGCTGAAAGATGCTCGTCCCATCCTCGACGCTCTAGCAAAGGCAAACGGACAGTCACTCCAAGAAGCAGCTGAATCAGATGTTTTTAAGGAGACATTCTCGAAGATTAAGGGGTTCGATGAAAGCCAAGAGAAGCGAACAGTGATGGATGGGGCTCGCCGTTTCGACGGTGGCGCTGAGGACACTCAAAAAGAGTTCTCAAACGCTATCGGCGACAAAGAAAAAATGGCAGAGTTCACCATCAAGCACTTCTTAAACAAGGAATAACATGGCTATTGGTCTCATCACGTACCAAGATGCAAGCCGTCGCGAAGACCTCATTCCAGTTGTTACGAACGTCAGCCCTGACAAGACTCCTCTCTTGAGTGGTCTCCGTCGCGGCCCAGACGCTACGAACACACTGCATGAGTACGCAACCGACTCGTTTGCTGATGGTGCAGACAACGCAGCTGTGGAAGCCGCAGGCTTCACCGCAGTTGATCTCACCGCGCCTTCACGCGCTTCTAACAAAACTCAAATCTTCAAGGATGACATCCTGGTGTCTGACACCGAGGTTGCTGTCAACGGCGTAGTAAACGCATGGCAGTACCAGATGGAGAAGGGTCTTGTTGAGCACGCAAAGGACATTGAGCATGCATTCATGGCTGGAACCACCGCTTCAGGTGCTTCTGGTGTTGCACGTCGCCTCACAGGTGTAATCGCTGGTCTTACCACCAACGCTACCACCCAGGCTTCGGCTCAGACTCTTACAGAGGCAGGTTACAACGACCTCCTCGAACTCGTTTACGCTTCAACCGACGAGTCACCAAACGTTGCATTTGTAGGTGGTAAGCTCAAGCGAACTATCTCTGGCTTCACTGGTGGCGCTACGAAGAACGTAGACACTGAGGACAAGCGCCTCACAAACACTGTTGCTATCTACGAAGGTGACTTCGGTGTTCAGAAGATTATGTTGCACCGTGACGTTGCTAACGCAGCTTCAGGTCGCGACTTGGTCCTTATGAACATGGACTACCATCGTATCAGCTACCTCCGCCCTACAAAGATGGAGAAGCTTGAGAAGGATGGCGACCGTGAACGCGCACAGATTGTTACTGAAGTTACCCTCGAACACCGAGGCGAAGCTACAGGCGCAGTTTCAAAGCGTTACGCGAGCTAGACTTAACGAGTAAGTCGTTTATCCCCCTTGCTTCCCTATTAGGCTTGGGGGATACTAATAGGGAATGACTAAAAAGAAAACACACCGTTCAAAGGTGCCCGGGCAAGAACACCTTGTACTAGATGAGGACAACAGAATTGTTGGACTCTACTGTTTGGACGTTGATAACCTAGATGGAGTGGACTCCTGGGCCGCAGTAGACCAGGCTATTAAGGAGTACGCAGTAATCCATCCGAACGAAATCACGATGGTGATTGCAGAGAACGCAGACATTCGGAAGGCAAACTACAACAAGTTCGGCTCTGGTAAGTCGCAGTCTATGCGCCACGGCGTGTCTATTCCACCAGCACTCATGTTTAAGCTTGAGCGTGTGATGCCGGACATATTTACTAACCCTAAGAAGCTCCATCACTTCATGGAGAAGTACAAGGGCTTCCGAACATGTGATGCTATATGAAAATATCTCTCGCACTTATCGTCGCTCCTACTGACGACGAGGCAAAGAAGCTCAACAACTGTCTCGCCAGCGTTGCTCAGCACGTTGACGAGATTTGCATAACTATTACCGGGGAAAACAAGAAGGTTGAGAAGGTCGCCAAGTCCCACAATGCTAAGATAAGCCACTTTGAGTGGATAGATGACTTTGCCGCTGCGCGTAATTACAACTTCTCGCAGTGTACCGGAGACTGGATACTGTGGCTGGATGCAGACGACATAATGTGGCAACCAGAGAAGCTGAAGAAGTTTATCCGGTTAGCGGAGGGTGTAAACGTCTCCGGGCTCCAAATATACTACGAATATGGACATGCAGACGATGGAACCGTCACTGATGGGCACTGGAAGACGCAGCTGGTGAAGAATGACGGCCATGCACACTGGAAGGGGGCCATTCACGAGGATTTGTTGCAGAAACGACAGGTGTTGTGGTCACAAATCCCACGAGAGGAGATGTTGCGGGTTCACACCGCCAAAAAAGACGATAATATCGCTCACCATGAGCGGAACCTACGCATCTTGGAGAAAGAACAGGCACGTGACCCAGAAGAACCTCGTACCTACATTTATTTGGGACGTAGCTACATAGCAACAGAGCAATTTGAGAAGGCTTTAGAGGCCCTATCTACCTTTGTAATGCTCTCGGGGTGGGATGAGGAGCGGTATGAGGCTAAATGTCTCATGGGAGAGGTGTATGAACGCCTAAATGACAGCAAAAACGCCCTCGCAGCATACAACGATGCTCTTTTAGAGGACGAACAGTGCCCAAAGGCGCATGTATTGAAGGCACGAGTCTATATATCGCAAGAGAAGTACCGTCAGGCACTCACGTCACTGGAAATAGCGCAGCAAATCCGTGACCCGAAGCCAGGAATCATGCAGTTGCCGACCCTTATGGGACGAGACATGTATGGAATGGCTGCAATCTGTCATTTGCACCTTGGAGATTACGATGAAGCCCTTAGAATTGCTAAGATAGCGCAAAAACATGACCCAAGGGGGGAACATAGCCGGGAATTAGTAAAAATATGTCAGCAGATGAACGATGACGAGCAACTGACCTTGCAGTTCATTACTTTGCTCAAATGGTTCGAGCAGAAGGACGCAGAGAAGGTGCCGCACCTTGTAAGTGCACTGCCAGACTCCATAAAAGACGACCCACGGCTCCAAAGGTTCTACATGAAACCTCAGGAGTGGAGTGACAACAGTGTGACGATATTCTGTGGTATCAGTGCTGAGACTTGGCTACCGGGGAGTGAGAATTCTAAGGGCATAGGTGGGTCGGAGACCGCTGTCATTGAGTTGGCGAAGCGTCTGGTGAAAATGGGGCGTGAAGTGACTGTTTACAACGACTGTGCAGTCGGTCCAGAGGGAGTGGTGGTGGATGGAGTTCGCTACATGAACCACTGGCAGTTCAACAAGGATGACAAGTTTAACGTCCTCTGGATATGGCGTATGCCAGCTGTTCTCGACCTCAACGTAGAGGCAAAACAGATAGTGCTCGACATGCACGACGTGAGTTCCGCCGATGAGTTCACACCAGAGCGCGTGGAGAAGGTAGACAAGATATTCGTGAAGACGGACTATCACCGCACTCTCTACCCGGATGTGCCGGACGAGAAGTTCGTCATTGTAGGGAACGGGATAGACCTAGACCGCTTCAACCAGAAAGTAGAGCGTAACCCGCACAAGATTATCTATAGTTCAACCCCGAACCGTGGATTGGAGAATATCCTTGATATGTGGCCGCAGATTAAGGAGGGAGTGCCAGACGCAGAGCTGCATATCTTCTATGGGTGGAATACGTTTTACGAACTGGAGAAAGACAACCCCGTGCAGATGGAGTGGATGCAAACGATGAAGAAAAAGATGAACCAGCCGGACATTTACAACCATGGGCGTGTTGGACAGAAGGAATTGGCGAAAGAGATGCTGTCTAGCGGCTTCTGGCTGTATCCTACGGAGTTCCCAGAGATACACTGCATTACGGCGTGTGAGATGCAGGCAGCGGGTGTGTACCCGATGACAACCGGCTTCGCAGCACTCGCCGAGACGCAGAAGGTCGGCTACACCCAGATTGGAGACCCCAAGGATGAGAAATGGCGCAAGAAGTATGTGGAAACAGTGGTAGAGCGTATGAATGAAGGGGTAGACCACGAAGCAACCAAAGAAGCAGCAAGAGACTTCTCGTGGGACGATGTAGCTAAAGTTTGGCACCATGAACTACGATAGCCCCACGCCAGAGGTGGCCGTCGGCTACATGCAGCCATGTGCGGTGTACCCCAGAAGACTTGAAACTTAGCTAGTAATGTATAATTGACCTATGGATCGCATTGAACCTGAACAGCCTCAGCAAGAGGCCAGTTACAACGAGGAGGGGAGCATACAACAACAACGCAACATGAACTTCCTGGCTCTCAAGGGTTATTTTGGCAAAGAGAACATCTCTGCCAAAGAGGAAGATCAGTTGAACACTATCTACGACCTCGTGACCGGCGGTGACATGCGCGAAATGGGGGGAGTGCTCCTTTTCTTGCGATCCGTAGAAAACAAGCTTGGGGTTGCACCTCTTGGGGAGTCACGTATCTCACAAGTGTATAATTACCTAACAGTTCTGGGCTCGATTCAGGACTTAACCGCAGAGAAGGCGGCACTAGAGCAATGAGTAAAGACCACGGACATTACACCAACGAGTTAGAGCATGACGCGGAGTTCCGTGTTAAGAAAGTATCTAACTACGTTTCAGACGGAGATGGAAACCTTGTCCGAGAGATGACAGGGGATTTACTGACCTATGTTGCAGTAAACTCGTCAGACAACCTCGTTTCATATCTAGGCCGCGCAGCGCCCGGAACAGCTACCTCGGCTGCAAGTTGGCAGATACGAAAGATAGACGAGAACAGTGGCACAATCATCACCTACGCAGATGGTGACGCTGATTTTGATAATGTCTGGGACAACAGAGAGTCACTTTCTTACAGCTAGGCTTATGCACGAATGCACACATTGCAAATTAAATAAGCCAACTAGGGAGTACCTTAAGGATACTAGGTATACAAACGGTCATCGGAACACCTGTAATAGGTGCCGTACTAAGCAGGTTTTGAATTGTCAGCGCAAGAAGAAATATGGGATGGGTACGGTAGAATATGAGGAGTTTTTTAAGAAACACAACCACTCCTGTGATGTTTGTGGGGCTGAGGATAGGCTTGGTGTAGACCATTGTCATACTTCTGGCGCAGCTCGTGGTTTGTTGTGCTCGCGTTGCAATACAGCTTTGGGAATGGTCAATGATGACATCGAAGTTTTAGAAGGATTAGTCGGCTATCTAAGTTACTCATAGTATGGCGCTGCAAGAGGTCAACAGCACCACCTATAAGGTAGACAAAGTTACAGACGCAGCCCGCAAGGTTGAGGTTGAAATTGGTGACGCATTACAGCCTGATTTTAAGCCACAAATAAAGACCAAACACTGGGACAACGAGTGTAACTTTTCTGTACGCTTGGTTGACGACGGGAATGGAGTAAAGACCAAGAAAGGAGACAAGGTTGAATACAGAAACAAAGACCTAACCGCTCGAATGTACGAGAAGGACACTGGCGATGAAGACGGTGGTTTTGAGTTTGAGATTGAATACAGGAAGAAGCCGGAGACCAATGTAGTTGACTTCACGATTCAGACCAAGGAGCTAGGTTTCTACTATCAAGGGGAACTAACACAAGAAGATGTTGATAGTGGTGACATACGTCCTGACAATGTTGTTGGCTCTTACGCGGTATATCATAAAACTAAAAAATGGAACCTCACGGGAGGTAAGGAATACCGCACTGGTAAGGCTTTTCACATCTACCGACCGTGGGCTGAGGATAAGAACGGAGACAGGGTATGGTGCGACCTGAGCATAGACGAAACAAAGGGAAAGCTGACCGTAACGGTTCCACAGGACTTCTTGGACAATGCTGCGTATCCAGTCCTGGTTGACCCAACGTTTGGATATTCAACTGTTGGCGGCAGTCTAGGTGCATTTACACCCGGGCATCTAGTAGGTGTTGTTGGGACACCTAGTTCAACTGATACGCTCAACAGCGTTTCAATATACACTGAACTTACAGGAACTACTGCAAAGCTCGGTGTGTACGAAGCAACTGACCCAGCAGACCGGATAGACGTTGCCTCATCTACATTTGACTCTGTGGCAGAAGGTTGGAATACCCTAGATATGACCGGAGCTACTGTAACCGGGTCTACTGATTATCGTGTGTGTTTTCGCTCCACCAGCATAACTGGCAGCCCCTACCGGTGGGACACAGTAAACAGTGATACATCATACGACCTATCATCCGATTGGCCGAGTTCAGCCGATTGGAACACAACCACCTGGAGTAAGACCTACACAATCTACGCAACATATGGAGAGGCTGGTAGTGCTTCAAGTTCTCCAAGTGCATCTGCTAGTTCCAGCGTGTCATCGTCCCCATCAAGCTCAGAGTCTGCAAGTCCCTCCGCTAGTGCAAGTGCTTCTGAGTCGGCCTCTCCGTCTGCTTCATCTTCACCATCATCTTCCGCATCAAGTTCAGTAAGCTCGTCACCATCTCCCTCAGTATCATCCTCGCCTTCACCCTCAGTATCAAGTTCACCAAGCTCTAGTCCATCCGAGTCTAGTTCGCCAAGTGCCTCTGTTTCCAGTTCAGTGTCAAGCAGTCCTTCACCATCTGTTTCTTCGTCTCCATCGGAGAGTGTTTCTGCGAGCCCGTCATCATCCCCTTCTAGCTCAGTAAGTTCGTCGCCGTCAGAGTCAAGTAGTCCCTCAACCAGTGAGAGTGCCTCAGTTTCATCATCTCCTTCACCGTCAGAATCAAGCAGTCCTTCACCGTCAGTAAGCGCCAGTCCAAGTGAATCGGCGTCTTCCAGCCCTAGTGCATCAGAGAGTGCTAGTGTTAGCTCGTCCCCATCTCCGAGCGTGTCCTCAAGCCCGTCGGCTAGTTCGTCTCCATCAACATCAGTCAGTTCCAGCCCGTCACCATCTGAAAGTTCAAGTCCAAGCCCATCACCATCAGCCTCAGTTTCCAGCTCACCTAGCCCTTCAGTAAGTGCTTCACCATCCCCAGGAACACCGCAGTACAACAAGAACCAACCATTCCATGTAAAGTCAGGGAACTATATTTTCCACCTTGGTCCACAGAGGCTTTCTTCATGGAACACTTCAGGTCGTCCAACATCTCCAAGAGACCATGAAGTTGGCTACAACTTTGATACAGATGAGTTGGAAATCTATGACGGCACTGATTGGCGTGTGGTGATGACCTGGGATAAGGATGCAGAGAACTGGGAAGACCTACGGTTCCCTGTGCAGGGAATCAACCCACCGGGAGCTGCTACAGACCCCGCCAGAGACAACTCTGATGGGACACTACTGTTTGAATCAGGGAAAACAGAGGTTATTGCAGGAATTGCACAGGTGCCCCACGGGTGGGACAAGGAAACCGACATCTCTCCACATATCCACTGGTGTCCAACCAATACCAACACAGGGAACGTGGTGTGGCGTTTTGAGTACGAGATTGAGAATATAGGAGGTACCTTCACAGGCTACACCTCAGACGACATCACAGTTGCGGCTGATGGTACCGCTGAGAAGCACCAGATTGACAGCTTCACTGACATCACAATGACAGGTTTCAATGAAAGCTGCATTATGAAGTGGAAGATAAGCCGCATAGGTGGTGACGGAGCAGACACCTATAACGCAGACGCACGTCTTCTTGAGTTCGATATACACTACCAAGTAGGTAAGCTCGGGACTGCAACTGAGATACCGTCATAATTTGTTATAATCAACATACTATGCAATTCAATGACACAACCAACAAGTCAGGCATCATACAGCGTATAGAGTTCACTACAGGGCTTCCAGACGGAGCTATCAGTGGAGACTCTACACAGCTTGCCTACTTCACCTCCCTCGTAAACGAGGTGTACTATGACGTGGTAACAGAGCGTATGCGCGCTCAAGACA
>Ga0180436_10005851_pt1 | contig 10792 bp, 1 predicted proteins | sample SS_ome_2_FD_132434 | JGI IMG/M metagenome (GOLD analysis project Ga0180436, IMG submission 132434) | Hypersaline lake sediment archaeal communities from the Salton Sea, California, USA - SS_3_S_2 metaG | ecosystem: Environmental > Aquatic > Non-marine Saline and Alkaline > Hypersaline > Sediment...
CGAACGCCAAGTGCGGAGCGTGGGGCCGTGTCCCTACCGCGGTCTGGCCCCATTCCGCGAGGTCGACGCCGGGCTCTTCTTTGGCCGCGAGACCTACGTCGAGCGCCTGCGCGGGGCCCTGGACAAGCCCCCGTTCGTCACCGCCGTCGTCGGGCCCTCCGGCTCCGGCAAGTCCTCCGTCGTCAGCGCCGGCCTCCTCCCGGATCTGCGGCAGGACCCCGGTTGGTTGATCGTCCCGCTGCGTCCCGGCGCACAGCCCTTCCGCGCCCTCGCCGAAAGTCTGATCCCCTTCCTGGAGCCCGACCTCTCCGAGACCGCGCGCCTGGTGGAGCGACGCTACCTGGCAAAGGCGCTGCGCGAGGGGGACGTGACCCTTGGCGAGATCGTGACGCGTATCCGGGAGAAGGCCGATGATGGGTCCCGGGTGTTGCTCTTCGTTGACCAGTTCGAGGAGACCTACACCCTCTGTACAGATCCCCAGATTCGTACCACATTCATCGACGCGCTCCTTTCCGCGGTGCAGACGGCGTCCCCCGGGCGCTATGGGCAGGCCCCAGCCTCCCTGCTGCTGACGCTGCGCGCCGACTTCATGGGTCAGGCACTGGCGCATCGGCCCTTCGCCGACGTGATCCAAACCGCCATCCAGGTCCTCGGGCCGATGACGCGCGAGGAGCTCGTTGACGCCATCGCCAAGCCGGCCGAAGCCCAGGGTGCCGCCTTTGAGGCCGGCCTGGTGGCCCGCCTGCTGGACGATGTGGCCGACGCACCCGGCAACCTGCCCCTGCTCCAGTTCGCACTCACGCTGCTCTGGGAGCGGTTGGACTTCGGATGGCTGACCCACGCTACCTATGACCAGATCGGCGGCACAGCCGGCGCGCTGGCCCGCTACGCCCAGGAGGAGTTCGAGGCGCTGACGCCGGAGGATCAGTCCTTGGCACGCCGCGTCTTCGTCCAGCTGGTTCAGCCCGGCGAGGGCACCGAGGACACCCGCAGGGTTGCCACTCGGGCGGACGTGGGCGAGGCCGCCTGGGACCTGGTCCACCATCTAGCCGACCGCCGCCTCGTCGTGGCAGGTGGCAACGCCGGCGAGGAGACGGTCGAGGTGGTACACGAGGCGCTGATCCAGCATTGGGACCAGCTCCAGGCGTGGATGGCCGAGGACCGCGCCTTCCGGACCTGGCAGGAGCGGCTGCGCATATCGGTGGGGACGTGGCTCAACACCGATCGCGACGAGGGGGTCCTGCTGCGGGGCGTGCCGCTGGCCGAGGCGGAGCGGGGCCTGGTCGCCCGCGGCGGGGACCTGACACCCACCGAGCGCGCGTTCATCGAGGCAAGCGTCGACCTGCGGGAGCGACGCGCTGCCGAACGAGCTGCTGTCCTGGCACGCGAGCGCGAGGCAGCGCGTCGGTTGGCGGACGCGCACGAGCAGGTGCTGCGTGAGCGCGAGGAGGCGCTTCGTCAGGCCGCGGTCGGCTTGGCCTCGGAGGCCCTCCGTCAGCTACAGGGCCCCCGCCAGGACATCGCACTGACACTTGTGCTCGAGGCCGTTGAGTCCTACCCCTACACGTCTCAGGCGGAGCTGGCTCTGGCTCAGGTTGCCGCCGAACAGCGCTTGGTCCGGGCGTTCGAGCACAGTGCCCTCCCCTGTGGCACTGGACGGGTGTCGCCAGATGACAGGCGAATCCTGACCTGCACCGACAGCGGCATCCTCACAGTCTGGGACCTCGAGTCCGGCCGGCGTCTCTTCCGCCTGCGCGCTCACGAACAAGCCGGTGGGTACCACATGCGGGCAAATTGGTCACCGTCCGGTGATCGTATCCTGACTGCAGCGAGCGGCGACCGTGTGCACCGGATCTGGACTTCAGATGGTGGCGCCCTTCTGACCGAGATCGCGGCACACGGTGGCTACTACGCCCACTGGTCGCCCGACGGTACGCAGGTGGTCAGCTCCTACAGCTTCCAAGAGGATGCAGCGACGCTGTGGTGCGCGGAGACGGGAGCGGCCCTCCATGTGCTCCCAGGTGACCGTGGTATGGTGAAACTTGCTCGATTCTCACCGGACGGCAGCCGAGTCGTCACCTCGCTGGGCGATGTCTGGGATACGCAGACCGGGGGACTACTCCTCCGACTCACGGAGTATCAGCCCCTCACCACCTCAGACGATCAGGTGTTTTACGCCTGGTCATCCGGTGGGAGACGCCTCGGGGCGAGCATGGGGGATACAGCCTTCGTCTGGGATGCAGCCACTGGAGAGGTCACTCTGAAGCTCAAAACCGGGTACCGCGGTCGAGCTTCCCTCTTCTGGTCACCCGACGACACCTTCGCGTTGACGGTCGGCCACCAACAGCCTGCGCAGCTGTGGGAGATTGCCGGCGGCCGCCTCGTTCGGCAGATGCCCGCTCGAGCCATCTACAACAACGTCTACAATTCCCTGCCCTGGTCACCGGACAGCACTCAGGTGCTGATCCAGGATACCCCTGGCCATGTCAGCACCTACTGCGTGACACCGGGTCGCGACGCTGTCGGAACATCGGCTCACGATGGCGCAGTGGCACGGGTTAGGTGGCTTACCGACAGCCGGCGATTCCTCACCACTGGCGATGATGGATGGACGAGGATATGGCGTACTGAGGCAGCCCATCTGTCCGTTGGCTGCTGGCCGAACTGCCCATTCTCCGACCGAGGGGGCTTCTGTCGGCCACCAGCCTGGTCACGAGCAGGTGACCTGGTGGGTAGGAGCTACGTCAACGGCGTCGCCAGGCTCTGGGAAGTCGGCAGTGGCACAGAGAAACAGATTCCAGGACAGGCAGACTGCGGGTCTGAGGGAATTGGGCTCGCCTGGTCCCCGGACGGTACGCGTCTCCTGACGGCCACCGCAGACGGCGAGATACGGATACTCGACGGCTCCGGGTTCGGCCCGCTCGGCAAGTGGTCGACCGGCGCCGAGCCGCTGTGGGAAGCGCAGTGGTCCCCGGGGGGTCAACGTATCCTGTCGGTCAACCGGAACGGCGTCGCCGCTGTCTGGGATGCTGAGACTGGAGAGCGTCTCTCGGCCTACGCCGAACACAACGCGTACACAGCGGCGTGGAGTCCGGACGGCTCCGAGATCGTCACAGCAGACCTCTACGGCGCCGGCGGGCCCCCAAGGGTCTGGCGCGCCGAAACGGGTAGGACCGTGAGAGTGATGGCTTCGAGTTCCTCAGATTATGCTGTGTCGGCCGTGGCGTGGTCGCCTTGCGGCACTCAGATCACTGCGTTCTGTACCGATCAGCGAGCCCGCGTCTGGGGCGCCGATACAGGAGAGCGCCAGGCCGTGTTCGTGACCGTGCCGAACGGCCAGGGAGCAGCGTACTCCCCGTCTGGGCAACGCGTCCTGGTCGGGGGCGCCTCCGGTATCTATGTCTACCAGATCGGAACCTGGCACGAGGTCGCCCGCTACCCGGCCGATGAGCAGGCATACGCGAGCTGGTCGCCCGACGGCAGAGCCATCGCCATCTCGTACTACAACGGCGACCTGAAGGTCTTCCCGGCGTGGGAGTCGCTGGATGACCTGGTGACCTTTGCGAAGGAGAAGCGCCTCCGGCGCGAGCTGACGCCTGAGGAACGCGCGCGGTTTGGGCTGCCGAAGCGGGAGTAGGAGAAGCGGTCAGCAGTCAGCTGTCAGCGATCAGCGAACGGCAGCTGCTCTCGGAAGGTGAAAGTGCGTCGGACGGGCTGAGAGCCCGCGCGGGTTGACTGACAGGGTCGCAGTAGGAGGCGCAATATGGCACGCCTTGAGATCCGATTGCTGGGCCCGATGACGGTCGCCGTCGATGGGCAGCGCGTCGACGCCTTTGAGGCCGATGCGGCCCGGGCCCTGCTGGCCTACCTGGCCCTCGAAGCCGACCGCCCCACCCCGCGGGAGGTGCTGGCCGGCCTGCTGTGGCCCGAGTCCCCCGCCTCGGAGGCACTCCGCAACCTGCGCACTGCCCTCTACCGCCTCCGCCGAGCGCTGGGCGACAGGGACGCCACCCGACCACTGATCGAGGCCACGCGCCAGTCTCTTCAACTGGCGCTTAGCCGTGACATCTGGGTCGACGCCCGCGCCTTCACCGATCTGACTGACGCTTGCCGCGACCACGAGCACCTCGACGCATCGATCTGCCCGGAGTGCGTGGGCCGCCTCGCCGAGGCCGTGGAGCTCTACTGTGGCGATCTGCTCGAGGGCCTCTACCTGCCCAGCCCAGCGTTCGAGGCATGGCGCCAGACCTGGTCGCAGTCCCTCGCCGGCACGCTCTCCTGGGCCCTGGCCGCGCTCGTGGCGCATTGCACGTCGCAGGGCGACCTCGACCGCGGGATCGGTTACGCCCGGCGCAGCCTCTCGGTCGATCCCCTCGACGAGCCCACACACCGTCGCCTGATGTCGCTCTACGCTCGGTCCGACCGGCGTGCCGACGCGGTGCGCCAGTACGAGACCTGCCGTCGTGTGCTGGAGGCAGAGCTTTGCGTTGCACCCTCGACACAGACCGAGGACCTCTACCAGCGTCTGCTCGACGATGCCCTGCCTGCCACCGAGACCGTCGATGCGGCCGTAGGCCGCGAGGTCCGGCGCGTCGGCCCGTGTCCCTACCGCGGCCTCGCCGCATTCCGTGAATCGGACGCCGAGGTCTTCTTCGGCCGGGAGGCGTTCGTCGCTGCCCTCGCCCAGGCTGTCGCGACACCGCCACACCTCACAACCGTCGTGGGACCGTCGGGCTCGGGCAAGTCCTCGGTGGTGGCAGCCGGGGTACTTCCCCAGCTCCGCGCGTCCGGCGACTGGCACATCGTCACGCTGCGTCCCGGGAGGCAGCCGTGGCGGTCCCTGGCCGGCGCGCTGATCCCACTGCTGGAGCCGGACCTATCGGCGACCGCGCGAATCGTGGAGCGACGGAGATTGGCCGAGGCCCTGAGGAACGGCAATGCCGCGCTGGAAGACATCCTCGTGGTCATCGCAGAGAGCCGGCCCGGGAAGCCCATCCTGCTGTCCATCGACCAGTTCGAGGAGACGTACACGCTGTGCGCCGACACCGGCGCGCGAAGCGCGTTCGTCGACGCGCTGGTCGCGGTGGCAGGCGCGGGGTCTGGCGGCCGTTACGGCCGGGCACCGGCATCGGTGCTACTCACGCTGCGAGCCGACTTCGTGGGGCAAGCACTGGCGCATCGAGCCTTCGCCGAAGCGCTCCAAGCCGGCATCCAGCTGCTGGGGCCGATGTCTCGGGACGAGCTCCGCGCCACCATCGAGAAGCCCGCCGCCTCCCAGGGCGCCGTCTTCGAGGCCGGCCTCGTCGAGCGTCTGCTGGACGACGTCGCTGGCGCCCCCGGCAACCTGCCGCTCCTAGAGTTCGCCCTCACCCTGCTCTGGGAGCGACTGGATCACGGCTGGTTGACGCACGCTGCCTACGAGGCCATCGGTCGCGTCCAGGGCGCCCTGGCCCAGTACGCCCAGGAGGAGTTCGATGCCCTCACGCCCGAGGATCAGGCGCTGGCACGCCGCATCTTCGTCCAGCTCGTCCAGCCAGGCGAGGGCACCGAGGACACCCGCCGCGTGGCAACACGCACGGACCTCTCGGGACCTCCAGCCCCGGCGGACGCTGCGGGCTCATCGGGTCCCGAGGAGCCTACGGAGCCCCTTGCGGAGGAGAACGCTTGGGGCCTAGTTCAGCACCTGGCCGACCGGCGCCTCGTCGTCACGGGTCGCGATGCCGCGACCGGCGCAGAGACCGTCGAGGTCGTACACGAGGCCCTAATCCAGCACTGGGAACAGATCCAGACCTGGATGGCTGAGGATCGCGCCTTCCGCACCTGGCAGGAGCGCCTGCGCGTGTCCGTGGGCACTTGGCTCGACACCGATCGCGACGAGGGTGTGCTGCTTCGCGGGGTGCCGCTGGGGGAGGCGGAGGGGTGGCTGGCAGACCGCCGGGACGGCCTTGGCCCGACGGAGGCGGCCTTCGTCGAGGCGAGCATCGACCTGCGCGAGCGCCGCGCTGCCGAGCGTGAAGCCCAGCTACAGCGCGAGCGCGAGGCGGCGCGGCAGTTGGCGGAGGCGCACGAGCAGGCCCTGCGCCAGGCAGCCATCGGCCTGGCCGCCGAGGCGAAGAGCCTGATGCAGACGCCACACCAGGATGTTGCTGTGCTTCTGGCGTTGGAGGCTGTTGAGCGCTTCCCCTACACCTGGCAGGCCGAACAGGCATTGGCGCACGTGGTGCTGAACTGGCGGCTGATGATGCAGTTTGCGCACGAGGTACCGATCTACTCACGACCCGAGATCTCTCCTGATGGCTCACGGTTCCTGACAGCCGACGAGCGTGGCACTCTCCGGACCTGGGATGTGGCCAGCGGGGCACTGCTGCTTAGCGTGCAGGCATACACGGGGACAGACGCCGAGCACCATTGGGCCTACTGGTCCCCTTCTGCCGACCGCATACTCACGTGCACACTCAGGGGGGGAATACCTCGCGTCTGGGACGCCGGAACCGGCGAGCTTCTTGCCCAGTACCCCACCACCAGAGGGGACGCTGGCGGAGAGTGGTCTCCAGACGGCGCGCACATCGTGAGTCGTTCCGACCGGCTCGCAACGGTGGTCTGGGACGCAGGTACGGGCGATGCCGTGCATGTCCTCCCCGCCAAACAGGAAGTGCTTGCCGAATACTCGCCCAATGGACGGCGGCTTGCGACCTCTGATGGTCGGATTTGGAGCGCAAAGACAGGTGAGGAACTCCAATCGTTGGAAGGCTACGGCGATGTCGTCGCCGGATCGGGTTCTCCACCGATGGGCGGCCTGGCTGACAGCGATGCCTTCACACCCATCACCTGGTCACCGGATGGGACCCGTATCGGTGCCAGCAAGGGTGACACGGCCTATGTCTGGGATGCGCGTACCGGGCAGGTGGCTCTGGTGCTGCCCACTGACTACGGGGCCAGGGCCAAGCTCTGGTGGTCACCGTCGGGTGACCAGATACTCGCCCTGGCATGGGACATCGTCGCACCGGCCATTGTCTGGGACGGAGCTACCGGCGCCACGCTTCAGAGGCTTCCTTGCTCCACGCCGGTGAACTGGGGACTGTATCCCTGGGCTCCGGATGGTGATCTCATACTGCTTCCGTACCGGAACGGGAAGATCGAGCTCTGGGATGCAGATGCCGGTCGTCTGCTGCTCTCAATGGCTGCCGACTCAGGCTGGTGCGAGGCAAATTGGCTACCCGACGGCAGCGGGTTCATCACCACGGGTGCAGACGGCAATGCACGGCTATGGCGAACTTCGACCGCAGCTAGCGTCGTCAACCGCTATCGCAACCAGGCGCCGATGATCTCGGCAGGCTACGCAGTGTGTCCGGTCTGGTCCCCAGACAGCTTCCAGGTCGCGAGATCATATGCCGATGCAACCGTGGTCATCTGGAGTACTGTCACCGGGGAGGAACTTCTGCGCTTCACGAGACCGGGTACACCGGCCGTTGTGCTGCGACGCCTTGCCTGGTCACCGGACGGCAGGCGTATCGTGACCGGGAGCCGGAACGGCGCTGTAGACATCTGGGACAGCCGCACCGGGAAGCGACTCCTAGCGCTCGCGGGGCACGATGACAATGTGCGTGCTGTTGCCTGGTCGCCCGACAGCCAGTGTGTGCTGTCCTGTGGGAGTGATCAACGAGCCGTCGTCTGGGACTCCTCGACCGGTGCAGCGCTGACGGTTATGGAGGAACCCGCCCCCACCTCCTGTACGTGGTCACCTGACGGCACACGCATAGTGATTACCAACCTGCTTAGCTACAGCGGCCACGCGATGGTTTGGGATGCCGCAAGTGGCCAAGCGCTCCTGACACTCCTGTCGGACGACTTCGCCTACGGAACGACGGGGGTGGCTTGGTCGCCGGATGGCTCCCGTATCGCGGCGTTCAGTACCGACGGGATGGGTCGACTCTGGAACACCGCTACGGGGGAAGAGGAGAAGTCATTCCCCGTAGGCCAAGCGACCTACATCGCAGAGTGGTCACCCTCGGGGAAGCGACTCCTCGTTGGTAGTGCAGCCGGTATCCACATCTGGGATGCCACCACGCTCGAGCAAGTCGCACGCTATCCTGCCGAGGGTCCGACTGGCGCTTCCTGGTCACCGGACGGCACCGCCATCGCGATCTGCTACGCCAACGGTGACCTGCGGATCTACCCCGCCTGGGAGTCGCTGGAGGATCTCATCGCCTACGCCAAGGAGCACTGCGTCCTCCGCGAGCTGACGCCCGAGGAGCGCGCGCAGTATGGGTTGGCGGAGCGGGACTGATGGCGCCGAGCCCGTCTGTGGACCGCGGGCGTCCCGCCCGCATCTTTGCGCACATCGCGACCGCTACAGGCCGAAGTAGTCCTGCTCTCACGTGACCTGCGCAGACAGGACACCAACCGGGATGGATCGCACTAGGAGGCACACATGACACACCTCGAGATCCGACTGCTGGGACCAATGACCGTCACCGTCGACGGCGCCGATGCTGCCTTCGAAGCCGGCGCGGCCCGCGCGCTGCTGGCCTACCTGGCCCTCAACCACACTCGCCCCACGCCGCGCGATACCCTTGCCGGCCTGCTCTGGCCCGAGTGGCCCAACGCTGACGCCCTGCGCAACCTGCGCTCCACCCTCTACCGCCTCCGCGCCGCCATCGGGGACCAGGACGCCGGTCCCCCTTTCCTCACCGTCACCCGCCAGTCGCTGCAGCTCAACCCCGATGCCAACGTCTGGGTCGACGTCAAGGCCTTCCGCGACGCCGTCGCGCAGGCCTACGCAGACGCCCAGCCCTCCCTCGCCGACTGCCCCGAGTGTGTGCGTCATCTCGCCGACGCAGCGGATCTGGTTCGCGGCGACCTCCTCGCCGGATTCAGCCTCGAGAGCTCAGCCTTCGAGACCTGGCTCACCGTCGAGCGCGAGGCCCTCCACCGCCAGGCCCTGGACGTCCTGGACGCCCTGACCGACGTCCTCGCGGCCGGGGGCGACCAACGGCTTGCCCTGGACTACGCCCAGCAGCAGCTCGCCCTGGATCCTCTGCGCGAGTCCGCCCACCGGCAGGCGATGCGCGCGCTTTCGCTCTCCGACCAGCGAGCCGCCGCCCTTGCTCAGTTCGAGACCTGCTGCCAGGTGCTGCGTACTGATCTCGGCCTGGAGCCCGATCAGGCTACAGCTGCGCTGTACGAGCAGATCCGTGACGGTGCCTTCCCCACTGAGGCCACTGCGCCAACGCGCGAGCCGCGCACCATCGGTCGCTGCCCTTACCGCGGTCTAGCCTCCTTCCGCGAGGTCGACGCTCCCTTCTTCTTCGGGCGAGAGTCGTTTGTGAAACGTCTCGCGCACGCCGTAGCCACCCAACCACTGGTCGTGATGATCGTCGGTGCCTCCGGCGCCGGCAAGTCCTCAGTCGTCGCCGCCGGCCTGCTACCCCGCCTCCGCAGCGAAGACGGCTGGCGCATCGCCGACCTGCGTCCGGGCCTCGAGCCCTTCCACGCTCTGGCGGGCGCCCTTCTCACCCACCTGGAGCCCGACCTCGGTGAGGTCGATCGCCTGCACGAGGTCCGCAGGCTGGCCGACCTGCTGGCCGCCCGCGAGGCCCATGTGATAGACGCGGTGGGTCGTATCCAAGAACGCCAGGACGCACCCGCCCGCTTGCTCCTTCTAGTCGATCAGTTCGAGGAGCTCTACACCCTCTGCCCAGACCCCGACGCGCGCCGTGCCTTCATCGACGCCCTGCTCGACGCCGTCGCTGCGTCAGAGGCCACCGGTCGCGGTCAGCTGTCGCTGCTGATCGCCCTTCGCGCCGACTTCATGGGTCAGGCCCTCGAGCACCGCCCGTTCGCTGATGCATTGCAGGATGCCTCTCAGCTGCTGGGTCCGATGACGCGGGAGGAGCTCCGCGCCGCCATCGAGAAACCCGCCGAGGTCCAGGGCGCGGCCTTCGAGCCCGGCTTGGTGGAACGCCTCCTCGACGACGTCGCCGACGAACCCGGTCACCTGCCGCTCCTCGAGTTCGCCCTGACCCTCCTCTGGGAGCGCAACGAGGTCGGCTGGCTGACCCACGCCGCCTACGAGGCCATCGGCCGAGTGGAAGGCGCCGTGGCACGCTACGCCGACGACGTACATGCGGCGCTATCTGCTTCCGACACCGCCGCCGCACGCCGCATCTTCACCCAACTGGTCCAGCCCGGCGAGGGCACCGAAGACACCCGCCGTGTGGCCACGCGCGCGGAACTGGGGGAGGGTGCGTGGGACCTGGTGCAGCGCCTTGCCGACCGCCGCCTAGTCGTCACCACCGTCGACCCGCTCTCCGGCGCCCAAACCGTCGAGGTCGTCCACGAGGCCCTAATCCAGCACTGGGGCCAGCTCCGTGACTGGATGGCGGAGGACCGTACCTTCCGCACCTGGCAGGAGAGGATGCGCGTGGCCCTGCGCACCTGGGAGGTCACCGGCCGCGACGAGGGTGCCCTGCTGCGTGGCGCGCCGCTCGCCGAGGCCGAAGGCTGGCTCTCCGAGAGGGCCGACGAGGTCAGCGCAGCCGAACAGGCCTACATCCAGGATGGTGCCGAACTGCGCCAGCGGTCCGTGGCGCGCCTTCGACGTCGCGCCGTCTACCTGAGCCTGGCACTGGTCGTCGCCCTGATCGCCGCAGGCGTCGCCGGGGTCTTCGGCAAGCGCAGCACGGACCTGGCCGAGGACAACGCCGCTATCGCAGAAGAGGCCCGCACCGAGGCCGACGCCCGCGGCACAGCGCAGGCCCGCGAAGCGGACCAACGCGCCATCGCGGAGGAC
>Ga0180436_10005852_pt1 | contig 10791 bp, 2 predicted proteins | sample SS_ome_2_FD_132434 | JGI IMG/M metagenome (GOLD analysis project Ga0180436, IMG submission 132434) | Hypersaline lake sediment archaeal communities from the Salton Sea, California, USA - SS_3_S_2 metaG | ecosystem: Environmental > Aquatic > Non-marine Saline and Alkaline > Hypersaline > Sediment...
CCGAGGCGCAGCAGGAACTCGATCGATTCGCGTCATATGTCAATTACTACAAGGGTCTTCAGGGCTGGGAAGCCTGCGATGAATTGATCGCCATGCTGGCGGACGGAACCGGTCTGCGGCAACGGCTGGCGCTGCGGCTGCGGGCCGAGGTGGCCTTTCACAAGGGGCAGGTCTTCTATGATGATCTCAAGAATCGAGGAATTGAGGCCGATGATGAACAATTGACTCCGGAGATGCTTGCCGCGATCACGACCGACGCACAGCGATTGAAGACGTCGCCGGATCCATTGGCGGATGGGATCGTGGAGACGATCGCGGGGTTCTATCGCGCGCGCAATCTCGTCGACTTGGCGGTCGAGGCCTACCTGGCCGCCGCGGCGCAGAAGGTGTCGCCGGATTTCGATGCGGACAAGCTCCTCAAGGCGGCGCGGGTTCTGCTCGCGGAAGGCCGACGCCTTCATCAGGATGTCATGCAGACCACAAGGGAGGCCGGGAACTGGTCCGGCCCTGAACTGAAGCGGGGATTGGCCCTCCTCGTCCGTCTGATGACGGACTACCCGGACGCAGAGCTCCTCAAGGATGCCGCCGCCGAATACACGTTGCTCGCACAGCACTACCGGAGCTGCAAGGGCTGGGACCGAGCTGTCGAGGTTCTCGAGGCGCGGAAGGCGGCCTTCCCGGAATCCGCGCAAGCCGCGGCGGTCGATCTCCTGATCGCCGACACCAGGACGGAGGCGGCCCGGAGCGAATTCCTCCGCCGGGAATCGTTGCAGGATGAAACAAGGGAGGCAGATGACGGCCGGGTTCCCGAAGCCCTCGCGGCCGCGCTGCAAGACTACCTGGCCTTGCGGAAGACATATCCTGATTCAGGGGAGGCGCGGACCTCCGTGAGCAGGATCATGGGCATGGCGTTCTTCTTCGCAAAGCGACACGAGTGGCGGAAAGCGGTCTCCCTGCTCGAGACCTTCCTGGCGGCCGAACCAGAGTTCGCGCGCGCCGACCAGTTCTATTACCAGATCGGTCTCTGTCACATGGGCATCTTCGACCCGAAGGCGCATATCTCGGCGCTCGCGGAGTCCATGAAGCGCACCGCCGACAACGTCGAACGGTTGATCGCAGCCGTCGCGAACACGCGAAGGCTCCACTTGGGCAGGGTTGGCTACGTGCCCGATTACCTGCCCGACATCGTGCCGTATGAGATCGCGGGCAAAGGCGGCGAAGAAGGCGAACGCCTGGCCAAGTCCGAGGCCCGAACCGGCTTGAAGGAGGGCGGATTCCGCACCGAGGGAAAGAAAATGGCCCTCGAACCGCCCCGTCAAGGCGAGCCCGCCCCGGCCCCGGCCGATCAATCCGCCGCGCCACCCGCCGGAACCCCGGTCCCCGGGCCTTCCCGCAGGCCCCAAACGGGCCGTGAGAGCGGGGATGCCGACGAGGTGGTGCCGCCCGTTTCGAGCGAACAACTCGCAAGGCTGGCCCTTCAAACCGACCTCCAGGGGACGGACGACATCCAGTATGTCAGGGGGATCACATCGCAACTCGAGCTGTCCGACGAACAGGCGGACCGCGCCTACAAGGCATTCATGAAGGTCCTGAAGGATTATCCGGAATCACCCCTGCGCGATTCCTCCATCCGCGAGCTGATGGTTATTGCGCAGTCCTACCGTGGCCGCGAGCTGGCCGGGAAAGCGGCAGCCATGTACGAGCGCCTCGCCGCAGACTTGCCCCGTCTCCAGAACATCGAGGATATTCGCCTCGAAATCGCCCGCAGCCGGGTCAAGGCAGGGGAGCAGGTCAGTGAAACGGATCAGGAAGCCTGCCGGGCAAGGGTCGACGAATGGTTCGCAAGGGCGCGAGACGGATTCCGCGACTTCCTCAACCGTTTCCCGAATAGCCCGAACCTCGACATGGTCCGAACGGAGCTGACCAACACCTACCTCGTCCAGGCAAGGACGTTGATGAAGGATCATCGCAACGGTTCCGTAAGGGCGCTTCTGGAAGGCCGCGAGGCCCTGCTGGAGGCCCTCGTCAGGGACCCGCGGAGAGGCGACGCCTCCCGGACCCAGTTGGCGGACTTCGCCACCTCGTTCGAGGGACTGAAGGCGTGGGCCGATGCCATCGACACCTACAACCTTCATCTCAAGCACTTCCCCGCGAGCCCCGCTGCAAGCTCCTACATGAAGAGAACCGCCGAGATCCGCGAACGGCAGATGCAGCACTACGCAAGGGCGGTGACAGACTACCTGGAATACATACAAGGATTCCAGCCCTCCGACGCAGGCGAAATCCGGGGCAGAATCTATTCCCTCGCCGAAAGGTTGAAAGGCGAAAAACGGTTTGCCGAAGCCATTGAGATCTACAAGCAGTATGTCTCGAACTTCCCCAACGACAACCGGGCCGCCGAGTGCTGGCACAACATCGGTAGCATGTACTTTGACAACAATCTCTGGGAGGAGGCAGTCGAGTCGTTCGAGGAATTGATCGCCGAATACCCGAATTCGCCCCAAATGCTGCCCGCGCACCTCGATATCGCGCGCTGTTACTCCTGCCTGAGCCGCTGGACGGAGGCCGGATCGCAATACGAAAAATATATCGAGAAAGGCGGGCAGCCCTCCCCCGGGATCACCGGCAAAGTCCGGGCCCTCAGAAAACTCGGGAAGTTCCAGGATTTCATCGATACCTACAAGGAGCATCGCAAGCGGTCCAACGCCCGGTTCGCCCTCGCTCAGATCATTCAGTCCGATCTCCAGCTGCCCTGCAAGGCCATCCTGGAATACCGGAAGGTTGTCAAGGAATACCCCGGATGCTATCACGCCGACGACGCCTTGTTCGCGATTGCAAGGTTGCACCTCGCCCGGAACGACATGGAAAAGGCGCGCAAGGCAGCTCGAAACCTCGTCGAAAGATACCCCGAAAGCCCGCTCGCCGACGACGCCCTCTACCTGGCAGGGCAGTCCTATGAGCGGGAGGCCGAGGCCTTGCGAAGAACCACCGTCGAGCAGGTCCAGGAACAGCAGGTCGAATTCACGCAGCGGGATGCGATCCGCAGAATCGCGGACCAGAGCCGCGGCAACCGGCGCCGGGTCTTTGAAAACCTCAAGGACCTCAACGCCGCCGAGGATCTTGGACGGGAAGCGCGGGAGCTTTCACAGTTCAACTACCAGGTCAACAAGGACCAGCAGATGTGGTTGCGGAATGACAACACCCTCTTCCAGGCCCAGCAGGAGTCAACCAAGCTCACCGCCTTCGAGCGGCGCAATATTCAGGACAAGGTCAACGCCAAGTTGCGAAACGCCGTCGAAACCTACCGCGAAGTGGCCTCCCTCTACCGGACCCGTGACAAGGCCGCGGAAGCCCTGCAACGCGTGGTGAAAATCTATTCCGACGAACTCAGGGACAAGCAGAAGTGGGTCGAGGTGGTCCAAACCCTCGTGAAACACCACCCCTCCAGCAAAATCTCCGAAGGACCGTCGTTCGAAATCGGACGCTACTACCAGCGTGACGAAAAATACGCCGGGGCCATTCAGGCATACAACCAGTTCCTCTACAACTTCCCGAAGAGCGACCGCATCAGGGATGCCCGCTTCATGATCGCAGAGTGCCAGGAGCAGCTCGGCAAGTGGATCAACGCCATCGACGCCTACCAGGACTTCATCAATCGCTACCCCACCCACCCCATGGCGAAACGCGCCCGCGACCGCATCAATTGGATCAAGGCCTATCACCTGTAACCTCCTCCGTCACTGCGGGTTGGACGGCATTTTTCCGCCAGGCACGCACCCCGAGACCAAATCGGGCGAAAACATCGCCCTTTTCTGACGGTAATAACTGCCTTATAGAGGGCAGGGCGGCGACCCGGGTGTTCCCGCCCGGCCGACGGACCTTCAGAGAGGGCGATGAAGAAGCGTGGAGCAGGTGAAAGCAAGACCAGGCGGCCGTTTCTCGGGTTGACGCGGCGCCGCCGGATCCGGATCTATGGCTGGTCGGCGGTGGCTCTCGTCCTCGGATTCGTGGTGTGGGCCCTGCTCTACCTCCGCCCCGACCGGTGGTACACCTACACCGACCAGGTGGCATTCGAACAGGTGGCCCGCGATGTCGAACTCGGCCACGTCGTTTGGGAGCCGTCCGCCCCCGAATCCGAAGAACTCGGAGGCGCGGACATCCTGCACCCCGCCGTCTCCGCCGACGGGGCCCGCATGGTCCACGCCTCACGAACCGAGGACGGCAACGCCGACCTCTTCCTGCGACGGTGGAACGGCACGAAGTGGAGCGAGCCTCGCCGGATGCGCGCCCTCAACAGCAGCTTCAATGAGACCTCTCCCGCCCTCAGCGGCGACGGCCGCTTCCTCTACTTCGCCAGCGACCGCCCCGGCGGACGCGGCGGCAGCGATATCTGGGTCGCCACTTGGGACGGCGCCGAATTCGCATGGCCCCTCCCCCTCACCGCCCGCGTCAACACCCCCTTCGACGAGACCGATCCCGCTCTCTCCCCGGATGAGCTGATCCTCTACTTCGCCTCGAATCGCCCCCATCAATTGGTCGGCCTCGGCGCCGACGACGCCAAGAACACCCTCGCAACGGCCCCCGGGCAGCGGGAGGAGGTCCAGCGCCTCAAGACGGACTTCGACCTCTACGCCGCCGACGTCGCGGCCGACACGCCCTTCGACCTCATCGTCGAGCGGCGCCTCAGCATGCTCTACTCGCTGCGCGAGGGCGCTCTCTCCGATCCCGAAGTAATGGCCAAGCTCGGGGGCAGCGCCCAGACCGAGCAGGCGGTGAGTAACGGGCTCGCCTTTCTCGCCCGCACCCAGGAAGCGGACGGCCGCTGGAATATCGCGCGCCACGGCGGGCAGGCCCGGCACGATGTCGCCGCCACCGCTTGCGCCCTCCTCGCTTTCTACGGCCGCGGCGAGCGCCACGACCAGCAATGCCAATACCGCCAGACCGTCTCTCGCGGACTCGAGTGGCTCCTTGCCCAACAGGACGTCGCCACCGGCGACCTGCGGGGAATGAACCCCGCCCACAACGCCATGTACGACCATGGCATCGCCTCCCTCGCCCTCGTCGAGGCTTATGGCGTCACCAAGGACTCCACCCTGCGCCCGCCTGCCCGCGCCGCCATCGAATTCATCGCCGAATCACAACACCCCGCCGGCGGCTGGCGCTACGTCCCCGGCCAAGCCGGCGACCTCTCCGTTTCCGGCTGGATGATCATGGCGCTCGAAAGCGCCCGCATGTCAGGCATCCCCGTCCCCGAAGAGGCGGTCGCCGGAGCAGTGAAATTCCTCGATTCCGTCCGCGGCGGTTCCCACGGCGGATCCTACGGATACACCAACTCGCCCGGCAAGCGCAACTCGGGCCGCGACGGCATGAACGCCGCCGGCTTCTTCTGCTCGCAGCTTATGGGCTCCTCGCCGAACAACGCGCGGGCCTTCGAGTCCTCCGCCATCCTCGGCCGGACCGGCTGCAAACCGGGCGACCTCTATTACGCCTATTACGGGACACTGGCCGCCTACCAATATCAGGGCCCCCTCTGGAAAAAGTGGATGAAACGCATGCAGGACGCCTTCATCCAATCCCAGGCAAAGGACGGCTCATGGAACCTTCGCGGCCAGCATGCCTCCGCCATGGGCAAGGTGGTGGGGACCGCCTTGGTGGTCCTCTGCCTCGAGGCCCATTACCGCTACACCCCTCTCTACGGCCTCGGATTCGAACCGTCTGCCGACGGCCCCGTGGCGGATACGCTCAACCAGGAAGAATTGCCCCCAACTCCCTTCTTCCGGCATGCCAAGCACCTCCCTGCATTCCGCTCTCCGGGCGACGACACCGCCCCTGTCGTCACCCAGCACGGCGATTTCCTCTACTTCGCCTCCACCCGCGACGGCGGCTTCGGCGGCGCCGATATCTACCGCGCCCGGATCAGTGGCCCCTCCCCCGACCCTCCCGAAAACGTCGGAGCCGAAATCAACACCTCCGCCGACGAATCCCACCCCGCCGTCCGGATGGCCGGCTTCCATCTCCTCTTCAATTCCACCCGCGACGGCAAAGCGGACCGGCTTTTCAGCTCGCACAGCCGCCGGTTGATGCGCCGTTACAACTACGCCAGGCTTCCCTCACTGGGATGGTTCTTCCGCAATCTCCCCGTCTTCGGCATCCTTCTGATCGCCATTGCCGCCCTCGCATGGTGCACGCGGCGCGCCATAGCTGCCGTCCGCGCCCGCCGCTCCCCCCGCCCCCCGGCCCCGCCTGACGGCGCCGTCACCTGAATGCCGCCCGCCGTCCACCCGCCGCCATGCCAGCCCACCAGCAAGCCCGCAAATCGAGACGCCGCAAACGCATGCGTGCCATGATGGCGCGCTTCGCTCCGTGGCTCGTCGGAACCGCCGCGCTCGTGGTGCTCGTGACGCTCGCCTCGCACCTCTGGGGAAAGCTGCGCCGCGAAGTCTGGCTCTATTTCACCGACGATTCCGGAAAGAAAGTCGAGGCATGGGAGGAAAAGGCCCGCCCCGTCCTCTGGGAAGATCCCCGGCCAAGCTACTTCGACGAACCGGGGCAACCGCAGGACGAATCGTCCCGCTCGCCCGCCGCCAACCGCCCCGGAGGTCCCGTCGAGGCCGCCTTCTCCGCCGATGAAACCATGATGACTCTCGTCCTTTGGGACGAGGACCACTCCAACGCCGACCTCTACCTGTCGCAATGGGACGGTCGTTCCTGGAGCCGTCCGGTGCCCGTGCCGGCGGTCAATACCCCCTTCAACGAACGCGGCCCGGCCTTCTCAACCGATGGTCGATATCTCTTCTTCGCCTCGAACCGGAGCGGGGGCGCCGGCGGATACGATCTCTACGTGGCACGCTGGAATGGAAGCGGCTGGTCCGGCGTCGAACGCCTCGACGACAGCGTCAACTCCCCCGCCAACGAACTCGGCCCCTCTCTCTCTCCGGACGGCGCCAGCCTCTTCTTCTCATCCGACCGGACCGCCCCGGAATCCGCCCGCGAAGACATCTTCGTCGCGGCCCGCCTCGACGAAGAGTCCCCCGCCGCCGAAACCACCCCCCCCGCCGCCGGCAAGGACCCGCCCAAACCGCAAAAAAAACAAAAAAAACGCCCCGCCCCGAAATCCAAGACCGAACCGAAACCGGAACCAGCCGCAACTCCTCTGCCGCCCGTCCCCAGCTTCGGCCCCGCCCAACCCATCAGCCCCCTCAACTCGGACGCCGACGACGTGCAGGCCGCCGTCACGGCCCGCGGACGCCACGTCTTCCTCGCCTCCGACCGCAACCGCAGCCATAACCTCGGCTACGAAGTCTACCTCAGCCGCTTCGTCAACGGCGAGATGCTCCCGCCCGAAAAAGTCGACCTCCACCTGAAGGAGGGCGACGCCACCGATCCCGCCGTCCGCATGGACGGCTTCGATCTCCTCTTCACCCTCGGCCCCAAGGAAGCCATCCACGCCGGCCCCGACACCGATTACCGCCTCTACCGCTCAACCACTCGCGAGGTCATCGGCTACACCGATCTCGGCCGCTGGGCTCAGTTCAAGACCCTCATGCGCAACATCGCATGGTGGCTCCTGCTCGCCGTGGCCGCTCTCATCGCGCTCATCTACCTCCTCGAACGCTGGGAGGACATCACGAGCCTCTTCCACAAGTGTCTCGCGGCCTCGGCCGGCCTCCACCTCCTCTTGCTCCTCCTGATGATGATCTGGCTGGTCGCGAAGGAAATCGATTCCGACGTCTCCCCTCCCCCGGAAATCACCGTCAACATCGACGCCCTCGCCCAAGAGGAACTTGCCCTCGAGAGCATCCCCGAAGAAACCGCCCTCACCGATCCCGAAACCGCCCTCGCCACGGAGAAAGCCCCCACCGAGTTCGACATCCCCGATTTCGAGCCCAAGGAATCCCCGGAAGCACAACCCCTCGAAGCCCGCACCGCTCGCGAAGCCGTCGACCTCGAATTCAGCCCGGCCCGCGCCGAAACAACTGATCTTCCCATCCCGCCCCCGCCGGTCGATCCCCTTCTCGCGGAACTCTCGGAACCTCTCCTCCCCGACCCCGAAACCCCCCGTCTCGAAGAGCGCACGTTGCAAGCCGAATCCGCTCCTCCCGAGCCCTCGCAGGAAACCTTCGAGCCAAAACCCGACACTCCCTCGCCCACCAAGGCCGAATCCCGCGAGGTCGCCGACCGCGCCGTCGAAACGCCCGCCGAGTCGGCCGCTGTCGATCCCGCCCAACCCCTCCCCGCCCAGGCGCGGCAATCGGCCGCCCCTGCCGTTCCCGCCGAAACCGCTCCCGTCCCCGATCCTGTTTCCCCTCCCGAACTCGAGTCCGAACTCCTGCGCGAGTTGCCTCAGCCGGCGTTCGTCGATGCCGAGGCCGCCCCTCTCGAAGAAAGCGGCCCGGCCCGGCCCGATACTGCAGAACCAGTAGAAACGGACCGCGACGTCTTCGAGCCCGCCGAGGCGGTCGCCCGTCACGAAACCTCCCCCGCCGAGTCCCGCGCCCCGGCCGACGCCGCCCTCGCCCGACCCGCCGAAACCGCCGCCCTTCCCGCCGAGGATCTCGCGGCCGCAACGGGTGAGCCCACCCTCCAACCGTCCACCCTCCAGCCGCCTTCCGACGAGACCCCCCCGGCAAGCCCCCCCGTCGAGACGTCCCTCCCTGAGACCGCCTTGACCGAGCCCGCCGTCCCGCGCCTCGAGGAGACTGATCCTTCGCAGCCCCGCGAAGCGCCGTCCGATCCGTCCGAGGATCTCTTCCAACCAGAGAAAGCGCTTGCCCGGCACGAGACCACTCCCGCCGATCCGCGCGCCGTTTCGGACGCCGCCCTTGCCGAACCGGTTGCAACTGCGTCCGTCGCCGCAAGGAACGTCGCCATGAAGACGGCCCGAACCGGCATCCGCCCCCCCACCCTTCAGCCGCCGTCCGACCAATCCCTGCCGCCGAGCCCGCAGGTCAAGACCGACCTCCCCGAAACCGCCCTCGCCGACCCCGCCGCCCCCCGCCTCGATGAGACCGGCCCCTCGCGGCCTGCCGGACCCCCGGCCGACCCAACCCGCGAGTCTTTCAAGCCCGCCGCAACCGTGGCCCGCCACCAGACCGCCCCCGCCAACCCCCGCTCCGTCGCCGACAACGCCCTCGCCCAGCCGTCCCCCTCGACCGAGGTCGCCGCGGAACGCCTCGCCGCCCCCACCGCCAACTCCACCGTAAAGCCCCCGAACCTCCGTCCCCTCACAGCGCAACCGCTCGAAACGCCGACGGTCGATTCCGACCTCCCCGAAACCGCCCTCGCCGACCCCGCCACCCCCCGCCTCGAAGAAACCGGTCCCTCCCAACCACCCGGCACGCCGGCGGATCCCTCCCACGACGTTTTCAAACCGGCCGCCGCTCTCGCAAATCTCTCCACCAAACAGGCGGGGAGCCGCCCCCTCCCGGACGCGGCCGTCTCAACCCCAACCCGGGCAGCGAACCTCGATGAAACCGCCGTCCGCTCCCCCCGGAATCCCCGTCTCGTGATCCATCGGCCTCGCACCGGCTCCGCCGCCGCCGCCGCCCCTGCCGCCCCTCTCAATCCCGCCCGCCTCGACAACCCGTCCGCCCCCTCCCTCCTGCCCAAGGCCCTCGATACCCCAAGGAAACGCATCGATCCCGCCACCGTCGCCAAACACGTCCGCAAACACCGCGGCAAACCAAGCCTCGAAACCGTCAAACAACTCGGCGGATCCGGCGAAACCGAAAGGGCCATCCGCGCCGCCGTGAACTGGCTCGTCACCCACCAGGAGGACGACGGCCGATGGGATACGCGCAAACACGGCGCCAAAAGCAACTACGATACCGGTGGCACCGCCCTCGCAATGCTCTGCTTCTACGGCTGGGGCGCAAGACACGACCAACCGGGCAAATACCAACCCAACGTCCGCAAGGCCCTCCGCTGGCTCCTCGCCCAGCAGAAAAAAGACGGCGACCTCTCCGGACCCGGACGCATGTACTGCCACGCCATCGCCTCCATCGCCCTCTGCGAAGCATACGGCATCACCCGCGACCCCAATCTGAAGCCCCCAGCCGAACGATCCATCGCATACACCCTCGCCGCCCAGCATCCCTCAAAGGGCGGCTGGCGCTACAACCCCGGCGACAGCCCCGATACCTCCATCACCGCCTGGCAAATCATGGCCCTCCACAGCGCGCGCATGGCCGGCCTCGCCGTCCCCGAAAGCGCCTTCGAAAAAGCCCGCCTCTGGCTCGACCTCGCCGGAGGCGGCCGCCACGGCGGACTCTACGGATACCAGAAACCCGGCAAAAGCTCCCCCGCCATGATCGCCGCCGGCATGTTCTGCCGCCAGCTCGACCTCGTCCCCCCCACCGCCCCCATCATGCGCGAAAGCGCCCAAGCCCTCAAAATGGAACCCATCGACACCGAAAACCCCGATTTCTACCACATCTACTATGCCACCCTCGCCCTCTACCAGCACCAGGGCCCCATCTGGCAGAACTGGAACACCCAACTCAGAACCAATCTCCCCCTCCTCCAGCGCAAAACCGGCCGCCACACCGGCAGCTGGGACCTCAGTAGCGGCATCACCTCCGCCGGCGGCCGCGTCGCCAGCACCACCCTCGCCACCCTCTCCCTCGAAGTCTATTACCACCTCCTCCCCATCTACGGCTTCCGCTACGACGACCCCCCGCCCCCCGACGTCAAAACGTCCCCCACCCCCTAGTGGTCCGTCAAGATTGATCTGACGGATATTCGCTGGTGGGATGAAGCGCTGGTTGCGTTGGCGAAGCATCGAGAATCTAC
>Ga0180436_10005853_pt1 | contig 10791 bp, 3 predicted proteins | sample SS_ome_2_FD_132434 | JGI IMG/M metagenome (GOLD analysis project Ga0180436, IMG submission 132434) | Hypersaline lake sediment archaeal communities from the Salton Sea, California, USA - SS_3_S_2 metaG | ecosystem: Environmental > Aquatic > Non-marine Saline and Alkaline > Hypersaline > Sediment...
CGGCTGTCAAAAGTGCCGAGGACCTTCGCTTTTATTTTCCGGGTACTCACAGACTGGGACATGGGGGAGAGGCCGATCCCTGGCCGGTGGATGAAAATGGTGTGGATCGTTCCTGGTACCGCAACAACCCACATTTTGGTCATATGTCCTACCATATTGCCGGGAGTTTGGAAAACTACTTTGTTTCCTATTACCACGATGAGGATTTCGGTTCGGGACACTGGTCGCCCGTACAAGGTGCCCCAGGGAAAAAAATCTGGATGTGGTCACATGCCCGGAATGGTGGAATCTGGGAAGATTTGCTTACCGATACCCATGGACAGTATGTGGAAGTCCAGAGTGGAAGAATGATGAATCAGAATAGTTTTGGTAGCGCACATACCCCCTTCAAACAGCCCCGCTTTATTCCTTACAATGCAGATAGTTGGGTGGAGCGCTGGTTCCCGGTAAGGGAGACCGGAGGAATCACCCGGGTAGCAGAATCGGGGGCCATCAACCTGATCTATTCGGACCAGGGGGCGGATTTGAGGTTTTCTCCCATCCGCGAGTTAAGCGAGTCCTTAAGGGTACAAGTGAATGGAGAGGAAGTGTTGAATGAGAACCTGAGCATGCTGCCTTCAGAAACCAAAAAATGGTTGCTTGAGGATGTTTCGAAAGATGATTTGGTGGAAGTAAAGCTGGGCATAGAACAGCTTTATCGTTCAGATAAATCTTATGCGATGGATAGGCCCATGGCCTCATCGTCCGATGCGCTGGATGATCCCTTTGTGCTGGCACGTGAACATGAGAACAGACGTTCCTACGATCAGGCACTGGAAACCTATCTGGAAGTGATTGAAAAAAATCCCATGCACCTGGAGGCCACTGAGCGGATAGCTGAGCTTTATGCCAGACGTGGAGAAATGGACAAAGCTCTTCTGTACGCCAGAAAAGCCCTGGAAATGGATGCCTACCTGCCGGGAGCCAATTTTGTTTATGGCAGCATTCAAAAATCCCTGGGATCATTGAAAGATGCAAAGGATGGATTCAGGTGGGCCATGCGATCCCTGGAATTTCGCAGTGCTTCCCTGCAACAGCTCTCTGAAATAAGCCTGATGGAAGGAGACCTGGAGCAGGCTCTAGAGCAGGCAAAGCAATCCTTAATGTACAATAAAAAGAACCTGAACAGCTATAAGATTCAGGCCCTGGTACAGCGCAAGCTGAATCAGCAATCGGAGGCTGAGGAGATACTCTCCAAGCTTCTGAAAATAGATCCTATAAACCAATTTGCACTATTTGAAAAGCACCTCCTTAAGCCAGGTTCAGAAAGCCTGAACAGATTTAATGCTTCGTTCACCAATGAAATGGCAAAAGATGAATACCTGGAAATTGCTTTGTATTACGAAGGATTGGGTCTGACTGAAGAGGCAGTTCAGGTGCTGGAAGAATCTCCGGCTTACCCGGTAAGCGATTATTGGTTGGCCTGGTTACACAGGGAAAATTCCGATAAGTCCAATGGCTACCTGGAACAGGCACTTGCCGCGGATCCGGAATTTGTATTTCCCTACAGAACAAAAACCGCCCAGGTTCTGGATTGGGCATCTGAGCAAAGTCCATCCTGGATCACCGACTATTATCATGCATTGATACTATGGAACCGAGGAAGAGATGCCGAAGCCATGGAACTGCTTTCAAAGTGGGAGAATGAGCCTGATTTTGTGCCTTTCTATTATTCCAGGGCCAGTCTGGCCGGATTAAATTCCGATGCAGCCGTAGAAGATATGCAGAAAGCGCTGAGCGTCGATCCCGATCAGTGGAGGATCTACCGGGTCTTGGCCAATATCTACAATCAGCGCGGAGAAAATACATCGGCCCTGGAGCTGGCTGCCGAAGGACACAAGAGATTCCCTGGAAATTATATAATTGATCTGGCTTACAGCAAGTACCTGACCCTGAACGGCGATAACGAAAAATCACTGGAGGTATTAACAGCAATTAATGTGCTTCCCTTTGAAGGGGAAAATACGGGTCACGATCTCTACGAATACAATTGTCTGACGCTGGCTTATGATGCGTATCAGGCAGGAGATTATCAGGAGGCTCTAAGCTACGTGGATAAGTCCGAAGAATACCCCGAAAACCTGGGATCGGGATCTCCCAGTTTTCCTGATAACCGCGACCAGAATCAACTTCGAATTATGATTTACGAAAAGACAGGTGATGCCGCAATGGCTTTGGAAGCTCAGGAAAATATCGACGATTATACCCAGAGATTTGGAGAGAAAAGAGGAAGAAGCTTTTTTGGTCAGGGCTTCTCTTCGACCACCGTTCAACCCTTTTAATCACATACTATGAAAGGCTGTTCGTTATGCTTTGCACTGCTTTTACTTGCAGGTGCTTGCCTATCCCTTAATGCTCAGGTACTTGAGGAATTTGAATTCAAAGGAGTCGACCCAGAACCTTTGAACAATGCAGTCCGGACCGATTTCCAGTTCAATGGATTCACCAATTACTGGCAAGATATCTACAGGCAGTGGTACTCTTATGGCAACCTGTATAAGTTGGCCGTACCAGACGTCGAGAAGTACATCTTACAGAGCAAAGTGGATCTGGCTGAAGATTTGGGTATTCCGGGTTTGTTGATGCAGGAGGGATTTTTGTATGATCTGCTCTCTGACTCATACACTGTGTTGGATCGGCCCGACAGGACGAAACTGGAACAGTCGCTTGCAGCGACGAATGTGCTGGTATTTGTGAATCCGGAAAGCGCTCTTGGAAAGGAGCTTACAGGAGATCTGCCAAAGCAGGACAGCTGGCCTGAGGCTTTAGGAAGTCATCAATACGGTGCAAAGGATCTGAAGCGTCTGGATGCCTTTAGGCTGAAGTCGGGCGATAGAATTCTTTTTGTGGTTAGTTCCACAGATTCCGGGACCCGGGAAGAGTTTAAAGAAATTTTGAATAATACTTTAGAGGTCATTCAGAACTACGACTTCCATAAAGGCTGGTTTGGAGTGGAAACTCTGTTAAAGAGTGTAACCTGTTCCAAAGGGCACCCACTGGAAGTGATCGGAGCAGGATTAAATGAGGGGAATAGCTGGTTTGTTTTTAGTGGCTTGATGGAGTATACGGCCAAAGAGGAACTGGAGCAATGGATAGAGCAGACAGATCTGCCAGTGGTGACCGATGTGGGCTACACACCCATCTATGGACTGAAGGATTATTCCGACTACCAGTTTCAACGTTTGGATAGGCGCGAAAGGAAGGTATGGGTCGATTTTGCCCATGAGTATGGAGGTTATGTTTTCCGGAATGTGATGGACACACTGGCCGATCCCTATACCTACGATGGTTATTTCGCCCTGGAAGGGAATAAGAAACAAATCGATGAGGAGGAGGTCCCTTTTGTCCTGAAAACAGGATACCTGGATGGCAATGCCACCTCCAGCATGGTGCTGTTTCTTGAAAAAGGGAAAGAACTTACCCGGGAATCCATGTGGCAGGCCATCCTCGATCGCAGGGAAGTGGGTGTGCTGGAAAAAGGTCTTATGCTGGGACCGGCCTACTACCGTAATGCCTTACAGATGTTATTGCTCGACAGAGTATATCTGGAAAAGTACTTTGGAGACAGGATAAGCCTCGAGACACGGGTAGAAGGCTATGATATGCAAGTATGTATAACTAACACACTACAGGGCGCAGTCTCAGGTCAGTTGGATATAAAACTGCCGGCAGGGATCTCTGCTGTGGAAAGTAGCCCTGTGGTTGTGAGTCTTCCTCCTGGAAGTTCAAAGTCTATGCATTTTACCCTGCTACCTGAGGAGGAAGCCATGGATTATTCAAATCCAATAGCAACTCACTTTAAGTGGGAGGGAGGGGAGAAGAGTACTCTGACCATGCTGGATTTACCCCCGGCCATTTCCGTTCATCGCCTTTTGTATGGTCATTCACCAGAAGTAAAATACCCCGTAAGCATTCATAATTTTTCATCCCAGAGTTCCTTTCCTGTGGAGGTGCAAGTTGTGAAGGCTGAGAATGAAAAGAGGCTTGTATATAAGAGTACTCAGATTGCAAGGGTTGGAACAGGGCAGTTCACAGATATGTTGTTCACATTGGAAGTGCCTGCTGGTCATTACAAGGTGAAAGTCACGGCCCTGGGCACGGAATATATTTCTCAGCTGGGAGTAGGGAAGGCTGAGGGAGATCCCAGGGTTTATGCGCGCGACCTGAACAGCGATGGTGTCGATGAGTACCTTATGGAAAACGACAGCGTTCAGATTACCCTGCTCACTACCGGTGCCAGGGTTATTGAGTACTTCGTAAAAAGCCGCAAGGACAATGTTCTGTTCAAGCTCTGGCCCGATAAGGTCGACGACCACAAGCGGCCCTTTCGTGAACGGGCTTTTTATCCCTACGGGGGATTTGAGGATTTTCTGGGACAGGGCAGCATGGAGAACCACCAGGTATATGATGCAGAGATAGAACGAAAGGAGGGCGATTTTGTGAGGGTGCGCATGTGGACCGACTATTTTGGGAACCGCCTGGAAAAGACCTTTACCCTATACGGAAATTCGCCGCTGCTGGAAGTGCGTTTTGCCCTCACCTTTAAAAATCCCGAAGCCAATGTGCTGGGTCCCCAGCCCATACTGGCCCTGGGTGAAAAACACTGGACAGAAGATGTCTTTACCGTTCCCGAAATGGATGGCCTTCGGGAGTACAGGATGGTGCCCCACGACCGTTTCGGACAGGTAATGGATATCAAAGAGGGCTGGAATTCAGGCTACGATACTTTGGAGGATATCTCCTTCTTGGGGGCATTCCCGGTGGATCAACCCCTGTTTCTGCATATGTGGATGAACCATCCAGCCAATAAGGATACTCACTACTACTATGCTGAGTTTCAGCCCTGGGTCCCCATATTTCAGAAATCCACCATGTATTTCACTTATTATCTTTGGGGAGCTGGAGGAGCTTACGAGCCTGGTTTGAAAGAGCTGAGAAAGAGGAATTTGATAAGCACTAGGGCAGAGAACTAAGCTGAGAATCCGGTTTATGCATTCAGTTAAAACCTGCACATTTCTTTGAAGTGAGCCGATTTGGATGTAAATTATTCCCCTAAGTGATTCGACCATGACACTCAACAGAAGAAGTTTCATTCGTAATTCGGCCATAGCTGGTTCCGCTTTGGTATTTGATCCATTGCAAGCTCTGGGTCAGAATTTTAGCAATGCAGAATCACAGATTGGTTTGCATCCCTTTGTCTTTGACAATCCCGATGCGGTGTTTATCATGCAAACAGATGTGGATGAACGGACCAATGCATCGGCCCTAAAACAAACTGGATTGGATTTTGGCAGGTCGGTATTCGGTCTGACCGATAATCCAGACAATGGGGTGCCCCTTAGCCACAAGATCGTACTCAAGCCCAACCTGACCTGTCGAGGGAAATGGAGTCCCGACTATACCACTGAAGGAACCATGGGAGTAGTAAGCGACGCCAACTTCACCGAAGGGATGATCGAAAGTATTAAGGAACTGGGTATAAGTGGCTCACAAATTTATGCCCGTGAGGTGAATTGTCCGGAGGACCTGGCGGAAGGCGGATACATCGATATGGCGGCCAGAACCGGCATCGACCTGCAGGGCATTGATACCCCTTATAACGAATTGGATCCGACGCAGATTCAATGGATGGATGTGGAGGACGGACTCTACTTTAAAAAGATACCTTACCTCTGGCCGGTAAATGCACCTGATACCTGGCTGCTGAATATTGCCAAGCTGAAAACCCACTCCATGGGAATGACCCTCTGTGCCAAAAATATTCAGGGCACAATTGCCAAGAACTATCAGCAGCATTGCAAAGTGCCTGGATCCCATCTGGACATCCGGACAGAAGATATCCAAAGCAATGCATTTACTACCATTGAGAACAATTACAACCGTCATGTGGCCGATGGCGTTCCCAGGTGGGACCGGCCCGGACAGGATGGTGGATTATGGATGGAAACCTGGGCATCCCGCTGCCTGGATAATAATTCGGTTACCAAGTCGGGCCTTCATGTGATCGAAGGAGTATACGGCAGAGACGGTCATTTTGTAGCAGGGCCTAATGCCGGGGGACTGGCTAAAGACTACATGTGCAATGTCATTATATTCGGACTCAATCCCTACCTGGTAGACATCATTGGACACTGGATCGGGGGGCACAATCCGGGCAACTTCGGACTATTTCACATGGCCCTGGAAAACAATCTGGTATCCACCATTAAACCCGCCAATATACCCCTATACGAATGGGATGCTGATAGCGGAGCCACACTGAAGTCCCTGACCGACTTTGATCGCTATGCTTTAAAGACCAACTACCTGAGAAGAGATTATGATGGGGGCAGTGAAGATTACTGGCATATGGTAAATGAGTATTTTGATTATACCCTGGTATCCGTTCCAAACACCAGGCCGCCCGAGCTTCCTTTTACCCTGGGTGAGAATTTCCCAAATCCCTTCAGTGAAATAACGCATATTCCCTTCCAGATCCCCGAGCACGGACATGTACTCATCGAGATCATAGATGAACTGGGAAGAACCGCCGACATGCTCTTGAATGAGCCCATGTCTTCCGGAAACCATATGATCAGCTGGAACAGCAGTAATCATCCGGCCGGACTGTATTTTTACAGAATGCGCTACAAGGGCTTGCTTCGTACCGGGAAAATGATGTTATTACACCTTTAGTATTAATACAATTGCAAAAAGAAATGAAGAACATCCTCTTACTGACTCTTATCCTCTCCCTTTGTTTGACTTCCTGTAATACCTCCAAAGAACCTGACTACTCCTTAAGCCTGGAGGAGTATTATAAGCTTGGGATGCCCGAGCAAGAGCATGTGTGGAATATGGAGGATTATTCCAATGCTTTTTTTGTGCTAAATTCCCTGAAGTACCAAACCCCCAAAGCTTTGCCTGTCAGAGAAAGTGATAAGTCGGGATTGCTCTTTTCCCGGATGATTAGCATGGATAATATGGCATTTCTTGAGGATGTAACACTTCCTCTGCATGCTAAAGCCGATCTGATCAAGTGGTTTGTAAATACCCTGATGGAATTAAAAGTAGCCTACACCCAGCCCGGCAAACCGGAGCAATATTATGTCAGGGAGTTGATGGATATTGATATTTTCAGACTCAGCGTTTCACATCAAATGCTGGCTCTTGGACAGCAAATCAATGAATCTGAGGACCCTTCCGATGCAGCTATGGCATCTGATTATCCACAGATCCAGCAGATGTACCTTAACTTGCTGAGCGAGTTGTTTGAAAAGCACCAGAATGCAAGTCACATTCCTTTACCAACCCTGGAACTTTTATCCGATAGTCTTTCCAGCTCAGTGAGTAAAAACATGCATTGGTTTGACGAGCAGGCAAGAGCTACAATGAAACAAACACTGAATGCAGCCGTGGAAAGTACATCCTCCCAGACTATTAAAGACAACTATCAAGCTTTGTTAGAGAGTTTATAAGGTCCTTAAGAATGTAAGGAAATTAGTCCTGACCATAGATCTGCAGGTAGCCATTATTTGAGGCAAAGAGCAGAAGTTCCTTTCCCGTGGATAGCTCAAGCTGGGCCAAGTCCCTGATCTCACCGAAGAGAAAGAAGCCACTTTTATGGTTGCTTAGCGATTCGAAGCTACCATCACCATTCCCCAGTAAGACTACTCCTCGGTTGGCATCCAGGTGTCCAAATTTTAGCCTGGATCCCAGGAAATTACCTGCAAGTATCAGGTCCAGATTACCATCACCGTTATAGTCACCGCTTTTCATGGCATAGATGGGTGATAATTGAGCAGCCAGAGGAAGCTCCGTCATACTGAACCGTCCCTCCCCCAGGTTCTCCAGGTAGGAGGAGCTGGTATTGGTAACTTTCAGCTTTAGAGCGTTCTCAAGTACTTCCGCAGGAAAAATATCGCTTATGGTTTCATTGGCAAAAGACTGATGGTCGGGATACCTGCTTGCCAGAATACTCAGATGGGCATCCAGGTCCAGTTTCGAATACATGGGAACATTCAGGCCTTTGTTGTAGTAGCACATAACCCCATCCAGGGAACCGTTGTTGTCAAAGTCAGAGGCGTAGATAGTCGCGGGTTCGTCCATGGTGGGTTTAATCTGGAAGTTTTTCCCTGTATTACCCAGAACATAATCCATGTCTCCATCCTGATCGAAATCACCCTCTTCAATACTGTTCCACCAGCCTTCAGACCTGGCCATCCAGTCCTGCCCTGAGAGCTCTTCCATGCCGTTTCCAGTATTCTGAAATATCCTCACTGGCATCCATTCTCCTACAAGTATCAGGTCGGGACGTTCATCCTGATTGAAATCCGTCCACAGGGCATCACTGACCATGCCGGGTTTGACAAGTTCCGGATTATAGACTTCAGTGACATCACTGAAATTACCTCTTCCATCGTTTTCCAGCAGGTAGGACCTGGGTGCCAGCGGATAAGCCATTGGTGTGAGTCTTCCCCCGACAAAGAGGTCCACATCCCCATCGTTGTCCATATCTGCTGCCTTCACACAGGAACCGCTGGTAAGCATAGATGGAAGTTGCTTGGCCGATCGTGTGAAATTGCCCCGTCCATCATTTACATAAAGGCGATCCTGGAGTTCTTTCGAAGAAGGATCGAATTCGTTTCCACCGCTCACCACATAGAGATCGGGATCCTGATCGCCGTCCACATCAACGAAGAGGGTTCCCAGATCCTCGCTGGCAGTATCGGCTACGAAACTTGCCTGGGCATGGGATTTAAATGTGCCTTCCCTTTGCTGTAAGAACAACTGTCCGGGTCTTCCTTTGGCACCTCCCATAAATACATCTTCCAGACCATCCCCATTTACATCAGCTACGGCCAGAGAAGGCCCCTGGGTGGATAGTTTCCAGGGCAGCAGGATTTGCTTGAGAAAATCGTTGTAATCGTTTTCTTTATGCTGAATTGGTATAGGATTGGGATTGTAGAGGGCCGTAAATAGTCTTTGCGTCTCTGCCTGGGTGCTTATTGCCTGCAGGTCTGCATCTTCATTACGAAGTACAATCGTTTGGTCCACTTCGATTTCTCTGAGGACCTCCATACTAAGATCGGGCCAAAGGATATGCAGACTGTCAATTCTTGAAGCTTTGCCCAATCCAAATATCAAATCGTTATCTACCGAGGACATATATCCCCTGGAGGGATAAGCTTCCTGGGTATACACATTCTCACCGCAAAATACATCGATTCTTGCACCAATGCCACTGGTGTTTTTTCCGCTTCCTTCCAGCTTGATTTTCAGGTAGTGGTTGTCATTGAGGCGCTCGGAATTGTTTCTGTATACGTGAGCAAAATCATTGACATTGCTGATCACCAGGTCCATGTCGCCGTCATTGTCCAGGTCGGCATAGACGGCTCCGTTGGAGAGGGTAGGGTGGTTAAAACCCCAGTCTTCGCCCTCATTGCTAAAGGTAAGGTCACCCTGGTTTTTATACATGTAGTTGCTTAGCACGGTTTCAGGGATCATAGCCAGGAATTCCATAACGTCCATACCCGGTTCGCCCGTTTGACGCTGCATGGAAAACTCCACCGATTTATCGAGTATGTCCATGTGGGTCACGTTCTTGCCGTAGCCATTGGAGATAAAGAGGTCCTTGAAGCCATCGCGGTCAAAATCGCATAAAAGAGGGGACCAGCTCCAGTTGGTGGCGTAAGGACCTGCATACTGTCCAATCTCGGTAAAATGGGTACCTCCGCTATTTAACTGCAGCATGTTACGTGTAGTCTGGTAGTAAAAACCCACTTTCTCTCGTATGGATAAACGGGCGTAATTATCGGGGCCCTCCACCAGTTTCTGTTCGTAGTGGTCTTCAGGAAGCATATCGAGCGTAAAGAGATCGATGTAGCCGTCGTTATTTATATCGGCTGCATCGCAACCCATGGACGAAAGGGAGATATAGCTGAAATAATCCTCCATACTTTCCCGGAAGGTCCCATCCTGTTGATTGATATAGAAGTAGTCCTTTTCGTAATAGTCGTTGCAAACGTATATATCGGGCCAGTGATCGCCGTTGAAGTCTGCCACTGCCACACCCAATCCAAAATTGAGTGCGCTGGAATAGATCCCCGCGTCGCGACTGATATCGGTAAACCTGTCCCCATCGTTGCGGTATAGTTTCTGTCCAAACCAGAGGTCCCTGCTATTCCTGAGACCTATGAATTCTTCGCGGAACACGGCGAAGTTATCGGCGGAGTGATTCAATGAAAAAAGATCCAAATCGCCGTCCTTATCGTAATCCAGAAAGGCACTATGGGTGGAATAAGCATGATCTGCGATATGATACTCCTCGGCCTTTTCCGTAAAACTCAGGTCACCGTTATTAATGAAGAGGTAGTTTTTACGGAAGCGTTGTCTTTTGTCTGTGGAATTGGCCACATAGATATCCAGGTAACCATCCCCATTCACATCGACCATCACAGCTCCGTTACTCCAGGTTTCGAAATCTGAAATACCAGCCTCTTCGGAGATGTCCTCAAACCTGAAATTGCCCTTATTCAGGTAAAGTCTGTTTTTTACAAAATTACCCGAAAAGAAGAGATCGGGCAGACCGTCGTTATTGATATCACCCGCTGCCACCCCGGCACCATTAAACAGATAGTTGTAGCCCAATGAATTAAAATCGGGGAAATCCTTTACCAGATTCCTGAAAGTGATCCCGGTCTTTTTATGGGGGAGAAGGGTAAACTGTTTCTCTTCCTTCTCATTCTCACAGGAAGCAATGAGTAAGACTAA
>Ga0180436_10005854_pt1 | contig 10791 bp, 11 predicted proteins | sample SS_ome_2_FD_132434 | JGI IMG/M metagenome (GOLD analysis project Ga0180436, IMG submission 132434) | Hypersaline lake sediment archaeal communities from the Salton Sea, California, USA - SS_3_S_2 metaG | ecosystem: Environmental > Aquatic > Non-marine Saline and Alkaline > Hypersaline >...
ACTCCAGCCTCCTGCCGGGACACCGCCGATGGGTCCGCTTTCAAGAGTAAGTATGAACTTATCCAGTAATCCATATTCCTCTGCTACCCTTCCTATGTCTTCCGGTATGCCTATTCCCAGATTGGCAATGGCACCCTCTCCTATCTCCTTTAGTGCCCTGGCAGCTATTATGCGCCTGGGACCCATCTCCATGGGGTCAGTAGTCTTCAGGGATATACCCTCGGGTGCCGGGCTAAAGTAGCCATTATTATATTTTTCGGCAAATGTCTGGTGGTGCTTATCCGGGTCTGCCACTACTATATGGTCTACCAGTATGCCGGGGACTTTAACTGACTGGGGCGGGACTGGCTTCTTAAGCAGTTTCTTTACCTGGGCTATCACCCTGCCGCCGCAATTGTGTACTGCCTGGGCTATGGGCAGTACCTCGCCTATTATTGCCTCATCATAGGTCACTATATTTGAAAAGGGGTCAGCTGCAGTCCCCCTTATCAGGCCGATATGTACCGGAAATGACTTATACCATAACCATTCTTTTTCTCCCAGCCTTATCCTTTCAACCAGTGATTCCCTGGAGCAGCTGTTTAGCCTGCCTCCCCCGTTTTTGGGATCTATAAATGTATCCAGCCCTATATGGGTGATGCATCCCGGCCGGCCTGCGGCAATATCCCTTAATAGCTGGCATATGACACCCTGGGGGAAATTATATGCTTCTATAAGGTTTTCTGAAGCAAGTCTTCCCAGCCCTGGTGCCAGGCCCCAGTGGCCGCCTACCACCCTTTTTAGAAGTCCCTTATGGGCCAGGTGGTTTAACCCCCGGGTTTTGCCGTCACCCTGGCCGGCAGCATAGACGAGGGTCAGGTTCCGGGGGGAACCATTATGCAGGAAGCGTTCCTTAATAGCTGAGGTAAGTGCCTCGGGATGGGATATTCCCACAAAGCCTCCGCAGGCGACTGTCTGGCCGTCTTCTATAATATCTGCTGCATCCTCTGCGGAGCATAACTTACTATCCAGCATACTTTTCAAGCTATCCAGCCTCCATTGACATGTATCACCTGGCCGGTTATATAGCTTGCCATATCACTTGATAGAAATAGTACAGCGCTGGCTATCTCCTCAGGTTCCCCGAACCTTGCCAGGGGGATGGATTCCAGCATCTTATCTAAGATATTATCGGGAATAGTCTTTCCCATCTCGGTAAGGACCACTCCGGGGGCAATGCAGTTTACCGTGATAGCCCTCTTTGCCAGTTCCTTGCTCAATACTTTTGTAAGTGCCACTACCCCGGCCTTGGCAGCGGCATAATTTGCCTGCCCGAAGAATCCCAAAAATGCCGAGATGGAGGAAAAATTTATTATCCTTCCGCCATCTGAAAGCCTATTGGCAGCATGCCGGCATACATCGTATACCCCGGTCAGGTTGGTATCTATTACATCCTGCCAGGTCTTTTTATCCATCTTCTTTATTGTCTTATCCCTTATTATTCCGGCATTGTTTACTACGATGTCTACAGAACCGAATTTTTCTATTGCGGTATCAAACATTTCTCCAACCCTGTCATAATCCCTGACATCTGCTTCTACTAAAAGTGTGTCACCCTTCAGTTTGGATGCAGTTTCTTCTGCCCTGGCCAGGTTTATCCCTTTGCCTTCATCAAAGTAGTTTATTATGACATTGGCACCTGCCTGACTGATAAAGCTGCAGCAGCTGGCTCCAAGACCCTGGCCGCCGCCTGTTACTATGGCAGTTTTTCCTGATAGATCTATTTTAATCATTATCTTCCTAACTGGTAACTTTTTTAAAAGATGAACTATCCTGTATAAATACAGCAACAAATTTTACAGCTCTCTTTCCGATAACCTGCGTCTTATGCTTTACAGCTGAATCAAAGTATATGGAGTCTCCTGCCCTCATACGGTAAGTATTTTCCCCAATAGTAAAATCCATGACTCCTGTAAGCATATATATAAACTCCTGCCCCTTATGAAAGAACTCTCCCGGAGGATCTCCCGGCTCTATGGTCAATATAAAGGGTTCGACATTTTTATCCCGCTTATTGAGAGCCAGTGCCTCATAATGGTATCCGAACTGTGAACCTTTCTGGCTTACAGCTTTTCCTGTGTTTTTGGGTGTAAAGACATATGCTGGATTATTTTCCTCATCGACAAAAAATTCTACCAGCGGCACTGATAGTGCCTTGGCTATCCTGATAAGAGTAGATATCGGGGGTGATATCTGGGCTGTCTCTATTTTTGATAGTGCACTTTTTGTAAGGTCGGCCTTTTTGGCAGCAGCTGTAACTGTCAGCCCTGATCCCTGGCGCAGCTTCCTTATCCTATTTGCAATTACTTGTTCATCCATAATCTACAATGTATCTTTTTAGGAAACATAAGTCAATAACAAAATAATATCTCCGGACTTATGAAAGAGAAGGCACTTATATCACTAGACTTCTATTTTTATGATGCCATTTTCTACTTTTAGCGGATATGATGGTTCTTTTTGGGTCTTAAGCTTAAGGAACCCTATTTTTGGTCCTGAAATGCTTTCCCCGGTTGTGATATCAAATTTGGAACCATGCCTGGGGCAGGTGATTATTTTACCCTCCAGGGTACCCTGGGAAAGGTCCGCCCCCATGTGGGTGCAATATCTACCCATTGCATAATATTTTCCATCATGCTTTGCGACCAGCACATCTTTTCCCTGGACCTTATAGGTCTTTATCCCGCCATCTTCTATCTCATCTGCTTTTCCTGCTTCTATATAGTCAGCCATATGCCCTCCCTGGGATATATGATACTAAGCTGAATTATTATATTCTTATTATAAACAATAATCCCCATAAGGTCATATTACTGGCCTAGCCAGGAGATTATATATTCATTATTCGGGGGTATTCTGTATTCTTTGTCCTCTCCTGTGCCTTCCATTCTCTGCCAGTTTCCACCAAGCTCCATCTCTTGTGCAGTTAATCCAAAATGGCAAAGACATATTCCCATATCAATATACTGCAGGTTGCGGTGGTCGGGCTTATTGCTGTATGCCCTGGATCTTTTCATAAAGAAATGAAAGATATTGCCCTCTTCCCTTATTATCCTCCAGGGCTGCAAATTGGTTGCGGATGGTCCCAGTCTGACCATCTCCAGGGGTAGGCTGTATGGATCCCTGTCATCCTTTTCCAGGGGGACCGAAAAGCTATTATTAAAAAATAGTTTATCCCAGGGTTTTCTCCTGTCAGAACCGGCAAACATCCTGACTGCAGAGTCCTTGAGCCTCCTCTTGTTTATACCATAACCGACAGGGCTCACCCCTGTGAGCAGTTCCCCGTTTTTTATCCCAACTTTATTTGAAAAGCCTTTCCTGTTGAATGTACCACCCAGCCAGCAGGTGCCCAGCCCCAGGTCTGTCATATGAAGGATTATCTTTTCAAAGACATAACCAAAGTCTATGATCCCGTATTTTTCGTCCTCTTCCCTGGTGATGCCGGCAATAAAATATCTTGCTCCGGTTATTAAACCATAAGTCCCCAGAGTTTTTATCGACTCAGGCTCCATACCTGTTGTATCGATTAATTTGAACCTTAGCCGGGAATCGAATATATTATCATGTCTGCTGTTAAGTATCCGGATAATATCTTTATATATAACAGGCTTTATCTTTTCTCTTGTATAGCTTCTAATGGATCTTCTTGTCTTTATAAGGTCTGTTACTGGTTTATTAAATCCCATTTTAATCCTTTCCCTCCTAATTATTGGTTATGATTTTTTCTGCTACCACTAATGTTCGCATCTATTGCAGTGCCTTTGCGGCTGACCGGGGGAATCGATGCCTGGGGTTCGGTTATCCATTCAAACATCCTGTCCCCTCTCCCCTTTTTTCTCTTTTTGAAATATTCCAGCTTAAGCCAGAATTTCTTCTTAAGTCTATTTTTTCACAAAAATCTGGATTTCTCTATGATATTTTACAAGCATTATTATTAAAGTCTCATTACAGCCGGCTGCCCTTTATCCTTGTTCTATTAATATATTGATTAATTAATATTTTCTTTTTTTATAATAAATTATAAAATTGTATGAAGATTTAAGGAAGGCGGTGAACATGGATACACTGGTTTATGATAAAAAAGACAATTCCCTGGTAAAAAAGGTCAGGCAATCCGATATCCCTTCCTATATAAAGAATCCTGATTACCTGTTATGGCTGGATATAGAAAATCCCAGCAAGACCAATATGAAGTTCCTGCTTGACCACTTCCATTTTCACCCCCTGGATATAGAGGACTGCTTAAGCGTTATCGAGAGGCCGAAGCTTGATGAATATGATGATTATTTCTTTTTAGTGCTGCATATACCCCTGTTTGTAAAGCAGACAAGAAGGCTGGTCCCTTTTACCGTAAATATTTTTATCGGGAATAATTTTATTGTTACTGTACATCAGGGGCCCTGCAAGCCCATAGAAAATACCTATGATAATATAAGCCAGGACCCAGGCATCCTTTCCAAGGGCTCCGGCTATCTCCTGCACAGGGTTTTGGATGCCCTTATTGATTATAATTTCCCTATCCTTAATAAGATCTACCGGAATATACAGAATGTGGAAGATGACATCTTTAAGAAGCCTTCCACAAAAAATGTCAGGACAATCCTTCTTATAAGGACCAATATCCTGACTTTCAGGAATATTGTTTTTCCCCAGAGGAAGCTTTTAAAAACCCTGGAGATAAAGGATATGGACTTTCTTATAGGGGCGCTTGAGGTATATTTCAGCGACCTGGTAGACCATATCGAAAAGATCTGGGATACTCTGGAAAACTATAAGGAGCTGGTAGAAGGGGTCCATGAAGCCCACCAGTCCCTTCTTTCCAATAAGATAAATGACATAATGAGGATCCTTACTGTCTTCTCGGTAGTTATCCTCCCTCTCACCCTTATAAGCGGGATATACGGGATGAATGTGGGCCTTCCTTTGAGAAACTTTCCGGGAGCTTTTATCATAATAATGGCGGGCATGGCCCTGATATCTTTGGGTATGCTTATTTATTTTAAATTCAAGGATTGGGTCTGACCTGCAGCCTGAAACCGTGGTTTTAAGGATAATTTATACATTCACCCTTATCTCATCTTTAAAAAAGACTTCAAAATGAAAGCTTGAGAAGTCCTTAAGATAATCATCCAGCAGGATTTCCAAGGTAAAATCCTGGATCTCTTCCGGCATCATCCTTTCTCTGGGAATATAGCATTCTTTTATGAAGGCCACCCGGTCCCGGCTATCATAAAATGTGCATAGAAGCACCAGGTCCCTTATCTTTTCTTCCCCAATATTTATTATCCTGCCCTTGATCTTTAGATAATCTCCTTCATAGTAATAATCTTCTATCCGGGCAATAGGGTTTCCTTCAAAGTTGTCATTATGGTCCCTGTAGTTTACTCCTATCTTTACTGAGGAAAGTTCTATATATTTTTCTTTTTCAGTGAAATAATAGCTAAAAGGGTACTTGGCTCCTTTTCTGAGATAATCTGTTTTTACGGGTATAAATGCACTGCTTATGATCCCTGAGCCTGCATTTAAAAAATCCATGGTTATCTCCAAATCGGTCTTTATGTTGCCCGATATGTTTTCCAGCTCACCCAGGATAATCAGGTCCCCGTACATATCCAGGTAGATATTGCAGTTCTTTACCAGTGTGCCGATACTGGAAGTTGTATTTACAGTTATATTCTCATAGTCAAAAAGATAGAGCCCGGGGCTTTCATTTTCGGCCACGGCCACTGCTGTCTCTTCTTCAGTAAAGGCTTGCCTGCAGGATGCAAATACTGAAAATACAAGAATTGCTAAAACTGCTAAAACTGATATTTTTTTAATATCCTGGAGCCTAGCATTCATCATCTTTTTTGACATTGTCTATTTCGTCGATAATATTATTATCCTTATCGACATAGACTACATGCGGCTTATGCCCTTTTGCCCTGTCTTCTTCCATAAGTGCAAAAGAAAGGATTATCACTTTATCGTCTTTTAGTATTTTCCTGGCGGCAGCGCCATTCAGGCATATCTCCCTGCTTCCCCTTTTGCCTTTTATGACATAGGTCTCCAGCCTTTTGCCGCTTTCCAGGCTGGCGACCAGTACTTTTTCGAAGGGAAGTATCCTGGCATGCTCCATCAGCTCTTCATCTATGGTAATGCTCCCCATATAATGGATATTGGCCTCAGTTACTGTGGCCCTGTGTATCTTGCTTTTTAATATATTTATCAGCAAAACTATTTCCTTTTCATCTATTTTTCTTATACCGCTTCTTATTCAGACCCTGATCTGTTTCAGGTTTCTGCCTTAAGTCCTGAGCCCTGTTTTTGGCAGGTTTCCTGCCACATTCTACTATTTTTTTTTATTTATAACCACATTATCTATTAGCCTGGTCTGCCCAATTGTAACTGCTGTTGCAATAACTATATCGCCTGCGGTTTTTATATCTTTTATTTCTTCCAGGCTTGCGGCATCCCTTATGTCAAAATAATCGATATTTTTTATATAATTATTATCTTGAAGCTCTCTTAAAGCTTCCCTCTTTATGACTCCTGCCTGTTTTTTCCCTGAAAGTATCTTTTTTTGGGCAGTTTTTAATACTCTATATATAATAGAGGCGTTTTTTCTCTCGTCTGGAGCCAGGTATTTATTCCTGGAGCTAAGCGCCAGGCCGTCTTCTTCCCTCACCGTAGGGCATTCTACTATCCCTATATTTATATCTAGGTCTTTTACCATTTTTTTTATGATGGCCAGCTGCTGGAAATCCTTCATCCCGAAATATGCTTTATGGGCCGGCAGTATATTAAATAATTTCAGCACTACCGTGGCTACCCCTTTGAAGTGCCCCGGGCGGTATGCCCCGCACATCATATCGGGAAGGCCTTCTACCTGCACATAGGTGGAGTGGTCTTTTTTGTATATCTCCCCTGCTTCAGGATTGAATATATAGTCAATACCGTTATCCTCTGCCAGGGCTGCGTCTCTTTTTAGGTCCCTGGGGTATTTTTCCAGGTCTTCTCCGGGACCGAACTGGACGGGGTTTACAAATATAGTCATAAATACTTTCTGGCACTGGCTTCTAGCCTTTCTTGCCAGGCTGAGATGGCCTTCATGCAAATATCCCATAGTCGGTACCAGCCCTATAATAAGGCCCTGTTTTTTTAGATCCTCAAGAATGCCGCGGCACTGCTCTATTTTTTTTATTATTTTCATCTTATCAGTAAGAATGTTCGGAAGCGGGGAATTTTTTATCCTTTACTTCCTTTATATATTTTTTATAGGCATCCCTGGTTATGCTGGCAAGCTCAGCATATCTTTTGGAAAATTTTGGCTTAAACTTCTCAAACTGCCCCAGCATATCATGGGTTACCAGCACCTGCCCGTCACAATCAACTCCGGCCCCTATCCCGATGGTGGGTATGGTAAGCTCTCTGGTGATGCGTTTAGCTAATTTTGCCGGGACCTTTTCCAGGACTACTGAGAAAGCACCCGATCTTTCCAGCCCTTTCGCATCTTCTATTATTTTTTCTGCTTCTTGCCCTTCTTCTCCCCTCAGCCCGTAGCCTCCGAATTTATGTATGGATTGAGGTGTCAGCCCCAAATGCCCCATAACTGGTATTCCTGCCTGTGATATCTTTTCTATGACACCATATACTTCGCTTCCGCCCTCCAGCTTTACTGCTTCTGCGCCGGCTTCTTTAAGAAATCTTCCTGCATTTTTTACCGCCAGTATTTCCGACTCCTGGTAAGACATAAAAGGCATATCCCCCACCACGAGAGCCCTTTTTGCCCCCCGGGTAACCGCTCTGGTGTGGTGCAGCATCTCTTCCATGGTGACTGGTATGGTATTTTCATATCCCAAAAGTACATTGGCTACTGAATCTCCCACCAGTATCATATCTATTCCGCTTTCATCTAACTGGTAAGCCATCAGGGCATCATAGGCGGTAAGCATGGTTATTTTTTCACCATCCTGCTTCATTTTTTTCAGCACTTCTGTGGTTATTTTTTTTATTTCCATCATTTTTCCTTTCGGCTGTTTTTTCTTTCTTCTAACAGCTCGTAAAACTTTTTATATGTTTTATTATCTATCCATCCATTTTCCCTGGCCAGGTCTGCCGTTTTTTGTCCCATCATCTTATATATTTCCACATCTTTTTTATCGAGGACACTGTCGAACATCTTCATATGGTCTTCAATTGTCCCTGTATCTCCCCTGGCAATAGGGCCGGTAAGAGATTTTTTGGTTCCTATTTTCTTTATATTCTCTACTGTACCTTCTACCAGGTTTAAAAGTCCGCGGGTGGATGCCTGGGGCTCTATTCCTATTTTTTCATTAATATATACTGCATGGTTTATTAAGGTGACAAGGTAATTTGATGCAATGCAGGCGGCTGCATGGTATATGGGTTTGGCCTCATCTTTTACAAAAATGCTATTGCCTTCAAGAAGCTTTACTATTTTTTTAGCCGCCCGCTCCCCTTCTTTATCAGTATAAGTGATCCCATACTCTGTGCCTTTTAGGGTTTTTATAGCTTCTGGTATGGAAGCAAAGGATTTTAACGGATGGATGGATGCTGTGTAGTCTCCTTCTTCTTTTGCTTTTTTTAGCACATCTAGCGGTTTTGATCCGCTAAAGTGGATTATTGTCTTCCCGCATCCTGGATTTTCGCTGTAAAGGTCCTCACAGATCCTTGATATCAAGTCGTCCGGGGTACATATAAAAACAGTATTTGCTTTTTCTGCAGCTATTAGATTATTGCTGGTAAAAAGTATGTTTTTTGCTTTATCTTTAAATATTTCCTTTGCCCTTTTTATTGATCCCGGGGACGGCGAGGCTATGGATTTTATTTTTATATTTTCATGGTTTTTACCGGCAATAGCAAAACCCAGGGTGGTTCCCAGGCGCCCGGCGCCGAGTATGGCGATATTTAAGTTTTTATCTGTATTGGGTTTTATCAAGATATTAAAATCAGGTTTGGAAAGTTTTATGAGACCCTTACAGGCATCAATAAATAAAGGATATTTTTATCTTTCTCGGATTTTATAAGTATTGGTTTTAATGGTTCCTCGATAGCCAGTACTATGTTTTTACCGTCTATCATATTTATTCCGTCGATAAGGAAAAATGGATTAAATGCTATCTCTATTGTTTCTTCACCATAAGCGATCTCAAAGTCCTCGCTGGAGCTTCCGATCTCTTTAATATCCATGGTTGCTGTTATTTTGCCTTTTTCTATGATTATTTTTATGGGAATATTATCCTGGGAAATAGAAGATATCCTTCTTACCACTTCCAGTAATTTTTCCTTATCAACCAGGATATTGTGCTTCATCTTGTCTGGGATAAGCTGTTTGTATTCAGGAAATTTTCCTGAAAGCAGCCTTGAGACTATTATATTTTTTACAATACTTTCTTTTTTCAGGAAAAATACGATCTGGTTTTCTTCCAGTATTATTTCCAGTTCCATTTTTTTAAAATCATTTTTGGTTATGCTGTCCAATACTTTTGAAGGCACAACAATTTTTATATCTTTTTTTCCGGTCTTGATGTCTTGTTTTATAGTGGCCAGCCTATAGCTATCGGTTGCGACCAGGGTAAGGCTTCCTTCCTCCATCTCCATTAATGTCCCTGTGAGTATAGCCCTGCTTTCATCCTGGGAAGATGCCCTCTGTACTTTTGCTATAAGGTTTTTAAATTCATCCAGTTTTAATTTTATATTATCTTTTGATTTGATCTCGGGAAATGCCGGATATTCTTCTAAAGATAAAGTATTTAGGTTAAAGTGGGCATTATCGCTGGTTATCTGTATCTGGTTGGTTTGTTTGTTTAATTCTAAACTGATCTTTGATTCTTCCAGGTTTTTTAGTATATTTATAAGTATTTTTGCCGGTACAACTGCCTTTCCTTTTTCGACAATTTTTACATCCATTGTACTTTTTATGCTGGTTTCAAGATCTGTGCTGTAAATAATTAATCTTTTGTCTGCTTCAAGCAAGACCCCGCTTAATATAAATGTTGAAGTTTTTGGGCTTATTGCTTTACTGGAAAAAAGTATAAGATCAAGAAGTTCATTCCTGGTTGTTTGGATTTTCATTTGTACCTCATCTTACAAAACATAACTAAAAATCAAATCTATTTTATTATATATATTATTTAATTAAAATAGTTAGTAATAATCATAGTGTTGTTAAAAATGTTGATAACCCGGTTTTTAGTGCAGTTTTGTATTATTTCGCTGTTGATAGGAATCAAAAACCCTGTTCAAAAAAACGCCGGATATAAACAGGTAAAAAAAAAGAAGAAAAAACCCAAAGTTTTAAACATAAAAAAACATCGATTGTTTATAAATACTTAAAAAGTCAGGCAGTTATCAACAGCAATTGTTAATAAAAAATCAGGCAGGTTTCTTGATCTTATTGGTTATCTCCTGGATCTGCATATATACATTCTTGTCTTTGGGAAGTAGCTTAGAGATCTTTGATACCGCATAAATAACAGTGGTGTGGTCTCTGTCCCCTATCGCTTTTCCTATCTGGGGAAGAGAACTGCTTGTAAGCTCCCTGGCAAGAAACATGGCAATCTGCCGGGCATGGGATATAAACTTATTTCTTTTGGCGCTTAAGATATCATTTATAGGTATAGAAAAGAACTTAGAGACTTCCTTTACTATTTTCTGGATGCTTACCTTTTCGTCACCATCATCAGGAAGCACATCTTTCAGTATGTTTTTAGCTATATCGATATCCGGCCTGGAATTTGTAAGGGATGA
>Ga0180436_10005855_pt1 | contig 10789 bp, 10 predicted proteins | sample SS_ome_2_FD_132434 | JGI IMG/M metagenome (GOLD analysis project Ga0180436, IMG submission 132434) | Hypersaline lake sediment archaeal communities from the Salton Sea, California, USA - SS_3_S_2 metaG | ecosystem: Environmental > Aquatic > Non-marine Saline and Alkaline > Hypersaline >...
CAGGTCGTCGTTGTGCTTGGCCATACCCTCGCGCAGGTAGCGCACGTCGTAGCGGTCCAGGTCACCGTGCAGCTTGATCACATAGTTGTGATCGAAGTCCTTGACCTCACGCAACTGGTCCGGTCCCTTGATCGTGACGCAGTTCACGCCGCGCAGCCAATAAAACGCATCCTCGGCCAGCGTGTCCCAGTTGGTCGTATAGCTGCGATTGGCAAGCTTCTCTTCCTTGACGCCGATCGCGTACATCAACTGCGCCGGGCTGGGGAAGCGGCCGCGCATGTAGCGCTTGAACAGCTCCGTGCGCAGGTAGACGGACGGATACTCCTTCTCCAGCGCGGAGATATAACCGAAGTTCGGGTTGAACCACTTCTCGCGGGAAACCCATTCCTTCAGGTCATCGGCGCTCATCTGGCCCCGCTTGGCGGGGTTGGTCTTTTCGAAGACCTTGACGATGATCTCGTCGATGATCTGTTGGGATAACGGCACTCCCGCGGACGCCGACATACCCGCGCCGAACATAAACTGATACTTCTTCGGCTGGGCGAAGAATTTCTCCAGGATCTCCTCCTGGGTTACAATCGCTTCGTTCAGCACGTCCTTACGGTCGCGCGTCTCCACCTTGATTCGACGACGAATCGACATCGAGGAACCCCTTGTATGACCTTATATTTAATGCCTTAGCGTAAAGCTCGGTGATTATAACAAACACCTGCCCGATGACGCTTTATAATCATACTGTGCGTATTATCGCGGGCGAGTTGAAGGGCCGGGAAATCTCACCGCCGCGCGGCAGCAAAATCCGCCCCGCCACCGGGCTGGTGCGCGAAACCGTGATGAACCTCTTCACCGTGGCCCGGCTGCAGGCCGGTCCCTTCTTGGATTTGTGCGCCGGCAGCGGGCTGGTCGGCCTGGAAGCGCTCAGCCGCGGCGCGCCCCGTGTGGTCTTCGTCGAAACCGATTCACGCTCCGCCGGCCACCTGAAAAAAACGCTCCACGCCTGGGATTTGCTGGAACGCGCCACCGTATTGAAACTGGACGCCCGCCGGTGTTTTAAAACCGTGGACAAAATACTGGACGGCCAACCGGTGGCCTGCGCCTTTCTCGATCCCCCGTTTATCAGCGGCATGGCCGGCGACTTGCTGGAGCATTTCGGCCGCCAGGCCAAGATCCTCAGCGCCGACGGCCGCCTGATCATCCGCGCGGTCGAACGGCTCAGTGACAACGTAACCGGCCTTGCCCAGTTATCGCAGCGAGAACTTAACCGCGCCTGGCTGGCGGAGTATACATACCAATCAGACGCACAGGAGGGGAACGATGCCGACCAATGAGCTGACGATTCCGGAGCAGATCGCGGTCTGGGAGCGGATTATGGCCAACGCCAAGTACCAGCGGGAACTGGCCGATCCGCAACTGACGGCGCGCGTTCCCCCTCCCCCCAACCGGATGCTCAAGGCGCTGGACATCGGCTGCGGCTGGGGCCGCCACCTGGTCTGGCTGGCCCAGCAGGGCTGGCGGGCGACCGGCGTGGACTGGACCCACGCCGCGATCCGCCAATGCCGCGAGCGGCTGGCGGAGCTGCATCTGACGGCCCAGGTGATCAAGGCCGACCTGCGCCGCCTGCCGTTCCAGGATGCGGATTACCAGGTGATTATCGCGGTCGACGTTTTGCAGCACGGACGGCTGGCGGACTTCAAACGCTCGCTGGCCGAGATCAAGCGCGTGCTGCGCGTCGGCGGCCAGGCCATTTTCAACCTGCCCACCGAGCGCAACGCCCCCGGCGACTATGCCGGCACCTGGCCCGAGGAGCGCACCGTGATCATCGGAAGCGGTTCCGAGGCGGGCATTCCGCATCACTTCTTCACCGAACCGGAAGTCCGCACCGCGAGCCGCATGTTCCGCCACGTGGAACTGACCGCGGTGGTCGAACCGCTGCCGGCGGGATTCGCGCCCCTGCACGACCATCACGTCAACGAGTGGTTCTGGGTTGCGCTGACGGGTTAGGCCCGCCCGTTGCGGGCGCGTCGCGGCAGCCCGCCGCTGTAACTGATATAATCTTCGTCCGATCCGGAGAGGTGACCGAGCGGTTTAAGGTGCACGCCTGGAAAGCGTGTGTGCGGTAACACGTACCGTGGGTTCGAATCCCACCCTCTCCGTTTTAGTACCAACCGCTGCGGCGGATGATCGCTGAGCCTGCTTAGGGGACGCTCGAGGAATCATGACGGCGGCGGACAGCAAAAAACCTGATGCCCAAGCGCTGCTGCGTTTGCGTTCCGTGCTGGACCGCGTTTTGCGCGACGGAACGGTCACGGCCAGCTCCGACCAGTCGGTCCACGCGCTGTTCCCGATCGCCATCGACGCGGCCGAAGGGCGGGCGCTGCGGGACTGGGTGGTCGGCGAAGGCGCGGCGCAGACCATCGAGATCGGCCTGGGCTGGGGCATCGGGACGCTCTTTATCTGCCATGGCCTGCTGATGAACGGGGCTCGCGACCCGCGCCATGTGGCGCTCGACCCGTTTCAGGCCACCAGGTTCAAGAACTGCGGGCTCCAGCTGTTGGCCGAGGCCGGCGCCCGTGAGCTGGTCGAGCACCTCGCGGAGGAGTCGCAGCTGGCGCTGCCGCGTTTCGCCGGCACGGGGCGGCGCTTCGATCTCGCGTTCGTGGATGGCAGCCACCTGTTCGACCGCGTATTCCTCGATCTGGTCTATCTCGAGCGCCTCGTGCGTCCCGCGGGCATCGTCTTCGCCGATGACTACCAGGCTCCCGCCGTCGCTAAGGCGGTGTCGTTCTGCCTGAGCAATCTCGGCTGGCAACAAGTTGAGCAATCGCCCCCCGACGAACATCACCAGTGGGTCGTCCTGCGAACGCCAGCGGAGCCCGCCGCGCGAAAGTTCCCGCACTTCGTGGACTTCTAGTAAAGGTTCGGTGCCTATCTTTTCTTAACGCCATAAGTTTAAGCCCGTGTTGGCCGCTATTGTCAGTTTGCTCAACCATAGCCAGCCCGGTTTTGCCATCCTGGGCTCTATTGCGCCGATTTCTGCCTTAAAGGGTTGTATATTCGCGCTTCCTGGCTGTATGATACAAGGCGTAAGGATGCTGTATGCGCAACACAGCGCATACTGACCCCGAATCAGGTACTATGCGGCATCAAACACGGTGTTGCACTTGGCAATTGAATTCAGGAATGAAATCACCAGATCAGCGAAAATGCTCCTCCACGCCCCCTACTCCCCCCCCCTCCCCCGCGCGCGGGGATCGCCAAGCTTAGCTGGAGGCTACTATGTTCCACACGGCGGCTGAGTTCATCGACTTCTACGGCTGGGAGACCGCCTGCACCGGGCGCGTGCTGGCGGCACTGACGCCCGCGTCGCTGACGCACCAGAAGGCCGGCGCCGGGCATCCCACGCTCGGCGACATCGCCTGGCACATCACCACCGCGCCGCTGTATGGCTCGAGCTATGAGCAGTCGATAACGTAGGGGAGCCACTTGTGGCTCCCTGGGCGGCACAAGTGCCGCCCCTACCAGCCGTAGAGCAAGCCCCCGTGCTTGCGGGAACAAGTTTAAGTGGTAAGTCTAAGTTTAAGAAATAAGGTCAACAGCCGGGCCGGCCGTTGTACGTGCGGGCGTTGAAACGGCGTCGGGGACGCCTTCCACCATGCGTCGGGGACGCCTTCCACCGTACCTCGGGGACGCCTTCCACCGTGCGTCGGGAACGCCTTCCACACGGTGCTTTATAAGGTGGCGTGAATCAACGCGCTTAAACTTACGGCTTAAACTTAAACTGCTCCGCGCAACCACGCCACGGCGTGGTTGCGCTACTGGCGGACGAGGGCGTCCGTGCCGGGGCATACGATAATCGCGCGGCGGCGCGGGTATTTATGACGAGTGGTCAAATCTAATCTGTTACCATACCAATGGGCCTGAACCCGCGGGAATACTAGCTTGTTCTGACGGCACAATGCGGGAGAGAAGATGAGCACAGACAACACGACAACCGTGGCCGCGCCGTTTCACGTGCGCGACTGCGCGCTGATCACCCTGGCCACCGGCGTGCGCGCGATCAGCCTGCGCGAGCTGGCCGAGGGCGTGCGCCGCGTCGAGCTGAGCAGCATCTACCACCACTTCTGGGGGCGGCTGCTGCAGCCGATGTTCGACGAGCCGGAGTACAACAACGATTTCGCCTCCTGGGCCTACTGGGCGCTGCACGACAAGACCGCCGCCGAGCGGCTGAGCATGATCGACCCCACCGAGTACGGCGACATCGAGGAACTGCGCCAGGTGCTGGTCGACACGATCGAGGCGCGGCTGGACGAGTCGGGCCAGCAGCTCTGGGCGCCGGCGGATTCGCAGTTCTACTTCCTGCAGTCGCAGCTCGTGGTGCTGCCGACCCAGCACAGCGTAGAGAACCCGGGCGAACTGGCCGGGCTGCTGCCGACGCTGCCGGCGGGCAGCATCTATTACCACTTCATCGACGCCCGCCGCCGCACCGCGGCCAGTATCGACGACTTCTCGGTCTGGCTGGGCGAATCGCCGGGCGACCACGCCGCGCTGATCGACCGGCTGGGCGGGATCGACCCGTTCTTCTCCTCGCTACAGCACATCCGCCAGATGCTGGCCAAGATCTTTCGCGAACACTTCGGCGGAGGTGCCCGATGAGCGACCTGCTGAACAGCTATGAACCGATCGTCGGCCCTGACGTGATCGGCCATCTGCGCCACCTGGCCGCGCCGTTGGCCGGCCAGCGCGTCGTGCACGTCAATTCCACCAAGGAAGGCGGCGGCGTGGCGGAGATCCTGCACAAGATGGTGCCGCTGATGCGCGCGCTGGGGATCGAGACCGAGTGGCACGTGATCACCGGCGCGCCGGAGTTCTACCAGTGCACGAAAACGTTCCACAACGCCCTGCAGGGCAACCATACCGCGCCGCGCGAGCACCAGCTGGCGGCCTATGAGGAGGCCAACGCCGCCTTCGCCGCCGAGTACGGCGAACAGCTGGCCGCCGCCGACTACGTGATCATCCACGACCCGCAGCCGGCGGCGGTGATCGAGCACCTGCCGGCCCGCCGCGGCAAGTGGGTCTGGCGCTGCCATATCGACATCGGCAGCCCCTACCGCCGGGTCTGGCGCTACCTCTACCACAAGGTGCTCAACTTCGACGCCAGCATCTTCTCGCTGCCGCAGTTTTCGCGGCGCCTGCCGCACGCGCAATACATCATCCCGCCGAGCATCGACCCGCTCAGCGATAAGAACACCGACCTGCCGGCGAGCGAGATCAACGGCGTCGTCGAGCAGTTCGGGCTGGACCCCGAGCGGCCGCTGGTGCTGCAGGTCTCGCGCTTCGACCGCTTCAAGGACCCGATCGGCGTGATCGAGGCCGCGCAACTGGCACGCAAGTTCGCCCCGCTGCAGCTGGTACTGGCCGGCGGCGGCGCCTCCGACGACCCGGAGGGCGCGGCGGTGCTGGAGGAGGTCAAGCAGGCGGCGGCCGACGATCCCGACACGCACATCCTGTTGCTGCCGCCCGACGCGCACCGCACGATCAACGCGCTGCAACGCGCGGCGGACATCGTAGTGCAGAAGTCGCTCAAGGAAGGCTTCGGCCTGACGGTGACCGAGGCGCTGTGGAAAGGCAAGCCGGTGATCGGCGGCGACGTCGGCGGCATCCGGCTGCAGATCACCGACCACTACACCGGCTTTTTGGTCCGCTCGCCGGAGGGCGCGGCGCTGCGGATGCGTTACCTGCTGCACCGGCGCGATAAGCTGCGCGACATGGGAGAACGCGCCCACCGCCACGTGCTGGAAAACTTCCTGCTGACGCGGCACCTGCGCGATTACCTGGCGCTGATGCTGGGGCTGGTCAACGGCAATACCGACCGCCTGCTGGTAGGGGTGAACCATGGCGGCTACTAGGCCCGTGCCGGCGGAGTTCTGGGCGCAACTGGGCGCGGCCGGCCGGCGCTGCCTGCTATTGGACTACGACGGCACGCTGGCGCCGTTCACGCCGGAGCGCGACCGCGCCGTCCCCTACGCGGGCGTCGCCGCGCTGCTGGCGAAGATGCTGGCCGCGCGCCATACGCGGATCGTGATTATCAGCGGCCGCAAAGCGCACGATATCCCGCCGCTGCTTAACATCCGGCCGCATCCCGAGATCTGGGGCTCGCACGGCCTGGAACGACTGCGCCCCAATGGCACCTATGCGATTCCCGAACTGCCGGCGGATATCCAGACCGCCCTGGCATCAGCCCGGCGGCTGGCCGTGGCCGGGACGAATCCGGCGCGGCTGGAAGAGAAGCCGGGCTGCCTGGCGCTGCACTGGCGCGGGCTGGCGGACGAGGACGTGCGCACGCTGCGGACCGCGGTCGAACCGGCCTGGCGCGAACTCGCCCAGCGCTCGCGGCTGGTCCTGCGCGGATTCGACGGCGGCATCGAGCTGCGCAGCGAGTTGTTCACCAAGGGCAGCGCCGTCGCCACGGTCCTGGCGGAGGCCGGCGCGGATTGCCGGGCGGCCTATCTGGGCGACGACCTGACGGACGAGGATGCCTTTTGTGCCCTGGGAGAGCGGGGCCTGGGCGTATTGGTGCGCACGGAGTATCGCGAAACCCGTGCCGCGGCCTGGCTTAACCCGCCAGAGGAACTGCTGGAGTTTTTGGCCCAGTGGCACCGTGTCGGCCAAACCGCACAGGCCGGCCAAGTGGCCAAGGAGTAAGAGATGGTCGATGTCAACAGATTGGTTGTAATGTCCAACCGCCTGCCGGTCGCCCTGCACGAGGAAGAGGGGAACTGGCGGGCGGCACCCGCACCCGGTGGCTTGGTCACCGCGCTTTCGCCGGTACTCAAGAAGCACAGCGGGGTCTGGATCGGCTGGCCGGGCACGACCGAGCCGGTGGACCTGGATACGGCGCTGAACGCGGTGTCCACTGAGCTGGGTTACCGGCTGGAATCCGTACAGTTGAACACGGAACAACTGGAGGGCTATTACTACGGCTTTTCCAACGAGATCATCTGGCCGCTATTCCACGGCTTCGAGACGCGCTGCAACTTCGAACCAGACTACTGGCAAGACTATCAGGACGCCAACCGCCAGTTCGCCGCGGCCACCGCGGGCGTGCTGGAACCGGGTGACTTCCTGTGGATCCACGACTACCACCTGATGCTGACGGCACGCGAGTTAAAGCAACAAAACCCGGGGCTCAACTGCGCGTTCTTCCTGCACATCCCCTTCCCGCCGCCGGACATCTTCTTCAAGCTGCCCTGGCGCAAGGAAATCCTGGAAGGGCTGCTGGCCTTCGACCTCGTCGGCTTCCAGACGCTGCGCGACCGGCGCAACTTCACGCTGTGCCTGCAACAACTGCGCATCCCCGGGCTGAAGGTCTACGGCCGCGGCGCCGTGGTCGACATCAGCCTGGGCGAGCACCGCCTGCGGGCCGGCGCGTTCCCGATCAGCCTGGATTACCAGGACATCCAGCGCCACGCCGCCACACCGGAGGTCGAGCAACTGGCCTGGCTGTTCCACGAGAAGTTCCCCCACCGCCAGATCATGATCGGGATGGACCGGCTGGACTACACCAAGGGTATCCCCGAACGGCTGGCCGCCTTCGGGCTGGCGCTGGAGCGCTATCCCGAACTGCGCGGCAACCTGACGATGGTTCAACTGACCGTACCCAGCCGCGAGCGCGTACCGGAATACGAACGTTTGCGCGGCGAGATCGAGCAGCTGGTCGGCCAGATCAACGGCCAGTACACCGAGATCGGCGACTGGGTGCCGATCCACTACATCCACCGCACGATCAGCCGCAGCGAGGTGCTGGCCTACCTGCGCTCGGCGGAAAACGCGATCGTCACGCCGCTCAGAGACGGCATGAACCTGGTCGCCAAGGAATACGTGGCCTGCAACCTCGACGGCACCGGCGCGCTGATCTTGAGCGAGTTCGCCGGCGCAGCGGCGGAGTTCAAACGCCGCGCGATCCTGGTCAATCCCTATGACAGCGAGGGCGTGGCGGCGGCGATCCGGCACGTCTTCCACATGGATAACAACGAGCGCAAGCGGCGGATGACCAAACTGCGCGAGATCGTGCGCAAGAACGACATCTTCAACTGGGTCGAGAACTACGTCGGCACCGCCACACACCGCGACGAAAAAAGCGCCCTGACTGTTGATGAATTTGCCCCAGACTTCAAGTTAAACGACTCGCAATAGTGGCGCTTCTACTCCTCCAGAGCGTAGATCAGGGCGGCGGTGAGTTTGATTACGTCGCCATCGGCGCTTTCCAAACGCCCATACAGCATCTCCGCCAAGCGCTTGAAGATGTGGTAGCCGATCAGCGGGTCGCGCGCCATCAGCTCCCGTAGCGCCGTCGAGTCGATCCGGTAGACCGCGCAGTCCGAGGCACAGCGCACCGTGGCGTTGCGCTCGGTCTGGCCGACCAGCGCCGCCTCGCCCAGCGGCGGATGGTTTTGGGACGTAATCGTCGTCAGGATGCGCTCCTCGGTATCGACATGCTCCAGGTGCGGCAGGGCCAGCTTCTTGGAGATACTCACTTCGCCCTTGAGCAGGATATAGAACCCGCGGGCCTCGGCCCCCTCGCGGATCACGTAGTCGCGCTTGGACATCCAGATCAGTTCACAGAGCTTGGCGACCTCGGTGAGCTGCGCCTCGTCCAGATCGCAGAACAGGCGAACGTCCTGCAGGTTGCGTACGCATTTCTCGATGTTGAGTTGCTCAGTCACCGCCTTCCTCCACGGGGAAGATCACGATCGCGTTGTCCTGCGGCGCGATCAGGTGGTTGGGGCCGGGGTTGAGGTAGTGCAGGTGCTGGCTGGTACCCTGGCCGCGGCCGGCTGTTTCGAAGGTCTTGATGATGAAATCATCGATGCCGGCCGACTCGCCGGACAGCACGTCCTGGATACTCAACTGGCGCCGCTCCTGGACAAGGCCCAAGAGGATCCAGTGCTTCTCGGACAGCCAGTGGATCGCCAGGTCCTTGAAGGTCCTGCCGACGAACTCGCGCGGGATCGGCGCCGTCCAGATCTCGTTGCCCGAGCCGAAGGTCAGGGCATCCTTGAGCGACGAGTCCAGTCCCGGCGTCAGCGCCGCCGCCGTGATCATAAAGCTGTCCAGCTCGCCGGAGACGATCACGCGGTTGGCGCCCGCCCGCCGCAGGTGGCCGCGGTAGGAAGTGGCGAAGCACTCGGCGACGATGCGCAGGTTTGGCCCCAGCTCGCGCAGGGCCAGCACCGCCAGCACGGCCTTTTCGTCGCTTCTCATCAGGCTGTCCAGGCTGTAGCTGATCAGCACCAGTGCCACCCGCGCGTAACGGGCGTTGGCCCGCGTCAGCACCGGCACGCTGGTGTAGGGCCCGCGGACGAAATGCAGGTCAAGCTGCGGAAACTGCTGGGCCAGGTTCTCGAAGTGGTCCTGCTCCAGATCGCCGGCGACCACCACCGGCTGCCGTTCACCCAGGTCCTGCAGGCCGGCCAGGATATTTAGGCCGTTATTGTTCCAGCCGCAGATGACAATGTGGTTTCTGAAGTTAAGCTGCTCCAAACCGCGTTCCCCCTTGATCTTTTTCGACACGTAGATCGACGTGATCGTCGCGCCGACCAGGGGCATCAGTGCCATAAAGGATAGCAGCATCACTACGGATGCCGCGCGGGCGGCGGGCGTCACCGGCGCCAGATCGCCGTAGCCCACCGTCGTGATGCTGACGATGCTCCAGTAGAGCGCATCGAAGTAGCTGTGCACCTGGGAATTGCGCCCCACTTCGCTCAGGAAAAACGCCAGGCTGCCCGTCAGCATCAACACCAGCAGCCAGGCCACCAGCACGGTCAGCTTTTCTTCACGGGCCAGCTTGATCAACTCGACGATTTCCCGGCCCAGTCGGCAGGCCTGAAGCTTCAGCCAGTCCAGCGGCAAATGATTGCCGTTTCGTACCGGCTTCACTCCCAAGCGCGCCGCCATTCGCTGTCGGGCCATAATGCCATTATATGGGAAACCGTCCCCGTTTCACACATCAAATCCCGGATGTAAGTCAGTTTTAAACAATTCATCACCAAATGCCGCAAATTGCCGCTTTGTGGATAGTGTGTTATTATCTCTAACACGGCCAGGGGCAAATCGGCCGGATAAGGCGGAAGTTATGCACGCTTTTATCCAAAACGCCCCACCAAAACAGAAATTACACCGCTCAAGGCGGAAAATGAGGGGCAAAGTCCCACCTTAGGGTGGGGCTTTTTATTATCACACTGGTTCAACGCCAACCCGACCCGGCTGCCGGAACAGGAATCGCTATGCCACCCCACCCCATATATCCGCGCTAACTCGTGGATAATCTGCTAATCGCCCGTGGAAACGCTCGCATATACATGCACGGAATATCCACGGTCATCAACACGTTATTTCACTGCCGGTTCTGCTATTATTACTCAGGGAATCGTCGATCCACTTGGGGTGCTTTATGCAATGCACGCGTTTCGCGCCGGTAGCCGTCATGCTGCTGGTTGCGTTGATTATTGCGGGTCCAGCGGTTCCCTCAACCGCCGCTTCAAACCAGGTCCGTGCGGTACCGCAAAACGACGGTGCCGCGACCACGATCAGCTGGGACGCCGGCGCCGGCATTCTGAGCTGGCGTTATTACAGCCAAGGCGATTACAACCAGGACGGGTTGGTTTCGGTCCACGACCTGACACCGCTGGGCGTCCACTATCTTGAGGAGGGGCCGTTCGACGAAAACTCGGCGCTGGCTGTAATTGATGGTAATGCGGACGGGATGATCACCGTCAACGACATCACCCCG
>Ga0180436_10005858_pt1 | contig 10787 bp, 9 predicted proteins | sample SS_ome_2_FD_132434 | JGI IMG/M metagenome (GOLD analysis project Ga0180436, IMG submission 132434) | Hypersaline lake sediment archaeal communities from the Salton Sea, California, USA - SS_3_S_2 metaG | ecosystem: Environmental > Aquatic > Non-marine Saline and Alkaline > Hypersaline > Sediment...
ACTCTCTATGAGGAGGCACACCATGCTTTTCGGGCCGCTGGAGGACGGACAGGGGCAAGCAGAATACGCGCTCATTCTGGCCCTGGTTGCGTTGATTGTGATCATCATTCTGATCGTGCTAGGCCCAGCTATTGGGAATCTATACAGCAATATTGTGACGACAGCGCCGTTCTAGGCAGCCCAACGTCAGCGTCGCTGGTAGCGAAAGACATGCTTCGGCCCATGTCGGGCACGTAAACCAGGGGTTACCGCTCCACGCCGAGCGCACATCCTGCACGCGCGATGGGTTGGTTCGAACCTGATGGGGCGGGCCAGTTTGCATGCCTTGTGTCGGAGGCGACTTCCTTTGATGTGCTGGCTCACGCTAGACACGGCGTGTCTGAGTGTCGTGGCACGATTCTATAGAGACCCCGTCACCACCCTCACTCCGCCCTTAGGCCGAACCAACTCGTCCGCTCTCCACGCTGGATCATGGCCGACCACGCGTCTGCGTCCGACCCGGGTCCTAGATCGAACCCCAATATTGTCCAATGGAGTAGGAAATGCGACTTGACACCGAATTCGGTTCGCGCCGAAGTAACGTGCTAGCTACTCGCGGTATGGTAGCGACAAGCCAGCCCCTGGCCGCCCAGGCGGGCCTGGAGATCCTTCGGTCTGGTGGCAATGCTGCCGATGCGGCCGTAGCTACGGCCGCTATGCTGAACGTCGTGGAGCCGATATCAACTGGCATCGGAGGCGACTGCTTCGTTCTCTACTGGGATGCCGAGAGCAAGCGCGTGTCGGCCCTGAATGGGTCAGGTTGGGCGCCGCCGGCCGCGTCTATTGAGGAACTCCTCCAGCTGGGCTACAGAAAGACACCGACCTTCACCGGCCACGCCGTGACCGTGCCCGGGGCAGCTGCAGCCTGGAGCGCTCTACTGGATCGTCACGGTACGATGACCTTCGGTGAAACGCTTGATCCTGCGATCTGGACTGCAGAGAACGGCTATCCCGCGACGGAGTTGATCGCGACGAGCTGGCGGAAGGAGGTCAAGAAGCTCCTGCGGGCCCCAGATTGGGAGAGTGGCGATTTGGACAATGGTCCACCGCAACCGAGTGGTGAGGAGTTGCTCCTCCACGGTCGGGCGCCTCGCCCAGGTGACATCATGCGTATCCCCACGTTGGGACGGACGCTACGCGGCCTTGCGGCCGAGGGGATGGACTATGTCTACCATGGGGATTTCGCTCGCGATGCCAGCGACCACGTGCAGCGATATGGCGGCTGGATGACGCCTGAGGATATGGGAGCCTACTCCAGCAGTTGGGTCGAACCGGTCAAGACATCCTACCAGGGCGTCACGCTGTACGAGTGCCCACCGAACAGTCAGGGCTTGCTGACGATCGTCGCTGCGAACATCGCACGTAACTTCGACCTGGCATCGATGAGCGAGGCGGATCGGGTTCACGTCATGGTTGAGTGCATGCGCGCCGCCTTTGCGAGCGCCGGCAGGTGGATTTGTGATCCGAGGAGTGTACGGGTTCCCCTTGACGAGTTATGCAGCGATGCATTAGCTGCGTCTCTAGCCCAGTCGATTGATCTGGCCGCAGGTGCCAGCCGGTCTTCGGGAGGCGAACCTGCAGACCCAGAAGGGGACACGGTCTATCTGAGTGTGGTGGACGGTGCGGGGAACGCCTGCAGCTTCATCAACAGTTTGTACATGAGTACCGGCACGGGGCTCGTCGTTCCTGGAAGCGGCGTTAGCCTGCAGAATCGAGGGGCACTATTCTCACTGGATCCCGAGCATCCTAATGGATTGGCCCCAGAGAAGCGCCCTTACCACACGCTCATGCCAGCTCTCATAACACGAGGTGGCGAGCTCTATGCCTCCCTTGGCGTCATGGGCGGCTTCATGCAGGCTCAGGGTCATTTCCAGATGTTGGTGAACCTCGTCGACCTGGACTTCACTCCTCAGACGGCTCTCGACGTGCCACGCTGGAGGATTGGAGGGCAGGTGGGGGATCTCAATGGGTCTCAGCCCACCAAATTGCTCGTGGAGGAGGGCTGGGACGAAAGCACGCTGACTGAACTGGCTCGGCGCGGCCACGATGTGGAATCGGTAGGGGGCCTCTCGCGGGGCATGTTTGGCGGCGGTCAGATCATCCTACGCGATCCCGACACGGGTGTTCTCATCGGCGGCAGCGATCCGCGCAAGGATGGTTGCGCGGTGGGGTGGTGAGAGGTTCCAGAGAGTGCCCGGTGTCGGGGCTAGGCGCGTCACGACGGGGCTGGGGCATGGGTCGCGAAGTTGTGCTTACAGGTTCACAGGGGTCGAAGAAGGTCGAGGTCGTCACCTACGAGCTGCCAGATGGCTGAGGTGGGCATTGCGCGTGAATGATGGAGCTCGCAGTCGCCGGCACGTGCGCACTCCGGATATGTCGATTGCCCTGTCGACCCGTAATCTTACCGCGCTAGCGCTCGCAATGGGTTTGCGCCGAACCGGACCGAGGGCAGGCCTTGTGGGACGGCCAGTCGCCCTGAAAAAAGCGATCCCGTTCGTTGGAACAGGATCGACGTTCCTCTACTAGCGTCGTGTTGGGACGCTACTTCTGATCCTCTTGGTCTTATCACGTCTGAGGATGACCTTGGGCGTTCTGCCGTGGATAGTGACTGGATCCCTTTCTCGCGTCACAGGGGGGCGATCGCGGGGCATCTGCCGTCCTGGTGTGCGTTCGCCCGACGTCGCCGGGCCAGGCCAGGCGGGGCAACTAGTTTGGCGTGGGCGGTGCGGATCGACGTGGGGCTAAGTCCCAATGAACGGTGTGGGAAAAAGCCTTCAACGGTGCCAGAGAGCAGCCGGGTGTTGTGATCCCCCTCTTAACGCGAAACCGCCCCGGAGGGCGGTCGCATTCACAACGCTGTGTTCACTCAACCACGTTCACATGGAGGTCGGGGCGCCGGGATTTGAACCCGGGACCTCAGCATCCCGATTGCTGCGCGCTAGCCTGGCTGCGCTACGCCCCGAACGAACGATATTATACCTGAATTGCCCTTGTTGACAAGTCGAGGAGACTGTTCCTTTGCTCCCTGGACCCCGGTCGGATGACTGACCAGAGAGCGGTCAATCCAGTAAAGGAGCACCGCGAAGAGTAGCTGGTCACGACGTCAATCCGGGCCATAATTGACACCTGTACCGTTCCGGACTACCATTGGGGGACTAGCCGAGGATCGTGCATCGGGATGGCCCACTGGCACAGGGAGGCACAGGATTGCAGGAAGCGATGAGGGACTCGCGCGAGGGCGCGGCAGGGAGACCGTCGGGACCGGAGACACTCACGGACTGGCTGCGGGCACGGTTCTCCGGCATCATTGAGCCGATTGCCCGTGAGGTGGCGGGGGTCGGCATCGGCCCCAATACGATCAGCGTGTTGGGCTTCCTCCTGCAAGTTGGGGTTGGCCTGCTTTTCTTTTGGGGACGCTTTCGCGTCGGTGGTCTGATTCTGTTCTTCGGCGCTCCTCTGGACGCTTTGGATGGTGCTGTGGCACGGGCCAGCCAGAGGGACGGGCGCTTCGGGGCCTTCCTTGATTCGACCCTGGACCGGCTCTCTGACGCGGTCTTGATTCTGGGCCTGACGGCGTATCAGATCCGAGGGGGCGGCTATGTCGAGGTTGCATTACTTCTGACAGCTCTGGTGGCGGCGTTCATGGTGAGCTACACAAGGGCCCGGGCCGAGTCCCTGGGCGCCTCCTGCAAGGTAGGCTTGCTCACCAGACTGGAGCGCATTCTGCTCATCGCAGTGTTGGCTGCCCTGGGCCTCACCACGCTCCTGGCGTGGGCGCTGGCGATCCTCTCTGCCATCACCGTGTTTCAGCGGGTCGTGCACGTCTACGCAACCTGCTCTGAAGGTGACTAACCCCCGTGGGGGCCGCCCCCGCGGGGTGCCCTCCTGAGGACCACCGAGCCATGGGGCTCATGCTGGGCACTCATCGGTCTCGCCCCCCAACAGTCGAATCCGTTCGTTATCCCCCACGCCTGACGACGACCATCCGAGGCACAAGCCGCAGTCCTCGCACTGGATCGGCGGAAGGATACTGAACTCGCACTGGATACAGCCGTGATCGGAGAGACAGCCTCCCCGACGGGAGGGGACGCCGCCAGCGGACAGTGCCTTCCTTTCCCTTCCCTTCTGTTCTCTTCTTCCGGACAGGTTGCTGCGCTGACGCGGTTCCTGGGTGATGTAGTACTGAGGGTCCATTGCCGAGCGTGTGGCGCACTGGTATAATCCTTGACAGCCATGAGGACTTTCGAAGGATTGGACAGATGCTCTGTGCGGACCATGATTGAGCTCCAGGACCTGACAAAGCGGTTCGACGGCTTCACCGCCGTAGACGGCGTGACGTTGTCCGTCCGCCCCGGTGAGATCCTGGCGCTGCTCGGGCCGAATGGGGCGGGCAAGACGACGACGGTGCGGATGCTGGGCGGTATCCTGGCGCCGACGGCAGGCCGCGCTGTGGTCGATGGCCGAGATGTCGTCCGGGAACCGCAAGAGGTTCGGCGCCGCGTGGGGTTGCTGACTGAACATCCCGGTCTCTACCTGCGTATGCGGGGTGACGACTACCTCCACTTCTTTGGCCGTATGATGGGCCTGTCTGCCGAGGTCTGTCGCACTCGCGCAGCGTCTCTGCTGCGGCAGTTCGGCATGGCCGAGGCGGCGGAACGGCGCATGGGGACGTACTCCAAGGGCATGCGGCAGAAGATGGCCCTGGCGCGGGCTATGCTCCACGACCCACCGGTCCTCCTTCTTGACGAGCCGACCTCGGCGATGGACCCGCACAGCGCGAAGTTGGTGCGCGATGCCATCACGGGCCTGCGGCACCATCAACGCGCCATTGTCATCTGCACCCACAACCTCGCCGTTGCCGAGGCTCTGGCCGATCGTATCGCGATCATCCAGAGGGGTCGGATCATTGCAGAAGGGACCTTGCGAGAGCTCCGGGCGCGCATCCTCGGTCCTCCGCTCATGGAGCTGCGCCTGGGACACGCGGTGGACGGAACGGCGGAGTTGATCGCAGACCTGGTGGAGATCGAGGCGCGCGGCGAGGACTGGCTGCGCTACGCCACGTCGGATCCCGAGATGGTGAATCCGCAGCTGCTTCGTTCCTTGGCGCAACGGGACGTGCGCGTGGTGACGCTGAGCCGGGTACCGCGCAGCCTGGAGGAGGTCTACCTCAGGGCAGTCCGCGGGATCGGCGAGGAGAGGATGCGCGTGGTGGATGGAAGGGTGGTGACGGAGTCGTGACTGCGGTCTCCGCTGGTGAGATGCCCAGAGACCAGTCCGCCATTAGGCGGGAACCGGTACGGTTGGTTTGGGCCCTGATGGAGCGGGAGATTCGGGATACCCTCCGCGACTGGCGGATGGTGATTCCGATTCTGATCCTGACGCTGCTCTTTCCTCTCCTGATGAGCTTCGTCGCCGACATGGCGTTGGGGTGGGTCGCGAAGTACGGCGCCCCGATCGTGGGAGAGCGGATGATGCCCTTCCTGCTGTTGGTGGTCGGATTCTTCCCCATCTCCTTCTCTCTGGTGATTGCTCTGGAGACGTTTGTGGGGGAGAAGGAGCGGAACAGCCTGGAGCCCCTTCTGGCGACCCCGCTGTCGGACACGCAGCTCTATCTGGGGAAGACCCTGGCGGCGATGATCCCGCCCCTCCTGGCGGCGTACCTGGGCATCACGGTCTATATCGCCGGGCTCTACGTCTTCGAGGGCTGGCTGCCCTCGGCGACGCTTCTTGTCCTCATCGTCCTGCTGACCACGGCCGAGGGTTTGGTGATGGTGTCCGGGGCTGTAGTTGTCTCCAGCCAGACCACGTCGGTGAGGGCGGCGAATCTCCTGGCCAGCTTCATCATCATCCCGGTGGCGTTCCTGATGCAGGCCGAGGCGCTGATCATGTTCTGGGCGAACTACCACGTCTTGTGGTGGATTCTGGCCTTCTTGATCGTGGTGGATGTTATCCTGATCCGCATGGGGATCCACATCTTCAACCGCGAGTTCTTGTTGGGGCGGGAGATTGATCGTTTGGACGTGCCCTACATCTGGCGTACGTTCTGGGCTCGGATGGCGTGGCAGCGCTGGGCTTTCGGACTGGACCCGGACAAGCTGCCCGGCTGGCTGGCTTGGCTGGGTGTGGTCGGAGGGCTCTACCGGTATCGACTCCCAAGCATTCTGTCGGGCTCCTGGATGGCTGTCGCAACGGTGGTGGTTGCGCTGGGCCTCTCGGCGGGGGTGGGTCTGTCGTTTGCCAGATGGTACCCTCTGCCGTCTCACTTTCTACAGCTCGACCAGGTCTCGCCGGAGATGTTCACCGAGCTGCCCGCGATCGATTGGCTGCCGTCGTTCACGGTCTGGGGTGTGCTGGCGAACAACATTCGAGCTCTGGTGGGTGCCACTCTGCTGGCGGTCTTCTCGTTCGGGGCGCTGGCCATCGTACTGCTGATGGCCCCGATGGCGATCATCTTCTTTTTTGTGGTGCAGGCGGCGAATGCCGGATTCGACCCGGCGCTCTTCTTCGGTGCCTTTGTGATGCCTCACGGGATTCTGGAGCTACCGGCGGCCATTTTGGCGACGGCGCTCGCCGTGCGTATGGGGGCGGTCTTCATGTCGCCGCCGGAGGGCATGACTGTGGGACAGGGGTTCCTCCGCGCGGTGGCCGATTTTCTCACGCTCTTCGTGGCTCTGGTGCTGCCCCTGCTGGCGCTGGCCGCGGTGCTGGAGGTCCACGTGACGCCGGCAGTCGTCGTTTGGGCCTTCGGTCGTTAGGATTGCCGGAGGAGTCGGGCCACCAGTGTTGCCGCTGGTTCATTCGGCCCGCGATAGGTGGGGGCGATGGGCGTGCTCGTAGTGGCGACTTGCGTCGCTCCGCTGGAGACCCGGAAACTTTAGGTGACTCGGTCAGCTGCACGAGATCTCTCGATGGCACAGGGTGGGGGTAGTGTTAGGGGATGGGGAAGCGGCCGGAACCGCGGAAGCGGTTACTACAAGAGCCTCCACTACGAGAGTGCCCGCCGCCCGAGAGGGGTTTCAAGGGCGGTCACTGGGGCTGCCTGAGGATCCTCTGTTCTCCTGGGTCACCTTCGTCCTCTTCGTCCTTTTTGTGCCCTTTTTGACCTTTGTGTCCCTCGTGGTTCACCTCCAAGCCCTGCAACTCTATCTCAGGCCGCCCGACAGCCTGGCAGCAGCTCGCTCATGATCTACGTTGACATCTCCGCAGCAGTCCATCGCCGGGCAGGCCTCGGTCGGTACGCGGGCAGCCTGGCTCGAGCCTTGGTGGCCCCGGTCGGCCGGCGTGGGGAGGGGAGCGGCGGAGCATTCCAGTACGGTTTCTTCTACAATCGCGAGAGAGGGATCGAGCTGCTGTCGGGGCTCGAGGACGTGTCCGCCCGTACGGTCTCCTTGGGGTACAAACCGTGGCGCATGCTGGTATGGGCCGGACAACTGACCGGCATCGGATTCGACCACTTGCTTCCCAACGGCAGGCTCTTCCACGCGACGGAGCACCTGCTGCTTCCACTCCAGGGTATGCCCACCGTGCTTACCGTGCACGACCTGATCTTCCGCCACCTACCCGAGCATCACAAGCGCCTCAACCGCTGGTATCTCAACTGGTCCCTTCCCTTGTACTGCCGCCGGGCAACGCGGGTCATCGCCGTCTCTGAGTGCACGCGCAGGGACTTAATGACGGCTTACGGGCTGCCTGCCGAGAAGATCGTCGTCGTGCACGAGGCGGCCGATCCCCGGTTCCGTCCCCAGAGCCCGGAGCGGATCGACGCGGTGCGAAAGAGATACGGCCTTCCCGAGCGGTACGTGCTCTTCGTGGGTACGATTGAGCCCCGGAAGAACCTGGCCCGGCTCCTCCATGCCTTCGAGACGGTGCACACCGCGGGACTGACGGATGCTCTGGTGCTGGTTGGGAGTCGTGGCTGGCTCTACGAGGGGTTCTTCGAGGAGCTGGAGCGCTCGCCGGCCAGGCGGGCGGTGATCATGCCCGGGTACGTCCCCGATGAGGATCTACCGGCGGTCTATGCCGGCGCCCAGCTGCTAGTTTTCCCGAGCCTGTACGAGGGCTTCGGGCTGCCTTTGCTGGAGGCCATGGCGTGCGGAACGCCGGTGGCGTGCAGCGGCACGTCCTCACTCCCGGAAGTGGGCGGGGAGGCGGCACGATACTTCGACCCGGTCAGCGAGGCTGCGATAGCCGACACGCTGTGCGGTCTGCTCGACGATGACAGCTTGCTGCGAGAACTGGCGGAACGAGGCTTGGCGCGGGCGGCGCGATTCTCCTGGGACCGGGTGGCCGACGAGACTGAATCGGTCTACCGGAGCACTCTCCGGGCCAGCTGAACAACTCGCCTGTGGGCGCGCAGTTCGCTCGCCGGTTGCCGCGTGGGAGGAACCAGAAAACCTCTCTCAGGCGGGACCCATCCCCGTGAATCCTCTCCCCATCCCGTCCGGTGTGCACGACCGGTTAGCCCCCGATAGGTGCAAAATGTTGGCCCGCCGAGCGATATGACGGGCTGTAGCGCAGCGCGTGGGGCGTTTCCTGCAACCTGCGGGCCATTCGTGCGTACTCATCATGGTACCCGGGGAAACCCCGCGGCTGCAATCGTTAGGACGGAGCCCTTGGCTTCGAGGGAGGGAGCGATGACGAAGGACAACGAGAGAAGACGTGTACCGTTACTCCTGTGGCCGTTCTACGCCGTCTGGCGCCTGCTGACCTTCATCCTGGAGATGACGGGACGCTTGGTCGGTGTGGTTCTCGGCCTGGTGCTGTTGATCGTTGGATTCATCGTCCGCTTGACGGTGATCGGGGCGGTGATCGGCGTGCCTCTGATGATCGTGGGGCTGCTGCTGATCGTGCGCTGTCTATTCTAGGAGGATGAGCATGGGTAGGAAAGGATGGCTAGGGACCCTCGTCGGCGGTGCTGCCGCGGGGGCCGCTCTGATCGGGGCTTACGTGGTGGCGATCCGCCCCCGATTGCTCACCTGGGGAGCGACCGCCGAGGAAGCGGAGAGGACGCTCCCGGGCGACGAGCTGGTGGCGGACGCGAAGATGAAGGCGACGCACGCCATCACCATCGACGCACCCGCCGCCGAGGTCTGGCCTTGGCTGGTGCAGATCGGCCATCAGAGGGCCGGCTGGTACAGCTACGACTCTCTTCACCGGTTGATGGGGATCGCAGGCTCGGTGGAGAACCAGGAGCGCTCGGCGGAGCACGTCATTCCGGAGCTCCAGGCCCTGGATGTCGGGGACATGATTGAGATCGGGCCCGACATGGGGTACAAGGTGGTCGAGATCGACCCCGGGCGAGCCTTGGTACTCCACATTGCCGTCGAGATGGGGACGTTTCGCTCCTTCGACCCTGCGGAGGAGACGCCTAACGACTTCTTCGCATCCAGCTGGACGTGGTTCCTCAAGGAGTTGGGGGAGAACAAGACGCGCTTGATCGTCCGTATTCAGATGGACTATGCACCATCGGCCTTGCAGGCGTTGATGGTGCGGGGCGTTATCGAACCGGGCAGTTTTGTCATGGAGCGGAAGACGCTGCTGGGGATCAAGCGGCGAGTGGAGGCGTCGGTGTCGTAGGGTCAGGGAGCGTGACGGTCAAACTGTGCTGGACAAGGACGTAGGCCGAAGCTCGAGCCGGGAGATCCTCAATCAAGGCCGGCGCATCAAACCGCATTCTGGAGGCACGCCGGCTCGGCTCCCGGCCTTGCGGGGAGGCGGAGCCGTGCTATGCTTGGGACGAACTGGACGTAAGAGCGCAGGGCGGTTCGGCAGCGTGGCCTGATGGGCAGCTGGCGGGTGGAGGCCCGGATCGGTGAGCGAGCAGACGGCGGGAGGCGTGCGATATGGCGGAGTTGACCCCTGATCAGGTGCTGGAGAAGCTGGAAGCCGGCGAGAGTCTTCGGGAGAAGAATCTCCGGGAGATCGATCTCGCCTTTGCAGTCCTCGAGGAGGCGGATTTGAGTCACGCTGATCTGCACGGGGCCCAGCTTCAGGGTGCGGTTCTCCGCGGCGCCAACTTGAGGGGCGCGAAGCTGCTGCGCGCCGAGCTCGACGAAGCAGGGCTGCTGGACGCTGATCTGGGTCACGCGAATCTGCGGGGCGCAGAGCTGACGGCGGCCGATCTGCGGGGGGCGAATCTGGAGGGCGCGGACCTGCGCGACGTGGTCCTGGAGGATGCGCTGGTGAGCGGCGAGCAGCTGCAGCGGGCCGCGTCGCTGGCCGGTGCTACGCTGCCGGACGGGACGAAACTGCGGAAGCGGGATTGGCGCGAGGCCTTTGAGGCATGGCTGGCGGGCCAAGCCTAGACCCGGAGAGGAACCGATCCGGCCTTGCAGTCTTGTAGAGGTGAGCAAGAGGGCGTGTCACGTAGGGAGACCGAGCCGTTGCCGCGCCCGGCAAACTGATTGGACACTGAAGGAGGCCTGCAGCGCGAATGTTGGTCGTCAGGCCCTGGTCCTGCGGGGCTCCGTCGATCACCCTTGACGTGACGAATGCAGCAGCGTGTGCTGCGATATCGACCGCGTCTTCCGCTGCCTCTCGGGTGTAGACCTCGGCTGGGATGTCGTCGGGGGGGGCGTTGGGGTAGCGGGCGGGCATATAGTAGCCGTCTACTATGCTCCTCAACTGTCCACGCGCTTCGAACTCGGGGTCATGGACTGCGGCACGTTGGCATAGTCTCTGGACCGAGTGACCGAGAACGATCTCCTCGCCCCGGCTGTACAGAAGAGCTTTGAGTGCCTTCTCTGTCA
>Ga0180436_10005859_pt1 | contig 10785 bp, 13 predicted proteins | sample SS_ome_2_FD_132434 | JGI IMG/M metagenome (GOLD analysis project Ga0180436, IMG submission 132434) | Hypersaline lake sediment archaeal communities from the Salton Sea, California, USA - SS_3_S_2 metaG | ecosystem: Environmental > Aquatic > Non-marine Saline and Alkaline > Hypersaline >...
AGGATGCGACCGGTGCACTTGACCGAATCACCCTCGGTGATGTGTCCGTAATCACCCATGATCACGGAACCCACCGAGTCGCGCTCCAGGTTGAGGGCGAGCCCGAAGGTATTGTCCGGAAAGGCGATCATCTCGCCCTGCATGGCGTCTTCGAGACCGTGAATGCGCGCGATACCGTCGGACACACTGGCTACCGTGCCTTCGTTACGCGCTTCGGCGGAGATATCGAGCTCCTCTACGCGCTTTTTGATCAACTCGCTGATTTCAGATGGGTTCAGTGTCGTCTGCATCGTTTTCTTTCCCGTTTGACCGCCGCTGTCACGGCGCTCGGTTAATTAATTCGTTTTGCCGTCAGTTCGCGAGGCTGGCGGTCAGCCGCGCCAGGCGCCCCCGCAGAGAACCGTCGATCACTTTGCTGCCCGCATAAACCACGGCGCCGCCAATGACCTCCGGGTCGATTTCATTTTCCAGCTGGATCTCCCTCTCGAAACGCCGGGCCAGCGCTTCTTTCAGGCGCTGCGACTGGCCTTCGTCCAACGGCACCGCAGACACCACCCGCACACTGAGGCGATTCTCGGCCTCCTCGCGCAGGCCGCGGTAGAGCGCTCCCACCTGCGGCAGCAGGGGCAGGCGCCGGTTGTCGGCAACCACCGCGAGCAGTCCGCGAAAGCGGTCGTCGAACGCGTCACCCGCTGCGTCCGTTAGTATCTCCAGGACCTGGGCCTTGCCGACGTCCGGGTTGTCGATCAGCGATACCATCGCTTGCTCGCTGACCATTGCACCCGCCAGCGCCAGCATATCGTCCCAGGCAGCCAGGGCGTCATCCGCAAGCGCCAGTTCAAAGGCCGCCTTGGCGTAGGGTCTCGCCAGTGTCGTCAGGCTGCTCATGGTCAGATCTCGTTGATCAGCTTGTCGAGCAGTTCGCGGTGCGTGTCCGCATCGACTTCACGCTCTAGAATCTGCGAAGCGCCCAGGACCGCGAGGTTGGCTACAGCGGTGCGCAGTTCTTCGCGCGCCTGGTTGGCCGATTGCGTGATCTCGGCCTCGGCGGCCGCCACTTGTCGCTTGCGTTCACCGACGGCGTCTTCCTTGGCCTGGCCCAGTATCTGGGTGTGGCGCTGCTGCGCCTGATCGACGATCTCACCCGCCTTGTCGCGGGCTTCGCGAATCTGTTTCTCGACGTTGATCTTGGCGGCCTCCAGCTCTTTCTCGGCGATGTCGGAAGCGGCCAGGCCTTCGGCGATTCGCTCGCGGCGCTGGTCCAGCGCCTTCAGGATCGGCGGCCAGACGACCTGCATGCAAAACCACACGAAAATCAGCATCGCGAGAGACTGCAGGATCAGGGTGGCATTAATGTTCATGCCGGTACCTCGTTTTCTATGGTGTCAGCCAAATGCTCGTTACCGGTAAGCTTGCTATCCGCCGACTGCATTTTGCAGCTGGCCAACGAACGGGTTGGCGAAGGTGAGGAACAACGCGATACCCACACCGATCATGGCGACTGCATCCAGCAGGCCGACGGCCAGGAAAAACTTGGTCTGCAGCATCGGGGCCAGTTCAGGCTGGCGCGCGGTACCTTCCAGCAGGCGGCCGCCCAGCATGCCAACACCAATACCGACACCCAGCGCGCCCAGTCCGATCATCAGGGCTACAGCTATAGCGGTCATTCCAATTACAGTTTCCATTACTTGACTCCAGTTTCAGTGAAATTTTCTAAAATTATCTACCAGCCTCAATACTGAATCAGTGGTGTTCCTGCGCCATGGACAGGTACACGATTGTCAGCATCATGAAAATAAACGCCTGCAGCGTGATGACGAGCAGGTGGAACACGGCCCAGCCGAAATGCAACCACTGCCCGCCCAAAAATGCCAGGCCGCCGATCAGCAGCATCTCGGCGAACAGGATAAGCCAGGTGTACTTCATCGCAAGCCGGCCCCTTATGTTCAGCCACAGCGTCAGGCAGACCGTGACCGTTGCCGCGACCCAGAACCAGGCGGGGATGTGTTCGCCGAAAATCGAACTCAGGCCGGCGGCGAATCCCGCGGACCCCGCTGTGAAGACCAGCGCGATCAGGATGAAAATCAGTTCGCCGGCGTACAGGTTGCCAAACAACCGAAGGCCCAGCGATACCGGCTTCGCCAGCAGGGAGACGATTTCGAGAAAGAAGTTGAAAAGCATGATGAACGGCCAGAGCACTTTCGGCACGCCCAGCACTTTCGGGTTCAGCGGATTCATCACCAGCTCGCCCAGGAAGCCGCTGACGCCCTTGAACCGGATGCTGAAGACAATGATCAGCACGAATACCGTGATCGACATACCCATCGTGGCGTTGATATCGGTGGTCGGCACGACTTTCTGATACTCCACGCCGATATTGCTCGCCACCCACGGCAGCCAATCAACCGGAATCAGGTCCATGAAGTTCATGAAAAAGATCCAGACGAACAGTGTCAGGGCGAGCGGAGCGATGTACCTGTTGGTGCCGTGAAACGACTCGCGCACGCTGGTGTCAACGAACTCGACGATGGACTCGATTGCGCATTGGAACCGGGTGGGGACGCCCGCATTCGCGGCTCTGGCGACTTTTCGGAACAGAAAGAAGAACACGAGACCGAGGAAAACGGCCCAGAACATCGTATCCACGTGAAACGCCCAGAAGCCCATGGCAGCGGCTTCCTCCGCGCCGTGTGCGAAGCCCCAACTGCCGTCGGGATGCCTGCCGAAAGTCAGATTTTGCAGATGGTGTGTGATGTAGTCACTGGGAGTGAGTGTTTCGCTGCCGCCAGCCATTCCGAATCCTGTTGTATTTTGTCATTTGACCGGCGCACCGCCCTGTGCGGCTGCCGGAAACGTCTGCCCGATCCCTGAAAATCCAAGTTCGCGAAACGAATTCCTTCCGTCATTCGCGAAACAGAAGCGCCAGCCCGACCCATCCGGCCGCAAGGACGCCGATCATGCCCAGGAAAAAAAACCCGGGCGCCAGCGGTTTCACCCAGATGAACACCGCCGCGCAGAGTGCCCCGGTGAGCATAAGCTTAGCAAACTCGGCAAGCATCGCGGCCCGCAGGAACACCACGCTGTCTCCGCCCAGTTTACCCACCACCATCACGGCGAAAACAAGGCCCGGCAGGTACACGGCCAGGCTGCCGAACAGCGACGAGTACGCCGCCACCGGCCCCGCCGGCAACGACAGGAGAACCAGCGCCAATGCCACCAGCGTCTGGATTCTCAAGCTCTTTGAGATACCTTTCAGCACACTCCCATTCTTTGGCACCTGCCTGCCCTTAGAAGCCACCGTAACCGCTTGCAATGAGCAGGGTCAGCCAAAGATCCTAAATTTTAGCATCCCCTAATCTACAGGGGCAACGGAAAGCGTTAATTAATCCCCAAAGCAAACGTCGGCTCCGGAACTCCGCAATCGACAGGGCGCCGGCAAAAACAATTCCCCCGCGAGCGGGCTTCCACGTAAGCAGGCCGGCCCTGGAGGCTTGTTCCACAAAACCCGCCTCAATCGGAGAGATCGAGACGCTCGAGAATGCCGTCGAATTCGTCGGCGTTATTGTAGACGATGGTCATCTTGCCTTTGCCGGAAGCCTGGTGCTGGATGCGCACGCGCGTGCCCAGTGCATCCCCAATGCGCTCCTGCAGCCGCAGGATATCCGGGTCGACCCGGCGATTGCCTTTTTTCTTTGCGGACTGCTGAAGCCGCCGCACCAGGTTCTCCGTCTCTCGCACCGAGAGCCGCTTGCGCGCCACTTCGCGCGCGGCCTGGACCTGCAGCGAGTCTTCCAGCGACAGCAGGGCGCGCGCATGCCCCATTTCAATCTGCCGCAGGTCCACCATGTCCTTGACCTCCTGCATCAGCTCGAGCAGGCGCAGCAGGTTGGCCACCGCGGGCCGGGACCGGCCCACGGCATCAGCCGCCTGTTGCTGGGTCATCTTGAATTCATCGATCAGGCTGCGCAGCGCGCTGGCTTCTTCCAGCGGGTTCAGATCCTCGCGCTGGATGTTCTCGATCAGCGCCATCGCGACGGCGGCTTCGTCGGGCACGTCGCGAACGACAGCGGGTATCTCGTCGATCCCGGCCATCTGCGCCGCCCGCCAGCGCCGTTCACCGGCGATCAGCTCATATCCTTTACCCTCCAGCGGGCGCACGACGATAGGCTGCACGACGCCCTGGGCGCGGATCGAGTCCGCCAGTTCGGCGAGCTTCTCCTCGTCGAATACCGAGCGCGGCTGGTAGCGGCCCGGCCGAATGAGGTCCAGGGGCAGGTCGCGCAGTTCGTCACCGCCTTCCTGCATTTTGTCCATGGTAGTTTGGCTGAGCATTGAACTCAGGTTTTTTCCGAGTACCGGTTTTTTTCGCGTTGTCATAAGTCGATTCTTTGCAGTCCAGGCAATTGCCTTTTTTCATGCCGCCGCAGCATTTCACCGGCCAAAGCGATGTGCGCCAGTGCACCCTTGGAACCCGGGTCGTACAGCAGCACCGGCATGCCGTGGCTGGGCGCCTCGGCAACGCGGATGTTGCGCGGCACCAGGGTACGGTAAACGCGATCGCCGAAATTTTCGATCAGCTGCTCCGACACCGCCTGCGCGAGGTTGTTGCGGCCATCGAACATCGTGCGCAGCAGGCCCTCGATTTCCAGTGATGGATTGACGCTGGCGCGGACCTGCTCGATCGTATTCAGCAACGCGGTCAAACCCTCGAGCGCATAGTACTCGCACTGCACGGGAATCAGCACGCTGTCGGCGGCGCTGAGGGCGTTCAGCGTCAGCATGTTCAATGAAGGCGGGCAGTCGATCAGGATCCAGGCATAGTCCTCGAGCAGGGGTTCCAGCGCATCCCGAAGCGCGAACTCGCGACGATCGCTCTGCAGCAGCGATATCTCGGCCGCGGTCAGGTCGCCGCTGGACGGCAGCAGGTCGAAATCCATGCCTTCCGGCCGCAGGATGGTTTCTGCGCCCGTGCGTTCGCGCATCATGACCTCGCAGGCGGAAACGTGCAGTCGCCGCGGGTCGATCCCGCAACCCGTGGTGGCATTGCCCTGCGGGTCGAGGTCGATCAGCAGGACCGGCCGTTTCATGCGTGAAAACGCCGCCGCCAGGTTCACGGCGGTCGTGGTCTTTCCGACACCGCCCTTCTGGTTGGTGACCGCGACGATACGGGCTTTTTGGGATGAATCGTGTGTGCTCATGAGCAGACGGACATGATGACGAGGTGCCGCTGTTCATGCAATCCCGGCACGGAGAGTTTTTCGACGGAGCGAACATCGACCCAGCCCGGCAGCGCTTCGATCTCCTCTCGCGGATAGCGGCCTTTCATGGCGAGGATGCGGGTATCCCCGCCGGCCAGGTGACGCGCCGCCCCGGCGAAATCGGCCAGGCTGCTGAACGCCCGGCTGATGATGGCGTCCGGCGCTTCCGGCAGCTCGGCAGACTCCAGCCGCGCCTGCAACGGATGCACGTTGGCCAAGGACAGCGTGCGTTTCACGTGGTTGAGAAACCGCAACTTCTTGCCGGCGCTGTCCAGCAGGGTGACTTCAAGCCCCGCTTTCACGATGGCCAGGGGTATGCCCGGCAGCCCGGCGCCGGTGCCGGCGTCCAGCAGTCGCCCCGCGGGAACCCAGGGCAGCACAGACAGGGCGTCCAGCAGGTGCTTCGACAGCATCTCGGCCGGCTCCCTGACCGCGGTCAGGTTGTACGTGCGGTTCCAGCGCTCGATCAGGCCCAGGTATTCAAGCAGCAGTGCTTGCCGCGCCTCGTCGCAGCCGATACCCAACGCTTCGAGCCCGGCCCGAAGCGCTGAATCCAGAGACATGCAGGCAGAGACCTCGTGCTCAGTTCAGGCCGGCTTTGCGCATCTCGGACGCGATCTGCCTGGCGATATCGCTGGCGGCATCGGCGTGCTCGAGATCCTTGGTGAAGGTCACGATGCGCCAGGCGGGCTTTTCGGTATCGAGGTCGTAGTAGCTCGACTCGATGTAGGCCGTACTCTGCACGTCGGCCCAGCCCGGCCCCTGTCGAATCGTGTAGACATCCGTGAACCCGGTGAAGTAGGGCCGTCCCCAGACATAAGGAACACCGGTGCCGACAAACTCGGCCCAGTAATCCGCGCGCACGTAGCCTTCGGAAGGACCGCCGCCGGAATAGAACATGACGACGATGCCGTCGACGTCGGCGTCGCGCAGGATGCCGGTAGCCACCTCGACGTCGATTTCGCCGCGGATGCCGCCGCCGAAACCGGGCAGCCGGCTGGAGGGGACCGCGGGCGATCCCCGGTCCGCCAGGATTTTCGCAACGTCGACTTCAACGGCCTCGCGCATCAGCGCGTCCGGAAGCACGGCAATCACGGCCACCTTGTCGGGCCGGCTTTCGATGGGCTGCTCCGGTTGCCAGCTGTCGACGACGCGCGTCTGTGCGCATGCGGTAAAAAACAGGGGTGCAAGCACCAGGAGTGAGAGGAGCCGGCCAACGCGGCCGCAAGTCATATCAGGCATCAAAATTCCGCTGAACGTGAAAAGGCGCATGTTAACCCAAGCGGCATCGCAAACCTAACATTGGGGTGTGCGGCGACCGTCGGCGATACGGATGGGCTGCCTACTCTTCCTCGATCGACAGATCCAGGTCTTCGGCCCGGTGGCAGGCGACCCAGTCGCCTTCTTCCATCTTGCGCAGGGCCGGCACATCGGCCTCGCAGCGCTTGACCCGGTAGGGGCAGCGGTCGTGGAATGTGCAGCCCCTGGGCCGGTCGAACGGCGACGGCATGTCGCCGGTCAGCCAGTTTTCCCGGCGCGCCTCGGCGGCGAGCTTCGGGTCCGGCAGCGGCACCGACTTGATCAGGGCATTGGTATAGGGGTGCAGCGGTTTGCGGTACAGGCTCTCCTTGCAGGAGACCTCCATCGCCTGCCCCATGTAGATCACCATCACGCGGTCACTGATGTGCCGCACGACAGACAGGTCGTGCGCAATGAAGATCAGCGCCAGGCCGAGCTTCTTCTGCAGGTCCTTGAGCAGGTTGACGACCTGCGCCTGGATGGACACGTCCAGCGCGCTGACCGGCTCGTCGCAGATCAGCAGGCGCGGATTCAGGACCAGCGCGCGCGCGATGCCGATACGCTGGCACTGCCCGCTGGAAAATTCGTGCGGGTAGCGGTTGATCTGGTTGGGCAGCAGGCCGACCATTTTCATCATGCCCCGCGTGCGCTCGTCGACCTGCAGGCGGTCCATGTTGGGGTAAAAGTTCCACAGCGGCTCGGCGATGATGTCGCCCGCGGTCATGCGCGGGTCGAGCGAGGCCACCGGGTCCTGGAAAACGATCTGCAGTTCCTTGCGCCGCTGCCGCATGGATTCCTCATCCAGTTCGGTCAGGTTTTCACCCAGCCACATGACCCGGCCGCGGTTCGGTTTGATGAGCCCGAGGATGGCCCGCGCGAGCGTCGATTTGCCGGAAGCGGATTCGCCGACGACGCCCAGCGTCTCGCCGGCGAACAGTTCGAAACTGATGCCGTCGACGGCCCGGTTGCGGCGCTCCTGTCGATGAAACACGTTTCCGGTCACGCTGTTGAAGGTCACCGTCAGGTCCTGTACGCGGAGTACGGGCTTCTTCATTCAGCCTCCTCCGCGGCGGCGCCGGCTGCTTTTTCCCGCATCACGGCCCCTTCCGGCCGCAGAACACAGCGTGAACTGCGGCCGTCTTCCGTCTCCCACACCGGCGGCCGCTCGAGACAGGCCGCGCTCGCCTGGCTGCAGCGCTCGCGAAAACGGCAGCCGTCCGGCAGTTCGAGCAGGTTGGGCGGGTTGCCCGGAATGGCGTGCAGGTCGTCCGTATCCAGCCGGTCCAGGCGGGGAACGGACGCCAGCAGCCCCTGGGTGTAGGGGTGGCACGGGGCGTAAAAAATCTGGTCGGCGGTGCCCGTCTCGACGACTTCTCCGGCGTACATCACCATGATCCGGTCGGCGACCTCGGCCACGACGGCCAGGTCGTGCGTGATCATGATGAGGGACATGCGGGTCTTTTCGCTCAGTTCCCGCATCAGCTGCATGATCTGAGCCTGCACGGTCACGTCCAGCGCCGTGGTCGGCTCGTCCGCGATCAGCAAATCCGGCTCGCACAACAGGCCCATCGCGATCATCACGCGCTGCTGCATGCCGCCCGAGTACTCGTGCGGGTACTGCCGGATGCGCTCCTCCGCGTCCGGAATACGCACCGCGTTCAGCATTTCGACGGCGTGCGCCCTGGCTTCGCTGCGCTTCATGCCCTGGTGGTGCCGAAGCACCTCGACCATCTGCGTCTCGATATTCAGGTAGGGGTTCAGGGACGTCATCGGGTCCTGGAAGATCATCGCGATCTTGCTTCCCCGGATGCGGTTCAGCTCGGCCGCTTTCATGCCCATGAGTTCCTCGCCCTGAAAACGCGCCGAGCCGCGGGCGCGGCCATTTTCGGCCAGCAATCCCATGATGGCCATCATCATCTGGCTCTTGCCGGAGCCGGATTCCCCCACGATCGCGAGCGCTTCGCCGGGCTCCAGCGAGAAATTGAGACCCGTTACCGCGCGCACGACGCCTTCCGGCGTGTCGAATTCGACCTCGAGGCCCCTGACGTCCAGCAATGCCATCAGACGTGGTCCTTCGGGTCGAGGGCGTCGCGCATGCCGTCACCGAGATAGTTGAAACAATACAGCGTCACGGTCAGGAATGCCGCCGGGAACACCAGCGTCCAGGGGGCGGATTCCATGTCCTGGGCGCCGTCATTGATCAGCGCGCCCCAGGAACTCATCGGTTCCTGCACGCCCAGCCCGAGGAAACTCAGGAACGACTCGACGAGAATGACCTGGGGAATGGTCAGCGTGACGTAGACCATCACGACGCCCAGCAGGTTGGGAACGATGTGACGGCGGATGATGGAACGGTGATCCACGCCGCAGGCCTGGGCCGCCTCGACGAATTCGGTGTTTTTCAGGCTGAGCGTCTGGCCGCGTACGATGCGCGCCATGTCGAGCCAGTTCACCGCCCCGATGGCCACGAATATCAGGATGATGTTGCGCCCGAACACGACCATCAGGAGGATCACGAAAAACATGAACGGCAGCGCGTAGATGACGTCGACGAAACGCATCATGATACGGTCCGTGACGCCGCCGTAGTAACCGGCGATGGCGCCGTAACCCACGCCGATGACCAGGCTGACCAGGGTTGCGATCAGGCCGACCAGCAGCGAGATGCGTCCGCCTTCCAGCGTGCGGGCCAGGATATCGCGCCCGACCGGGTCGGTGCCGAACCAGTGACCGGTCTCCAGGCTGGGCGGCGCTGACGTATGGTCCCAGTCGGTGAAATCGGCTTCCCAGGGAACCAGCCACGGCCCAAATACGACGGCCAGGATCATCAGGGTCATGATGACGCCGCTGACCAGCGCAGCCCGGTTTTTCAGCAGGCGATGCCAGGCGTCTGTCCACAGCGAGCGGCCGCGCACATCTTCAGGCTCCATCGCCAGTGCGAATGCATCCTCGACCGAGGGGGCCGGGCTCGATTTCTCGCTCACCGTATCTCCTCGTATCCGATCCGCGGGTCCAGCCAGGCATACAGCAGGTCGACCACGAAATTGAGCAGGATGATGATGATGCCGTAAAAAACGACGACGCCCATCACCAGCGTGTAATCCCGGTTCAGCGCACCCTGCACGAAGTAACTGCCCAACCCCGGAATGCCATAAATCCGCTCGATCACGACCGAGCCCGTGATCATCACGGCCGCGGTCGGTCCCAGGTAGGAAATCACCGGCAGCAGGGCCGGCTTCAACGCATGACGAAGCACCACGACGCGCTCGGCAAGCCCCTTGGCCCGGGCCGTGCGAATGTAGTCGCTGTGCAGCACCTCGATCAGGCTACCGCGCGTCAGCCGGGCAATGTAGGCCACGGCCGGCAGGGCGAGGGTAAGCACCGGCAGGACCATGCTCTGCCAGCTCCAGTCCCAGCCGCCGGCGGGAAGCCATCCGGCGTAGATTGCCAGGACCAGGATCAGCAGCGGAGCAATGACGAAGTTCGGCACCGAAATGCCCAGCATGGCGACGCCCATCAGCGAGTAGTCGATGGCTGTATTCTGGCGCAGGGCGGCGAACACGCCGATTCCCGTACCGACAAAAAAGGCGATGAGTATGGCCAGCCCGCCGACGGTTGCCGAGGCCGGGAACCCCCGTGCGATCAGCTCGTTGACCGACCAGTCCGGGTAGCGGAACGACGGGCCGAAGTCCCCTGTGACGACATCGCCGAGGTAACGGAAATACTGCTGCAGGATGGGTTCGTCGAGATGGTACTTGGCTTCCAGGTTGGCGCGGACTTCCGGCGGCAACGTGACTTCTCCGTCGAACGGGCCGCCCGGCGCCACGCGGATGAGAACGAAAGCGATCGTGATCAGCAGCAGCAGGGTCGGAACCAGGCCGAGCAGCCGGGTTGCCACGTGCCGCATCAGGCCTTCACGCCTCACAATACGTCCTCCGATTCTTCTTTATCTCCCGCAACGGGCATGTCTTCACCCGCATCTTCGCCGGGCAGCGCTTCAAGAGGGGTCAGCCCATCGCCCGCTGGCAACCCGGGCTCTGCAGGAATACTTTCTTCCCCTTTCGATCGCAGCTTGAACATGAAACGCGTTGGGTGCCGGTCCAGCACGTTCGGCTGCCAGCCCCGCAGGTGCGGATTGACCAGCCGCTTGCTGACATAACTGTAGATCGGAATGATCACGTTGTCGGCTATCAGCACCCGTTCGGCTTCGAACATCAGCCGTTCCCGG
>Ga0180436_10005860_pt1 | contig 10785 bp, 11 predicted proteins | sample SS_ome_2_FD_132434 | JGI IMG/M metagenome (GOLD analysis project Ga0180436, IMG submission 132434) | Hypersaline lake sediment archaeal communities from the Salton Sea, California, USA - SS_3_S_2 metaG | ecosystem: Environmental > Aquatic > Non-marine Saline and Alkaline > Hypersaline >...
CAAAGACGCCGGCCAGGCAATCAGCGGCGCGGTTCATCTCGTTCGGGTCGTCTGGATTGACCAAGAGGTTGACATGGATGTTGCCATTGCCGGCATGGCCAAAATTGACGATGCGGATGCGATGCTTGCGGGCGAGCTGCTCTAAGGTGTTGATGAAGGTCGCGATGCTGGAGACAGGGACGACCACATCCTCGTTGATCTTCTTCGGTGCAACATGTCGCAGTGCCGGAGACAGGGCCTTGCGGGTGCGCCAGAGGGCGGCGATCTGCTCGCGATCGCGCGCCACGCTGAGTTCGAGCAGGCCAGGATTGCGAGCCGCGGAGGCAACGGCATCAGCAGTGGCGGAGACGCAATCCGCCGGCCCATCGACCTCGATCATCAGCAGTGCGCCAGTGTCGGCGCTGACGCCGAGGTCTGAGTACTGGCGTACCATCTCGATCGCGGCAGCGTCCATGAACTCGAGTGCGCAAGGGGTGATCGGCTGGGCCATGATCGCCGCGACCGCATCTGCGGCGGCCTGGATATCGCGATAGGTCGCGCGTAGGGTCTGCTTCGCCTCGGCGACCGGGGTGAGCTTCAGGGTGGCCTCCGTGATCAGGGCGAGGGTGCCCTCGGAGCCGATGATGAGCCGTGTGAGGTCGTAACCGACCACGCCCTTGGTGGTGAGCACGCCAGTGCGAATGCGCTGCCCGCTACCGGTAACCGCCGCCAGGCCAAGGGTATTTTCGCGTGGGGTGCCATACTTCACGGCCCGCGGCCCAGCGGAGTTGTAGGCAAGATTGCCACCAAGAGTACAAACCGCGGCGCTGGTTGGGTCGGGTGGCCAGAAGAAGCCGTGCTCGCCCAAGGCGCGCTGCAGGGTTTCGTTGATGACACCAGGCTCGACGATGGCAATGCGGTTAGCGGGGTCGATGCGCAGGATGCGGTTCATACGCTCGAAGGCGATGACGATGCCGCTGCGCTCGGGCACCGTCGCACCCGTGGTACCGGTGCCGAGTCCGCGCGCGGTGACCGGGAAGCCATGCTGGTTAGCGAGCCGAGTGAGGGCCTCGACTTGCTCCGCGCTGGTCACAAAGGCAACCGCGGCTGGCAGGCACTGTCGGCGACTGTTGTCGTAACCGTAGGGCCAGCAGTCGCCAGGGTCGGTGAGCAGGGCCTCGTGGCCAACGATCGACGCTAGGGTCTTGGTGACGGACTTAGTGAGCGTCATCGGCTGGGCTCTGTGTTGTAGCGGTCGTCTGTGTGCCATGGCCAACCGCCGGTTGTGGCTCGATGTACTCGAACAGCTTCACCACGCGGACTACTCCAGGCAGGCGTCGGACCACATCGGTTGCGGTATCGGCCTCTTCGGGCGTGACCAGTCCCATCAGATAGACAACGCCGTTTTCGGTAACCACCTTGACGCGGGTTGCGTCGAATCCCTCAACACCTTTGCCGCCACCGATGGCGACTTTGGCGCGTGAGCTGATCAGTGCATCCTGACTTGCTTGCGCAAGGGAGATGGGCGGTCCGAGCTGAACCTCGTTGTAGACCTTGGTGACCTTGGGGATACGGCTCACGATCTCGGCGAACTGCTTCCTCGCCGCCGCGGAATCGGCCTGCCCAGTGAGGAGCACGGCATAATTGTAGCTGGTGATTGAGATCTGGCTCGCTTGCTCAACCTCCGGGGTCTGGAAATAGAGGTGCTTCGCTTTAACCTCAATCAGCTCGTCATCAAGCAGGGTGCTGGCTGAGCGGCGCTCATGGATGACCGAGGCCCCGTATGCGGTGCCGACGACGACTGCTGGAGCGCAGCCTTGCAGCAGCGCGGCTAGGCCGGCAGCGGCCATGATCAGCATGCTGCTGATCAATTTGCTGATCAATTTAGCGTGCAACAGGCGCTTCATCTTCCGCGGTGGCAACCGGCATGGATGTTAGGAACTGGCAGTGAAGGCATGACGAATCCATTGAATGGAGCCCGCGCCATCGATGGCGATGACGTCGAAACGGCAGGGTAGCTCGATCGGGTGGCGCTGCAGATAGCGTTTGGCGGCGGTGATGAGCCGAGTCTGCTTGCGCCAGTCTACACTGGCCGCGGCGCCGCCGAAGCGTGCCGAGGCGCGAAAGCGTACCTCCACAAAGACCAAGGTCTCGCCATCGCGCATCACCAAGTCCAGCTCACCCCGTTTGTAGCGCACGTTACTGGCAATGTGGGAAAGCCCTTGTTGCTCCAAATAGCTCCGCGCTTGCTGCTCCATTTGGTCGCCTAGGCGTTGCCGCCAGGTTGTAGAATCGGAGGTCAATGCAGGGCTCCCGGCATGGATTAGGCGTGGACTTGGTAGCCGTCCATGTTCTAATTCCCGATGCTCGCTCTACAGCGGTGCGCAAATCGGGAAGCAGTTGATGGACGGTTTTTTTAACGGGTTCGGGCGTCTGGTCTAGTTCGATTTGGCATCGGTTTCCTCGGTCGCCGCAACCTCAACCTTGCTGATTGCTGATGGGCTGATCACGCCCGAGCGGGTAAAGCGAGCAAGCGCTAACTGGCGGTGCACCTGGCCGCGCGAATCGATCGTCAGGCCGCCGGTCTCGCCGGGGAAGAAGGTTCCAGGCTGGCGGCTCATATCGACGATGCGCGGCGCGAGCCGATAGGCGTCGATGCCCATCGCATAGAGCCGTGCCAAAGGGCCACTCACGTCGCCTAAGGTGCCACGCAGTGCCTGACGGGAGAGCTGGTCGGAGCGCTGCTGATCCAGCAGCCAAGGGATGTCGACGAAGTAGAGCCCTGCCAGCTCTGGGTCCTGTGTTGGGTTGAACTCGCCGGAGTAGATGTGTGAGGTTGCCACCACTGGCCGGTCGAAGTTGAGAAACTGCAGTGCGCTCCACAGGTGCCGGACGTCTTTGGTGGTCGCGACCAAGAGCACGACATCGACGTCGGCATCAACAACCGCCTCGGCGGCCTCTCTGACTGATCCGTAGCTTGGCTGAATCACTAGGGTTCCGCCGAGTGCGCGCCACTGTTTGCGGAACGCATCCGCCATGCGCCGTCCCCAAGGGTTTTGCGGGGAGACCAAGGCGGCGCGCCGCAGTCCGGCTGCATAGGCGTAGGTGGCGGCGCTTGCAGCCTCGTCTTCCGGCGCCAGTGAAAACTGGAACAGGTTCCTCGAATGCGCGCCGTCGCCGCGGTTCAAGGCCAGGGTTGGGACCGACAGTCCACCTTGGCGGGCGAGTGCGCTGACCGATGATTTCTGCAGCGGCCCGATCACCAGATCGGCACCAGCGATGAGGCCACTCGAATAGGCTGAGAGACTGTCAGCGCCAAAGCTCAACTGCGGGCGCGTGCCGCTGCGATCGGCCTCGTAAGCCGCCATGATGCCATCGCGGATGGCCCCGCCCGCGGCACCGAACTGGCCGAAGGTGGGTAGGAGTACAAGCGCATCGGTGCCGGCGGGATAACCGCCAGCGAGGGTGGCAAAGTAGGCCGTCTCCAGCCCCGGTAAGGCTGGATGTTGGCGATGACGCTCACGCCATTGACGCAAGCTGGCGTTGAGCTGGGGGGAAGGCGCACTCTGGCCGACCAGGATTTGTGCGAACTCAACCCAGCCACGCATCTGTCCGCTGGTGGCGCGAGCGGCCTGGATCAGTGTGGTCTGATTGAGGCTGGTGAGCGTAAACAGCAGCGAGACCTGATTGTCCATGCGCGCGGCCGGGTCTTCGCTCAGCAGTCGATCGAGTTGATTGAGGGTCTCGGCGGCGCGTAATGGCTGACTGCTCATCCGGTAGGCAGCCGCCAGCGAGCCGAAATATTTGACCCGTAGCGAGGTTGGTAATGAGCCTTTGTTGACCTGCTCGAGGGCGCTCATGGCCTCATTAGCGCGACCACGACTCAAGGCGACCTCGGCCTGGAGCAGCAGCCTGATCTCGCGCTGGGCCGCTGTCAGTGCGTTGCGATCAAGGTCGCGCAGGATGCGGCTGGCCGCTTCGGCATCGCCGGCCTGAAGCAGGGCATCGGCCGCCTCTAGCTCGAGCTGCTGACGGGCTGGTGCTGTCGCTGTCTTGGCTAATGCCAGATAGGCCTCGGCGGCCGCCGCCGGCTGACCCTTCTGTTCGAGCGCGCGCGCCTCTGCCAGCGCCGAGGGTGGTACTGTCTCAAGGACGCGTTGAGCATCGCGCAGGGGATCGATCGCACAACCGGCCAGCGAGCTGGTGAGTACGATCAGTGCCAAGATGACCCCGATGGGCCAAGGTCGATTATTAGCGACGGGTCTCGCCGCCGCTCGGTCTTGATTGGGTGCCGCGGCGTTTAGGACCGTGACGGCTGTCTGGGAGGGCTGCTGACCGGGGCGCTGACCAGGCATCATGGGCTCCTGAAAAATAAGACGATCTGACCGAGCAATGAGGTGACGATTGAGCGGAACACTATACGTTGTGGCAACACCGATCGGCAATCGAGAGGATCTGAGTCAGCGGGCACGGCGCATCTTGTCGGAAGTGACTGTAATCGCCTGCGAGGACACCCGGCATAGCCGGCCCTTGCTAGCGACTATTGGGGTTGGCGCCGAACTGATCGCCTATCACGAACACAATGAGGACCAGGTGACAGCGTCGTTGTTGATGCGCCTGTTGGCGGGCGAGTCGATGGCCTTGATCAGTGATGCGGGGACACCGCTGATCAGCGATCCGGGATTTGTGCTGGTGCGTGCGGCGCGTGAGCAGGGTATTCGTGTCGAGCCGATCCCTGGACCCTGCGCGGCGATCTGCGCGCTGTCGGCGGCGGGTCTGCCGAGCGATCGCTTTTTGTTTGTTGGATTTCCGCCGCGCACTCAGGCGCAGCGGCTCACCTGGTGTCAGGGCTTTGTTAAGGAGCCTGGAACGATCATCTGCTACGAGAGCGGGCGTCGTGCCGCGGCGACCCTCGCGGATATGGCGGAGGCGCTTGGGGCTGAGCGGCGTGCCCTGGTCGCTCGCGAGCTGACCAAGCGTTTCGAGACCTTTCTGCTCGATACCCTTAAGGCGCTGTCCGAGCGCGTGGCGTCAAGCCCCGAGCAGCAGCTTGGCGAGCTGGTGATCCTGATCGAGGGTGATGTGCGCGGCGAGGATGAGCGCGATCAGGCCGAGCAGCGGCGGGTGCTAGCCCTGCTCGCGGCCGAGCTGCCGCTCAAGCAGGCGGCGGCCTTGGCTGCGGCGATCACTGGCGGTGCGCGTAATCAGTTGTACAAAGCGGCGCTGGCGATGCGCGACCAGGCTGACCCTTAGTTGAGCGATGGAGCCTGCCTGCCTCAGATGGCTTAGGCCGCCAGGCAGCGATGGCGATGGTCAGCTTGGCCGCGAGACGCTAGACTGAAGCTTGGGAGTCGGCCGGACAGTCGCGGCTTGGCGCGCAGGCGTCGGGCGGAGGAAAGTCCGGGCTCCATCGGGCAGGGTGCCAGGTAACGCCTGGGGGGCGAGAGCCTACGGAAAGTGCCGCAGAAAACAAACCGCCAACCCGCGCGAGCGGGCGGTAAGGGTGAAAAGGTGCGGTAAGAGCGCACCGCGTCGGTGGCAACACGCGACGGCAGGGTAAACCCCACCCGGAGCAAGACCAAATAGGGGAGCAAGCGGCTTCGGCCGCGACATGCGGCCCGCATGAGTTCCCGGGTAGGTCGCTTGAGGCGCGGGGTGACCCGCGTCCTAGATGAATGACTGTCCACGACAGAACCCGGCTTATAGGCCGGCTCCCGTCCTCATCTTTCCAACTGCCGGGTTCGGCGGCTGGGGGCGATTGCGCGTCCCTGCATTGCTCGCTGCGATAAAAGGGCCTTTTCGGCAATCGCGGGCTCAGGTATGATGGCGTGTTACGTCACGCGGAACTCGTCATTTGGGCCTAGTGCCCGGTCGTCTAGATCCCGCGTTGCACCGGTTTTCTCTCAACGCGAGCACTTTGGATCAATTGCGATGGTCAAGATTCGACTCACCCGTGGTGGCGCCAAGAAGCGTCCTTTCTATCAGATCGTCGTCACCGACATCCGTAACGCACGGGATGGCGGCTGTATCGAGCGGTTGGGCTTTTTCAATCCTTGCGCGACAGGTGGTGAGAGCCGCCTGCGCGTCGACCGGGCGCGTGCTCAGCACTGGCTTGATCAGGGCGCGCAGCCATCGGAGCGTGTCGCTAAGCTGCTGAAGGATGCTGCCAAGCAGGCTGAGGCTGAGACGGCGGTCGCGGCCTAGCCGCCATCGCTGAGCGCGGCCGAGCCAGTGGCCAGCGGGCATGACTGATGGCGCTGAGGCTGCCGATGCCTTGAGTCGCGCTGCACCCAAGACCCTCGTCCTAGGTCGTATCCTCGGCGTCTATGGTGTGCGCGGATGGCTCAAGGTCTTTTCGGAGACCAGCCCGATTGAGAATATCTTCAGTTACGCGCCCTGGCTAATCGATGGCGAAGCGCACCGGGTAGAGAGCTGGCGGCGCCACGGCAAGGGTCTTGTCGCGCAGCTTCACGGCTATGACGATCGTGATCAAGCGCGGGTGCTGACCGGCAAGTCGATCTCGATTCAGCGTGATCAGCTGCCGCCGCCGTCAGAGGATGAGTTCTACTGGATCGACTTGCAGGGGCTGCGGGTTGAGACTCGCAGTGGTGTCGGGCTCGGATCGGTCAGCCACCTGATCGAGACTGGCGCCAATGATGTCTTGGTGGTGAAGGGGGAGCGTGAGCGCTTGTTGCCGTTCGTGTGGGGGCAGTGCGTGCTGAGCGTCGACTTTGATCAGGGTCGGATGCTGGTCGATTGGGATCCCGATTTCTAGCGACTGAGCAATCTGTCCGCTGGACCTTGGTCAACTGGCTAGGAAACTGTGCAAGCATAACCGGAGCATCGACAGCCAAGCCAAGTCTTGAACAGGCATCGTTGGTGGAGTTGTGCCGCTTGTTTCTGAACCGTGGCTGGGGCAGATGGGCTGGTCAGTGACTCGGGTTGGCGTGGCTGGCCGGGCGGAAGCAATGCGGTTTGATGTCATCACCCTGTTCCCGGCACAGTTCGCTGCCTTGACCGAGGAGGGGGTGGTCGCGCGGGCGCTGCAGCGGCGGATTGCCCGTATCCATCTGCGCACGCCACGTGATTACACCTCTGATGCGCACCGCACCGTCGATGATCGTCCCTACGGGGGCGGGCCTGGGATGCTGATGCGCTATGAGCCGCTGCGGGCGGCGATTGAGGCGGCTAAAGCAGAGGCGGCCAAGGATGGCGTGCGGAGTCGCGTCGCCTACCTCTCTCCGCAGGGGCAGCCGATTGATCAGGCGCAGATTGAGCGTATTAGCACCGCCCCCGGTTGGGTGTTGGTTGCGGGACGATATGAGGGCATCGATGAGCGTCTGATCGAGGATTGTATCGATGAGGAATGGTCGATCGGTGATTATGTCCTCAGCGGCGGCGAACTGGCGGCCATGGTGGTGATGGATGCGGTGATTCGGCTGCTGCCGGGTGCGCTAGGGCATGCGGACTCGGCGCGTCAAGATTCACACTCCAGCGGGTTATTGGACTGCCCCCACTACACACGGCCGGAGACGATTGGCGGTCACAGCGTACCGAAGGTACTGCTGAGCGGCGATCATCAGGCGATTGAGCGTTGGCGATTGCAGCAGGCATTGGGCCGCACCTGGCAGCGGCGCCCTGAGCTGTTGCAGGCGCGTGGTATGAGTGAGGTCGAGCAGCGATTGCTCGATGACTATCTTCGGGAGGCGGCACGGTCAAAGCCGGGCGTCGGATCGGAACAGAGCGAGTAACGACATGAGCAATATCATTCAACAACTTGAGCAAGAGCAGATGCGCCCATCGGTGCCGGCATTCGCGCCGGGCGATACCCTCGTGGTGCAGGTGCGGGTGAAGGAAGGCGATCGTGAGCGCCTGCAGGCCTTTGAAGGCATTTGCATCGCCAAGCGCAACCGGGGGCTGAACTCGGCCTTTACCGTGCGCAAGATGTCGCATGGCGAAGGTGTCGAGCGCGTCTTTCAAACCCATAGCCCGGCGATCGCTGACATCATCGTCAAGCGCCGCGGCGACGTACGCCGGGCGAAGCTGTACTACCTGCGCGGACTCACCGGTAAGGCGGCTCGCATCAAAGAGAAGGTCTGAACCGCGACTTGGCGGCATTTTTGGCTCGGCCTAGGCGGTTAGCGGTCGCGGCTTGGGGGCTACTGCCGCTCCTTCCGCGAACGCCAGCCTGGTCTTGATCATCATGTCATTCAACTGGATGTGAATCTTGCTGAGTCAGTACGTTCAGCACTGAAACCCTCAGGCCTAATGACTGCGACCTTCTACTGGTACGACTACGAGACCTGGGGCAACGACCCCGCCTTGGATCGGCCCTGTCAGTTCGCCGGGCTGCGCACCGATACCGATCTCAATGAGGTCGGCGAGCCGCTGGTCCTCTTTGCGCGCCCGGCCACTGACCTGCTGCCGCAGCCAGAGGCCTGCTTGGTCACTGGTATCACGCCGGATCGGGCGCTTGAGCAAGGCATTCCAGAGGCCGAGTTTGCGCGTGCCATCCAGCAAACGCTGGCCATGCCGGGCACCTGTTCGGTCGGCTATAACAGCCTGCGATTCGACGATCGGATCAATAACTGGCTGTTCTACCGCAACCTGCTCGATCCCTATGCGCATGCCTGGCGGAACGGGAATTCGCGCTGGGATCTGATCGATGTCTTGCGTCTAGCGCATGCGCTGCGACCAGAAGGCATCGAATGGCCGGAGCGCGAGCCTGGCGTGACCTCGTTCAAGCTCGAGGCGCTGACCGCGGCCAATGCCATCGACCATCTTGGCGCCCACGATGCCTTGGCTGATGTGCGTGCAACCCTAGCCATGGCGCGACGGCTGAAGACCGCGCAGCCGCGACTGTTTGACTATGCGTTAACGCTGCGTAACAAGCTCCATGTGGCGGATCTGTTCGCCGCCGGCGAGCCATTGTTGCATGCCTCGCAGCGTTATCCAGCGGCCCAGGGCTGCATCGCGCCGGTGATCAAGCTGGCCGCGCACCCGAGCCAGAAGAATTCGGTAATCTGCTTCGATCTGCGCCAAGACCCGACGCAGATCCTGGATCTGTCGCCCGAGGCGCTCCAGCAACGGCTGTTTTCGCGCCGGGAGGATCTGCCCGCCGGGATCGAACGCCTGCCGGTCAAGGGCGTCAAGATCAACGCGGCACCGATGCTGGCGCCGATGAAGACCCTGACGCCGCAGGCGGCGGAGCGCTGGCGGATCGACCCGGCACAGGTTGCTGCACACGCGGCTCGGGCTGCCGAGCATCGCGGCGAGATTGCCGAGCGTCTGTGTCAGGCCTACGCCACGGAGCCTACCCATCAGGCGTCCACTGATCCTGAGCGGATGCTCTACAGGGGGGGCTTCTTTTCGGATCAGGATCGGCGGCTGATGGACCAGCTCGGGCGCCTGACGCCGGCTGAGCTGGCCGAGGCGCAACCGCGGTTTGAAGATGCGCGCCTGCCGACCCTGCTGTTTCGGATGCGGGCGCGGAGCTGGCCCGAGACGCTCAGCGAGCCAGAGCGCGAAGACTGGGACGCCTGGCGCTTTGAGCGCTTAACCGATCCTGATGCTGGCGCTTCGATCACCATCGATGCCTATGAGGCCAAGCTCGCCAGCCTGCGCGCCGAGCGGAATGTGGATGCGCAGGCACTCGCCATTCTCGACCAGCTCACGCGCTGGGGCGAGCAGGTGATGACGGCAGAAGACATTTAATGCCATTTCGAGCCTCGAGATGGTTGCGGAAGCCGCTAGGATTGTTTATCCTTGTTGGTCTATCTTTTTACTGACGACTCGCTGGGAGCGACCGCCATGACTACCCAAAGCGCAAAGCCGGCTGAAGTTCGGCGAGCTTGGTACTTGATTGATGCCGAGGGCAAAACGCTTGGTCGGCTCGCCAGCGAGTGCGCGCGCCGTCTGCGCGGCAAGCATAAGCCAACCTACACCCCGCATGTCGATACCGGTGATTACCTGGTCATCATCAATGCCGAGAAGGTGCGGGTGACTGGCAATAAGCTGTCGGACAAGATGTACTACCGGCACACTGGCTACATTGGTAACCTGCGCTCAGCCAGCCTGGAGCAGATGCTCGATAAGCATCCGGAGCGGGTGATTCAATTTGCCGTGAAGGGCATGCTGCCGCGCAATCCGCTCGGCCGTGCGATGATCAAGAAGATGAAGGTCTTCGCCGGTCCCGAGCATCGCCACGCCGCGCAGCAGCCACAGCCGCTCGAGATCTAGCGCATCGCGACGATGACCGCCGCGGCTCGTGTTAGGTCCAGCAGATATCAGCCTCTCGGAAACCAGACTCTCGGAAACCTGAACCATGGAAAAACAGTACGCCACAGGGCGTCGCAAAAGCTCTTCGGCGCGCGTGTTCCTGAGCACGGGCTCCGGGCAAATCAATGTCAATGGCCGTTCGCTCGATGAATACTTCGGCCGCGAGACCGCTCGGATGTTAGTCCGGCAGGCGCTTGAGGCGGTCGACATGGTCGAGCGCATCGACATCAACGCGACCGTTGTCGGTGGTGGCTCCAGTGGCCAGGCCGGCGCCATTCGCCACGGTATCGCCCGTGCCCTCGTTGAGTACGATGAACGTCTGCGCTCGCCACTGCGCCGCGCTGGCTTCCTGACTCGCGATGCCCGTGAGGTTGAGCGCAAAAAGGTCGGTCTGCACAAGGCGCGTAAGCGTCCGCAGTTCTCCAAGCGTTAACGGTATATCGCTCTTCACCCGAGATGTTTAGTGCACTAAACATCTCGGGTGAAGAGCGATATACCGTTAACGCTTGGAGAACTGCGGACGCTTAC
>Ga0180436_10005861_pt1 | contig 10782 bp, 7 predicted proteins | sample SS_ome_2_FD_132434 | JGI IMG/M metagenome (GOLD analysis project Ga0180436, IMG submission 132434) | Hypersaline lake sediment archaeal communities from the Salton Sea, California, USA - SS_3_S_2 metaG | ecosystem: Environmental > Aquatic > Non-marine Saline and Alkaline > Hypersaline > Sediment...
AAGAGAAGGCCTCGCCGAAACGTCCCTCCTCGAGGGCCTCGAGGGCCGCCTGATGCCGCTCGTCGGGATCGGCGGGTCGATCGGCCGTCGCCGCCGCGGCGGCCCTGAGGGCATCCTCGCCGCTCGCCGCGCCGTCATCACCGACGCGGACCCGCCGCACTTCACGTTCACTGCCGCCTGCGGAGGGGTCCTGGCGCTCGAATACCAGATTCCAGTCGCCGTTCCTGTCGAAGCGGAACCTGAACCGGGTGGAATCGCCGTCCCGCTCCCGCTCCAGGAAGCTCCACGAACCCGGTGACGAAAGGTCGGAGCGAAACACCCAGCCGACACCGTCGAGAGTGACGGTGAATTCCCCGGGCTCCTCGAGGAATCGTCCGGGATTCTCGGCGGCCAGCGCCGGATACACCGACTCCGTATCGCCGTCCGTCGCCGGCGGTTCCGGGGAACTGGGCGGGAACTCGCGCTGGGACGCCGCCGTCGATTCGCCGGCTCCGGGCTCTGAGTCCTGGGTTTCGGTACCGGATGCATCGCCGTCCCGGGGGGCCGGGGTTTCCGCCGGAACCGTGGCCGGTTCGCCCGCCGTCGCCTGTTCGCCGGCCGGTGATGCCGGGCGGTCCGGCGGGCTGACGTCCTGTTCGCCCGGGCGTCGAGAAGGGGACAGCGGACGGTCTTCGGTGAGAAGCGGATTCACCGGAGGGATCGCGGCGACGGACGGCGATTCGCCGTCCTCCTCGCCATCGGTCCGGATGCCGGGGATCGCCGGCCGATCGGGAACCGGAACAACCGCGGCCGCGTCGGGACCGTCCGGTTCCGATGCGTCCGTCGACGTCTCGGGGAGCTCGGGGCGAGCCTTGGTTAACGGTGCCTTCCGCTCGGTGGACGGCGTCTTTCCGGGGGCTGCCGGAGGAGGTTCCGGCGGCTCGTCTTCGATTTTCGCCGGAACCGGCGCCGGCTCGCCGGTCGCCGGGGGAGTCACGGGGGATTCCGCGGTCGAAGAGGCCGGTCCGTCCGCTTGAGCGGGGCCCCCGTCGGCTCCGGCATCCTCCGCGCCGGGAGCTTCGAGCGCGGTCTCCGGCGCCGCCGACGTCGGAACGGAGTTCGGCTCCGGCGATCCGGCGCAGCCGATGAGTACGGCCAGTACCAGCAGTATTCCGCCGGTCCGGACCGCCGGAATCATGGTGCGCCGTCCTCTCCATCGGTGGGAATGCCGAGAACCTTCCGAACGCGTCGATCGTTGTCCTCTTCCAAGGAGCCGAGCCCGGCTTCGGCCGGATCGATCCAGTAAAAATCCACGTCCTCGTCGCTCCAGAAGCGCCGGCGCGGGCGCGCCGGATAGGTCATGGCGACATCGGGATCCCGGGTGTCCAGGTAGAAATCCTCCATGCCGAAATCCGTGCTGCTCGACAGGGCCTGGCGCTCCCGGAGGATCCGCGCCGTCTCCTGCACGGCCTCCTGGCGATCCCGGATCATCATCGTCAGGACGATGACGATCACCGCGACCAGGGTCACCACGACGAACGCGCCGATCAGAATGGACAGGCCTCGCCTATCGATCAGCCGTAACGGGTTCTTCATGACCCTTCTCCTGTTCCTGGCCGTCCAATCGCAGGGTGATCAGCTTCGACACCCCCGACTCCTGCATCGTCACGCCCAGAAGGCTCGAGGCGCCGGACACCGTCTTCTTGTTGTGGGTAATCACGAAGAACTGGCTGTTCCTTCCGAACTCCACCAGGACATTGACGAAGCGCTGGATGTTCGCCTCGTCCAGGGCGGCGTCGATTTCATCCAGGATGCAGAAGGGCGAGGGTTTCACCACGAAGGTGGCGAACATCAGGGCGACGCCGCAGAGCGACCGCTCTCCGCCGGAGAGCAGCGAGATGTTCTCCAGTTTCTTGCCCGGCGGCTGAGCGTAGATCTCCAAGCCGGAATTCAACGGGTCGTCATGGTCAAGCAGTCGGATCTCCGCTCGACCGCCGCCGAAGAGCCGGCGGAACATCTCGTGGAAGTGCTCCCGTATCTCCTTGTAAGTCTGGAGGAAGAGGTTGGCCGATTCCCGGCGTATTTCTTCGGTCACCTGGGTGAGATTGTCCTTGGCGGTTCTGAGGTCTTCCAGCTGCCCGTTGAGAAAATCGTATCGCTCGGACACCTCGGCGAATTCCTCGGGGGCCATGAGGTTCACCTGTCCCAGGGACTTGAGGTCCCCCTTGGCGGCCGCCAACCGCTCGCGTATCAACTTGGGCGTCTCTTCGATGACATCGCGGCGGGATTCGTACTCCGACAGTTCCCTGGTGTTCCGGTCCCGGAAATCCTCGAAGAGCACCTTGATTTCCTCGTCGATGTGATGGAGTTCCAGCTGAATCCGTTCCCGTTCGATGTCGAGCTGACCGCGCTTCTCGGTGAGATCCTTGAGCTTGTCTTCCCGTCCGGCCATCTTCTCGTTCTCCGAGCTGATGCCCGACTCGAGGCCCGCCAGGTCCTTGCGCAGCTGTTCCTGGGACGCCTCGACTTCCTCCCTACGCTTGAGGATGGCCTCGACCTGGTCGTCGAAGGATTTGATGCGCGACTCCTCGGCCAGCATCTGCTGGCGGATCTCCGCGAGACGAGCCTCTTCGGACTCGACTTCCCGGGCCAAGGATGCCAGGGCGTCCTCGGCGGCGGACGCCTGGGTGGTGGTCCGGACCTGAGCCACCCTCAGGCCCTCGAGGCTCTCTCGGGACTCCTCGAGCTTGGCGTCCAGGACGGCCCGTTCCTCCCCCAGTGCCGCGAGTTGGGTTCGGAGCTCGGCGATTCGTTTCGCCGAGTCGCCGATTTGGTCGTCCAGATCCCTCTTCCGGGTAATGATGCCCTCGGGGGCCAGGAACTCGTCCAGGAAGGACGCGCCGCTCCGACGGTATTCCTCGAATAGTCCGCTGATATCCCCGACAGCATCCCGGATGCTCTCGAAATCGTCGGCGGACCCCTGCAGAACGTCGGTGCCGACGGACCCGTCGGCCACCAGGCTCCGATCCCGCAGCAGGCTGGCGCGGCCCTCGGCGCGGATCCGCGTTTCGCCGAGGAGTTCGAGGATGCGGTCTTCCAGCTTCCGTCGGGCCGCCCGGTCGAATCCCGAGTCGCTCAACCCGCGATCGAGCTGCTCCACGATATCGTCGGTGAGGCCGCGAACATCGTCCTGGAGGTCGTCGCGACGCTGTTCCTCCTTCCGGAGCTCGTCGTTGGTTTGATCGGTTTCCCCGCCGATTCCGCGAATCCGTTCCTCGGCGGAGCCGATGGTCTTGCGGCAGCTCGCGATATTCCCTTCGATTTCTTTCAGTCGATCCTGGAATCCCAGGAGATCCGATTCCCGTTCGCCGCGGATGCGGTTCACCGATGCCACGGCCTCCAGGGCGTTCTTCTCACGCTTGCCGGCGGCATCCCGGGCCTCGACGGCCTCGTCACGGCGTTCTCGAATCGCCCGGAGCTGCTCCTCCTGATTCTCTTTTTCCAGGTCCAGCCCGTAGAGGCGCTTCTGGTTCTCGATGAGCCGGGATTCCATCTCGTTGACCGTATCCAGCTCGGTAGCCAGCGTCGCCTTCATGTCCTCGATGCGCTTCGCGACGCTCTGGCGCCGTTCCTCCCGGGAGGCCAGCCGTTCGGTCTTCTTGGACCGGGCGGCCAGGAGGTCGCGCCATTGGAGGAGCTTCAAGTCGCGGTCGTGCTCGAAGATGACCTCCCGGAGACGCCGGTATTCCATCGTTTTGTCGGTCTGTTTCTTCAGGGAGTCGTAGCTGCGCCGGACCTCGTGGAGGATGTTCTCCACCTGAGCCATGTTCTCCTCGGTTCGAACCAGTTTCCGTTCGGCTTCCCCGCCGCGAACCTTGTATTTGGTAATCCCCGCCGCTTCCTCGAAGAGATACCGGCGCTCTTCCGGGCGGTTCGAGAGAACCTGGTCGATACGGCCCTGCTCCATCACCGAATAGGCGGACTTTCCGATTCCGGTATCGAAGAACAGCTCCCGGATCTCCTTCAGGCGAACCGCAGCGCCGTTGAGGTAGTACTCGCTCTCTCCTTCACGGAAAATCCTTCGTTTGATGGCGATTTCGGGACGCTCGATCTCCAGGATGCCGGTCTCGTCGGCGATAACCAGGGTGACCTCGGCGACGCTGAGGGCCTTGCGGCTCTCGGTCCCGCTGAAGATCACGTCGTCCATCCGTTCGGCTCGCATGTTTCGGACCGACTGTTCGCCCAAAACCCATTTTATGGCGTCGACGATGTTGCTCTTGCCGCAGCCGTTCGGTCCCAGGAGCGCGGTGATGCCGTCGTTGAACTCAATGACGGTTCGGTCGGCGAACGATTTGAATCCAAGTATCTCAATGCGTTTGAGGAACACGTTCCCTCCCGTAGCCGTCATTATACCCAGAGCCGTCGAGAGGCGACAACTCGAGCCCCTCGGGGAACGATCCGTATTCAGTCCCGGTCGCTCGGACGGATCTCGACCCGACGATTCTCATCCTGACGATCCGGGTCGCTGGTCACCGGACGCTGGGATCCGTAGGCCGCCGTGCCGATCTCGACACGGTCCGGCAGCCGTTCCCGGAGGTACGAGGCGACATTGGCGGCCCGAGCCCGCGAGAGGACCAGACGGCCCCGCTCGGTTCCGTAGTCCGCGCAGTGTCCGTCCACCTGCAAGGCGTCGAGGCGGCCGAGGACCGGCAGCAGCTCGTCCAAGCGCCCCCGGGCCGCGGGGGTGAGTTCCGCGTCGTTCGGTCGGAAGTAGACGATATCCCGTTCGAAGGCCGGTAGGGGAACGGACGGCGGGGCCCCATCGTCACCGGGTCCGTCGGTCTCGGCCGCAGCCGAATCGGATGGGACGATCGTCGGCGCCGAATCCCCGCCGGTCGACGTCGAACCGCCCGCTCCCGCCGGCGATTCGGTCTGCACCGGCGAGGAATCCTCCGGTTCGACCGGGGCTTCGGCCTCGTCCGCCATTCCGGACGTCTCCGGGACGGCGCCCCGATCCTCGACGATCGGTGCCGTAGACGAGTCCCCCGGTCTCCAAACGAACCAGAAGATTCCCGCCAGGATCAGAATCGCCGCAAGAACGACGGGAAGAACGCCGATGCCGGTGCGGACCCGAAGATTCCGTTCCGGGGACCCGGGGGACCGGACATGCACCCGCCAGAGGGCCGGCCCGGTTCGTTCGGCCCGGAGGCGGAGCTCCGGGGCCGATCCGTCCCGTCCCTGGAGCCCGTCGATTCGAACGGATTTGACCGGTTTGTGCGTTCGGCCCCGAAACGCGTGGAATTCAAGCAGGGCCGAAGTCTGGGACGGCGTCAGTCCCCGCAGGCGAATGGGTTTGGGTCGATCGCCGACGGTTGACTCGATCCGAACGAAGCGGCCGCCGTCTATCGAGATTCCCAGGGATGCCATGGGTGACAGTATACAGCCTTTCAGCCCTTGAGTGCGCCGCTGGCCTTCCGGAAGCCATCGAGGAACGCGTCGACGGACGCGGCGGTCACCAGGACCGATTCCCTCCGAGATCCCGTGGCGTCCTGCCGGGTTTCGGTGATCTGGAGGGCCGGCCGTCCCCTGGGAGGCGTTCGGAACCGGTACTGCCGGCGACCACCCCCGACCTCCAGAGCCTCCTCCTTCGGAGGACGCCGGGCTTTGAGGGCCGCGAGCGCCGACTCAAGGCGGACGGTGAACAGGCTTAAATCCTCCCGGAATATGACGATGGACGATCGGCGAAAGCCCCGATCGGTCTTCCGGCTCTCGACGACGTTCAGGTAGAGGTCGTGGTAGCGGTTCTCCTTGACGTTGAAAAAGAAGGTTTTGCGTCCCTCGTCGACGAAAACCCGCGTGCTGAAGATTTCTCCCCGTTGGCCCATGCCGACCTCCCTTGAATCGCGTGGCGCCCATCATATCCAGCCCCGAATCGGGTGACAAGCTACCCCGCGAAGCGATCGGCGGCCAGGGCTTCGATGTCCTGCAAATCGTCGGCGATCGCCGCGTATCCGTTTTCGTCCTCGAGACCGAGGCTCCGAATGACGGCGAGATGCCGTTCGAAGGCCTCCCGGTGCTTGCGATGGGCCAGCTTCCGGAGAATTCGGGGCAGCTCCCGCAGAAGGTCGCCGCAGAGTCCCGGATGGGATCTCCAGGCGGTCTCGATGAGCTCCAGATCCTCGTCCCGACTGCGGCTCCGGGCCTGCTCCAGATGGTCAACCAGGCATCGCGCCGCCTGGTCGGAGAGATCGTCGAATTCCGGGAGCGCCGGAAAACGGATTCTATGGCGCGTCGGGATGGTCGGAGGATTCCCGGGGAGGTCCGGCGTCCAGTCATCTCCCCGGAATCGACCGGCGACCCGAAGTCGATCGGGATGGAAGAAGTCCTTGGCCAGCAGATCGTAGCGCCGTCTGAGGAGCATGCGGTCGACGGCGTCCCGATCAACGCGACTGGTGCGCCGACCCCGTTCCACGATCATGATGAACTCGAGGTTCCGATCCCGCCGCGCCGCGCTCTGCCGGCCGCCCCGATAAGTCGCGTAGGGACGGACCAGGATCCGAAGCCGACCATAGGCCTCGCAGCGGCGCCGGAGGCGCTCGAAGGGAATGATGCCGTCGGTGCTGTAGCTCACCAGAAGCGCCGGAGCCTGGAGGGCGTCGAGCAGGCCGTCGAAGGCGTCCGACGCCCCTCGGCGGGTGCAGTAGGCCGAACGGGTGCGCACCCAATCCGGTCGGATGGCGGCTTTACGCCGAAGTCGTCCCGTCGAATCCAGTTCCAGGGGTTCGGGTATGCGGTCCCAGCGGACGAGGGTGTTCAGCAGGTGGTAGTTGCTGCCGTACTGATGCTGGTTGTAGGGCGGATCCAGGTACACCGCATCGGCGTCGGCGAAGGCTCCCTCGTCGGCCAAGGCGTTCGCGTCGCCGCAGAGCACTCGACCGGGTTCACGGTCGACCACGACGGGGCTTTGGAACCGAATGGGACGGGTGATGCGTCCCAGGGCGTCCCGACCGTGACCCCCGAAACCCTTGTGATAGGCCTTGAACACGCCGGAGGTATTCACCTGGGTCGCTGCGGCGTAGAGGATCGGCGCCAGGAGCAGGCAGAACCGCAGATCGGCGTCGTCGCCGGAAAGGGGAATCTTCGAAGTCGCCGCCGTCCTCTCGAGGCTGTTGCGCGCCGCGTCCAGCCGCAGGGCGTTGCCCCGGGTGTAGAACAGCCGTTCGGTTCGGTAGTCCGCATCCTCGATGCGGTCGGATGCCGGTGCGTAGTATCGGGCCAGATAGCACTCTTCGGGTGACGGCGGAGGCAGGGCGTTCATCGCGTCAACGGCCTCATCAAGTCCCTGTTCGCCGCCGAAGAGCCGGGGGATGTCCTCGGGCACCGGCTCCAGCCAGGCCCGGGCGAGAACCCGGGCGTAGGGTTCCCAGTCGTTGGCCAGCACCCTCATGCCGCGACTCCTGGCGTACCGGGAGACGATACCGCTCCCGCTGAACGGATCGGCCAATCGAAGGCCGTCCAGGGGACCGCCTGACGCCGCTTCGAGCGCTTCGCCGATCAGAGGCAGGAGCCGGCGCTTGTTACCGATATAGGCGATGATCCCTTCGCTTCGGTATCGCTCGAGATCATCCCTCGCCATCGTCGAACACGATCAGCTCGTCCCCCGCTCGAAGGACGTCTCCGCTTTCCAGGACGGTGGATTCGACCTTCCGGTTATTCACCGTCAAGCCGTCGGCCGCGGCGGCGGTCCAGCGGCCGTCCCGGCCTTTTTCGACGACGATGGTGCCCGGGGATGCGATCGTTCCGGCCGATCCGCCGCCGTCGATGACGGTGGCCTCTCCCGGTTGTCCCGGAGAGATGATCGTCCGGCCGCCGGAGAGCGCGACGGTGGCCGATCCGCCGCCGATGGGCCGCAGGCGTTCGAGGCTCGGTCCCTCCACGGCATGGGCGGCCTTCAGACGCCTCAGAATGAACAAAAGAAGCCCGGCGATCGGCAGCGCCGCCAGGGCCAGGAGGGCTTGGATGTCCGAGGACGGAGTACCGAAGACCAGGCCCGAAGGAAAGGCCAGCACGGAGGTCTGCTCACCGTCGTCCAGGGCGACGCGGACCCGGGTGGATGCGGCTCCCGTCGGTCGGGGGCGATAGGACAGGCGATATTCGGCCTGAACCCGCTGGCGGATCGTAGCGTAGAGTCCGGTGAGCTCCTCTTCGCCATCGACGTCGAAGACCAGTCCGCCGGTGGCTTGGGCGATCCGAGCCAAATCCTCGTCGCGGTTGGGTCCGAATCGAACGGCATACAAGGTCACGCCTTCGTCGTAAAGCGCCGTCAGGGCGTCCTGCGGCGTGTGGCTCCGCTCCCCGTAGTCTGGATGGGGACGGCCGGTCCGCTGGGTGTAGGGGTAATTTTCGCCGTCGGAGAAGAGGATGACGATCCGACGGCCCCGCTGGTCGGCCAGGGTGGCCGCCGCTTCGGATATGGCGGCGTAGAGTTCGGTATAGGCGTCTTCGGTTTCGGGAGGGGACGACACCCCGAGACGTTCATGGAGGGTGGCCCGGTCGGTCCGCGGACCGGCGAGGACGCGATACCGGGTTCCGAACACGGCGAGCCCGGCGCGGTCCAGGGAGCTTCCCAATTCGTCCAGGAATCGACGGGCCTCCCGGCGGGCCATGGTCGACTTCGTTTGGTCCGGCGAGGGCGAGACGCGCCCGTCGGGTCCGTCGTACATGCTGCCCGAGTCGTCGATGAGCATCATGAAGGCCAGGCCGTCCCGGCGCTCGCCCGCCGAGGAGATGCCGGATATGCGCGTCTGTTCACCGAACTCGGCGTTCCCGGCGGCTTCGCGAACGGCGAAATCGCCGGCCTCCATATCGGTGACCAGACGGCCGTCCTCGTCGGCGACGACGACATACAGATCCACTTCGCCGCGAACCGCCAGGAATCGGGAATCGACCCCGCTGAGAGCGGCGTCCCGGGCCGAGGCCCCGACGGCGATGACGAAGAGAAGGCCGAGCCCGAAGAGCCGTCGGCCGCGTCGGTTTTCGTTCATTTCTTCGCCTCGTAGATCATCGTCACTCCATCGACCCGGATCACATCGTCGTATCGCAGTTCCCGGGATCCCCCGCGCTCGCCGTTGACGGCCACGTCGGCGGACTCGTCGGGTTCCAACACCACCGTGCCCTTCCGAAGCCGCACGGTGGCGGACCGACCGGAGTCGACGGCGGATTCGCTATCGCCGGGCAGTGTCAGGTCGCCCTGTCGGCCCCGGACGATGGTCAGCCGCCGTTGATTCACCGGGAAAGATCGTCCCTTGAGGGGACCGGTGAGCACCGTCAGGCGTCCGCGGCTCCGCCGACGGTCCATGAAATCCGCCGTTACGGCCACCAGGACGCCCCACAGGGCCATGCCGACGGCCCGCCCGCCGAAGCGCGGGATCGCCAGGGACACCAGCTCGGACACCAGGCCGCCGGCGAGTCCGCCGATCAGGCCGCCGAACGCTCCGGCGGCGATTCGGCCGAAGGAGCGGGAACGAATTCCCGATGCGGAACCCACAGCGGCTCCCAGGATGGCCCAGCCGGGAATTCGAGCCATGGCCGCTCCCCGGGACGCCAGAGGCGCTCCGGATATCGCCGCGGTTCCGGCGGTCCAAGAGAGCATTACCTGCCCGGCCAGCATTCCCAGGGCTCCGAAGACCAAGCCCAGAGCGGATCCCAGCAGGATCGCCGTCCGAACCTTGCGCGGCTGGTCCTGACGAAGTCCCTCGGTGAGCGGGACAACGGCTCCGAGCAGGAGGCCTGCCGCGGCTCCCAGGGCCAAGGTGAGGATTCGGAGATCCGGGAAGTCGGCCGACCTCCAGAGGACGATTTCCACGCCGGCCCAGGCCGCGGCGCCGCCGGCGACCCCGCAGAGCAGGCTGTAGAGGGATGCTCGGGACTCTCTCATTTCGTCACCTCGATCCATTCGATTTCTTTGTCTTCGTTTCGAACCAGGGACAGCGCCAGCTCATCCCCGGAATCGAGACTCAGTTCCCGGATCGCCCCGGCGTCGCCGCTTCCGCAGCTGAGTCGATACCGCCCCGGCATGAGCAGGATCGTCCGGTTCCGTCGACCGAAGGGTGGCAGCCGCCGATAGCCTCCCTCGGGTCCTCCATGGCGGTACCGGAACTCCCCTTCCAGCCGCGGACGGCGGTACCAGAGTTCGGAAGCCAGGACCAGTTCCGCCGGTTCGGGCCAAAGCTGCACATCCACCGCGTATGTGGAAATTCCGCTGTCCAGCCAAGCCACGGCCCGAACATCCCGAAAACCCGGGCGGGAGAACCCCAGGGTGTAGGATCGGCCGGTATTCAGGACGACTGAATCCCCGGTCACGGCATAGCGGATTCCCTCGGAATCCTGGATTTCCAAGTCGGTATCACCGGTGATGTCCGCACCGGTATCACCCCGCCGAACGGTCCAACGAACCATGGCGGGACCGCTCACCGGCTGCCAGGGTATGCTCAGGGTCACCAAGGGCGTGGATGCGGCGGCCTCGGCCAGGGCCAGCCGGCGGTCCCGCATCGAAGGTATCTGGACAACCCGGGTTTGGAGTTCGTCACCGATTCGAATCTTCAGGTGGTAGACGCCGGGGCGAAGCAGAACCGGCCGCACGGCCAGGCCGGGCTTCGGCGTTCCCATGACATCCAGCATCGGCGTCCGGCCGACCAGTCGCTCTCCGACGGGGATCAGGTCTCCCGAATCCCGGCGATAGACCTCCAGAGTGACCGGCGGGGGCGGCCGATCGCCCTCCGGCAGGGGGACCGAGAGGTGCAG
>Ga0180436_10005862_pt1 | contig 10780 bp, 11 predicted proteins | sample SS_ome_2_FD_132434 | JGI IMG/M metagenome (GOLD analysis project Ga0180436, IMG submission 132434) | Hypersaline lake sediment archaeal communities from the Salton Sea, California, USA - SS_3_S_2 metaG | ecosystem: Environmental > Aquatic > Non-marine Saline and Alkaline > Hypersaline >...
ATCAGAGCCACCGTTGCTCCCTGTTTGGCTATTAAGACGCCCAAGTTAGCGGCGATAAAGCTTTTGCCGATCCCCCCCTTCCCTCCTCCAATGGGCAGTATTTGCGGAACCTTGACTTTACGTTTCTGGGCCATAATATATAACCAATCGTTATTAATGAATAGTTACATTTCAAAATATGACCTGCCTGTCAAGGGATTTAAAATGGCTTAACGGGGCGCTCGTCTATTCCGCCACCCTGAAAAACGACTCATCAAACTCCGGTTTTCCTTCATAACGGGCCATAAAAAACCCCGGCAGGTTTTCCACCTGGTCAAACAGCCCCGGGTCTGCTTCGATGCCGGCCTGGTGCAGTGCCTTTATGACATTCTTGGGTTGGGGGGGGCATCCCTTGATGGGAATCATTTCTTCAATATCCGGATTATCCTTATGCAGTTGATAGATGCACTTGCCGACAAGAATTGTTTTTTTCATTCCAGGGGTCGGTTTCATCATCTTACCGGTGAGGACCTCCACGTTATCCCAGGGGTCGCCCTTCCATGCATACCTGATGGCGGTCAACATCAACCCGTTCAGACCGGAGCAATATGTACACATGGTGGAGTCATATTTCCTGTAATAAAGCCCCTTGATCCCGCCTTTGGCAAGGGGAACCGGCATGCATCCCTCCTCATCATCCTGATAAGGAAAATCATATTCATAGGGTTTTTCGGATGCCACGGCTGCCACGGCTTCCCCCTTCACTTCAATGTCGGACAGATCCACCGGCCGGCCGTGATTCCCGGATGCGTGGACAAGATGGGGCACGTCCGAAACATCGAACCCGAGAAGTGTCGCTCCCACCTTATCCGCTGAAATGACATCCCTCGAGGCTACAAGAAGATTGCTTCTATGCATTCTGCCGTCGAAGGCCGGCCCGCGCTCCAGTGTATAAATACCGTCGATAAGCGTCAACATGGGAGGCATTTTGTCGGCAAGCCGCGAAATCATGAAGTTCAAATCCTTTTCCGGGTCCGGGCTGTGGCACTTTTTCCGCGAATTGATGTCGATCATGCCCTTGAGATTTTTAATGCCCAGGCTGACCACTGTCTGGTTATGCGCCTTCATAGGGGGAATATCCACCACAAAATCGCTGTTCACAATATCGGAATTAAAATTCAGCACCACCCCTTCTCCGAGGTCAACCTCTTCAAACGGACGGTCAAAAATATTAATGGCTTTAACTCCGTACTTGGTTTTCAGCGTTTCATAACCAAGGGTCTTAAATGCATGAACGGGCGTCTCCCTGTCCTTGGGATCACCCACCACCACCCCTTCCCCTATGGTAATGTCGTCAATCCCCCGTTCTTTCAGCAGCAAAACTATATCCTCGATGACCCTCGACGTGGTGATGACACCCCACTTGGGAAACGCCACCGCCTTGGTCCAGAAGACAATGTTGGGTTTTATATAAACCTTTGCATTCCGGGGCAGATGATCCAGACCGCCGCAGAGGTCCACCGCCTTTTTGACTGATGTAAACGCTTCTTCGTAACGCACTATGGAGACAATTGACTTTTCCATGTTTTTCTCCCAATGTAATTAGAAGTGGTTGCAAAACCTCTTCTGGATAAAATGGTCTAATTTATTTTCTCTATACTAAAAACTTGGCTGCAAATTCAAGTTAAAGATCGGTCGAATCAATAACCCGCATGGCCGTCTGTTCCAAAATCCGGACAGCAAAAACAAACATCCGGAAACGTTCATCCGTTGTCTGCCCGTGATAAAATCGATAGTAAATCTGCTGGGCAATGACCGCCAGCTTGAACAGGCCGAAACAATAGTAAAAATCAATACACTCTATCTGCCGTGCAGTTGTCTTCACATAGTATGCCAGGACCTCTTTTCTGGTCATCATGCCGGGTGCATTCGTGGGCAGCATGCGGATAAGTTTCTGTTCTTCCGGGTCATCACGGTCTATCCAGTACGCCAGTGTCCCCCCCAGATCCATCAGGGGATCACCTAAGGTGGCCATCTCCCAATCAAGCACGCCCGTAATCTCAACCGGATTTTCCGGGTTCAGGACAACGTTGTCAAACTTGAAATCATTATGAATTATCGCCGCATTCGGGCTATCCGGAGGCATTTTCTCATGAAGCCATTCCATCACTTTTTCAAAATCAGGGGCATCATCCGTTTTAGCGTCTCGATACCGTCGGCTCCACCCCTTCACCTGTCGACTGATATATCCTTCGGGTTTGCCAAAGCCTTCAAGGCCGACGGCTTTATAATCAACGGCATGCAGCCCGCCCAGGACGTCTACAAGCTTTCGGCACAGTGCCGTTACGCCGTCTTCTTTAAGGGGAAAATCCTTCGGCAACTCTTTTCGTAAAATTAATCCTTTAAGGCGCTCCATTACATAGAAGGAACTGCCGACGATGGATGTGTCATCACTGTACAAAATGGTCTCGGGCACATAGGGGAAAGCGTCCTTCAGCGCCGTCAATATGTTATACTCCCGCGACATGTCATGGGCGGTCTTTGCCTTTTTGCCGGCCGGCGGCTTTCTCAGCACAAACTCGCGCTCACCGACTTTAACAAAATAGGTGAGATTCGAATGACCGCTTGGAAACTGTTGAATGGAAATTTCTCCGTTGAGCCCGGGGATACTGTCTTTCAAGAATTCATCAATGGTTTGATGGTCAAGTTCCTCGCCCTGTCTGATATCAACGGGTTTGTCAATATCCGTCATATCGCCCTCCTGCTTTTATCACAATGCACGCCCGGATCCCGCTACCGCTCACGAGGCATGATATGGGATCGGATAAAGCCGGTCAAAAATCCGGCATATTCTTCCACCGAAACGGACCGGCGTGAATACTTCCACCGCTTTAAATACCAGTCCTGGAGCATTGCCTTGATGGCGGCGGCAACCAACGCGGTGTGATCCACCCGGAACGTCTGCTGCTGTTTTCCCAGTTCAAGTATGTCGATAAACAGTTGCTCGGTAAACAGCTCGCCGGCTATGGCCTTTTTATGCTCTTCCCGGTCAAGGTACCGGGTCTCCATATATGAAAAGAAAAACCATTCCTGCATGATTTCGCTCAAATACAGGTGGGACCGTATTGCGGCCTCGAGTTTTTCTTCGGGACCGTCGGCCCCCTCGATATGCTCGGTCAACACTTTCACCGCAAGTCTCCGGCCCTGTTCCTGAATTATTTGAAGAAGCTCATCCTTGCTTGAAAAGTATGAATACAGCGCCCCCATGCTCAAACCGGTTTCCTGACAGAGATCCCTGAGACTCATGGCCTGGAATCCTTTTTCGTTACTCAACCGTAAAGTGGCATTGAAAATAGTAACAAGGTTTTTTACGACTACAGTCTCCTTTTTGATTTTAATCGACGCCCTGTTTTCCTTAAAAATATCCCTGCAGATATCCTCTGCGGAAAGGATGACATTGCGACTGAATTCATTGAAATTCATGCTGTACCCACCCGGACCGGTTTTACTCCATCTATTGATATGACCTTAAAATTTTCCTGGCCACAGACATTTTATGGACTTCGTCCGCACCATCATAAATTCGCGCCGCACGTTCATGGCGGAAGAAAAATGCCAGGATGCAGTCATCCGTCATACCGAGACCTCCATGGACCTGAAGCGCCCTGTCAATCACCCTCTGCATGGTGTTCGCCACCATAAATTTTATAAAAGAGATATCGAAGCGGGCCTCTTTTGCTCCGGATTTATCAATTTTCCATGCGGCATGGAGGGTCATCAGCCGTGCCGCCTGAATCTCGGCGGCGGATTCGGCAATCCATGCCCGGATAATCTGACGTGAGCCGAGGGTTTTCCCGTCCGGTGTAATTTTACGTTCATTCGCACGCCTGCACATGAGGTCGAATGACCTGCTGCAGATCCCCAGCCATCTCATGCAGTGATGAATCCTTCCGGGCCCCAGTCTCTCCTGGGCCATCACGAACCCCTGGCCCTCCCCTCCCAGAAGATTTTTTTGGGGTACGCGGCAAGACTGAAACAGCACTTCCCCATGGCTCGCATAATCACTCCCCCTGTGACCCATCACCGGAATGTTTCTCACAAGATTGAACCCGGGATTGTCAGTGGGCACAATAATCATGCTCGCCTGCAGATAGGGCGGGGCGTCGGGGTTGGTTACCGCCATCACTATGGAAAACTCAGCGCCGTCCGCAGACGAAGAATACCATTTATGCCCGTTTATAAGGTAGTCATCCCCGTCTTTCACGGCAGTGGTTTCCAGCATGACAGGATTGGACCCGGGCATGTCAACCTCCGTCATGGAAAAACAGCTTCGTATTTTTCCCGCCACAAGCGGTTTTAAGTAGGTCTCTTTCTGCTCTTCAGTTCCGTGCAGATGAAGAATCTCTATGTTTCCGGCATCCGGCGCCTGGCAGCCGAACACGTAGTGCCCGATGGGAGAACGCCCCAGCGCCTCTGAAATCAAGCCATGTTCCACAAGGCTGAGACCCATTCCGCCAAGCTCTTTTGGATGATTCGGAGCCCAGAGCTCCATTTTTTTTACCATTCGGCGTTTTTCTTCCAGAACCGGCAGCATATCGACAAACTCGGTGTTGAGGAATTCCGGCTCGAGGGGCAGCAGTTCCTTGTCAACAAACTCGTTAATCATGTCAAGTATTACTTGCATCTTCTCGGATATGTCAAAATCCATGAGAGCCCTCCCTTTTTACCTGTAAGTTATCAATCCCCCGCCATGGGGCTGCCCGGAACCAGCTTCCAGGTGGGAGTGATCATTAAACGTAGACAGCATAAAGCCGTGTTGATTGTATTTAAAGCAGGATATGGACGAATTCACCACTTGCCAGCTCACCCGCAGCGTATCCGGGCCGGTAAGGTGAAGCGCTTTACCGACGGCGACGGAAACCGGCCCTCCGGATGTAAACAGGGCCACATTCCTGCCCCGGTCCCCTGCATTCATGATATGACGTATCCCCTGTTCCACATAGTTATAGAACTCCTTCCATGTTACCAAACCCGGAGCATCATAATCCCCCGACACCCACCGCAGCATCACTTTCTCAAAGACCCTTTGGAAGGATTTTTTATCATCAAATATGGTTTCCACATCCTTTTTGAAATCAGGATCTTCGTTTTCCATTACCGGGATAAGCCCGCGCAGCACGCTCTCGGAATCATACTCATTGAATGCATCCATTTGTTGTATCGGCGGCACCCCCGAATCCATGGAAGCAAGGGCGGACAAAGAAATATCGGCCGTATCAATCTGCCTGGCAAGTGTCCCCGAATAGACGGCATCAAACCGGACACCGGAATGTAAAAGGCGCTCGCCCAGAATCCGCGACTGATGCCGCCCAAGTTCCGACAACTCATCGTAATTCGCCTGTCCAAACGACGCCTGCCCGTGCCTGATCATAAATAGGATGCTCACGCTTCCTCCATTTTGAAGCTTTTCATCCAATTATACAGGTTATACAAAATAGTCAAGAAAAAATATAGCGAACGCTCGATTTTTTATTGATAAATCCGACGGGCAATGATAAAACCCACCACATGAAGATTTTGGTATGCATTAAAGAGGTGGTTGACCCATCATCCGCTTTGTCCGTAAGTCCCTGCCGGACATGGGTGGAAAGCGGGCATACCGCCGATTACAGAATGAACCGGTATGATGAATATGCCCTGGAAGAAGCGCTCTTAATCAAAGAAGCCCATAGCGATGTGACGGTGGATGTGATCTCGGTCGGACCGGCAAGGGTCACGGAGACACTGAAACGGGCCATGGGAAAAGGCGCCGACACCGCCGTTCATATCCTGTATCCCGGGCAGGGAACCACCCGGCCGGGATACATGGACGCCCATATTGTTTCGTCACTTATCGCAGAATATGCGGCGCCACTGTCATATGACGTGATATTTACAGGCGTGATGGCCGAAGATGACATGCAGTGCACGGTGGGGCCGCTGATTGCCGCCCACCTGGATATCCCCTGTGCCGTATCGGTTGTAGCGGAAGCCCTGAACCTAAACGATCGCACCATTACGGTGGATTGTGAAATGGAGGGCGGGATGTCCGAGTCGGCTGTTCTGTCTCTGCCGGCGCTTCTCACCATTCAATCCGGAATCAATCAGCCGCGCTACCCGTCACTGTCAAACATGCTTCGTTCCAAAGCACAGGACATAGCCACCGTTGATCCGGAACCGGTTCCGGCCGCTGAAAAACGGGACGCCGGCTTTTCCCTATCGCTTCCGTTGAAAGATTCAACCTGTACCATGATAACCGGCACTTCAGAGAAAAAGGCGGAAACACTGGCACGCCTGCTGCGTGACAATATGTTTGTTAAATAAGAAAGAACAGCGACATGACGACAACCAGTCTGATCATAATGGAAACAGTCCGGAACACGCTCCTTCAGCCCGTTCCGGATCTTGTCCGTTTTTCAGAAGCGCTTTCGCCCGAAGGCCGTACTGAGTCGACGATGGTGATGGCCGGCCGGGATATCCACGGTCCCGCAATTCATGCCGCGGAAACCACGGGGATAACCATTGTCACCCTTGAAGACCCCCGTTTTTTTCTGCCCAATCCGGAACTGCTGTCAACGGGTCTTTTGGAAATTATCCGGGAAGCCTCCCCGTCCTATATCTGTCTTTCCCATACACCAAGGGGATGCATGACCGCCGCAAAACTCTCAAAGACGCTGGGGGCGTCACTCATTACCGGCGTTGAATCCCTGCACCATACGGGAGACACTCCGGTTTTCCGGCGGGCCGTTTTCGGCGGCAAATTTGCAATGGATATAACCCCCGGAAAACGTCCGGTCATTCTAACGGTGATGCCGGGAGCTGCAAATGAAAGAAACCCCTCGGCCCCGCCGGAGACTCCGGGCCGCGTGATAAAGAAACACCTCCCCGATCACGGCATTGAGCCGGATGACACCGTCGGCTTTATGCCCGTAGAACTCAAATCGCTTGAGGACAGCGACAACTCACTTGAAGAAGCGGACATCATCGTATCCGCAGGAAAAGGAATTGAAAGCGCCGAAAACATCGACATGGTCAGAAACGTGGCGTCCCTCTTGAAAAATGCCGCCATCGGGGCATCCAGAATCGCATGTGATATGGGGTGGCTGCCCCACTCCAAACAAATCGGTGAAACCGGAAAGCGTGTCGCGCCCAAACTTTACCTGGCCTGCGGTATTTCCGGGTCCGCCCAACACGTTGCGGGTATAAGGAACGCTCAGACCATCATCGCCATCAACAAAGACCCCGGGGCCGCCATCTTTTCGGTTTCGGATTACGGTATTGTCGAGGACTTGACCATCTTTCTCCCGTTACTCATTGAAAAGTTGCAGCAGGATTAACGCCTGAAATGCCATCAATCTTCTTGACTAAACAAATCGTGTCTGAATATAAGTCTCTATTATCAAATGGTTCACCTCACAGCAAACCGCTTCGGTTAAATGCCGGGTATCAGAACTTGGTCTGACTGAAAAAGGGGTTAATAATGAGCATGCACAAAATTCAGGCATTCGCATTCCGCACCGCAGTTGCTCTGCTTGCCGTGTCATTCATTCTTGGATGTGCGTCTGACAGGTCTAATACAGCCTCAGAAGAACATATCCCCAAGCAGGACGGCCCAAAGATATCATTCAAGTGGAGCGATATCCAAAACCACAACGCGGCAAAAGCGGCCCTCGGAAAACGGTATAAAAAAACGCTCCCGGCAATTCCGGGAAAAGACTGGAAGGACATTACTGAAAAGCTGGACTGGCGGACATTTGATATGGATGTTTCTGCAGGAGACATCGTGGTCTCTGAAGACGATTCCGGGAAGGGCCTTGAAACGACGAAGCACCGGGAAGACAAAACCGTTGAACTCTACAGAAAAGATCGAGACGGCCGGACATCACTATATGCCATTTTTCCCGGGACGGGACGGTTCAGGATGGAGGCGGACGTTTACGCGAAAAATATTATGTCCGGTGCACTGGGGCATTCGGGCAAGTTTCAGATTTTTTATCAAGAAAAGGGCCGTGATGCCAATTTCCACGAGGGCGCGGGTCACACCGGTCCCGACATCAACGAAAGCTATATTTACCATTATCGGGGATGGAGAAGGCTCCGCGCGAACTTTATCCAGCAGGATGAAGAAAAGCAAACCGTCTTCAGAATATCATTGCATTTCACCAGCGGTATGCTGAAGGTGGCCAATCTCCGTGTTTTTTATCAACCCCTTGACGCAGATTAAGTAAAGCCGCATGCCCCGCAGTTTAAAATGCCGGCAAAGGACGACAATCAAATGACCGACGACACCTATTCCTATGATGTAAAATGCAAGACCTGCCGGAAAAAATTTACAGTCCAGCTGTTTGACAGCCACGAGAAAAACCTGTTCCTGGTGGACAACAAATACTGGTTCTGTGACGCATGTAAAAAGGAATATTCCAAGAAGCAGACGGAAAAGATGACCGGCGAGCATCAGACGCTCGGTTTTCCCGGGCTTGACGGCACTCCGAAAATGGTGTCCTGGGCCGTCAAAATCCGGGGGGAGATGATCAACAAAGCCAATTATCTAAAGCAAAGCCTGACATTTGGAAGTGATGATGAGAAGGCGCTCACGGATAAAGCGTTCGAGCTGTTGTTCAAGGAATGGCAGGACCGGACCGAAGCAAAGTGGTGGATAGACAATCGCAAGATGAATGTCAGGGACATCTCCAAAAGAATAGAAGAGATTAAGGATGCCGTGTAAATGAAAAAACCGACCCAGTGCATTCACAGCGGATCTTACAGGGATCAAACCACCCGCGGTGTCAACACACCGATTTTCACATCGTCTTCATACGAGTACCTGGACAGGGACGACACCCCCTATCCCAGATACTTCAACACGCCCAACCAGGACGCGGTAATTAAAAAACTCTGCGCCCTTGAACATGCGGAAGACGGCGTGATATTCAGCTCCGGCATGGCGGCTGTCAGCACCGCAATCCTGGCATTTGTCGAGTCCGGAAGCCATGTGGTGGTTCAGGATGAAATTTACGGGGGGACCCATACTCTGGCCAGAGGCCTGTTTCATAAACATGGAATAGACCACTCGTTTTCCGGAACAAGCGCCGAGATGATCATTGATGCGGCCAGGGATAACACAAAAGTAATGGTTATCGAATCCCCCACCAATCCGCTTTTAACGGTCATCGATATCCGAAAGGTGGCCGGGTTTGCAAAAGAAAACGGCATTGTCACCATCATGGACAACACCTTTGCCTCTCCCATTAACCAGAACCCGATCGACCTTGGTATTGATGTCGTCGTGCACAGCGGCACGAAATACCTGGGCGGGCACAGCGATCTCTGCTGCGGGGTTGCGGTTTCCTCAAAAGAAAAAACCGCCCGTATAAGAAGCCTTGCCCGTCTGCTGGGGGGCAGCCTCAACGCCCAGACCTGCTACCTGCTGGAAAGAAGCCTCAAAACCCTTTTCATCAGAATCCAGCGACAGACCCTGAACGCCATGCATCTAGCCGAGTTCCTGGACGGTCATAAATCTGTTAAAAATGTGTATTATCCAGGGCTTAAGCATATGCCGGGGTATGAGATCGCCACATCCCAGATGAAAGGGTTCGGTGCCATGCTCTCATTTGAGCTTGACGGATTGAATGCGGGTGAGTTTACAAGGCGACTTAAGCTGATAACACCCGCGGTAAGCCTGGGAGGCGTTGAAACCCTCATCTGTTCCCCGGCAATGACGTCCCATTCCACCATGTCGGAAAAGGATCGACAGCGGGTGGGCATCACCGACAGGCTGTTAAGGCTCTCTGTCGGAGCCGAGGATGTCACCGACCTCGAAGATGATCTCAGAAACGCGCTGGAGGGATAGATGCACGTTCTCCATCCCTCCCATGGTTTCGCGTGTCATCGATCAAGTGTCTCAGACAGAAACCCTATAAACTGCGCCCATGATTTCTTATCAGCATCCTCTCTGTAGCGGTCGGAGTCAAATACAGTAAAGGCATGGGGAGCGCCACCGAAGGTTGTCATCTCGTGGGCAACACCCTTTTCCTCAAGTTCTGCGGCAAGCTTGGCAAAATCATCCATCGTAATATGCGTGTCTGCCGTGCCGTGAAGAATCAGCAGCTTGCCGGTTGTTTTGGAATAATCCTGGCCGGGCGGGGTGCTTAATCCTCCATGAAACGTCACAAAGCCTTTCAGGTCTGCCCCCGACCGGGCAAGTTCGAGCACCGCTGCTCCCCCGAAGCAATATCCCATTGCCACCGCATTACCAACATCGGCGCCCCGGGACGTTGCCGTGTCTAATGCCCCTTGCAGCAGGGAACGCATCTTCTCACGGTCTTTATACAGTTCACCGGTGTGCTGCCGTTTATCCTCATCTTTCGTCGGTCTAATCCCGGCGCCGAAAAGATCCGCTGCAAAAACCGCATAACCCAAATCCGCCAGCATGTCGGCCCGTTTAACTTCATAATCCGTCAAACCGTCCCAGTCATGGATGAGCAAAACCAGCGGCGCTTTGGCGGAAGGACTAATGAAATATCCTTCATAGTTCCTGCCATCAACCGCGTATGATACAACACTGCCTGACGCACCGGCATTGGTAACGACCATCAGGCTCAACAGTAATGTCATTATATATTTCATGGCGTTTCTCCTTTATCTATATGGTTGATTTTTATGGTTGATTTTTTATATTTTTATACTCTTTTCGTTTGATTAAAACTAACTAACCCAGATTAAGCACTCTATTGAATGTGTCAATAACTCGACCCATTGAATG
>Ga0180436_10005863_pt1 | contig 10777 bp, 10 predicted proteins | sample SS_ome_2_FD_132434 | JGI IMG/M metagenome (GOLD analysis project Ga0180436, IMG submission 132434) | Hypersaline lake sediment archaeal communities from the Salton Sea, California, USA - SS_3_S_2 metaG | ecosystem: Environmental > Aquatic > Non-marine Saline and Alkaline > Hypersaline >...
CCACCGGCAACTCGTGGGAGTAGAGGGCGCGTTTGCCGTCGAACATCTTCTCCATGACGTGACGGGGAGCGTCAGCGTGGGTTCCGGTGTGCATCGTGCACTTGATGGTCTGGGTAACAACCCCGCCTTTTGCCATGCTGTGCATCGGGGCGATTTCCGGCTTTGAAAAGTAAGGCCAGAGGGGCATGTCACCGAAAAAGGGGTGGCTCAGGTCAACAAATACTTTCTTTCCCATGGTATAAAACCTCCAATTAATAATTCTTTTAGGTGTTTGTTATAACACCATTTTTCTTGTCATTTTACCCGGTTACCGATTCACGTTTGAGACATTGTCCCGGGTAAACTATGTTATCCCCTGCCGATCACGTATCGGTATGGATCAACCTCGTTTCTCAAAACTTCAAGCTCCTGCTCGGTCGGCGGAGCCGTCTCTACTATTTTATTCGAACGCAGCAGTTCGAAACCACAATTTTCCTGCATATCGTCGAAACTGAAACCGGGATTCACGGAAATCACCCGCATGCGCTTCGACTCAGGTTCAAAATCCATCACCCCCATATCGGTGATGATCTTATACGGCCCACTGTCCAGCGGAAGCCCGGAATTCTGCCGGGAATCACCGCCCTCGAGCCAGCCCGGAGTCGTAACATAGTCGACCTTTTCAACGAAACGGCGCCTGTCCTGGTTGGTCATAACCATCATTCTCCAGCACAGGGACCCAAAGTCGTTTGCCCCGCCGCTGCCGGGAAGCCGCACTTTCGGTTTTTTATGATCGTCCCCGATAATTGTCGAGTTGAGATTGCCGTACATATCGATCTGGGCACCGCCCAAAAACGTATAATCGACGAACCCGCGTGCACAGGTACTCATGATGTCAGCCATCGTACCTGCCATACAGGCTTCATAGAAAGAGCGGGAGTCACCCACTGAAATAGGCATCTCCGGCAGTTTAGGATCAACTCCGCCTGCCTCGAACAGGATCAGCAGACTGGGAGCATAGATTTTCTGCGCCAGCATTGCCGCTGCACAAGGCGCTCCGGTGCCGACAGCCACGCTGGCTCCGTCTTCGAGTTCTCTTGAAGCGGCGGCGATCATCAGCTCCATTGGATTATAGTCACTCATGATTACACCTCCCGGTCCAGCAGGAGTTCCTTTGCACGGAGCGCCCCCATTTTCTCGAGCCCGCCATTTCGATTAATATATTCCTCGTGGGTGGAGCAGTCGTAGATATTCTTGTTGACAAACTCCCTGAACGCTTCCGGGTCTTTTTCCGCATCCAGCCATTCCTGCAGGTGCTCCTCATCAGAAAAATACTCTCCGGCCATGTTCCCGGGATATGCACCGAACGGAACCTGGCATACGGCATCGACCAGATAGTACGGAATTTTGGTTAAATCCGGAGCAGACCGGATCTCCTTGTTGGAGATCAGTTTTTCCGTGGTAATGATCAAACGCTTTGACGCACTGGCCAGTTCGAGGTCCGCGATACCGATGCCGGAAAACCGTGCGTTACCGTAAACATCGGCCTCGTGAACATGGATTACCGAAACATCAGGGTATAAAGCCGGAACCAGCTTGACCTTCTTGCCCGTGAAAGGGCATGCAACTACTTTGCCGGCACTGTATTTAAACGTATCGGTCCCCATCGACACTCTGACCGGATAGAACGGCACGTTTGCAGCCGCTGCCTGCAAGCGCACAGACAGCAGATAATTGGTCCATTCGGTCAATTTGACCCTGCCGCTCTCGATATATTTTCTCGTGCATTTTGACAGGCCCCGCGCCTCCAGGCCAACGACATAGGCAACGTCTACCCGGTCGTAAACCTCACCAACGCTGAGGACCTGCATATCATGCGTGGCGGTGTGCCCGGCAAATCCAAGTTTTTTTTTCCCCTGCCTGACTATCTCATGACAGGCTGCCACGGGCGTGCGGTTCGCGCCAAATCCACCGATTGCCAGATAGTCACCGTTATTCACATACTTTGCTATGGCATCCTTCAGGGTTGTCTGCTTATTTTCAAGGCGGCGGGATTTTGTCCGGAAAAATGCCCGGGCTTCATCCGGATCCGGATTCGTAAAAATTTCTCCTTGCCCCTCTGCTAGCACGTCCACTCTGCACCTCTTTTATCACCTGTTCGCTTTTCAGAAAACACCGGTGCACGCTTCTCCACGCACCGGACCATGTCCAGGGAACTTATCATTGCCCCGCAGATCATTCAGCTATAGATCTTTAACGACCTTCAGCAGGTACTGCTGCAGTTTCATTCGCCGTTCAGCAGCTTCCGCTTTCGACCAGGACTGGAACCCCTGCCCTGATTTGAAGCCAAACTCCCCTTTTTCCACTTTTTCCCGTAGCAGCGGTGACGGATCGGGTGAGCTTTCGATATGCTTCAAAATATAATCATGAATGGCCAGGGTTAGATCGGTCCCGACCATGTCGCTGTTCTCCATCGGACCGAGAGCCGGCAGCCTGAGGCCGAAACCATACCTGACGCACTCATCCACGGTGGCGGCGTCAGCAATACCGCGCTCGACAATGGAGATAGCCTCGCGCCACAGTGCATGCTGGAGACGGTTGGCAACAAATCCGGGAACGTCTTTTTTCACTTTCACCGGATGCTTGCCGACGCCTTTGAGCAGGTCATACATTGCATCCACGGTCCCGGGTGCAGTCTCATCTCCGGGCACAACCTCGACCAGCGGAATCAGGTGGGGAGGATTCCAGAAATGCGTTCCGACTATTCGCTGCTTTCCCTCAGAATTCGCGGCAATTTCGGTGATGCTGATTACCGACGTGTTCGAAGCGAGAATCGTCGAAGGCGGACATAACCGGTCCAGGTTGCTGAATATCTTCTGTTTGACTTCAAGATTCTCCACAACCGCTTCAATGACGAATCCGGCTCCGTCTACACCCTTTTCAGCGTCGACGGTCGTGCTTACCCGGGCGACCGCTGCATCTATCTCCGAGGAGTCGACAACCTCGTGATCCGCCATGAGTTCGAGATTTTCACGAATACCCGCGGCTGCTGTTGCCAGGATATTTTCGTCCAGATCAACGAGCGTTACACCGTGCCCGTTTATCGCAAAAATCTGGGCGATTCCGTGTCCCATCAAACCGGCGCCGATTATCGCTATTTTCTGCATGGATGATAGCCCCTCTTCAGGATTCAACAGCCTATACGCGACCGTGGGAAATTGTCTTTAATCATGACTTCCGTTAACCGGCAGCATATCCACCATCGATGTCGATAATGGCACCGGTCATGAAATCGGATGCTGAGGAAGACAGCATCAAAAGGATACCAACGAAGTCGTCCGGCTCACCGAGACGGCCGATCGGGATACGGCGCAGGAAGTTTTTATAAAATTCCTTATCGTCGAACATCCATTGGGTCAGCGCGGTCCTGAAAACCGTCGGGGCCAGCGCATTGACATTGATTTTATGCACTCCCCACTCGCAGCCGAGGGATTTCGTCAGCAGGTTCACCGCCGCTTTCGACGAACTGTAGGCAGTATAGCCGGCCATACCGAGGTTGCCGCGGGCGGAGGAAACATTAATTACCTTGCCGCCGCGTCCCTGCTCGATCATGACTTTGCCCACTTCTTTGCAAAACAGGTAGGTACCGTTGTAGTTGGCCTTCATGATCGTTTCCCAGTCGTCGATGGACTGCTCGGCGATGTTGCCGAAGATATTGACGCCGGCGGCGGTGATGAGAATGTCGATTCCGCCGAATGCAGCCACGGTGTCGCCGACGACTTTTTTCACGTCTTCGTAATTTTCAGGAGAACCGACGGAATATGCAGTTTCGGCACCAGCAGCCTTGAGCTCCTCAGCCAGAACTTTCAGTTTATCTTCGGAACGGCCGGTGACCATGACTTTTGCACCGGCAGCAGCCATCGTTTTACACGCTATCGTGCCAAAGCCGCCGGTAGCGCCGGTGATCAGAGCGACCTTTCCTCTAATGTCGAATACCTTGCTGATATCGGGCAGATCCATTGTTTTACCTCGTTTATAGTCTGAAATTGCTTTTTAATTTTGAGAAAGCAGACAGTAATATCGTTTTCGCTGCCAGCATTGCAGGAACTACTCGTAATTGTAGATTACGAGCATGCTCGCCGGCTGATTCGTGTGGTTGACAATCTCCCGCTCTTCTCCTGGGGCGATATAGATCAACTCATTTTTGCCAAGAATATGCTCTTCGGTTTTATTCTTGATCGTTATCTCGCCTTCCAGCACATAGTAGACTTTTTCTCCGGGGGGAACGCCAAGGTCGCAGCCTCCGCCGGGCAGGAAATGGGAAAGCCCCATCCAGAATTTACTTGCGCCGGTCTCCTCCTGACCATGCAGTCGCATGGTGCTCACACCGAAGTGGCCGGGAGCATCGTAGGCTTTTACATCACTGAGAGTCATCTTCTTCATTGGAAACCTCCCGAGTTATAGTGTTATTGAACAACCCTTCCCTTTCCTGACATACACGCTCTGTATATAACTGAATGAGAGAAGCCCTTATGGTTATCGCGCGTCTGCTGACGTTGTTTTCGGTTCCAACTGTAAAAAGTAAAGTGCTTGGGTCGAGGAGGGCGGAAATTGAACTTTGAACGAATACCCGGGGAAAGAAAAAAGTATCCGGGCGACGCACCCCTCAACAAGTTTCACAATATGGTACAAAGTTTCATAATTTGTTATTAGTGTTTTGTCGCACAATAGTCAACAAAAAAATAGTCAGAGGACTCATTTGTTGGATTTTCGTTCAATTTCGTCACCGACCCTGAAGTAATCCGCTGCTCACTGAACATTTTCCGAAAACCGTTCACAAGGCCCAACAGCGGTTAATACATGTCAGGCAGAAAGCGCTGCCGTTCACACGGCCAGAAATCTCAGCAGGAAATTTGCCCCAGCAAAACGTTGGATTCTACGGATGCAGCGACGGACTGGTTCCCATTCCCTTTATAAGGCTGACGGGAGCAGGACCGGGATACAACAACCGGGCCGAGATAAGACCGGCGGTCTCCTTCATCTCCAGAATCACTTCCCGGCGCTCAAGATTCTTTTTCCTGCTGTACGGCACGACTACGACAACGGCGGCGACGGGCGTCCCATTGTTGTTAAAAACCGGGGCGGCAATTGCATAAATATTTTCAGAATATTCACGGTCGTCAATGGCATAGCCAAGTTCGATGAACTCTTCGTACATGGTCCGTAACTTACGCGGATCCGTTATGGACCGGGAAGTAAAGACCGGCAGTTTTTCATTCAGCCACTTGTCTACCAGAGTCGGTTCACTGAATGCGGCAATCGCTTTTGCCCCCGAGTGAATAGTCGGGTACACGGTGTCGCCCACATCAATCGCCACCGAGACGGGATTGGATCCCCGGGCTTCATAGGACAGATAAAAATTATTACCCGACAACACCTGAAAATGGACCGTTTCCCCGATCTGGTCTCGGAGCCGATCGCAATAGGGCTGCGCAATGATCGTCGCCTGCCCGCTCAGGCTCTGGGTGATGGCTTTCCCGAGCTGGGCAACGGCGGGACCGAGACTGTACTGCTTGGTATACGGGTTCTGTTCCAGGAAACTATGGCGCTTCAACGTGTTGAGTATCCTGCTGGCCGTCGTTTTGTTGAAACTGAGACGCTCTGCCAATTCAACCGTGCCGATTGGAGTGTTTCCGTCCGCGAAATTAGACAGCACCAGGAGCGCCTTTTCTATCGCGTTACTCATCTACTGAATCTCCGTTCGATTGTTCGCAGTTATTTTTCGAGCCTGCCTTTTATGCTAAGCCTGCTCCAGAGCAACAGCCATTCCCTGGCCGCCGCCGATGCAGAGTGATGCAAGACCGAGGCCGTTTCCCTCCCGCAGCATTGTATGCACAAGGGTAACGAGAATACGCGCACCGGAACAGCCGATAGGGTGACCGATGGAAATTCCGCTGCCGAGTTTATTCGTTTTTTCCAGCTCACAGCCGAGTTCACGAATACATCCGATTGCCTGAGCCGCGAAAGCCTCGTTTAATTCAATGCTGTCGAAATCATCAATGGCCAGATTTTCCTGTTCCAATATTTTCCGAACCGCCGGAATCGGACCAAGCCCCATGTAAGCCGGATCGACGCCGCCTGATGCGGAGGCTCGTATTTTCACAAGCGGCGTGACGCCCAGTTCTGCCGCCTTTGTTTCAGACATCAGCAGCAGAGCTGCGGCGCCGTCATTGATGCCGGAAGCGTTTCCCGCCGTAACCGTTCCATCTTTTTTGAAAGCCGGCCGCAGCTTGCCCATTTTTTCGACACTGGTTTCCATCGGTCGCTCATCGGTATCGAATATGACCGGATCTCCTTTTCGCTGTGGAATGGTAATCGGCACAATCTCGTTTTTAAACAATCCCTGTTCGATCGCGCTGCAGGCTCGCTGATGACTCATTGCGCCGAGTTCGTCCTGGTCGCTGCGCGGGATGCTGTATTTTTCGGCAATATTTTCAGCCGTTATCCCCATGTGATATCCGTAAAAGATCTCGTAGAGGCCGTCGAACACGACAAGATCCGTCATTTCCGCGTCGCCCATACGGGCGCCCCACCTGGCTTTGCTCATCGCATACGGTATTCTGCTCATGTTCTCCATGCCGCCGGCCATAACAACATCTGCATCCCCCACACGGATAGCTTGCGCCGCCAAGGAAAGAGCCTTCATTCCCGAGGCACACACCTTATTGATGGAAAAAGCGGGAGTCTCCTTTGGGAAACCGGCATGAATCATCGCCTGCCTGGCTACATTCTGCCCCTGTGCCGCTCCAACAACATTGCCCATGATCACTTCATCAACGGTGATCGGCAGCAGGGATGGATCGTAATCATATGCTTTTTCCTCGAGCTCGACCTTCCCCTGATCTTTGAGAATATCGGGACCCAGCTGCATCTGTTTTTCAGATGCTTCCGGCCGCAGGTTCACCCGCTTCATGGTCTCTTTCAGGACCTGGGCACCCAGGTCAACCACGGTTGTATCCTTGAGGCTGCCGCCGAAATTTCCAACCGCAGTGCGCGACGCAGATACAATAACTACAGCTCTCATGTGAGCCTCCCCTCTTTGTTATTATCTTGCGATATCAAGACATTATTGAGCAATTTTCTATGTTATCCTTATTCAGCAGGACACATTGACGCCTGTGTGTTTATCAACGCAACTTTGCCTCTCAGGTCAAACAGCCTGGAAGTTATGAGATCGGCAGAATTACTGTGCGGTGGTTTCGCCATTTTTATACCGATGCGTTACCCGATGATACGCATACATTGACCTGAAATCCAAATGGATATAGTGTGCAGCCAAGTTGATCGATCACCTGACCCGATACGATGACACCACCCACCGCCCGTTCAAGCGGCGACACATTGCAGACATAGCAAGGGGCTGTCAACGCCAGTTTCACATAGTGTTACCGTGTCTTATATTATGGCACATTATTTTGCTTTAACTTCCTTGTCAAGGAAAAAGCATCCGTCTGGATCGTTGGCCCAGGATGGGCTGTACCAGGCGCTGGCGTGGAAAAAGGGGACGGGCTGACACCTGCCCCCGAGCCTGCTGCTACCTCTATTCGTCGCTGCGGATTTTGCCCGCGTACCTGTTCGAATTACATTAATTAGCTACCGCAGCTGGAAGCCACAGAGCAATGTTCGGCCATACGATTATCGCCGCTATGATAATGATATCGAAAACAATATAGGGGAAAGCGGCCCAGCAGATGTCTTTGAAATCCGTGTTATCCGGTACAACGCCTTTCATGACAAAAAGAAGCATTCCGAACGGCGGGGTAATCTGGCCCATCTCCAGATTGATCAGCGTAAGTATGCCAAACCAGACCGGATCAAATCCAAGTGCGGTTGAAATGGGTATAAAAATCGGAATGCAGATCATCATGATAGAGACAGACTCCATAAAAGTCCCGAGAACCGCGATGATTAACTGCATGCAGATCATGATGAGGATGGGATGTGCATCCAGTCCCGTAACCAAGCCTGTCAATTCCGTGGTGGCCCCGCTGAATGCCAATACGCTGCTGAAGGTTTTTGATGCGGCGATTATCATCAGGGCCATTACGGTTATCTGCAAAGACCCTCTCATGGTTTTTAGAATTACCTGCCAGTTCAATCGTCGATAAAGAATGGTAACGACCAGGGTGGCAATCACACCTGATGCTCCAGCTTCAGTAGGTGTGGCAATCCCCAGTATAATAAATCCAACCACCATGAAGATGATAAAACCGATGGGAAGCAGGTATTTAACAGTCAGATAGGTTCTGTTCCACAGTGAATCGGGCTCAACCGGATATGCAGGAGCGCAGGATGGATCCAGCCAGGCCCGGATGACAATATAGGCGGCAAAAGCCGTGCCGAGCAATACCCCCGGCACAACACCGGCCAGCAGGATCTGACTGACAGAGATTTTTCCGATACTTGCCAGGATGACTGCCAGCGCAGAGGGCGGGATCAACATGGCCAGGCCGCCAACGCCGATAATTGGCCCCACGGACATGGATGTACTGTATCCGCGCTTTTTCATTTCAGGCAGCAAAACCGTGCCGAGCATTGCCGTATTGGCCATGGTCGACCCGCTTGTAGCCGCAAAAATCGTTCCGGTACTTGCAGCCAGCAATCCCAGGCGGCCGGGAACCCTGCCAAGCCATCTGTCTACGACATCGATACTGTTGTATGCCAGACCAGAGTAGAACATCAATTCGCCCATGAGAATAAACATGGGGATTGGGGCGAGGGTGAAGGTAGACAGCGATGTGAAAATATGCAGCGTGACTTGCTCGAGTCCCAGCGGCCCCATCAATGCCATGATTCCCAGCACATCGATCAGCAGAAAAGCAAAGGCTATCGGGAACCCCAGCAGCAGCAATGAAATCAACCCGCCTACAAAGCATATGAGAACAGCCCACCACTCCATAATCTTTCCTTTAAAATAATCTATTTCAAGAATTACAAGATGTTACCAGCGATCCTGAGGATATGCCCTCAATATTTCAAATCTTCACCCACATCAGATTCTGCTATTGAGAGGTAGAGTTTTTTGAGGAATTGAAGCGACAGTAATGCAAATCCAAACGGTATAACCGCGAGAATCAGCCATTTGGGAACATCAACCGCCTGTGTATCGATCACATTTCTGATCAGATGATCCTTGGTGGAAAAAAAGCCGTACCAGGCCAATGCCCCGCATAGAAAAAACCCTACGATACTGTGCATGATGGTGAGCACTTTATTCGCTTTCTGGCTCAAAACGTTGGTCAGCAGACTGATCTGTACATGTTTGTTTTCTGAAAGCAGCCATGCAGTACCAAGAAAGGTGATCCATAAAAGAGAATACTCGTTGAACTGGAACACCCAGATGGGGCTGCCCAGCCCCATCTGCCTGGTAACTATTGAGTAGGTGATGGAAAAGGTGACAAACAGCAGCAACAACGCCCCCATCACTGCACAGATTCGACATACTCTGTCAAGCAATCTAATCATCGATTGTCACCTTTTATCTCATTGCATGAAAAGGTTTGAGCCGGTTCCTTTATTTAATCAGCTCCAAGAGCTTTTTCGTTTCCTCGGGCGATTTTTTCGATATTGTCTCAACCAGCATCGCTTCAGCCTGTTCCTGAAACGTTTTAGCTTCGGCCGGGTCCAGATGGATGAACTTCATACCCTGTTTTTCGAAATCGACCAGATCATCTATCAAAAGCTCATGTTTCGCCGCTATAGCGTAATGCGCCATTTCCTCTGTATGAGTGGTCAGGAGTTCCTGCAGATGAGCCGGGAGTTTGTTCCATTTATCCAGATTCATCAGAATATACGTGGATGGCTTATAAAAGCCGGGGTAGACCATATACTTGGACGCTTTGATCAGCCCGAAATCCCGAATGGTTGCCGGCGGCAGAATATACCCGTCAATGACCCCCCGCTCCATGGCCGTGAAGATATCCGGAGGCGGCATACCGACCGGAGAAACCCCCATGGATTTGATAAACGGAACCGGAGTTGCCGAACTGCGGAGCTTTTTCCCCTTGAAGTCCGCCATGCTGCTGATGGGTTTTGATAAGAAAATGTGGAAATAGCTGCCGCTGCCTACCCGGCCCAATACATGCGCGTTAGCCTTTTTATTATGTATTTCTTCGAGATAATCTAAAACGCCGTCCGCTTTTTCCTGCCAGGGCGTTTTAGTCGACAGGCACATGATGTCGATTTCAGGAATTATGGACGTGTAGTAGCTGCCTGCCATGAATACCATGTCGATCAAACCTTTACGCAAAGCTTCGACCTGTTCCGTGTTTTTAATGACTTCGCCGGCGCCTTTATAATCAATCTTGATTTCGCCGGGATATTTATTGTCTGCTTCAGCCTGAAACAACTTGATGAACTTCAGGAACTGAAGTGTTTCCGATGCGGTCCTAGGCCATGCCGACAAAGCCGTTATGGTGGTCGTCTCCGCTGCTGCCGGAGCAGCCGACAAAACGAATACAACAGCGCCTAAGATAAACACCTTGATTGTTTTACATGTCTTTTTCCAGTCCATATGCTCCTCCATTTAAGTGGTTATACATAAAGTAGGATTGTCACGCGAATACGACAAAACTACCGTGGCAACCTGTTTGGTTTTTGGGACGCTCCGACTTTTACGTAAATCACCTCCTCCAATCAATGAAATTAATGAGATTTTTGCGTTCCCCGGCCAAGTACCTCGATATGTTCTCTTTGATATTGGGAAGCACCTGATCGGGATAAATATCGCTCATACCTC
>Ga0180436_10005864_pt1 | contig 10775 bp, 10 predicted proteins | sample SS_ome_2_FD_132434 | JGI IMG/M metagenome (GOLD analysis project Ga0180436, IMG submission 132434) | Hypersaline lake sediment archaeal communities from the Salton Sea, California, USA - SS_3_S_2 metaG | ecosystem: Environmental > Aquatic > Non-marine Saline and Alkaline > Hypersaline >...
CAAGGATCCCAATGTCGAATTCGTCTTCAAGACCGCTGCCGACGCCGCGGCGATGGCCGCCGTGGTGGAAGACATGATGGTCCAGGACATCGACGCCCTGGTCATCCTTCCGCATGATTCGTCGGTGACTCCGGTTGTCAAGGAAGTCTACGATTCCGGCGTGTTCACCGTTGTCATCGACCGCGGACTCACCGAGAAGGCCCAGCACGTCTATCTCGCCGGCGACAATCCCGGTTTGGGACGCGTTTCGGCCGAGTGGCTCGCCAACGCCATGGGCGGCGAAGGCAAGATGGTGGTTCTCGAAGGCATGCCCGTTCCCATCAACACCGAGCGGGTCGAAGCCTTCGAGGAGGTGATCGCCCAGTATCCCGGCATCGAAATCATGGATTCCCAGCCGGCGATGTGGTCCACCCAGAAAGGTCTGGAAATCATGGAGAACTACCTCCAGAAATACCCCGAGATCGATGCCGTCTTCGCCCAGGACGACGACGTGCTCAAGGGCGTTCTCCAGGCCTACGAGGAATCCGGGCGCGACGACGTGCAGTACTTCATGGGCGGCGCCGGATCCAAGGACATCGTGAAGATGATCATGGACGAGGCCGATCCCCGGATCCAGGCCGACGTCACCTATCATCCGAACATGGCGGCCAGCGCCGTCACCGTCGGCGTCCACGGGGCCCGGGGCGAGAGTCTCCCGGGGTTCTACCAGAACACCCCGCCGGAAACCATCATCATCGCCGCGGAACTGATCACCGCCGAGAACGCCGAGAAGTTCTACGAGCCCGAATCGGTCTTCTAGGACGAGTCGCCGGCGCTTGAATCGGCTATACTGTTTCCAGCCCCGCCGATGTCGCCCACCGGCGTTCATCGGCGGGGTTTTTCGTGGAACGAGTATCTATGGTGAAGAAGATCAGCCGGGCGGACGTCGCCCGCATGGCCGGGGTTTCGGAATCCACCGTCTCCCGGGCCCTCAACGATTCCCCGCGCATCTCTGCGGATGTCAAAGAGCGGGTTCGGAACACGGCGGCCCACCTGGGCTATGTTCCCAACCGCCAGGCGGCCCTGCTGGCCCGGAACAAGACTTTCCGGCTCGGCCTGGTGGTGAAAACCTACAAGAACTTCAGCCCCTTCACCCGGGCCTATTTCCCGCGGCTCCTGGACGGCGTCCTGGTCCGGGCCGAGGAGAGGGGCTACAGCGTGAACGTCGTCATGGACAAGGCGGGGGATGAGTTCAAGGATCTGAGCCTCCTGGTGCGGAGCAAGGAAGTCGACGGCCTCATCTTCTCGGTGACCCCCCTTCACGATGATCGGTTCGAGGAACTCAAGGCCCAGTCGATTCCCTTCGTCCTGGTGAACAACCGGGTGGAGGGACACCACTGCATCAACTGCGATCCCGAAGGCGGGATGCGGGACGCCTTCAGCCATGCCCGGGGACTGGGCCATCGGTACATCGGATACGTCGCCGGCGACACCGACTACTTCGACGGCTTGGAGCGCTTGAGAATCTTCAAGAAGCTGTCCCGGGAGTACGGGGTGCGCCACACCATCATCGAGGGCAACTTCTCGAAGACCGGCGGGCGGAAGGCCGCCGAAGACCTCCTGGGCCGCCGGAATCCACCTTCACTCATCATGTGCGCTTCGGACCGCTCCGCCCTGGGCATCCTGGACTACTGCCGCTTCGTGGGCTTCGACGTTCCGGGGCGGGTGAGCATCATCGGCTTCGACAATCTCGGCCCGGCCCGGGATACGGTACCCGGCCTCACCACCATCCACCACCCGGTGACGCGAATGGGCGGCGCGGCGACGGACATGCTGGTCGACCTCCTCGAAGGCCGGCCGGTGGAGAGGAACGGTACCGTGGAAACCGGCTTCATCATCCGGGAATCCACCGGACGACCGATGGATGGCGAGGGCCCCAAGGGCTGAAGAGGAAGGTTTCTCCTTTCCTTCGAAGCCGGAATGGCGCACAATCAAGAATCATCATCGTCGATTCGCCCGAGGAGACCGTCATCATGAATACCCGTCCGTGGGATTTTCTGGATCAGTACCGAGACCGTTTTTTCGAAGGGACATGGCCCACGCTACCCCAAATGCTCCGAATCACCGTGGACCGTTATCCCGATCGGCGGGCCTTCACCTCCTTCGCTCCGACACTTGAGGAGTTCACCTATTCCGAAGTCCTGGAAATCGTTCGGGGCCTGGCCGGCTACCTCCACTCCCTGGGTGTTCGCCAAGGAGACGCGGTCGGCGTCACCGGCAAGAATTCCCCGGAGTGGGCCTTGGCCTACCTGTCCATCCTCTTCGCCGGCGGCATCGTCATCCCCCTGGACTACGGCCTGAAGAGCGATGAAATCGGCGGGCTGATGGACGTGGCCGGCGTGAAGATTCTGTTCTGCGACGAGGAGAAGTACGACGACCTGGCCGCGAAGAAGCTCGAGAAAATCATGTCCCTCGCACCGGGGCGGCCCGACTTCATCCTGGATTTGCCTCGTTCGCCGGTGGACGGCATCGAAGAAGCCGGCGAAGACGACCTGGCGGCCATCCTGTTCACCTCGGGAACGACGGGAGTCGCCAAGGGCGTCATGCTCACCCACGCCAACCTGGTGAGCGACTGCTACCAGGCCCAGGCGAACATGAACATCTATCACAGCGACGTGTTCTATGCCCTGCTTCCCCTGCACCACTCCTACTCCATGCTGGCCGTGTTCATCGAGGCCATGTCGGTCGGCGCGGAAATCGTCTTCGCCAAGGCTCTGGCCATCGCCCAGATCCTCAAGGACTTGCAGCAGGGCCGGGTGACGATGTTTCTGGGCATCCCGATGCTGTTCAACAAAATCATTAAGGGTTTGATGAAGGGCATCCGTGAGAAGGGCGTCCTCGTCTACGGCCTCATCCGCGTCATGATGGGCCTGAGCGGCCTCATCAAGAAGACCTTCCACGTCAATCCCGGCAAGGCCATGTTCAAGGGAATCCTGGCCAAAGTGTCCCTGGATACGAATCGGATCTGCATCTGCGGCGGCGGTCCCCTGCCCTCGTCCACGTTCAAGATGTTCAACCAGCTCGGCATCGACTTCGTCCAGGGCTACGGACTCACCGAAACCTCGCCCATCGTCGCCCTGAATCCCACCGACGCCTACAAGGAGGATTCCGTGGGAAAGATGATTCCGGGCACCGAAACCCGAATCCTCGATCCCGACGAGGAGGGCTGCGGCGAGATCGCCATCCGGGGCTCCATGGTGATGAAGGGCTATTTCGAGGACGAGGAGGCGACCCGGGAGACGTTCACCGAGGACGGATTCCTGAAGACCGGCGACGTGGGATACCTGGACGAGGACAACTACCTGTATCTCACCGGCCGGGCCAAATCCATCATCGTCACCGAAGGGGGAAAGAACGTGTTCCCCGAGGAAATCGAAGACAAATTCCAACTCTACGACGAAGTGGAACAGATACTCGTCCGAGGCTTCCTCGTCGACGAGAAGATGAAGATCGAAGGCATCGAGGCCCTGATCTATCCCGGAGAAGAGCACAAGGACGTCGAGGAAGCCCGCTTCCAGGCCATCATCGACGAGGTGAACCACGAACTGAAGTCCTACCAGAAGATCCACCGATTCTCGGTTCTGGACGAAGCAATGGAAACCACCACCACCCGGAAGATCAAGCGCTTCGCCGTGAAGCACTGATCCGCGGCGCGGCTACTCCAGCCTCTTGCGGAAACGGAGCAGGCTGGTCCCCATGATGACGAGCCCGATGACGAGCAGGGACAGACCCTCGTCCCAGAGTTCGGCAAGGCCGGCGCCCTTGAGGTAGATGCCGCGGACGATGGTGAAGTAGTAGCGCAGGGGCAGCAGCCGGGTGAGAAGCCGGATCGGCGCCGGCATGTTCTCCACAGGGAAGATGAAGCCGGAGAGAATGATCATCGGCATCATGACGAAGAACACCGAGGCCATCATGGCCTGCTGCTGGTTTTCCGAGAACGTGGAAACCAGCAGCCCGAGCCCCAGGGTGGAGAACAGGAAAACCACCGAGAAGCCGAGCAGCAGCAGTTCGGAGCCCGCGATGTCCAGCCCGAAGATGAAGCGGGACGCCGCCACCACCAGGATGACGTCCACCACGCCGATGAGAGCGAAGGGAAGCAGCTTGCCGAAGAGGATGTCCCCGATACCCAGGGGCGTGACGATGAGCTGTTCCATGGTTCCGATTTCCTTTTCCTTCACCACCGCCATGGAGGTGAGGATGAGAGTCATGACCATGAGAACCATGGCCAGGAGTCCGGGAACCATGAAGTCCCGGCTGCGCAGCCCGGGATTGAAGAAGATGCGGGATCGGACGTCCACGAAGCCGGCGGCCGCCGACGGGCCGGCCTGGGCCGCGGCGTCGGCCTGGGCCGCGACACCCGATGCCGCCTGAACGTATCGCCCGACAATCTGCTCGGCATAGCTCATGGATATCGATGCCGTAGTGGAATCCGACCCGTCGGCGAAGTAGGGAACGACGACCCTCCGGCCCGCCGTCAGATTCCGACCGAATCCGTCGGGCACCACGAGCCCGGCGGCCGCCCCGGTCCGCTCCATCGCGGAGTCCAGCTCCGGGAGCGCCTCGATCTGCCCGACCGGGACGAAGTATCCCGATGCGAAGAACTCGCGAACGAGCTCGCGGCTCTGAGGGGAGCGATCCAGGTCGCAGACGATCACCGGGATGTCCTGGGGATCCAGATTCGCGGCGTAGCCCAGGAGCAGCATGAGGAGGATCGGGGCGACCAGCACCATGGGGAGCATCCGCCGATCCCGGCGCAGCTGCCGGAATTCCTTCCGGATCATGTGCTGGATCATGCTAGCGCCCTCCCCGGCCGAGACGCAGGCCGCTGATCGTCAGGCCCACCGCCGAAAAGAGCGCCAGGATCGCCGCCTGGGGCCAGATCGATTCGAAACCGGCGCCTCGGATGATGATGGCCCTCTCGGCCTCGAGGAAGTGGCGGGCCGGCACGATATTGGTCACCAGGCGGATGATGAGCGGCATATTGCGGATCGGAAAGACGAATCCCGAGAGGATGAACGAGGGCAGCACGGTGACGACGGTGGACAGCAGGAAGGCGGTCTGCTGGGATTCCACCGCCGTGGAGATGAACAGCCCGATTCCCAGGCAGCTCAGGAGGAAGAGCGTGGTGACCAGGAGCAGCAGGGCGGGATCGCCGTGAATCTCGACGCCGAAGAGCAGACGTCCGGCCAGGAGGATGAGCGTCGTCTCCACCAGGGAGATGACCATGTAGGGGATGGTTTTTCCGAGAATCAGGACCGCGGGAGACAGGGGCGAAACCTCTAAGAGCTCCATGGTTCCCTTCTCCTTCTCCCGAACCACCGACAGGGCGGTGGAGATGACGGCGGTGATGACCATGATGAAGGCCACCAGCCCGGGCACCAGGAACACGGTGCTTCGGAGCTCCGGGTTGTACCAGGTTCGCGGACGGAAGTCCACCGGCGACGCCGTCTCCGTCCGGACCGCCATCCGCGTCAGCGTCGCCGTGAGGGACGCCTGGGCCGTCGATGCGACGGTGACGTTGGAGCCGTCCACGAGGATCTGGACCGTCGGGACCCGGCCGGCGGACAGATCCCGGCCGAATTGCCGGGGGAGCACGACGACGGCGTCCAGCCGACCGTCGACCATGGCCAGTTCGGCCTCCCGGGATGAGTCGAAGAAACCGGCGTGGGTGAAGAGATCCATGTTGTCGATCAGGGCCGAGACTTCGCGGCTCTCGGCGGATCGATCGGCATCCACCAGGCCCACCTGCAAGTTCTCCACGTCCATGCTCACGGCATAGCCGAAGAGCACCAGGAGCATGAGCGGCACCAGGAGCAGGATGCCCAGGGTGCGGGGGTCTCTCAGAACCTGACGGAACTCCTTGCGGACCATGGCGGTCAGTCCGATGGTCATGGCAACTCCTCGGACCGGTCGATGATGCGCAGGAAGACGTCCTCCAACGACGGGACGATGGAATCCACGGAAACCTCGCGTCCCCGGACCGCCGTCTCCACGAGAGATCGAGCGTCGGCCTCCGTCCAACCGGTATCGAACTGGAGGTGCAGGGCGTCGCCGAAGAGGGAGGTTTCCACCACGCCCGCTTCGGCGGCCAGGGTGTCTTCAAGCGTCATGGCGTCCGATCCGCCGACCGCCAGGACCGGACCGGGAACGGCGTCCCGTTTCAGGTCTCCCGGCGATCCGGACGCGACGATGCGGCCCGCATGCATCAGCACCAGCCGATCGCAGTATTCGGCCTCGTCCAGGTAGTGGGTGGTGATGACCACCGTGGTTCCCCGATCGGCCTGGTCGTGGATGAGGTCCCAGAAGCGCCGCCGGGAGGCCGGATCCACGCCGGAGGTGGGCTCGTCGAGAAAAATCACCGGCGGCCGGTGGACCATCGCGCAGGCCAGCGCCAGGCGCTGGGTCAGCCCCCCGGCCAAGTCGCCGGCCAGTTCCCGCTCCAGACCGGCGAGTCCCACCGCGTCCAGGAGTCGGCGCCGTCCGTCGGACCGCGCCGCCGCGTTCGCGCCGTAGAGGCCGCCGAAGAACTCGAGGTTTTCCTCCGCCGTGAGATCCCGGTAGAGGCTGAAGCGCTGGGACATGTATCCGATCCGGCGCTTGGCGGCCTCGGGATCGGCGCGAACGTCGACGTCGGCCAGTCGCACCCGGCCGGCGTCAGCGGTCATCAAGCCGCAGAGAATCCGAATCGTCGTGGTTTTTCCGGCGCCGTTGGCCCCCAGCAGCCCGAAGATGGAACCGCGGTCCACCGAAAAGTCGATGGAATCCACCGCGGTGAAGGTGCCGAAGGTCTTGGTGAGGCCCGCCACCTCGATCATGGTATCAGCCATGGGCGGTCATCTCCCGGATCCGGGTGAGGAAGATGTCCTCCAAGCCCGGACGAACCGCTCCGGAGCGACGGACCGCGATGCCTTCTCCCCGGAGGAATCCCGTGACCGCTTCGAGGTTCCCGGAACCCGCAGGCAGAGCCAGGTGAACGCGGTCGCCGAAGGCCTGGGCGTCGCCCAGGGGGAAGCGCCGGTTGAGAAGACCCGCCGCCCGGCGATTGCGATCGCAGAACACTTCGAAGAGCCCCATGTTCCAATCCCGGCGGATCTTCGAGGGAGAACCGACGAGGATGGGGCGTCCCTGATGGATCATGGCCACGCCGTCGGCCCTTTCGGCCTCGTCGAGGTAGGGCGTGCTCATCACCAGGGTGATGCCCCGCCGACCCAGGTCCTTGAGGAGACGCCAGAACTCCCGCCGGGATACCGGATCGACGCCGTTGGTGGGTTCGTCCAGCAGGATGAGGTCAGGATCGTGGATGAGGGTGCAGGCCAGGGCGAGTTTCTGCCGCATTCCGCCGGAGAGCTTGTCCGCCGTCCGGTTGCGGAAGGGCGTCAGGCCGGTCATGGCGAGCAGATCGTCCCGCCGGGACTCGTAGGTCCTCTGTCCGTAGATTTCCGCGGTGAACGCCAGATTTTCGTCGATGCTCAGATCGCCGTAGAGACTGAAGCGCTGGGACAGATAGCCCAGGCGCCGGCGCAGACGGCGCCGATCCCCGGGGAGCCGGTGGCCGAGCACCTCGGTCTCGCCAGTGTCGGGTTTCACCAGGCCGCAGAGGATTTTCAAGAGGGTGCTCTTCCCGGCTCCGTCGGGGCCCACCAGGGCGAAGACGGAGCCCCGGATCACGTCCAGGTCCACGTCCGAGAGCGCCGGCCGATCGCCGAAGCGCTTCGAAACGCCGTGGATCCGGATCGCGAATTCCTCCGCCACGGTTCAGCTTCCGTTCTGGTCCAGGACGGCGTCCGCCGGCATTCCCGGCTTCAGGATGCCGTCGGGGTTTTCGACGTCGATCCGCACGGCGAACACCTGCTTGGCCCGCTCGTCATCGGTCTGGACATTCTTCGGGGTGAATTCGGCCTCCGGTGAGATCCACCGGATTCGCCCGGGAAAGCTCTCGTCGGATCCGTCCATGCGCACCTGAGCCTCGCCGCCCAGGCGGATTCGCGCCATATCGGGCTCGGGGACGTAGACCGTGAGCCGGAGGGCGCTCAGATCGGCCAGGACGAACACGGTCATTCCCGGGGCGGCCCACTCTCCGGGCTCGATCATCCGGTACAGCACCGTTCCGTCGGTCGGAGCCAGGATCCGGGAGTCCCGAAGACGGCTCTCGGCCAGGGCGAGAGCGGCGTCCGCCTGGTCCAGGGCTGCCCGGGCGCTCACGATTTCCGGTTCCCGGGCGCCGCTTTCCAGCTTGGCCAGGGCCGCCGCGGCCTGGGAACGGGCGGCGACGGCCTGGGTTTCGGCGGATTCGGCCCGGTCGAGCTGCTGACGGGAGACGCTTCCGGTGTCGATGAGCGCCCGAAGGCGACCGGCCTCGTCCCGGGCCAGCCGAAGACCCTCGTCCGCCGACGCCAGGGCCTCCCGAGCCTGGTCGAGATCTTCCCGGCGAGCGCCCTCCAGGATCAGGTCCAGGGCCGCGTCGGCCATCTCCCGGCCGGCCAGGGCCTGGTCCTTCTGCAGGCGGAGGTCCGCATCATCCAGAGCCGCGAGCAGGTCGCCCTGCCGCACCGCCGAACCTTCCTCGACGGGGATGTCCAGGGCGACTCCGGCCGTCCGGGCGGGAACCCGAACCTGCACGGCCTCCAGAGTGCCCGACGCTTCGAGGATGTCCGGGCCGGCTCCGCAGGAGCTCAGAAGCAGCCAGGCCAGGGCGGCGGTCGTCGCGATTCCGATCTGAGATTTCATGCCTTGGCCTCCGTACCCGCGGTGATTCCGTGGAAGAGGAGACTGATGCTCCCGTCCAGGACCTGGGACGGCGTCATGTCCAGCTCCATGAGGGTTTGAGGCGCCACCATGGCGTCGATCATCTGAAAATAGTACTTCGCGATGAAGGCCGCCGGCAGGTCCGTTCGAATCGCTCCGGATCTCCGACCCTCCTCGATGATCGCCACCATGCCCTGGAGCAGCTTCGCCCGGCGCGCCCGGATCGTTTCCCAGAGATCCGGCGAGAGGCGGGCGAGTTCCTGGACGGTTCCCCGGCGGACACGGCTGAGAACATCGGATACCGACCGGAGAACGGCGTCCATCTTGTCCTGGAATCCCAGGTCCGAATCGGCGATGATGGCCTTCTGCCGCCGTTCCACGGCATCGATCTGCCGGCCGATCACCTTGGACACCAGGGCGTCTTTCGACGGAATGAGCCGATAGAGGGTCTTCTTGCTCACTCCGGCTTCCCGAGCGACATCGTCCATCGTGAAATTTCCGATTCCCTCGGCGTAGATCCGGTCCCGGGTTTGAGCCAGGATCCGCTCCCTTACCTTGTCTTCGTCCATGCCGCTTCTCTACCTCGGAAACTATTTGCGTTTCCATAGTTTCCAAAATAGCGCAGGGATTCCCATGCGTCAAGAGACGCATGGCTAAACGACGTAGCCCGGTGAATTTCGGAAGGGCAGGGACGTTCGAATCGACGGCATCGCGTCGGGAACCGGAGGAAGCACCTCCTCCAGGGCTTTCAGCGCCGACGAGAGACGCTCCAGATTCAGCGGCAGGGTGTAGGCCACGAGGCGTCGCTGAAGACGGCTGTCCGACGTGGATTTGAATCCCGGAGCGTCGTAGGAGGACAATCCGAACAGGGCGGAGGCCTTGGGCAGCACGGTCTGGCGAATCAGGCGGACGTAGATCTTCAGGGCGCTTGCTCCGCGATGGATCACCGGTAAATCCCAAACCGTCGGCGCACCGAGAGCCAGGGCATGCCGGATATCCTGAATCTGGCGGTGATCCATGGGAAAGTCCCGCAGGGCCGAGGTGAACCAGGTCCGGTCGAAATGCTCGTAGTAGATTTCCCGGATCTGGGCCAGGGATTCGGCCACGCCGGTGGGCAGGGAATGGGCGGAGATGGTCATCACTTCGAGTATCGGCGCCGAACCGGCGTCTCTGAGCGTCGGTTGTCCCTGGACCATCGGGCCTTCGGACGTCTATCTTCGATAAATGACCACCGTACCCGTCGCCCTCATCACCGCCGTCGCCTCCTTCTCCCTCAGCCAGGGCTGGAAAGTCTTCCGCCCCATCCTCCGGGGTCGCCCGCCCCGGTGGTCCGCCCTCACCCAGTCCGGCGGCATGCCCAGCTCCCATGCGGCCTTCTCGGCGTCCATCGCGATGATTTCCGGATATCGGGAGGGCTTTGGGTCCACCACTTTCGCCCTGGCTGCTGTGGTGGCCGCCGTGGTCGCCCACGACGCCGTGAAAGTCCGGGGATCCATCAATGCCCTGATGACCGCCGTCCGGCGCATCGCAGCGGCCGAGGACCTGGAAGATCTCGATCTTCCCGAAACCATCGGGCATTCGGCGAGGGAGGTGGCCGTCGGGCTCCTGCTGGCCGCCGTGGTGGCGACGGGATGCCACCTCCTGCTGCCCTAGGGGCGCTTCAGCCGGGGCGTTGGACGGAAGGCGGCGGCCCGGCCCGGCGGCTCTCCGTCCCGGCGGCGGATTTCGCGGCGCAGCGGTGTCCCGGTCGGGGAAACGGCGGAAAGCCAGCCCGCCCGCACCGGAATTGACGCCGCTTCGGCGGACGCCCGACGATATCTCCGCTTCCGGCGCCTTTTGATCCCCCGCCCGTCCCCTTTGCTATACCCAGTGTCCCCAACCTTGTCACACCGTGACGAAGTGCCAGCCCTCACGCAGCCAAGTGCTTTCTGACCACCTCCTGGCCCTCCTTGAGCGGCGTCACCCATCGACGATTCAAGGTCGTCTCTCCC